>Ga0074046_10000312_pt1 | contig 43308 bp, 35 predicted proteins | sample BogForMeECP23OM3_FD_94441 | JGI IMG/M metagenome (GOLD analysis project Ga0074046, IMG submission 94441) | Bog forest soil microbial communities from Calvert Island, British Columbia, Canada - Bog Forest MetaG ECP23OM3 | ecosystem: Environmental > Terrestrial > Soil > Wetlands ... | reverse complement strand
GAGCAGTAAGCGGTGGAACTACGGTCTCTTTCAATAAGGATGTTTGGGTACGAGTGTGCCAGCAATGCTCGCAGGTAACGCTGTGGTCGAAGAAATCAGGAACCTGGGTAAACAAATAGGTAGTGCTCGCAGCTTTGTTGACTCCAAATCGATCGTGATCGGAGCCGACAGCAAAGAAACTACTTCAGACGCCTTCGCACTTACTGCACTCGTGAAGCATCGGGAAATATAGCGTCAGAAGTCCCGCCAGGGCTTCCACACCGGAACACTCGTGTAACGGACACGGTAGAACGGGCCGTCTGCGAGCGGCTTCCATTCTCTGGCCTTCTGGAGCCATTCTCTGACCCTGTTGAGCATACGTTTCAGCACGGTGAGCCTCGCGATTGACTGGGCCTTCAGGAATCCCTCAGATCATCAACAGTCGTGACCTGAGTATCGCCGGGTGCTGGCACGCTGTCAACGGCGAGCAGTATCGGTTCTTCTTTAGTGGCTTGCGTGAATTGTTGTCCTGGGTCTCCATACGCCTCCGCCAGGTCTTCGGGGCCTGCTTTGGTGAAAGGTTCGTTGTGTCGAGGTCAGGAGAAGCATTATGATGCGCAAGAGAGGGCCCAATCCGGAACTCCAATTCACATTCGAGATAAGGAAAAAATGCGCCTAAGACAAACCATTTTTGTCAGTATATTTTTGTTGGGCCTGGCCTTGTCATTCCAAGTCCGGCCGGAAGAAACGCCCGTCCATATCGGTTTCCTGCTGGACAATCTCAAATTCGAGCGTTGGCAACGCGACGCGAAATTGGTTCAGGCGCGGGCCGGGGAATTAGGGGCGAAGATCACGGTCAAAGACGCGGAAGGCAATGACGACCTTCAGTTGCAGCAAGCCAATCAACTGCTTGATGCCGGCGTTAATGTCTTGATCGTGGTGGCGCACGATGCCGACAAAGCCGCTGCCATCGTGCAGGCGGCTGAACGCAAGGGAGTGCCCGTCGTCAGCTACGACCGCCTGATCAAGAACAGCCCGGCCTCGCTCTACATTTCCTTCGATAACGTGCAAGTGGGGAAACTGCAAGCTTCGATGATGCTCGCTGCCGCACCCGCAGGCAATTTTTTCCTCCTCGAAGGAGCGCCCTCGGACAACAACGCCCACCAGTTCGAACGCGGGCAAAAACTGGCCCTCGAGCAGGCAGAAGCCACCGGTCGCGTCACCATTGCCGGTGAGGCCTGGTGTCGCCAGTGGAGCCGCGCGGAAGCCTACGAGGCAACCGTCACCGCGCTCAAAAAATCAAACGGCAAAATCTCCGCCATTGATGCCGCCAATGATGAAATTGCCGGCGGTGCGATTCAGGCCCTGAGTGAGCGCAAGCTGGCCGGCACCGTTCCCGTCTCCGGCCAGGATGCCGACCTCGCTGCGGTAGTGCGCATCATTCGTGGTACCCAGACCATGACCGTCTACAAGCCCCTGGGGCCTCTTGCCAAGCGCGCCGTGGACGCGGCCGTGGCGCTGGCGACCCACGGGACCAAACCCGCCACCAGCGAGAGCATTCCCAACGGCCCCTATTCGGTGCCCGCCATCCTTCTTCAGCCCATCGCCGTGGACCAGAAAAATCTGGGCGCGACCGTCATCAGCGACGGCTTCCACACGGCCGCGGAGATCAAGAGAGCTCTTGCTCCCGGCGAATGGGAAAAGTTCACTTCGCGGAAGCGCTAGCGTTTCTTCTTTACCGGCTTGCGTGAATTGTCGTCCTGGGTCTCCATACGCTCAGGCGAAAGAGTCCAGTGCCGGATGAGCTGTTAGGCCCGCAGAATACGAACGGGCACTTGAAGCCGCGTGGCACGGGCCATATGTGCGAAGACAAGTCTGGGTGCCCCACCCTCGTAGTGTGAGCGTGGGTCTTGGGGTTCTCCTTTCTTCTCATTCCGGGACGACATCAATTCCGGCCAATCCTGCCGTGCCATTCGCGTAGAACGCCAGCGGCTCCGGATCGTGTGCACCACAGGCGCTCCTGGTGGTGTTGTGTAGAATGGATGTAACGCATCCTGCCCTTCGGAGCGTCTAAGTTGATGAGCCTCGCTCCAGGATACGATGGAAGTGTGCCTGCGATTTCGCTTCGCGCGCCCGTCACCGTAGGGGAACTTGAGGAGAGTTCGATGGGAACAGTAGTTGTGAGCAGAGTTCGTCCGAACAACTGGCGTTTGTGCGGCGTTGTGCTTGGCTTTTGCCTGCTTGGCGGCTCACCTTTTTCCGTTTGTGCGGGACAAGGAGCGCCGGCAGCACCCGCACCCAAATCTCCCCCGGCCCTGGGCACCATCAAGACTATTTCCGGTAACGCCCTCACTTTGACTACGGACGCCGGCGCAGAAATAAAGGTCGTCATCTCCGCGGACGCCAAGCTGATTCGCGTGCCCCCGGGCTCTAAGGATTTGAAGGAAGCCGCTCCGCTGCAACTCGCCGATCTTCAAGCGGGAGATCGCATCCTGGTTCGCGGCAAGCCCGCCGACGAGCCCAACTCCATGGTGGCATCGTCCGTGGTGGCCATGAAGAAAAGCGACATCGCCGAAAAACAAGCCCACGAGCGCGAAGAATGGCAACGCCACGGCATTGGAGGGCTGGTGCGCTCGGTGGATGCCTCCTCGGGTGTAATCACGATTGGTACGACGACGGCCACGGGCACCAAGGACATCGCCATCCACATCGCCTCCACCACGATTTTGCGCCGGTATGCCCCAGGCTCCGTCAAATTCGACGATGCCAATCCCAGCACCCTCGCCGAAATCAAAACCGGCGATCAATTGCGCGCTCGCGGCACGCGCAGCGCCGATGGCTCCGAATTCACTGCCGAAGAAATCGTCTCCGGCGCGTTCCGCAACATCGCCGGCATGATCGTGTCCCTTGATGCCGCAGGCGGCTCGTTCACGGTCAACGATCTGGCCACCGGGAAAAATGTTGAGGTGAAACTTCTCGCGGATTCGCAACTGCGCAAATTGCCGCAGCCCATGGCCCAGCGCATTGCTATGCGCTTGAAGGGCGCGTCTGCGGACGCTACGGGCCCCGGCGGCGCGGCGAAACCGGGTGCCGCACCTTCAGCGCCTTCCACCGCACCCGCCCCGCAAGGACAACCGGGAATGGGCGCTGGTGCTAACGGCGGCTTCGGTGGCGGAACGAATGGCGCAGCACGCGCGGGCGGCGGCGATCTCCAGCAAATGCTCAGCCGGCTTCCCGCGAATTCCCTGGCGGATTTTCAGAAGGGTGATGCGGTCATGATCGTGGCGACTGCCGATCATGACGCTTCCAGAACCACCGCCATCACGGTTTTGGGAGGCGTTGAGCCCATCCTGCAAGCTTCACCGCAAGGGCAGGCAGCCTCGATTCTTACGCCGTGGAGTCTGAACAGCGGTGGCGGCGACGCCGCTGCCGCCGGCACGCCCTGATGCGCGGCAAGCAGCATCAATCATTAGAAAGGGAACGACACCCCGGATGATTTCTCGATTTTGGAAAAAAGCTGAATTCCTCGCCAGCTTCGCGAGCCTCCTGTTTTTCTGCGCCGCCAGCGCTCTGCCTGCGCAATCCCCAACCGCTTCTATCCGTGGCCAGGTGACGGATCCCTCCGGGTTGGCGGTTACCGAAGCCACCGTGCTCTTGACCACGCCCTCCGGGGCTTCCATGGACACGGTCACCAACAAGGAGGGTTTCTACGAGTTCAAGGACCTTGCGCCCGGCAACTATGAAATCAAGGCCGTGGCCAAGGGCTTTGCGCTCTTCGACAAAAGCGGCATCGCCCTCGCTGCCGATCAATCGCTTCGCGTCAATATTCCGCTCGCCCTGGAGGAACAGCAGGAAAAGGTTTTCGTGAATGACACCACCACTCAGGTGGACGTCAATCCCACCAATAACGCCAATACCATCGTCTTACAAGGCAAGGACCTTGAGGCCCTTTCGGACGACCCCGACGAACTGGAGTCGGAACTCCAGGCTCTCGCCGGTCCCTCCGCCGGCCCCAACGGCGGTCAGATGTATATTGACGGCTTCACCGCCGGGCAGCTTCCCCCGAAAGCCTCTATCAGGGAAATTCGCATCAACCAGAATCCGTTTTCCTCGGAGTACGACCGCCTGGGTTACGGCCGCGTCGAAATATTTACCAAGCCGGGGACGGACACACTGCACGGGCAATTCATGATCAGCGGGAATGACGCAGCTTTCAATGCGCGCAATCCCTTTGAGATTCTGCCGGCGAATACCGCGGCACCGGGCTATCATTCCGAACAATTCAGCGGGAACATTGGCGGCGCCCTAAATAAGAAAGCGTCATTCTTCTTCAATATTGAACAGCGGGACATCGAAGCATTGAGCATCGTCAGCGCGGCCGATCCCAATCCGTATAACCCAGCGGTCGCGAATCCACAAACCCGCACCAATGTGAGCCCGCGGATTGATTATCAGTTGACCCCGAACAACACGTTGACGGCGCGCTATCAATACTATCGCGATTCGGAGACCAATGACGGCGTTGGGCAATTCAATGAGGCGGCCGTGGGAACGGATTATCTAAGCACCGAACACACGCTGCAAATAACCGACACGCAGACCATCAATACCAGCACCATCAACGAAATCCGCTTCCAGTATGTCCACGACAACACGCTCACTACTCCCGTGAGTACGGCCATAAACGTCAATGTTGGCGGAGCGTTCAGCAACAACGGAAGCGGCGGCGGAAACATTGCGGACACCCAGAACCGCTTCGAGGTCCAGGACATCGTCTACAAGAATTTCCGCAAGCACGCCATGAAGTTCGGCGGACGTCTCCGCTCGACGAACGATCTGAATTCCACCGCGGCGAATTTCAGCGGAACATTCACTTTTGGCGCGCAATCCCTGCTCACATGCACGCCCACGCCGCAGACTCCCTGCCCAACGGAAACGCCCCTCCAGGTCTATGAAACCACGCAAACGGGACTGGCGGCGGGTCTGACGATTCCCGAGATTCAGCAACTGTACGGTTACGGCGGCGCCAGTTATTATTCGCAGACCTTTGGCACACCGTCTACTTCGGTGACGCTGGTGGATGCGGGGCTCTTTGTCCAGGATGACTGGAAGCTTCGTCCGAATGTGACCATCAGCTACGGACTGCGCTTTGAGACGCAAAACAATTTCAGCGACAAGTCGGACTTTGCCCCGCGCTTCGGGATTGCCTGGGGCATCGGCGGCAACGCCAAAAATCCTCCCAAGACGGTGTTACGCGCGGGCTTTGGCATGTTCTACGACCGCTTTACGTACAACCTGGTTCTGACCCAGCAACGGTTCAATGAGTCCGGCGCGGCCCAGCAGCAATACTTGATCCAGAATCCCAGTTTTTTTCTTACGCCCGTCGCAAACCCGAACTGTGTGCCCCCATTTACGCTTCCCCTGCCGGCGGGGTGCGCGGTTTCGTCCTCCAGCAGTGGCACAATTGATTATCAATCCAATCCAAACCTGCACGCGCCCTACACCATCCAGACGGGTGTGACGCTGGAACGCCAACTCAGCAAGGTGGCAAACGTTGCAGTGACCTACTTGAACTCACGTGGCGTACACCAGTTCTATACCGACAACATCAACCCCATCGACCTGGAGAATCCGGCCGGCGCACGCCCGATCCCATCAGACGGCAATAACAACATCTACCAATATCAATCGGAAGGCGTTTTCAAACAAAATCAGCTCATCGTGAACGGCAGCATTCGCATGGGCGCAAAGCTCTCGCTCTTTGGCTACTACACGCTCGGCCATGCCGACAGCGATACTTTCGGCGCGGGTAGTTTCCCTTCGATACCCGGCAAAGTATGGGAGGATTACGGGCGCTCGGGTTATGACATTCGCAACCGCATTTTTCTGGGCGGGACTATTGGGTTTCCTTACGCATTTCGCTTGAGTCCTTTCCTGATCGCGAGCTCCGGCATTCCCTTCAATATCACGACGGGATCCGATCCCTACCAAGATTCGAACTTCAATGTGCGGCCGGCTTTTGCACAATGCGCCTCCGCAGGTGCAATTCAAACGAAATACGGCTGCTTCGTCATACCGACGGCGGCAGAAACTCCAACCTACACGCCGATCCCCATCAATTACGGCGAAGGACCAGGCAGATTTTCTCTGAATCTCCGGCTCAGCAAGACTTTTGGCTTTGGCCCGGTCCTTGAGGGCGCGTCGGGTGGAGGCGGGGGACCCATGGGCGGCGGCACTTTCGGCCGAGGGCCGGGCGGACCTGGCCGAGGCGGACCGGGCGGCGGGCGCGGGGGCCCGGATGCCGGGGCCACGAATCGCCGTTACGCATTGACGTTCAGCATTATGGCGAGAAATGTGTTCAACAACGTCAATGTGCTAACACCGATCGGCAATCTCGGTTCGCCTCTTTTTGGCGAATCCAACGGCCTCGCGGGCAGGCCTTATAGCGACTCCACTTCAAATCGCCGGCTTGATCTTCAGGTGACCTTCACGTTCTGATGGCGATTTCGCAGCGCGTGGGAGTTTGGGATGAAACGCAAACGCAAACAGAGACTGGACAAAGGCGTGGAAGCCCGCCGCCGCGCGCGAAACTCTGGTTTGTCTCCTGCGGTAACCCGCGTTGTTGCCGACAAGCGCAAGAAGGCGCCCAAGCACAGGAAAGACTTGCTTCGGGAGGAAGTGTAAGAAGAAGCGTTGGCTTCGTTATCCGCTTTTTCCCTTGTAGGGGTCGAGCATCGCTCGACCCCATCGCAGGAAGATTTAAGCGTTTTTGTCATCCCGAGCGGAGCGAGGGATCTGCTTTTCACACGATGCAAAGGAAAAGGCGGATTCTCGCGTAAAAAGCACGCAATGGGCAAGATTTCCCCGGCCCGCTCAAAACGCGAGCGGGACTCGGAATGACATTTGCTACGATTGCTTGATGGCTTTTTGCAGGTCCGACCGGACCTAGTTTTTGCTGCCTCAACCGGGCTTGTACGCGGGAACGACTTCGTCTGTCCGGAAAAGCGGCGCCGCTCGCATCTTCTTGTATTGCGCAAGCTCCGCGGCGATCTTCTCCAGGTCGCTCTTGCTGAAGCCCATGCAACTTACCTGGACCTTGCCGTCCGGCGCGATCAGGAAAATGGTCGGAACATTGGTCAGCCCGTAAGCATTGGACGCGGAATACCCTGCGCTGTCCAGCAGCGTGGGGAACGTCACGCCGTATTCCCGGTTGAATTGTTTCGTGACCGCGGCATCATCTTGCGAGACGCCGAGCACCGTGGCGCCTTGCCCCGCGTAGCGCTCGTGCAAGCGCTGCAAAAATGGAACCGTGAACTGACATACCGGGCAGGAGATCTTGAAAAACACCACAACGGCGGGCCCGCACTCCAGCAACTTGTCCAGCGAGTATTGTTTGCCGTCCAGCGCCTTCAAGGAAAAACCCGGCGCCGTATGTCCCGATTCAATGTTCGTCAAGGGAGCCTCCAGGCCAATGAGCCGCGAAAGCCGTTTCAAAAATGCCATAGGTTCATTTTACCGCATCATGGCGGGATAGGATTTAGTGAATTGTCCTGGTCTTCCGCTGCATGTAATCCATCAGCAGATACTGCCCCAGGTTGTACGGCGTGGTGAAGTACGCTTTGCCCTTGCACATTTCGGTGATTTTTTGCACGAAATGCACCAGGCTGTAATCCGTTGCCAGCATGAACGTGTTAATCATGATTCCTGCGCGCTTGCACTTGTTCACTTCTTCCAGCGTCTCGCCCACCACAAACGGATCGAGCCCGAAGGCATTCTTGTAAATCCTGCCGTCCTCCAGCGTAAGAGCAGACGGCTTGCCATCCGTGATCATCACAATCTGGCGCATATCCTTGCGCTGCCGCAGCAAGATCCGCTGCGCCATGCGCAACCCTTCGCGCGTGTTCGTGTAGTACGGCCCAACCTGCACGCGCGCCAATTCGTTCAGCGGCACTTCCTCCGCCGAATCGTGGAACAGCACCAGGCTCAGCGTATCGCCCGGATATTGCGTGCGGATCAAGTGCGAAAGTGCCATGGCCACGCGCTTGGCCGGCGTGAAGCGATCTTCGCCATAGAGAATCATGCTGTGGCTGCAATCCAGCAACAGCACCGTGGCGCATGAACTCTGATATTCGCACTGGTGCACCATCAGGTCTTTGTACTGCATCTCGATGGGCACCTTAGCCCCTTCGCGCCGGATGGCGTTCGAGAGCGTTTCGCTGATGTCCAGGTTTAAGACGTCGCCGAACTCGTAGGGCCTCGAGACACCGCCCGATTCCACGCTTGTGGATAAATCGCGCGTGTCGTGGCGGCCAAAGCTGCTCCTGCCGAGCGAGCCAAGCAGATCCTGCAGGGTCTTGAAACCCAGGAAATCAATAGTTTTGTCCGTGATCTCGAAGCGCGCCTCGGTATTGCGTTCCTGCGGTTGGCCCACTTGCCCCAGTGCCGAAGTTTGCTGCGGCGGCGTCACCTGTGGCGCCTGCTGTGGATTGATGTAGCCCTCGCCCGCAAGGCGTTCCATCAATTTGTCAATCAGCTCGCGTATCTCCTCGTTGTTCATCGCGCCCGGATCTTTCAACATCTCGCGCAGCTCTTCGCTCATCTGATCCTCGGGCAGCAGGTCGCCTTCCTGCAGCGCCCGCAGGATCGCTTCCCGCAGCGCTTCCATCGAGCGCTCATTTTCAAATTCGGACAGGCCGTAGTATTGCGACTCAAACCCGCTCTGCAGGAAAAAATCGCCCAGGCGCTTCAGAAGCTCATTCAGATCCACCGCGTCGGCTGGCTCGCCCGTATATTTTCCGTACTTGATGACCTTCATCGCATGGCCCTCAATCCTCAGTTGTAACCCCGGCGCGGCGGACGATTCGGCGACTCGCGGGGTTCCGGCGCTCGCTGGGGTTTCTCCGCGTAGAAGCCGCGCTCTTCGCTCCGGCCAATCCTCCGGTGCGCCCACAAGCCTTCGAGGATCATTTCGGCGGCAGCAGCCACAGCCGCGGCGTCTTTGCGGTTCGTCACGCCGAGCTTGTCGGTGTGGCTCACCAGGTCTGGGACTTTCGCGAGTTGCTGGTGGCGCTGGTTGGTGGTGGCAATTTCGGGAATCTTCAGCTCGCCTCCCGCTTCAAACCACTGAATGACCGGCTGGAAGCTCACATTGGGGAAATGCTTGCTGAAGACGCGGCCTATCGCCGTGCGAATCAGCTCGCGCGCGATCGTTTCCGCTCCTTTCAGCTCGCCCTCGTATTCCAGTTCCAGCTTGCCCGTCATTGCCGGCAATGCCGCGTACACATCCGCCACGCGCGCCACCGCATGCGTTTCGCCCGTGCGCGCCGCGCGCTGTTCGGAATTGCTCACCACGCTTTCCAGTGCTGTAATTGGCAGACGCTGGCTGACGCCCGAGCGCCGGTCCACGCGCTTGTCTTCGCGCGCCTGAAACGCAATTTCCTCGATCAGTTCGCGCAGGTATTCTGGCACTGCCACCTTGATCTCGTCATTGCGCTCGACCCACGCCTCCTGCCCGGTGATACGCATCCCCTCATCAATGGTGGAGGGATAGTGCGTGCGAATCTCCGCGCCGATGCGGTCTTTCAGCGGCGTAATGATTTTTCCGCGCGCCGTGTAATCTTCCGGATTTGCAGTGAACACCAGCAGCACATCCAGCGGCAGGCGCAAAGGATAACCCTTAATCTGGATGTCCCCTTCTTGCATGATGTTGAAGAGGCCCACCTGGATTTTCCCCGCCAGATCAGGCAATTCGTTGATGGCAAAAATGCCGCGATTGGCGCGCGGCAGCAAGCCGTAATGAATTGTCAGCTCGTCGGAAAGGTCGCGGCCTCCGCGGGCAGCGCGGATGGGGTCAACGTCTCCGATGATGTCCGCGATGGTCACGTCAGGCGTGGCCAGCTTTTCCACGTAGCGCTGGTCCCGCGGCAACCAGGCAATCGGCGTGTTGTCGCCTTCCGTTGCCACCTTTTCGCGGCAGGAACGGCAGATCGGCTGCAGCGGATTGTCGTTGATTTCGCAGCCCGCAATAACGGGAATTTCCGCGTCCAGCAATTGAATCAGCCCGCGGAGGATGCGGCTTTTTGCCTGGCCGCGCAATCCCAGCAAAATAAAATTGTGGCGGGAAAGCAGCGCGTTCACGATTTGCGGGATGACGCTGTCCTCGTAGCCGTGCACGCCGGGGAAAAGCGGAGCATCGCGCTCGATGGCGCGCAACAGATTGCGCCGCATCTCGTTCTTGACGGACAGGGAAGTGGCGCGCGCATCGAAATCGGGGATACGTTTCCATTCGCCGATGGTGCGCGGCCTGGAATGTGCCGCGGCATGTAGTGAAGTGCTTGCAGTCATAGGGCCCCCCAGCCCAGGCCATAAATGATGGCCCGCCACTCTTTAATTTAGTCCGCGCCCATTGCCGCCAGCGCGCTGGCGCAAGGCCTCTGCTTTCTGTAGATGCGGCGCCCAGTCCCGGAGATACGCGAGCAAACGCTCCTGGCGCTCCGCCTCGGAGCGCAACTCCAGAATCTGCTGCTTCCACAGGAGATCGATGGGCAGGGCCGCGGCGATGGCATAGGCGAGTTGTTCGGAAGCGATCCCCTCGAAATTGCGGAGCATTTCGGAGAAAAGGAGCGTGTGGCAGGTTTCGTAGGCCTCGATGAGTCGCTGTCGACTGGGAGCCTCCAGCGGGAGATCACGGTCTTCCAGGTAATCGATCTGCCCCTGGAGCAGCGGGTCGCCGGTAAACAGCTCCAGGATGCGGAACGGCTCTCTCCCCATGGTCAGGATGTCCATGCGCTCGTCCTCATACTTCTTGACGACCTCCAAAATTTCCGCGGTGCATCCCACGCGCACCACGCCATTTGGCAGCGCCAGCAGCATCCCAAAAGGCGACTTGGCCTCCAGACACTCGCGCACCATCCGCCGGTAGCGCGGCTCGAAGATGTGCAAGGGAAGTTGTTCGCCGGGGAACAGGACGACGTTCAGTGGAAAAAGCGGAATGCGTTCCGGCCGCATGGGTCGCAGGCCAAAGGATACCAGAAGGTTCCGCGGAATGCTGCCCGCCGACCCGCCTTTGACGCTCGGGTGGAGTCGCAGTCCAAAATCCAGAAAGTGTATCGAAGCGGCACAGACCTGCAACCTATTTCTCCCACGCCTCGCCGCCGAGTCCTTGCAAGTTCTTCTAAATGCGGCCATTGGCTATTTCCCGGTGCCGTGAAATTGGACCTGGTCTTGCACCTTCTGTTGGTGGCGCATTGCCTTTGCGCGCTGTGCTTGTGCAGGCTTGCCTGGGTGCTCTCAATCCCTGTGATTTGCGTGCCATCTGGACGTAGCACGGGATGCACAGAAGCACAGTTGGGGAAACCTGGCCGGTGTTCCACGCACACGCGGCTCGCATTTTTTGCTTGAGGCGATGCAGCCGAAACACGGCATGAATCGGCCTTCGAAAGGGCCCTCAGTACACATGATTCTTAGCCTCAAAAGGTCGCCACGTTAGCGAAAATGTTCAATAGGTCCATTACCTACAGGGCAGCGGGCGCGGCATTGGCCGGAGTGCTCATCATGGCCGTCTACGAGGGAGATGTATGGGTGGGCTTCGGAGGTCTCACAACCTGGCAGTTGCACGCTCTGGCCATCCTGTTCTTTGCCGCTGCCGTTTTCTTCCTTGCCGGGGTGCTGCTCCGGCGCGAACAAAGTACGCAGGATAAGCTGCGTGGGGCGTTGGCGCTCTCTGAAGTATTGAACGTGAGTCTTCCGGGAGCCGTTGCCGTCATCGATGTCTCTGCCACGGTTCGGCGGTGGAACCAGAATTTCTTGGGCTATCCAGCCTCTGAAATGCTGGGTGCCGGAATTATGCGCCTCGTCGCGCCGGAAAGCCTGAATGACGTCCAGCGAACCATGAAGGCCGCATTCGAAAACGGTACGAGCGAAGGTGAAGCATGGCTGGTGGCGAAAGGCGGAGCGAAAGTTTACTGCTACCTCAAAGGTGTGCGCTTCATTTTTGAAAATGCTCCCTGTGTCCTCGCAGTGGCCATTGATGTCAGCAAGATGAAGCGAGCGGAAGAGCAAATTCGCCTCCAGTCCGCAGCCCTGGAGTGCGCGGCCAACGGGATTGTCATTACCGACACCCACGGCACCATTCAATGGGTGAATCCCGGGTTTACGCGCCTAACGGGTTACTCCTTCGAAGAAGCTCTCGGCCAGAATCCCCGGATTCTGAAATCTGGAGAGCAGGATGAGTCCTTCTACCGCAATCTTTGGCAAACCATCCTTGCCGGAAACGTGTGGAGTGGGGAAATCAAGAATCTCAATAAGGATGTGCAGCCTTATATCGAGGAAATGACCATTTCGCCGGTGCGCTCAGTAACTGGCGAGATCACCAATTTTGTTGCCATCAAGCAAAATATCACGGAGCGCAAGCGCATTGAGGCTGAGTTGCTGAGAGCTAAGGACCTCGCCGAAGTTGCCAATCGCGCCAAGAGCGAGTTCGTCGCCAACATGAGCCACGAAATCCGCACGCCCATGAACGGCATCATCGGGATGACCGAACTCGCCTTGGACACCCACCTGACCGGGGAGCAGCACGAATACCTCAGCACCGTGAAGCAATCGGCGGAAGCCCTGCTGAATGTCATCAACGACGTGCTGGATTTCTCCAAGATCGAAGCCGGCAGGATGGATCTGGAAGCCACGGTGTTCAGTCTGGATGAACTTCTCGGGGAAACGATTAAATTCCTGGCGCTCCGGGCGCGCGAAAAGAACCTGGAATTCTCGTACGACCTGGCTGACGATATCCCTCCACTCTTGTCCGGTGACCCTCTCCGCTTGCGGCAAGTCCTAATCAACCTGGTAAGCAACGCGATCAAATTCACAGAACGCGGCAAAATCGCTGTGACCGCCGAACTGCAAAACGCCACCGGTCAGAATGTCGTGGTGCATTTTCAAGTTCGCGATACCGGGGTGGGCATCGCCGCGGACAAACTGGCGCACATTTTTCAGCCCTTTTCCCAGGCGGACAGCTCAACAACGCGCAAACATGGCGGCACGGGCCTCGGACTTACCATCTCTGCCCGCATTGTCGGGATGATGCACGGGCGCATCTGGGTGGACAGTGTGCCAGGGAAGGGTAGCACATTTCATTTTACCGCGGAATTCGCTGCCAGCGACGCCCTTCGCCCTGGCGTTGAAACGAGTTCTGTACTGCTGAACGGGATGTCGGCCCTGGTTGTCGACGATGACGCTACAAACCGGAAGATATTGGATCGCTTCCTCCGCAAGTGGGGTATGCAGCCAACCGCCGCGGAAAGCGGCCTGGATGCACTGCGCGAAATCGAGTTGGCCTGCAAACGGGGCCATCCCTTTCCCCTGGTCCTGATTGATGGGCACATGCCGGGGATGGATGGATTCGGACTGGCAGAGAGAATCCGCAGCATCCCGGGCTTCACGGGCCATACCGTGATGATGCTCACCTCGGGCGAGCGACGTGGAGACCTCAGTCGCTGTGAGGAACTCGGAATCTCCGCTTGCTTGTTCAAGCCCATCCGCGGATCGGAACTCCTGAAAGCCATCCTGCAAGCTTTGCCGGGTAACCCACAGGCAACACCCCGCTTGCCCGAAAAGGCCGCGCATCATGAAACTCACGCCAGCAAACACGCTCTACGAATTCTGTTGGCCGAAGACAATGAGGTGAACCGGCGGCTCACGGTCTGCCTTCTTGAGAAGGCAGGATACACGGTTGCTGTCGCGGAGAACGGATCGCAGGCGCTGGCTATGGTTAAATCACATCAATTCGACCTGATCCTGATGGATGTGCAGATGCCCGAAATGGATGGCTTCGAGGCTACGCTAGCGATCCGCGCTCTCGAACACCATACGCACTCTCACATTCCCATCATTGCCATGACGGCGCATGCCATGAAGGGCGATCGCGAACGCTGCCTGCAAATTGGCATGGATGGATACATCGCCAAACCAATCAACCGGAATGATCTGCTCGCTATCATCGCCGAGCATGCACCTTCGACCCATGTAGTTTCCTAGGTGTTTTAACTCGAGCTGCCCTCACCGGAATCTGTTCCGGATCAAAGCGAGCTTCTGCGCGCCGTCAGGTTATGCGGAGCGCGCGGGCGTGCGTAAATAGGCCACTACGAACAAGACACCCAGGAACAAGTCCGTGCCTGCAAAGGCCAGGTCGGAAGCGTGCATCTTTGCCTGCAGCACCAATACCACTACCGTGATTCCGTAACCGAATTTTTCCACCATTGACGGGATCATCAATGGCCGGAATCGGATCGGATCCCGGGCAATGAATAGAAATGCAATTTGCCACGCCAGCCCCACGGCTGCGAACCCGTAGAAAAATCCTGGATGGGTAATCGCCGGTGGATCCTTCCGCCCGATCAGGTCAAACATGAAAAACAGCGGCGCAAGCACCACCACGCCCCAGATCCCGGCCACCCAAAATACCACCTTCGCAAATTTCATCCCGTCTCCAACTCCAACAACAGTCCTTCCATCTCCGACCGCGCGTGCGTGTTGCCCAAGCGCGTCGCTGCGGAGATTCCGGCCATCAGAATTGATCGCGCCTCCTCGCGCCGCTCGCCTTGCGCCAGCATCTGCGCGTACATCTGAAACCCCGGCACGTAATCCGCGTGAATCTCAATCAGGGCGCGGAATTGCGCTTCTGCCCCGGCTTTGTCTCCCTCTTTCAGAAATTCCAATGCCAGCCCGTACCGCGCAAACGCGTCCTTGGGATTTTGTGCGACGAATTCTTCCAGCTTCTGCCGGCGGCTTTTCTTTTGGTCGGTCATGGCGACGCCCGTATTATACTTGGAGGTGCGGCTGGCCTAAACTCCGGCTGCCATTGTGGTTCTAGTTCCGCGCCTGCTCGCATGAACCACCCGAACACATTTCAATTCCAAAACTTGAGTTTCGGCCAGGCTTCGGGAAGCGGAACCCTAAAGTTGTGGCAGATCAGGATGTCATAGTGTTCCCAACCCATGCCGTAGTAAGGTGCGACGCGCGGCCCTTTTTCCACGCTGCCGCACCAATACTGCGCATCCTGTATGCGCCACTCCAACATGATGATTCGCTCGCCGGTGTAATCGCGCGGGCCCCAGAAATAGTAGTTTTGATGAGCGGAGATGGATTTGGGCAAACCGTAGCGCGCGCCGAAGAAGTCGATCGCTCCCGCTCCGCCATAGTTTCCTGCAAGGATCGCGGTCTTCGCGCGTTCTTCCGCGGGGAGCGCGTTGTAAACCTGCGCGACGTCCGCGACCATTTCTTCCCATCCGAATTCATCCGCAAAGTGCTGCGGCAGGAGGCCGGTCATGGACGTTTCCGTGCGGGTCACTCCTAGGCCAAGAGCATGCATGTAGGGCACGATTCTGTCCGGAGGAAGAATCGGGAGCGCGAGTGGGACAGAAACAAGGCAGAGGGCGATGACCACGGCGGGCAGCGCCACACGTATCCAACGAAGCCGCGGGCGATTGACCGTAAGTGTTTCCCAGAATACGCCACCCGCGGCGAAGAGCATGGGGTAAATCGGTGCGAGGTAGTAGTCTTTCCCCTTCAACGCCATCATCACCGCAAGAAAAGCGAGATACGTGAATGCTACAAAACGAAAACGCTTGGCATTCCGGTGCAAAAAAAGATACGCGAGGCCGGCAATCCAAACTAGATCGGTAATCGGATTGAGCATCATGATTTGCTGCTTGATGAAGGCCAGCGGCGGGAGCTCGATGTTTTTATGAATGGCTTTGACATTTCGCAAATCCTCGAGCGTCGGAAAATGGTGTGCGTATTGCCAGACGACGTTGGGCAGCGCAATCAGAAACGCGATCAACGCCGCCGCCCAAAACCATTTCAAAGCGAAAAGGCGGCGTTCCGGGGTCAGCGCCAAGCCCACAACGAGTGCGGCGAGAAAAAACACCGTGGAATGCTTGTTCAGCAGGCCGAAACCCAGGAGCACGCCACAGTAGAGAAGAAGCTCTGGTTGCTGGCGATTCAGCGTGGCTAGCAGAACGTAGAGGCAGCCCATCCAGAACAGCGGCTCCAGCGCATTCATGGCCAGCCGATTGCCGTTGCCGAGAATGACGGGTGCGAGTAAAACGCAAACGCAGGCCAGGAAGATGGCCCATTTCCGGCCTCCCAATTCGCGGGTCAGGAATCCCGTCAGCGCGACCTCCGCGCCGAACGCCAGGGCTGGCAGCAACCGAATGGCATGGATGGAATCGCCAAAGATCAGTCGGCTGCCACGCGCCAGCCAGGCGATCAGCGGAGCCAAATCCACATAACCAAACGCCAGATGATCGCTGCACGCAAGGTAGTAGAGTTCGTCGCGAAAATAGCCATAGCGGCCGTTCGTGGCCATCTGCAGAAGAAATGCGCATGCGCCGAGAATCCATGCAATGCGCATGCTCTCTGAAGACTGATTGTGGGCAAAGTGAGGGGCGGCGTCCGTCATTGGAAAACCTCGGCGGGAATTTTAGCATGGAGCTCAGCAGCGTCAGCCTTAGCCTAGACGAGCGACGTAAGGCGCCGCACCGGAGGCACAGAAGGCGCCGCCGCGATTTGTGGGCGGGGAACCGCTGCATCTCCGCCCACGGCTTTTCCTTTGGACCGTCAGGGCAGCGTCCCCTATCATACGGAGAGGTGTGGCTGGCACAAACGAGGACAATCATGAAGCGAACACGCGATGGGAAGATAGTCGTCAATGAGGGTGTGGAGATGCAGGGGAAGCCGGTGAGCGCCTCGGCCTCCGAAATGGCGGAGGTAGTGCTGCCCGCGCAAACCAACGCGCTGGGAAAACTCCTCGGCGGCCACGTCATGCACCTGGTGGATATCGTTGCGGCCATGGCCGCCTGCCGCCACGCCAACAGTTACATGGTCACCGCTTCGGTGGACTACATCGATTTTCAGAACCCCGTGAATCTGGGCGAAATCGTCATCTTGAAGTCGCACGTCAACCGCGTTTTCCACACTTCACTCGAAGTTGGCGTCGAGGTTTATTCCGAGGACATTCTCACCGGAGAACGCAAGCAGACCACCACGGCCTACGTGACGTTCGTGGCCATCGATGAGCACACGCGCCAGCCCAAGCGCGTTCCGCCGCTTATCCTGCGCACTGCCGCGGAACGTCACCGCTGGCGCGGAGCCGCCAAGCGCCGCGAAATTCGCCTGGCTCACCGCCACGCCAAAAAACACTAATCGCGCGGCTTGTTACGGCCTCAGGCGGAGTCTTTCAAAAAGGCCGCGGGGCAGAGCTAGAAAATGTCGCCTTAGACTCGATTACTATCCAACTGCGGATTGTCAGCGGGGACAGGGTGTGTCTGCCCTTCGTGAATCGGAGAAGGAATGAGGCGTCCCGCAAGAAGATGGAGCAGAAACACGAGCATAAGACCGCCGGCAAATTCGAGCACGAACCATCTCATGTCTGTGTGGGGATAAAACAAGGCGTAGAGCACGAGCACCCAAAAGGAAGTCGTGAGCATCGGGATTCCGACCGCGATGAACATGGTTCCCGAGAAACCCGGGAGATACCACGGAAATTGGTCGTGCACGGACCTGCGAGCCCACCAGGCAGTGTCTATTTTTATGGCCAGCCCCTCTGCAAGGGGCAACTCCTTTTCCTGCGGGCCGCGCCGGTGGCCCAACCTGTAGAACTCAAACAGGTGCGAGTCGATGGAAGGCACACCCGGAATCGACTCCAATAGCCTCAAGTAAGCTCGCCAGAATTGAATCACGCGGACGCCGCGGAAACCGAGCGAGATGTAAAATAGCGAAAGCGCCAAGCCAAATAGAGACACAATCAGGCTGATGTTGCGGGCTGTCGTTGTGGCTGAAGTTGTGAACGCGAGAGCCGTGGCAAGAAACGCCTGCACGGTCGAGAAATTGTTCATGCGCGCATAGAGAATATGGTCCTCGTGGTACAAGCGCTCGAGAACCTTGTGCCACGCTTGCTTTGGGTCGGGAAAATTCGCATCGTAGCTCATCACAACCTCAAACAGCGCCCCGGTCTGAACTCTCGTTCAAACGAAATTGTACCTTGTTATGGCTCGCGCCCCAGTTATTCAAAGCAGGCGTGTCGCGTTCCAATGAACAGGCAGTGCCGCGCGGGATTCAGGGAATGTCAGTTCGCGAAACTCACGCGAATCTCATCGGCTACCTTCAGCGCCTGCTCGACGCAGGTGCCGATCGCCGGGCCATTCAAGTAGTTACCCACAAAATAGAGTCCCGGAAAGTTTCCGCGTAACTGTTCCAACGCAGCGAGCCTCGCGGTGTGGCCCAGGTTGTACTGCGGCAAAGCGCGCGGCCAGATCGTCACGCTCGAAAACACCGGCTCCTTGTGAATTCCGAGAAGCGGCGTAATCTCTTTATGGATCATCTCCGCGAGGGCTGCTTCCGAGTGTTGCAACGCGTCCGGATTTGTCGCGCCGCCCACGAAGCTCGTCAGCAGCGCTTCGCCCTCCGGCGCGCGCCCCGGAAACAGCGAAGAGTTCCACACCGTGCCGAGATCGTTCAACCCTGCAGACCGCGGCACCAGGAAGCCGAATCCCTCCAGCGAATGGCTCACGTCCTTTTTCCGGTAGCCCAGCGAAACCACCGCCACGCCCGCATATTCGATGCCGCCCAACTGCTTCTCAAATTCTCCATCCAGCGCGCCGAGCAGTTTCCCGGCGACATTTGTCGGCACCGCCAGCACCAGGCGCTCTGCTTCTACGATTTCCTCCTCTTGCGGAGTTCGCAGCGCAACGCGGAATCTTGGCGCCTTGGCATCATGACCCGAATCCAGATGCTCGATTCCCGTGACTTCCACGCCGCACTGCAAGCGCTCGCCGAGATTCAAGGCCAGCGCTTTGATCAGCATTTCATTGCCTTCGGTAAACGTCTGCAGCGTCGGCCGCTCGCGCGGGCCTTTCGGCCCTTTCGTCCGTTTGGCCGCTCGCGCCTTTATCGCGGGGAAAATGCCGCGAAGGAGGCTCCCGGAAGCCTTTTCCGCCTCGTGCAAAATCGGAAACGCCGCGCGCAAGCTGAGCTTCTCTGGATCGCCCGCATAGATCCCGGAAACAAACGGGCCCACCAACTGGTCGAGCAGTCTCTCCGAAAATTTCCGCCGAATGAAATTCGCGACCGATTCATCGGGATCCGGCGCCATGCTCTTGCCCAGAAGATCGCGCAGGATGGCCCGCTTCGTGCCGCCGCCGAGCAGCGGCGAAGTCAGCAGCCGCAGGGGATTCATGGGAACCGCTTGCAGCGCTCCATTGATGAGCACAAATCGCGGAGCTTTGGGATCGGCCAGCACGCGCTCTTCGAGGATATCGAGGTCGCTGCAGATCGAAGTGATGGCGCGGTTCCCGCTGAAGCTTTGCGGGCCGCACTCCAGCACATAGCCATCGCGCTGCACGGAACGGATCACACCGCCTGGCCGCGCCGCCGCCTCCACAATCAATGTGGAGACGTTGGCCTTCTGCAGCGAATACGCGGTGGCGAGCCCGGAGATTCCCGCGCCAACCACAAGAGCCTGGACCTGCGTGGACATTCAGTTTGCCCCTCGGCAAAACGGCGGCGATTCTACGCCAGCAGAATAGCCGCGGATTCTACTGAGCTTCGCGGAATACACAGACGAAACGCGTATTGTCATCCCGAGCGAAGCGAGGGATCTGCTTTTGCCTGAAGGTAAGACACAGCAGATTCCTCGCCCCAAACCTGCGCTCGGAATGACAACCTACTCTCGTTGGGTGCCCTCCCGATGCTCGAAAGGTGTCACTATAATCTGCGACGCTCAATTGTCTGCCAAAAATCTTACAGAGTTTTCGAGAATAGCGGACGGGACGCCAGTTGCTGCTTTTCCAGGTACGGGTCAAACACCATGGCCAGGCTGCGAATGAAAATCCGTCCCAGCCACGCGGTACGAATCTCCTTGTCGGTGATCACCACCAGGCCATCTTCCTGCGGCAGCTTCAGGCGTTCCAGTTCGGGAGCGAAGTATTCGTCAAAATCAATTCCACACTTTTGCGCAATCTCGTCCTTCACAATCACCGTGTGGCACAGCAGCCGGCTGATCACCTCGCGGCGCAAAATATCGTCCTGCGACAAGCGGTAGCCGCGCATGGTGGCGATGCCGCGCTCGTTCACGGCCTTTTCCCACGAGGGAATGTCGCGGAAATTCTGCGCGTAGCAATCCTGAATCCCGCTGATCGCCGTAATGCCCATGCCATAAAGATCGGCGCCTGCCTTCGTGGTGTAGCCCTGAAAATTGCGGTGCAGCGTGCGGTTACGCTGCGAAACCGCCAGTTCATCGTTGTCCTTGGCGAAGTGGTCCATGCCGATGTACAGGTATCCGGCTTCCACAAACGTCAGCAAGCCGCTGCGGAAAATCTCAAACTTCTTCATGCCCTCGGGCAGGTGCGCCACAAACGAGCCCTGCTGCTTTTTCAGCCACGGTACGTGCGCATAGCTGAACATGGCGATGCGGTCCGGCGAGAGCCCCACGATCTGCTCCACCGTGTGCGCAAAACTCTCTGCAGTTTGATAGGGCAAGCCGTAGATCAGGTCCACGTTGATGCTGTCGAATCCCAGTTCGCGCGCCTTGGCGATGAGGTCGCGCGTCTGTTCGTACGGCTGTATTCGGTGCACCGCTTTCTGCACTTCGAGCTTGAAGTCCTGGATGCCCATGCTCAGCCGGTTGAAGCCCATCTTGCGCACCGTTTCCAGGTGCGCGCGCGTGGTCACGCGGGGATCCACTTCGATCCCGATTTCCGCGTCCGGCGCAAACGTGAAGCGCTCCCGCGTGTACGTGAACAGGTCCTCGATCTGCTCGGGGGAAAGGTACGTTGGCGTTCCTCCGCCCCAGTGAAACTGCACCACCTGGCGTTCGCGCGAAACGCTATGGCTGATGTGGTCGGTCTCTTTTTTCAAGATGTCCAGATACGGCGGCGCAACTCTCTTGTCTTTTTGGATGACGACATTGCACGCGCAAAACAGGCACAGGCTCTCGCAGAAGGGAAGATGCATGTACAGCGAAACGGGGCTGCGCTTCGCCTCCGCCGCGGCCAGCGCTGCTTCGTATTCTTTTGGTCCGAAGGAGTCCGTCCACACCGGGGCCGTGGGATAGCTGGTATAGCGCGGCCCCGGTTTGTTGTACCGGTTCACAAACTCTTCGCCCACGGAGAGTGCATCGCGCATTTCCCGCAAGCTTGGATTCATCACTGCCACGGCGCCCCCCTCCCGCGCGATTACGAGCGCGACTTCCCGGCTGGCTGTGCCTGCGTAATTTCCGCCTGCTGCCCGCTGTGTACGAACAGTTGTGCATGTTCCACGGGCGTGTGCGGCAGGATGCCATGCCCCAAATTCAAAATGTGGCCGCAGCCGCCAAGTCCAGCGGCAACCTTCAGCGTGGCCTGCCGGATTTTCTCCGGCGGCGCAAGCAACACAGCTGGATCGAGATTGCCCTGCACGGCCACGCGCGGCCCCGCCAGTTCGCGTACTTCCGCCAGAGGAATCCGCCAATCCACGCTCAAGACGTTCGCCCCCGCCCGAACAATCGCCGGCAGCAAGTGGTGTGACGCCTTGGTGTAGTAAATCACCGGCACTCCCCCGCCCAGCCCGGCAATTATTTCTTGCACGGCAGGCAACACAAATTCTGTGTAATTCTGCAAATCCAGTTCGCCGCACCAGGTATCGAACAACTGCACCGCAGAAACTCCCGCGGCAATCTGCCCCCTAAGGTAAAGGATTGTCGCATGCGCGATCTTGTGCAACAGTTCCCGAAAAACCTTCGGCTCACGATAAAGAAATTCCTTCACCGTCGCGAAGCCTTCCTTCGTGCGCCCTTCCACCATGTAGCATGCCAGCGTCCAGGGCGAAGCCGCGAACCCCAGCACCGGCACGTCCGGCCCGGCCTCCTTCACCGTGCGCCGCAGCGCTTCCATCAGGAACCCAGTCTCCACTTCTGGATCGAACAAATGCAGTTTCCTGACGTCCGCCCCGGTGCGCACCGGTTCCGATAGATTCGGCCCGGCATCCCCCAATTCCAGGGGCAAGCCCATCGCTTCCGCGGGAATCAGAATGTCCGAAAAAATAATAATGGCATCCACGCTCAGCCGCCGGAAGGGTTGCAGCGAAACTTCCACGGCCAGGTCTGGCGTCTTGCAGACCTCCAGAAACGAATGTTTCGCGCGGATTTCGCGGTACTCCGGCAGGTAACGCCCCGCTTGCCTCATCATCCACACCGGAAGACGTGGCACAGGTTCGCACCGCGCGGCTCGCAGGAACAGTTCTTTCCGGGTCAATGCGGGGCCGTGAGTCGTCATAGCAATATCCAATAAGAATAACAAATCCCCGCAAATCCTGCCTTTCAAGAACGTGGTGCTTTAGTCCCGATCCTGCTGCTCGTAACAGGGCTTATCCGGCTAGGCCGGCGTCACGCTGACTTCATCCATTGCGCGGTGGAGGCCACCTCCGGGAACACGGGCGTGCCATGCGCCCCTTCTCTGGCCCTGCAACTAATGTTTTTCGGTTATTGTGCACGTTTTCTTTCCAGCTAGAATAAGCGGAACTTTTTGGGTGCATGCTTCGAATTTCGATACCCACCAGGTCAGTGATCATTGCAGCGTCGAGGGAACACCGCGGCTCGTTTTCACTCGACCGAGCATGCGGTGAATGACGCCCCAGGCACCGAACCCTTGCGTTGCCTGGAATCCCAGAGACCTGGAGATTCCGTGAAAAACATTCTCGTTTGTTTGTTGCTTCTGGTGGCCGTAAGGCTAATCGAGGCGCAAGAGCCCGCGACGCAACCGATCCAAATCGGGAGCGTCACGTTTTCCGGCAGCGTACGCGAAAGATACGAGGTCTGGAACTGGTTTGAGCCCGCGAGCGGCAACAACCTATACGGCTACTCGGGAACGGTCGTGCGATTTGGGTTTTCGCAAAAGCACGAACGCTATGACTGGAACATCGAGTTTGAGGCCCCCATTCTGCTAGGTCTTCCGGACCATGCGGTCAATCCGCCTCCCTTGGGTCAGTATGGACTCGGCGGATCCTACTACGCGGCGAACAACAATAGTCAGTACACAGCCTACCTCTTTCCGAAGCAGGCATTTCTTCGCATAAACGGAGAGCACGCGAGGCTCCGAATGGGGCGCATGGAATTCACCGATGGCAGCGAGGTTACGCCGAAGGATGCGACACTGGCATCCTTGAAGGCCGACCGAATCGGCCAGCGCTTGATCGGAAACTTTGGATTTTCTGACGTCATGCGAAGCTTTGATGGGGTGCAGTTTCTCTATGGCCGCGGCCTATGGACTTTCACGGCTGTGAGCGCGATACCCACGCGCGGCGTTTTCCAAGTGGACGGGTGGGGATGGGTTAAGACGCCCGTCACCTATGTAGCGCTCACGCGCCACGCGGATTGCGACCACAGTCACGCGGAATGGCGCGTTTTTGGAATCTATTACAACGATGACCGCCCTCTGGTAAAGACGGACAACCGCCCAGCCGCGGTGCGAGCCACCGATCTCGGCGGCATCAACATAGGTACATACGGCGGACACTTCATCCTGGCCGCGCCCACCTCCGCGGGAACGTTTGACTTACTTGGCTGGGGTGCCCTCCAGATCGGCAGTTGGGGAGGACTGACGCAGCGGGCTGGCGCGGGTGCTATCGAAGCAGGCTGGCAACCAACATTCGCTGGCCGGGTGCATCCATGGGTTCGCGGCGGCTATTACTATTCCAGCGGCGACGGGAATCCCTCGGATGGCACCCATGGCACATTCTTCGCCATACTTCCTACGCCGCGCATCTATGCGCGCTTTCCCTTCTTCAACTCCATGAACAACACCGATGCTTTCGTCGAAGTGATGTTGCGGCCGGGCAAGGCGCTTACAATCCGGAGCGACGTGCACGGGCTCTGGCTTAGCAATAAGAATGATTTGTGGTACACGGGCGGTGGCGCGTTCCAGCCATGGACCTTCGGATTTAGCGGAAGGCCCTCCAATGGGGCCACATCCCTCGCGACTCTTTATGACGTCAGTGGCGATTATAAGTGGAAGCACGGCGTTTCGTTCGGCTTGTACTTCGGTTATGCCGTTGGCGGCGAAGTCATCAAGAAAATCTATCCTGTCAACTCCAACGGCGTGCTCGGCTATACCGAACTGAACTACCGTTTCTAGGGCTTAGCGCCTGCCTCATCATCAACGCCGGAAGACGTGCCACTGGTTCGCAACGCCCGGCTCGCAGGATGAGTTCTTTCCGGGTCAATGCGGGGGTCTGAGTAGTCATAACGATATCCAACAAGAAAAACAAATCCCCGCAAATCTTGCCCTCCAAGGACGTGTGGCTCAGTTTCCGATTACGCGACTAGGACATATCGGCAGTTAGCGGCCGCTGCCAACACAGCCATCAGTAACAGACTACTGCCAACTCACTATCCGAAAAGGTAAGTTTGCAGGAGATGATTGGATCCTATGAATATTGTCGGGGAAACGGTTTACCAGACCGCACATCGCTGTTCAGCCGGACGCACCATGGCATCACCGGCCTTGCAACCAAACGCCTTCTGGAATTCAGGCAGATTACAAAGTGGACCAATGACACGGTATTTGCTGACCGGATGCGGATTCGTGAGCACAAACTGGCGTTGCGCATCGGGACGGATCTCGTCTCCGCGCGCTTGTCCCCAGGAGATAAAAAACTGTTGTTCCGGCGTGAAGCCATCTTGGTCGGGCGGGCGAGGCTTGCCTTGCATTGATTTCTGGAACGCGAGATAGGCCAGCTTTACGCCACCAAGATCGCCGATGCTCTCGCCCAGTACCAATTTGCCGTTTTCGTGCAAACCGCCCGCCACGGTGTAGGCGGAAAACTGGTCGACCACACACTGTCCACGGCTCTGGAATTCCTTGTAGTCTGCGGGAGTCCACCAATCCTTCAGTTCGCCCGTGGCGTCATACTTGGCGCCTTGATCGTCAAACCCGTGCGATATTTCGTGCCCGATCACCGGTCCGATGCCGCCGTAGTTGGCTGCATCCGTGGCGTTCACATCGAACATTGGTGGCAGCAAGATTCCCGCGGGGAATACGATCTCATTCAGCTGCGGATTGTAATACGCGTTGGAAGTCGGCGTGGTCATGCCCCACCTGAGGCGATCCACCGGCTTGCCGATCAGTTGTGCGTCATCGCGGACGGCAAAACGCCGCGCCTCAACCACGTCGTTCCAATAGGAATCCCGAGTGATTTCCACGCCGCTGTAATCCTTCCATTTGTCCGGGTAACCGACTTTGGGGTTAAACGTGGAGAGTTTTTCCAGGGCCTTCTGCTTGGTTTCGCTGCTCATCCAGATAAGCGTCAAGATGTCGTCATGCAGCGCCAGCAGAATGTTCTTGACCATCTCCTGCATGCGCGCCTTGGCTTCCGGAGAAAATGTTTTTTCGACGTACTTCTTCCCCAAAGCCTCGCCCAAGTCCCCATCGGTAAATTCCACGCAGCGCTTCCAGCGCGGTTTCATTTCTTCGGTGCCTTGCAAGTAGTGCTGGTTGAAAGCGAAATCTTCCTGGACGAAGGGTGCGGAAAGGGCCGGAGCTGCCGTCAACAGCACCTGCCATGTCAAATAGGTTTTCCAGTCAGGCAGGGAAGTTTGCTGTAGTTGCCTCTGAAACTCCTGCAGGAACTTGGGTTGATCCACGTTGAATGCGACGCGGGGATCGATACTCAATGCTTGGAAATACTCGCGCCAGTTGAAATCGGGCGTGAGCTTCTGGACCTCATCCAGCTTCATCTTGTGATCCGTGGCATAGGGATCGCGCAACTCCACATTGGTAAGGGATGCGCCAGCCAGGGCGGTTTCCATGCGCATCACGACTTTTGCGGCGGCCGCTGCAGCTGCCTTGTCGGACCCGGCCAACACGAACATGGCCGCAACATGTTCAAGGTACTTTTGCCGCGTCTCTTTGGACTTGTCATCGTCTTTGAAGTAGTAGTCCCGTTCAGGAAGGCCGAGGCCGGCGGCAGCGGCATCGGCGATGACCTGCTGCGGGTTGTGGGGATCTTGCGTTGACCCGAATGCGAATGGCACAAAAATAGCTTCCTGGTGCAAACGCGCGATGGCCCGCTGCAGATCAGCAACCGAACCGATGGATTGGATGAGCTCAAGCTCCCGGTTGAGCGCCTTGACGCCCTGGGCGTCAATTTGTTTCTCGTCCATGCAAGCGCCGTAATAATCGCCAATCAAGCGGTCCGTGGACTTTGCCGGTGCGCTGGACGAATGAGTGGCAGCCTCCTCCAGAATGCCATGCAGCACTTCCTTGGTGGATTCGCCAGCCGCCCAGCGTTTGCTCCACATCACCATCGAAGGCGGTATGGGGTTGTTCGCTCGCCAGGTGCCGTTTGCAAATTCATAGAAGTCCTGGCACGGATTAGCTTTGCGATCGATGTCGTTGATATCAATCCCGTGCAAGGGCTTGTTTTGGGCGTAAAGCGAGGACGCGCAGAAACAAGATGCGCAGAAAAGTACTGCCAAACCAAGATGCAAAGGCCGCATAAACGCCTCCGGAATGCGCTCGGTGAGTGCTGTCGAGAAGGTTACCTTCGAAGTCGCAAAACTGCAATATACACCACTTACAAGCCGCATAGGGTGAGAAGTGGCCTTATCACCGGCTAATTCGGCTCAGTGCGCTAACTGGGGCACGATACCTCCAGGCACCCCTCCCAATGCGGCCCTGCTACGAGTGCGCTATACTCGAAACATCTCGTGAAACACGCCATCCAAGGAACTTCGCGCTCCCGAATCGTTCCAGACTGGCGTGGACAAGGCCGATGAATCACACCTTCGTTATCCTGACCATACTGGCATACCTGCTCAGTTGGGGCTTATATATCCAATTTCTCTATACCGGCAGAGAGTTCACCGGGCGTCTGGCTACCTTGCTGTTGTTCCTGGGTTTAGGCACGCATTACTTGGCCCTGCTGCTGAGCGCCCGCGCTTCCCATACGGTCCCTTACCATGACCTCCAGGGGGCCATGTCGCTCTTCGGGTGGCTGCTCGCCGTCACTTATCTCTGCCTCGAGATTTATCACCGCCAGAGGACCGTCGGCGCCTTCGTCATGCCCATCATTCTTATCTTCTTTGTCACTTCCTACCTCTTGCCTGCCCGCCCGCACACGCCTTCCCCCATTCACGGCGTCGTTTTTGCCCTCCATGTCACGCTGAGCATTCTCGCTTACGCCGCCTTCGCTTTGTCCTGCGTCCTGAGCCTTATCTATCTGGGCGAGGAACGCCTCTTGCGCATCCGGCGTCTCGGCGATGTGGTTTGGCGCTTGCCGCCCCTCGAACTGCTGGAGCGCATGAGCCACACCAGCGTCATAGTCGGCCTCGTCACCATCCTCGTTGGCACGGCCCTTGGTTATATTGCCGTGGACCGCAACGTCGCGGAGCACTACTCCTATTTAGACCCGAAATACATCTTTACGTTGTTCGTGCTCTTGCTGTACATCGTCTATATTCGCTTGGCGCGCACGGCGGCCTGGCGTGGGGCTCGGGCCTCCAAATTGTGCGTCTTCAACTTTGTTCTCGTGGTTGTGAACTTCTGGGTGGTGAATCTGTTCTTTTCCCAGCACCACCGCTATTTTTAGGAGCGCGCGGAACACGGCATGGAGATTGTTCTCGTCGGCCTGAACTTCCGTACGGCGCCTGTGGAGGTGCGGGAAAAGGTGTCCTTCTCCACTGAACAGGCGCAGCGCGCCGCCGAAGAGCTGCGTGCGCTGGGCATCCTGGAAGAAGCCCTGGTTCTTTCCACGTGCAACCGCAGCGAAGTTTACGGCGTCCATCCCGCGGCCAAACGAGCTTCCGCCGCCGCGCTTTCCAGCTTTCTTTGTAATTTTCACTCCATCCAGCCCGATCTACTGAATCCCTCTCTCTATCACCACTACGATCACGACGCCGTACGCCATCTGTTCCGGGTTTCCGCGGGTCTGGAATCAATGCTGCTTGGCGAGGCCGAAATCCTCGGCCAGGTCCGCGAAGCCTATCTCCGCGCCCACGCCACGCACGTCACTGGCCCCGTCCTGAACCGCTTGTTTCAAGCCGCGCTCGAAATTGGCAAGCGCGTTCGCGCGGAAACCGAGCTCGGCACGCGTCCCATGGGCGTCGCTTCCGCGGGCATGAGGCTCGCCGAGCGCATTTTTGGCAAGCTCAACGATCGCACCGCGCTCGTTCTCGGCGCCGGCACAATCAGCGAACAGGTAGTCTCCCAACTTCACGATCGCAACATCGGCCGGCTCTACCTCTCCAATCGCTCCCGCGAAAAAGCCGAGGAGTTCGCCAGGCAATACAAAGGGGAAGTGCTCGATTGGGGCAATTGGGACAGCACACTCAAGCTGCCCGACGTTATCGTTTCCGCCGTCGGCGTCCAGGAAGTTCTCCTCACCAAGCCGCTGATCGAGCGCTCCATGGCCGCTCGTGGCAATCGCGCCCTTTTCCTCATGGACCTGGGCATGCCCCGCAACATCGAGCCTGCCGTCAGCGAACTCTACAACTGCTACCTGTACAGCATGGAGGACCTCAGCGAAATCGTGCAGCAGAATCGCAGCGCGCGCGAGAATGAAGTTCCCAAGGCCGAAGCTCTGGTGGAAGAGCATGTGGCCAAGTTCATCTCCTGGCAGGCCAGCGTCGAGCTCATCGGCGTGCTCGATACCTTGCGCGGCAGCTTGAAAGAGCGCCGCGCCGCCTTCCTTCATGAGAAACTTGCCGGCATGAATCACTTCAGCAACGAAGACCGCGAGCACATCAGCGCGCTCATGGACGAGTTGGTTGAAAAACTGCTGATCGCTCCCGCCGAGCGGCTCCGCGCCGAAAAGGAATTGCGCAAAAAGATTCAGAACGTCGAAGCCATCCGCGCACTCTATCTATCCGACCGGGAGAAACCGTGAGGCCCCTTCGCATCGGCAGCAGAGGCAGCATCCTGGCGCGCTGGCAGGCGGAGTTCGTACGCAAGCAGCTCTTTCAAGTCTCCGGCGTCGAAGCCGAGATCGTCATCATCAAAACCTCCGGGGACAAAATGCAGCAAGCGCCGCTCACGCAAATCGGCGGCAAGGGCATTTTCATCAAAGAGCTCGAAGAAGCCCTGCTCGAAGAAACCGTGGACCTCGCCGTCCACAGCGTGAAAGACATTCCCACGGAAACCCCCAGGCGCCTTCACTTCCCCGCGGTCTGCCGCCGCGATGATGTCCGCGACTGTCTCGTTTCCCACAAAGGCGCCGCGCTCGCCAACCTCAAGCAGGGCGCGCGCGTCGGCACCAGCAGCCTCCGCCGCCAGGCGCAATTGCGCCATCACCGCCCTGATCTCGATATTCGCGAATTGCGCGGCAACGTGGATACGCGCCTCCGCAAAGTCGAAAGCGGCGAATACGACGCCATCGTTCTCTCCAAAGCAGGTCTCGACCGCCTCGGCTGGGGCCAGAAAATCACGGAAGCCCTTTCGCCCGAAATTTCCTTGCCCGCGGTGGGACAGGGCGCTATCGCCATCGAAGCTCGCGTGAACGACACGGAAGCCGCGGACATTCTCGGCAAGCTCGATGACGCCGAAACGCGCACTGCCGTCATCGCTGAACGCGCCCTGCTTGCCGCTTTGCAGGGTGGTTGCCAGGTGCCCCTCGGCGCGTGGGCGCGCATCGAACGCGGCGAACTCGTGATGGATGCGGTGGTCTGCTCCGTGGATGGCGTACAGTATGTTCGACAGCGGGCCACGGCTCCACCGGATCAGGCCGCGCAACTCGGCGAGCACATGGCCAAGCTGCTGATCGAAAGCGGCGCCCGCGACATTCTGGAAGAGGTGCAACGTTCCCGTGGCTGAATCCTCCGCCAACGCTCTTTTGGGCAAGCGCGTCGTGATCACCCGCGCCGCGGAGCAGTGTCAGTCTCTGCTCGCCACTTTGCGCGAACGAGGCGCTCAGCCGATTTTGCTGCCCATGGTCGCGTTCGCGCCGCCGGACGATTTGCTGGCACTGGACGATTCGCTCTTCCGCATGCGCGAGTACCACTGGGTCTTCTTCACCAGCCAGAACGCCGTGCGCGCCCTTCAGGAGCGCTCCGAGCACCTCAAGCTTTCCTTGCGCGATGCCGTTGCGACCGCGCAAATCGCCGCTGTCGGCCCAGCCACCGCGGAAGCGGCGCGTGCCGCTGGCCTCTCGATTGCCTACGTCGCAAAAGAACAGCATGGCGTTGCCCTCGCGCAAGAATTGCAAGCGGAAATTCGCGGCAAGCGCGTGCTCCTTCCGCGCAGCGATCGCGCCAATCACGACCTGGTCGAAACCCTGCAACGCCTCGGCGCGCACGTCAGCGAAATCGTCGCCTACAAAACACTCCGCCCCGCTTCCGATGACACGCGCTATCTGGAAAACATCCTTCAGGACGTTCCCGACGCTGTCTTGTTCTTCAGCCCCTCCGCCGTTCACCATCTGCGGGAACTCCTCGGCCCGCAGTCATTTCAAAACCTGGCGGCGAAAAGTGTCTTTGCCGCGATCGGTACAGTGACGGAGCGCGCCCTCCGCGGAGCGGGTGTGCAACGGCTGATCGTTGCTTCCGACACCTCCGCCTCCGCCATCCTCGAATCCCTCGCAGATTTCTTCGTGCATTCCGGGCACAGCTTGCCCGCAGGAGCGAAACACCAATGAGCTTCCCTACACATCGCCCGCGGCGTCTCCGCCGCACCGAACTGCTGCGCGGTCTGGTGCGCGAAACCCGCCTCACCACCGCCGGCTACGTCTACCCCATGTTCGTCTGCCCCGGCACGAAAGTGCGCCAGGAAGTCAGCTCCATGCCGGGGATTCACCAGCAATCAGCCGATCAAATCGTCGAAGAATGCCGCGAAGTGGAATCTCTCGGCATCCCGGCGGTTATTCTCTTCGGCTTGCCGGAATCGAAAGACCCGCGCGGCGCCATATCGTATTCCCCCGAAGGCGTCGTTCAAAAGGCCATCGAAGCCATCCGCAAAGCCGGTTTGCAGCTCCTGGTCATCACGGACGTCTGCCTCTGCGAATACACGGATCATGGCCATTGCGGCGTGATCGAACGCGGCGAGATCGCCAATGATCCCACGCTCGATATCCTCGCGCTGCAGGCGCTCTCTCACGCGCGGGCTGGCGCCGACATCGTCGCCCCTTCGGACATGATGGACGGCCGCGTCGCCGCCATCCGCAAAAAGCTCGATCAGCACAATTTTGAAAACATCTCCATCCTGGCGTACGCCGCGAAATACTGCTCAGGTTTCTACGGCCCTTTCCGCGAAGCCGCGCAATCCGCGCCGCAGTTCGGCGATCGCCGCAGCTACCAGATGGACCCCGCCAATGCACGCGAAGCGCTGAAAGAAGTCGCGCTGGACATCAAGGAAGGCGCCGACATCGTCATGGTCAAGCCGGCGCTCCCCTATCTCGACATCGTCCGCAGGGTGCGGGATTCCGTTGATGTGCCCGTGGGCGCGTACAACGTCAGCGGCGAATATGCCATGGTCAAGGCGGCGGCGCGCAATGGCTGGATCGACGAAAAGCGCGTGGTCCTGGAAATTCTTACGGGCATTCAGCGGGCCGGTGCGGATATAATCCTCACCTACCACGCCAAGGATGCGGCTCGCTGGTTGAAATCCTGAACGCCAAGGTGCGCACATGAGTGCAACACATAGCCGCTCCTTTCCCGACCGCCATCGCTCGCGAGAAATATTTGAGAAGGCCGAAAAGGTTCTCGTCGGTGGAGTGAACAGCCCCGTCCGCGCCTTCCGCTCCGTTGGCGGCGAGCCGCTCATCATCGAAAAGGGAAGCGGCCAGCACCTTTACGACGCCGACGGCAACGCTTTGCTCGACTATGTCTGCTCCTGGGGCGCTATCCTCCTCGGTCACGCGCATCCCGCCGTCAGCGCGGCCATCGCCGATCAGGCGCAGCGTGGCGCCAGCTTCGGCGTAACCACCGAATTGGAACTCGAACTTGCCTCGCTCATCATCAAAGCCATGCCGTTCCTCGAAAAAGTCCGCTTCGTTTCCAGCGGCACGGAAGCCACCATGAGCGCCGTGCGCCTGGCCCGCGGCATCACCAAGCGCGATTTCATCGTGAAGTTCGAAGGCTGCTATCACGGCCACGCCGATAGCTTCCTATCCCAGGCCGGCTCCGGCTTGGCCACGCTCGGCATTGCCGAATGCCCGGGAGTTCCGCAAGCCCTGGCCGCGCTCACTCTCAACGTTCCCTACAACGACCTGGATGCCGTCGAGCAAATCTTCGCGCAACACAAAGACAAAATCGCCGCCGTCATCGTGGAACCCGTCGCGGCCAACATGGGCGTCGTTCTTCCCAGGGACGGCTTCCTGCAGGGGCTCCGCGAAATTACGCGCAAGCATGGCGCGCTTCTAATCGTCGACGAAGTCATCACCGGCTTCCGTCTCCACTACGGCTCCGCCCAGCAACTCTTCGGCGTGCAGGGCGACCTCACCACCCTGGGCAAAATCATAGGTGGCGGCGTTCCGGTAGCAGCATATGCCGGCCGTGCGGAGTTTATGGATCATGTCGCCCCGCTCGGCCCGGTCTACCAGGCCGGGACGCTGGCCGGCAATCCTCTCGCCATGCGCGCTGGCATCGCCACTCTGAAAGAGCTGAGCAGGCCTGGCCTCTACGAGGGCCTCAATGCCCTCGCCAAAAACCTCGCCACTGGGTTGAGAAAAGCCCTGAAGGACGCGGGTATCGCCGCGCAAGTGAACAGCATCGGCTCGCTCTCCACGGTTTTTTTTGCACGGCAACCCGTAACCGATTACGCCGGGGCCAAGCGCTCCGACACCAGACTCTACGCGCGCTTCTTCCGTGATATGCTGCAACGCGGCATTTTCATGGCGCCTTCGCAATTCGAAGCCGCTTTTGTTTCGGCCGCGCACACGTCCGCCGACATCGACCGCACAGTTTCCGCTGCTGCCGATGTGTTGCGAGGGATTGCAGCGCAGCCGTCTGCATAAACCCGGCAAAAGGAGAAGGAAGCAATGCATGAAGTTCTGGAAGGTCACGAGGGACACGGGGGACACGAGGAAGGCCCGTTCACCATCCCGGTCTCGGTCACGCTCTCGATCTTGGCCGTCCTGGTCGCGATCGCCACTCTCTTCGGCCATCGCGCTGCAAAGGAAGAGCTTCTTCTGCAAACGCAGGAAGCCGATCAGTGGGCTTTTTTCCAGGCCAAGAATAGCGGCCTGCATGGCATGCAGATTGGCGCGGACATGCTCGGCACCTTCACCACCGTTGATAAGGAGAAAGCCGCACAATTGCGCGAGAAGTATCTGAAGGAAGCGGAGCGCTACACCAAGGAGAAGGCCGAGGCCAAGGAGACAGCCGAAGAGCTCAAGAAAGAGAGAGCCGTGTTCGCGCGGAGGGGCGACCGTTACGAATTCAGCGAAGTCCTCCTCGAAGTCGCGCTCATTCTCACCTCATTCACTTTGATCACCAAGAAAAAGTTCTTCTGGTTTGCCGGTTCGTTTCTCGGCGGCGTCGGCGTTGCCGTGGCCCTCAGCGGCTTCCTGCTCCATTGACGCCCTCTCATAAATCCAGTTTGTGTCCACAGCCATGTAGCTCAGGCCTTCAGGCCTGAGGCTTTTCGCTAGTGCTGCCTCAATCCGCCTGCTGCGCAATTTCGTTCGCGGCAGGTTGCCACTCTTTGGAAAAGCCTCACCCCTGAAGGGGTGAGCTACAGCACCGCTCGACCCCATCTCGGCAAGCAGTACGCCCCACCATCTTTCCGCTTGCCCCGAGCTTTGAAGGGAACGGAGTCTGCGAAGCGCGGGTCGGGCGCTTCTTCGCCGTTCCCATGCGCCCGGGATGCCCTGCAGCGTAACACGCGCCCCACCCTGCCCGCAGCCTGTGTCACGCCCCGCCTGTCCTTTCGTACAGTCATGCTTTCGCCACCCTTTTCGTTGTGAACGTTTACGCCTGAATGAGTTATGATTAACCTTCTAAGAAGGAAGACTTTTTCTCTTGCGGTTCATCGCTCGTTTGAACGTAGGCCTACGGAGGCTTCTGGAACTCCCGCCGGGACTGGATGGCTCGCTCCGACCGGCTTGTAAAGCGGCTATTTCATGTCACATAAAACGGTTACGGAGCCGGGTGCCCGGCTCGGTGCGCACCAACTGGCCTCGCTGCTCGATTCCACTCAGGAACTCATCGCCATTCTTGATTCGGATAGTAAGGTTCTATTCGCCAATGAATCTTTCCGCCATTCCCTGGGCTACAGTCCCGATGAGCTGCTAGGCCGCAGCATCCAAGCGATCGTTCATGCGGCTGACGTCGAACACATCCGCGAGCGCCTCCAGGAGGTTGCCGCCCTGCCGGGTTCCAGCGTGCGTGAGCGTTGCCGCTTGCGCACTCAGGATTCTTCCTGGCGCTGGTTTGAAATTGTCTTCCACAATCGCCTCCACGATTCTGGCATCGCCGGGATACTCCTCAACGCCCAGGACGTTACCGCACTCCAGCGCATGGAGTCCGAGCGCCAGGTTATCTCCGACGTGGTTCACGCCCTCAATCAGACGTCCAACCTTGATCAACTGCTCACCGGCATCCACGACGCCCTGAAGCGCATCGTCTCCGCGCAAAACTGTTTCGTGGCCCTCCACGATCCCGAGCACGACACCTTCGAGTTTCCCTTCTTCGCGGACGAGTACGACACGGTTCCGCCGCCCCAGAGAGTTGGACGGAGCTGCACGGCCTACGTTTTCCGTACGGGTCGCGCCATGCTCATCCCGCAATCCGATTTTGACCGCCTGGTCGCCCTTAACGAAGTGGAACTAGTCGGTTCGCCCGCCCCCGCCTGGCTCGGCGTCCCACTTAAAACGCCCACCGCCACCATCGGCGTCCTCGTCGTTCAGCACTACCAGAACGAAAACGCCTACGACATCCGCGACCTCGAATTCCTCGATTCTGTCGGCGGCCACATCGCCCTGGCCATTGAGCGCCGCCGCGCCGAGGAAGAACTTCGCAAGAATGAATCCATCCTGCGCCTTCTCTTTGAGCACAATCCCATGCCGACTTGGCTTCACGAGGCCGACACGCTCAAGTTCCTCCGCGTCAATCAGGCCGCCGTGCAACTCTACGGTTTTTCCCACGACGAGTTCGAGAACATGACCATCCTCGGCATTCGCCCTGCCTCCGAGCGCGAAAAGGCCGCGGCCTATCTCCATGCGATAGAAGAAAACGATGAAGACCACGGTTTTTGGCTGCATCAGGCCAAGGACGGCAAGACATTCGAGGTCGAAATCATCTCCCACGGTTTGCTCTACGCCGGCAAACGCGTGCGACTGGTTGTTGCCCAGGACATTAGCGAACGGCGCCACCTCGAGCAGCAGCTCCGCCAGTCACAGAAAATGGAAGCCATCGGACGCCTGGCCGGCGGTGTCGCCCACGACTTCAACAATCTGCTCATGGTCATCAAGGGGCACACGGAGCTCTTGTTGAATGTGTTGCCGCCCTCGGATCACATCGCGCGCAAAATCGAGCAGATCGACCGCTCCGCCGACCGGGCCACGGCTCTGACCCGCCAGTTGCTCGCCTTCAGCCGCATGCAGGTCCTGCAGCCGCAAGTGATCAATCTGAACTCCATCGTCGCGGAAATGGGCAAGCTCCTCCCGCGCCTGATTGGCGAGGACGTCGAGCTCGTGGTTCGCGCCGAACAACAATTGGGCGCCATCCGCGCTGACGCCAGCCAGATGGAACAGATCATCATGAACCTCGCGGTCAACTCGCGTGACGCCATGCCCAACGGCGGCAAACTCGTCATCGAAACAAAAAACGCCGACCTCGATCAAACCTATACCGCCAGCCATCCGTTAATGAAGCCCGGCGCTTACGTCCAGCTTACCGTCAGCGACAGTGGCTGCGGCATGGACGCGGAAACGCAGTCGCACATCTTCGAACCCTTCTTCACCACCAAGGATAAAGGGAAGGGCACGGGACTCGGCCTTGCCACCGTCTATGGCATCGTCAAGCAGAGTGGCGGCTTCATCTGGGTCTATAGCGAAGTTGGCAAGGGCACTTCCTTCAAAATCTATATCCCCCGCGTCGATCAAGCCGAAGAACACTCCGGCGCTCCCAAGCCCACCGCGGAAGTGCCCACAGGCACGGAAACTGTCCTCCTTACCGAAGATGAGCAGGACGTTCGCGAAATCGCCAGGGAATTTCTTGAATCTGGCGGCTACAAGGTCGTCGAAGCCAAGGACGCCTCCGAAGCCATCGAATTGGCCAGCCAGCACAACGGCGCCATCGATCTGCTTGTCACGGACATGGTCATGCCCGGCATGACGGGCCAGGAACTTGCTGTCCAGCTGCAGCAGGAATATCCGGGGCTTTGCGTTGTCTTCATGTCTGGCTACAGCGAACACGCCGCCACGGAAATGGCCAACGCCGATCCCTCGGTACGGCTCCTCTCCAAGCCCTTCAGCCGTGGCGCGCTTCTGCGCACCGTGCGCGAAATCCTCCAAAGCAGGAAACTCAGCTAATTTCCCGCACGCGGAAGAACCTCCGCCCTGCAGCTCACCTGTAGCTCACCTGTAGCTCAGGCCTTCAGGCCTGAGGCCTTTTCTTGGGTTTGCCTTGTGGCACAGTCACTCCTGACTGTGCTCTTGGGTTTGCTTCTGTAGGGGCGGCCTTCTGAGGCCGCCCGCCAAGCACGCACGCTTCAGGAAGCTCCCCTCCAGCGCCTGACGTAGCGGTCCAGCACGCTGGACCCCTCCTCGCAACTCGCAAACCCCCTTGTCATTCCGAGCGTAGTCCGCGCAGCGAGGAATCTGCTTTTCTCTCGCCGGGCCCGTCGTGATATGTGTTCTACGCCACCTTCGGATGCTTCCGGTGCCACTGTGTTGCTCGTTGAAAGGTCTGTCCCGCTTCCAGCACCGCCGCGTCATCTCCAGCCCGCCCGATGAATTGCAGCCCCACCGGCAAATTCTTTTCCGTAAAACCGCAGGGCACGGACAGCGCCGGCAATCCGCATAGGTTCCCAATCGCTCCGAGTGGATCGGGAAAGGCAAGCCCCGTGATCAGATTCATTGTCAACGGTGATGCCGGGGCGGGCAACGCAGCCGTCGCCAGCACGTCGTACGATTCGAACAGGGCATCCATCTTTTTCTGCAGGATTTCCCGCACGCGCTGCGCCGTCGTGTAGTCGCCGCCCGTCACCGTGAGATTCACGTAGCCACCCACGCGCCCCTGCGGGTCATGCAACTCCTTTACGCGTCCCGAGCGGATGAGCTCCCCGAACGAGGAAGCCACCTCCGCCTGCAGCACCACGCCCGCCGCATCTTCCCACGGCCCCTCCGGTAACGCCGCATCCCTCACCGACGCAAAATGCCGCGGTAATATCTTATGCGCCGACTGAATCGCTTTGCCCACACCCGGCTCGTACTCTTTCCACGCGTTCGTCAGCCAGCCGACACGCAGGCCCCGCCTCTTCAAATCTCCCGCAGGCGAATTCGTGAACGCTGCCTTGTCCACGGCCAGCGTGCTGCGGTCCAGGGGATCATGTCCCGCCATGGCCGCAAAAATCCGCGTACAATCCTCCGCGCTCCGCGCCATTGGCCCAATTTTGTCCAGCGAATAGGAAAGCGCCATGGCTCCGTGCCGGCTCACGCGCCCATACGTAGGCCGGAATCCGCTCACCCCGCAAAATGCCGCCGGGCAGACAATCGAGCCCCACGTCTCCGTTCCAATGGCAAATCCTGCCAGCCCCGCCGCCACGATCGCGCCCGATCCCGAAGACGAACCGCAAGTCCAGCAACTGGTGTCCCACGGATTTCGCGTCTCGCCCTGAAGCGACGCCGATGCATACATGTACCCCAACCCGCCCGCCAATTCGATCATCGCGGCCTTGCCCAGCAGCACTGCGCCCACATTTCTCAGGTGCTCAATCACCGTTGCGTCGTAATCGAAAACCTGCTCGCCAAATGGCTTCGCTCCCCAGGTCGTCTGCACGCCCTTCACCGCCAGCAGATCCTTTGCGGCATACGGAATGCCATGCAGCGGCCCGCGATAATGTCCCCGGTGGATGTCTTTTTCGGCGGCGCGCGCCTGGTCCAGCGCCTCCACCGGCAACAGGCGGGCATAGGCATTGAGCTGCGGCCCCAGTTTTTGGCTGCGTTCCAGGTACGCTTCGGTCAGTTCGACGGGGGAAAGCTGCTTCGTTTCAATGCGCTTCGCCAGTTCGCCAACGGATTCGTAGAGGATGGATTCTTTCAGCATGCGCGGACTCCCGTCAGGGTTTTTTGGCGGCTGCGGGCGCAGCGCCGGCCGCGGGAGCGCTCTGCGGCTTCTTCTCTCGTTCCAGGAGCGGCTTCAGGTAGAGGGCGGGCGCATCGCCATTCTCCAGAGGAAAGGCGCGCAACCGCTCCAGCGAACCCTGTAGGATGTAGCAGCCCTCGTGCACCAGCTTTTGTTCTTCGCTATCGAAACGCCTTCCATACTGGCTCATGATCTGCTGAAATCGCGCTTCGGCCTCCACACGGCCCTCGGCGCTCAACTTCTCCGCGCCCTCCGGCAATTGCTCGTTGGTCGCGGCCGCTGCAGGCCCCTCGAAAGCCATCCCTGTCGGAACCATTGCCGCGGAGAGCAGTGCCGATTTCCGCGTAAATTCTCGCCGGTCAATCTTCTGCCCTTTGCTCTTGTTCATCCTCAAAACCCCTGACCATCCCTACAGCGCCCATAGGACGTAGCTCACGACACGAGGCGAGGCTACTCAATTCGGCCCGAGGCGTCAACTGGACGAAGGGCTAGGCGATAGAAACGAGCAAAACCGCTCTTCTTGCACAATCTTGGTGCACCACGCCAACTCGCCGTACTCTCGCAGTCTAATAAAAGACATCACCAGGGTCATCGAACAGGACAGACCAGACTGATCCGCCGCGCTGTGGTTTGTCTAAACCCAAGCCCACTGCAGAACAGAGCAAATGCGAATCTGAAAACAGGGTTAACGAGCCCAAAACACGACGTTGACAGGCTGGAAAGCGGGCGATTGTAGTAGAATGCACCGTTCGGGAATTCTATACAAAGCCTGTCGCCGAGGAGATAGAACTATGCTTTCACCCAAACTGATCCTGTCGCCCATCGATTTCAGCGATTTTTCGCTTAACGCACTCGACGTGGCCAAGGACGTCGCCATGAAGTATGGCTCGGAGATTCTGCTGATTCACGTTGTGCCCATGGTCTCCAGGCTGCCCGACCCCGTGATTATCGTTGGCGAAGGAGCCTATGAACGCGCAATGATCGAAATTACCAAGCAGCGCTTGGGTGACCTGGCGGATAAGTTGCGGCAGGCGGGTGTGCGCGCGCGCAGCGTCGTAGGTCTGGCCAACGATGCTGCAATGGAAATCGTACGGACTGCCGACAGCGAGAAAGTCGACCTGATCGTGATGTCGACGCACGGAATGACGGGATGGAAGCGGCTGGCCTTCGGGTCGGTCACCGACAAGGTGGTGCGAACAGCGGACTGCGCGGTGTTGGTGCTTCGGAGCGGAGCGGCGGCGGGGTCACCTGAGCGCCAAGCAAAGCAGGCGACGGCAACCGTGCCGGCGTAACAATAAAGGACTCGCCAAATCAGCCGGCGCTTGACCTCCCTGCGCGTCGGCCGCTGGAGATACAAGGCGGGTGCAAACGATCCGCACGGCAAGATCATGAAAGCGACCATGGTCGCCATGCTCGAAAAACTCCTCGCCGATGGTGCTCTCCACGCCTACCAGATCGACGCGGACGTACGGTTCTCCATCGCACGCTTTTTGTGCGATGAATCTCTCTTCAGCTTCGGGCTTCAGATTTAATCCGTATGCGTCAATGTGCGGACGTGAAGTTCCAGCGCCTGGTTGTACTGGCGCTCGATTTGTAGCTCGGTTTGCAGCTTCTTGATCAGCAGTTCCAGGTGCGCGACCTCGGCGCGCAGCTTGAGCTCTACCGATAGCCCGCCCACGCGCGCGGCAGGTGACGCCGTTGGCGCTGGAGTTTCCGCCCCGGCATGCGGCCAAGTTGACTCGCCCTGTCGAGACTCCGCCGGTGGCGGCACGCTCATCGGCCCCGCACCAATCGGCGTAATGCGCGCTGCCGGGGCAACCGGCGCAGCAAAGAGGCTGCTCAGTGACGGTATAGCCATGGGCTGGTCCGCGGCCAGCGTTCTTGGCTGAGGCGCCGCCGGCGCCAGCAAATGCTTTACGCGTCCAATCAGCTCCTGGGGCTGAAATGGTTTACGCACCAGATCATCCGCTTGCACCGCTACCGCCCGGTCCGCCACGTTCTTGTTCACCACGCCGGACATCAGTATCACCGGCGTCTTCCCATACTGCGGGTTTTGCTTGATCTGGCTGCACACCGAATACCCGTCCTGATCCGGCATGATCACGTCCGTGATCACCACGTCCGGCGGGTGCTCCTCGAACTGCGCTTGCGCCGACGCCGCGTCCGCGCACGTAATCACGTGGATGTTTTCGCGGCGGAAGGCGATCTTGATCACTTCCCGCATCGTCGCGCTGTCGTCAATGAAATACACCGTGGGCGTGTGTTTCGTCTCGGTCTCGCTGATCGGCGGCATGGCGATCGTGTCGCTCATTTAGCCTCCTTGTCCGCAAGCTCGTCGGTGATGTCGTGCGCTGTCTCGTCAATCTCACGCATGGCGTCCAGCATCAGGTCCGTCACGGAACGCAGCACCGTTCGCTGCGCCGATGTCGCCCCATATACAAACTTGTACACGCCGGAGTTGCAATCCACGCAGCTCTTCAGGATGTGCAGCACCGCCTCATCGCCAAACAGCGAGCCGCATTCCGCGTGGGTAATCTCTCCCGCGTCGAAAAACATCACCGCGTCCGTTTCGCCCGCGTTGATGGTCAGCGCGCCCGTCTGCCGCGCGTGCCCCAGCATTTGCATCACGCCGGTCAGATCGTGATGCGTCAGATTTCCGCTCAAGCTCGTGTCCGCCTGCCCCAGCATCTGCGTCGGCTGGAATCCTTCCAGCTTGCTCACGATAATGTTCTTCACGTGATTCGCAATCGTCGCCGGAGGAAGCTGCCGGTCTATGTAATCGTCGCAGCCCGCCTGGAACGCTTCCATCAACGCCCGCTGACTGCCGTCGCCCAGCGCGATGATCGGCAGGGAAGCGTTCGAGGCGTCCGCGTGAATAATCTTCGCGATTTCCAGCGCCCCCATCTCGCGCATATTTGTGGCGCACACGATCGCCGTGGGCCTGTCGTATTCCAGCGTGGTCAGCGCAAAAGCCGCTTGCGTCGTCGCCGTCACTTCAAACCCTTCCCGCTTCAGCGTGTCGCCGAGCCTTTTCGCGAACAGCACATTGCTGTCGATCAGCAGAATCTTGGCTGGTTTGCCCGGCAGCATCATGCGTGCGCCTCCGGCAACGGCGCTCTGCCGGCCCCGCCTTCCACCGGTTCCATTCCTGGCGTCAGCGCGCCCAGGTTCAGCACCTCGATCACTTCCCCGGCATGGGAAAGCCACGCCGCCACGTGCGGTGAATCCGATGGCCCCGCTGCCGTCAAATCCGCCTGGATCAGTTCGCAATCGCCGCTCACGGGCAGCGCGATCCAGTCTGTCGTTCCTTCCTGCCGCCGCTTCGAAATCAGGTAATATCGCCGCGACGTCAAGCGCTTTCCGGTCAGCTTCTCCGCGACGTCGCACACCGGCACCACTCGCCCCCGCCGCAGAATCACGCCATCGATTTCAACTGTCCGGTGCGCAAAGCGAAACATCCGGCTCGGCGCCACCAGTTCCGACACCTGATCCGCCGCCAGCGCAAATCGCCGGTCGCCCAGCCGCAGCAGCACGCAGGATCGTGCATCGAGTTGTCCCGTCCAGCTCACGGCGTCAATCCCATCTCTGATACGCTTGCCGCCTCAGTCTCCAGCAATGCTCCGGCTGCCGCATCCAATTGCAACAATTCCTGTTCGCTCAGGAAACCCTGCGGGTTCACCACCGGAATCACGTTTTGATCCAGTACCGTCAACCCGCGGTACCACACGCGTTCCTCGTGGCAAAATGCCGGCGACAACGCCTGCAGCCGCGTCATCGTGGTCATCTTCTCGATGCCGTCAATCAGCAGCCCCACGCGCGTTTTGCGCAAAAGAAAAATCAAGGCCGCCGGCGATGGCCGCAATCCGAAATGCAGCGCCGCATTCACCACGTAGACGCTGCGTTCGCCTCGCTTCAGCAGGTGCCGCACCTTAGGCACGCTGGCTTCGTCGATCTCCGCCGACGCTCCCGCCAGGCTGTCCACGCTGCGCACTTCCTGCACCGCAGCCGAGGAAATTGCGAAAATCTGGTTGCTGCTCCGGAACAGGATGATCTGCTCCGTGCGCGCCGCCGGCGTTTTGTGCACGGCTTCAAAGCGCATCAGCGTGCTCCTACGGGAGCCATGCGGCTTAGTCCCAGCACGCGCTTCTCGATGGCGGGATAAATGTCGTCAATCCCCAGGACTTGGTCCACTATGCCTGCCTTGATGGCTTCCGCCGGCATTCCAAAAATCACGCAGGTCGCTTCATCCTGCGCCAGCACCACCCCGCCCGCCGATTTGATGGCCCGCGCCCCGCGCGCCCCGTCGCTGCCCATTCCCGTCAACACCACGGCAATGCTCATTGCCCCTGCATACGCCGCGATCGATTCCATAGTCACGTCAATGTTCGGCAGGTAGCCCTCAATCCGTCCCGTTGTGCTGTCCAACTGAATGCGCCCTGTCGGCGTCACCCGCAGATGCTGTCCGCCCGGGCAGATGTACAGCGTCCCCGGCTGCACCGATTCGCCCGCTTCCGCTTCCTTCACGCGTACTCCGGTAAACTCCGCAAGTTGTAGTGCGTATTGCGTGGTGAAAGCCGCGGGCATGTGCTGCACCAGAAACACCGCCGCCGGAAAATCTTTTGTGAACCCCGGCGCCATCCGCATCACCGTTGCCGGCCCTCCAGTGGATGCCGCCAACACGACCACCGGGAAGCGCAATTCTGCCGGAATGATAGGCGTGGACGGCGCCAATCGCACTCTCTGCACCGGTGCCGCCGCGCCAATCCCCGCTCCCTGTACCGCCGTCACCATCCGCGACGCGGTGCGCACCACTCTCACCTTCGCCGCCATCCGCACCTTGCGTATCAGCTCTTCCTTCGCGCTCTGCATGTCCAGGTCAACGCCGCCCGATGGTTTGGTCACGAACTCAATCGCGCCCAGTTCCAACGCCTTCAGCGTCTTGGCCGCGCCTTCCCGCGTCTCCGAGCTCACCACCACGATCGGCCGCGGATTTGTCGTCATGATATGCGCGGTGGCCTGCAAGCCGTCCATGTGCGGCATGTTCAAGTCCATCGTGATCACGTCCG
>Ga0074046_10000311_pt1 | contig 43336 bp, 32 predicted proteins | sample BogForMeECP23OM3_FD_94441 | JGI IMG/M metagenome (GOLD analysis project Ga0074046, IMG submission 94441) | Bog forest soil microbial communities from Calvert Island, British Columbia, Canada - Bog Forest MetaG ECP23OM3 | ecosystem: Environmental > Terrestrial > Soil > Wetlands ... | reverse complement strand
TGCCGAGTACTTCGTGCGCCACCCAGGCAAGAAAAGCGGAATCCACGCCACCCGAGTAAGCAACGATCAACCCGGCGTGGCTCGCAAGGATCTCGCGCAGGCGTTCAGCTTTCCGCTCGAGCGAGGCCGCAGTGTTCACGATCTCCATTATCCCTGAAAAAAGTTCTCAGTTCCCAGTAAACGGCAGGAATGTTTCTGAGAACTGAGAACTGGGAACTGAGAACTCGCAGACTAATAAAGCCGTTCCTGCCGTCTGAGGTTGCCAAATGCTCCCACGTTCGCCAGGCTGAAAGTGAAGCGATATTGATTTTCGTTGCGCACCGATCCCAGCGCAAAGCGCCGGTATTCGACGCTCAGGCCGCAACAGTCCCAGTTGTAACTGGTCTCCGCCGTGGCGTACTGCAAAGACCCCAGGTTGGCGTCAAAACCGAAGCTGGCCGCGGCGCTCAAGCCACGCTTGTTGAGTTGATCATAGCCCTGGCCATAGCCCAGCAGCACTCGGAACTGGTGGTATTCGCAAAGTTCGGAGCCTCCCATCCCGAAGCTGTTTCGCGATAGTTTAGCGCAGTCCTCGCTCGCGCTCGTGGGCGTCGCCGCTGCACTGTTGATTACGCGCAGAAAGGCATCGCCTCCACCCACGGTAAACGGGCCGTAGTGGTAATTCACTAGCGCCAGGCTGGACGTGATTTGGTTGGTCTTGACGTCGTAGTCCAAGTCCCACTCGGTGTTGGTGCGCGGACTGGTTTCGACGCGCAAACGCGAAATAATGGGAGCAAATCGCCGCTCTGAATCCAGAAACGCAATGCCGGTGAAGTCCGCAGTCGTCGTAAACACGTTCCGCTGCCCAGCCACCAGCGCATTCCCAAATGTGGGATCGAAAAAATACTTCTGTCCGATCTCCCAACTCAAGATCTCCCGCGGGCCCGAGGCGCAGACTTTAGCGCCTGGGTTCGGCGGCATTTCCCACGGCACTGCGCCCGCTTGTGGGACACCGCCGATGGTCATGGTGCTCAGGACCGGCACGTCGCAATCCTTGGCGTTCGGATCCACACGCTTGGCATAAAGACGATTCACCACCGAGTACTCAACTTCATTCGTATCGGTCAGCACATCGGTGGCATCGAAACGCAGAATGTCGGCGAAGTTATTTACGCCAGTTACGTAGTCGTACTTCATGCGCGGCTCAATCACGTGCTTCCATTTGCGTCCGAGCCATGGACGATCGAAGATCCGCGACAATGCCGGCGGGCGCAATTCGACCGAAGTTTCCAGGGACTTGCGATTAAGAACTTCGTTGGCGGCAATTGCCGCATCCTCCGGGTTGACCTGTTGAGTGTAGAACGTATCACGCAATGTAAGTGCGGGACGAAATGACCATCCCCGCCACTGCACAGGCATCACGAGCGATGGCGCCAAATCGAATCGGCCCACCAGTGCAGCGGTCCGAAACCCAGGCTGCGAACTTTCGGGAGCATCGCGCCGCTGCAAACCTTCGGCCGCGCTATCGAACAACCAGTACAGCGGCGTATTACCCAATTGCCGTTCCTCACCGGAGATGAAGAAACTTGGCGTATGCAGAATCCGGACTAACTCCGTCTGCGTGAGCGTCGTGCAGCCCGCGTTCAATTCGGTATTCGGATTGCAAACTTCGAAGTTCTGGTAGCGCTCCGCCAGCCCACTGAAGTGAAATCCGTTGGTCGTGTTGGACAGAAAAATCTGCGATCTCACTTCCGAATCGATCGCCTGGGTGTAGACGTCGGTGAAGGCGATGCGGAAAACAAACGAACTCAAGTAATCGACATTTGCAACGCCGCGGAAAGTCCCGAAAGGACGCTCGGCCATAAAATGTGCGTCCTCGCCGCCCTGATCCTGCGGTGGATAACCGGTGCCTCGATCCGCAATTCCTACGTAGTTGAAGAACACGTAAGAGTTGTCGCTGGGACGAGCGCGGAATTCTCCATGTTCCAGGAAGCCCCGTTTCGAATAGTAATCGGCGCCCAAAATGGCGTCCACGCTGCGACTTAAGACCCAGTACACGGATTCGCCGGCAATATATCCCTTAGTGGACGACGTCCCAAAGGTCGGAATCAACAGCCCAGTCTCGCGTTGCTCTTTCTGAACGGGATGCGTGACAAACGGAAAATAGAACACCGGTACGCCCATTAACCAGAACCCGCTGTTGTAGATTTTGGCGGTGCCGTCCACATCGATCCACATGCGCCTGGCGTCGAATTGCCATTTCGGATGCGGCAGTTCGCAGGTGGTGACCGTGCCCTGGCGCACCAGATAGTGGTCGGGCCCGTGTTTCTCGACAATTTTTCCGGTAAAGGTAAAAGGATTGGTGGTGGTCAACACGTAACGGGAGGCGTGCATACGAAATCCCACCGTTCCGATCACGCTGTAAAATGTTCCGACTTGAGTCCGAATGTTGTAAGTGCCGTGACTGGCCGTGACATGCTCGTCGTAAGGGCCGCCGTCCAGAACGACGTGGCCTTCCAGTTCGCTGTCTCCCGTGTCCGTGTTGTAGGTGATTTGATCCCCGCGCAGGATGTAGTTGCGATAGTCAATTTCGGCCCGGCCGCGCAGGTGATAGATGGACCCGTCCTTCTCCTGTTCCACCGCCCGGATCGTAACTGGCTCTTCCGTCTGGCTGGCAACTCTCGGCACAACCGGCGCCGTAGCGGGAGTGCTCTCCGCCGCGCTCTCAGAAACAATGCTCTCAGAAACGATGATTGTTGAGGCAATGGCGGGGGGCGGCGTCTGGCTGGTTACTATCCCGGGAGCGAGAAGCAGATGACAGAGCAATGCTGCCGTGATAAAGATTCGAGAGCGGGCGATCATTAGCCTGTGATCATCTAGCGGGTGGTCATTGAGCGGTTGATCTGCAAGCGCGCGTGCGCTCCGCCAGCCGGTCTGCCAACGGGAACCAACTGACCTTAGCATGCGGGCGGCTGGCGAAGCAAAGCTGCGCACGATTGTGGTCCAAGATTGCGCCGGCATTCTTCGTGACTTCTTACGACGACTTGATTTAGACCGCCGCATAGACGTCGGACTGATACTGATGATGACTGGACCAATGACGACCAGGTCGATGATGACCGAATCAACAATCTCTCCGATCGATGCTGTCGAGCCGGAGCACAGCTCCGCCATCCCTGCAGAAGCTGCGGCCTCGGTATCACGCATTGATTCCGATCCCGGGGTTGTTCTCGGCATTGATCCAAGCGTTGCTCCGGACGTCGCCTCCAACCTTGATGAGAGTCCCGATTCCTGGCGCGTCGAGGTTGCCGCTCGCCTCGAACGCTATCGCACTCGGCGCAAGCCCCGGACTCCGCGTTATCCTTCACTGCTCTTACCCTTTGATGCGCCCGAGAGCTGGTCGCGGCCTGCCACGTCAACTGGATCCGGATCGCTGGCGGTTGCGACTGCGAATGCCAGTAAAGACTTCGCCTTCCACACATTCGCCATCCAGACAAAAGAAGAACCAGAGGCACTCGGGACCACAGACCCCGCCGAAGCTCGCCAGGCATCGCAGCCAGCGCAAGAGCAGACCCTGGAGCCGTCCGCCAAAGTCATCGCGTTCCCGCGTTCCGCCGCAATTCCGGTTTTTCGTGCCAGCGAACTGGCCGATCCCGTCTTCGATCATGATCGTCCGCGCATCGTCGAAGCCCCGGAGATTCTGCCGCCTCCTCCCGCCTTAGGCGGAATGCTGATCGAACCTGCGCAGCAAGAGTCGGCCGACCGGCGAGCCGACTTCGCCTCCGTATCTCCCCCTGCGTCCCCATCAGCATCGATAGTTCGGCGCGCCCTCGCTGCCCTCGTGGATGGCGCTGTCGTAACCACGTCTCTGGCGGCTTTTGCCGCAATCTTTGTTCGTTTGAATCCCAGCTTGCTTCGTCTGAACCCCGACCTGCTTCGTTTGAACCTTCTTCACTTGAACCTTCTTCACCCGAATCTGCTTCACCTGAATATGGATCTCGTTCGCGCACCGCTTCTGGTGTTTGCCGGTGCGCTCGGCGCCCTTTTAGCCCTTCTGTGGGCTACCTACGAGTTCTTGTTTGTGGTCTACACCGGCTCGACTCCCGGACTTCGCGCCGCCGGGCTGCGGCTGGCAGCGTTTGACGGCTCCTCGCTCAATCGTCGCATGCGCTGCTGGCGCGTCCTCGCGTCGTTTCTCTCCGCGTTCTCCGCTGGACTTGGGTATTTCTGGTGCATTCTTGATCAGAACGGATTGTGCTGGCATGACCGTATCACCCGCACCCACGTCCGATCCGCGGAGGCAGCAGACGAGAAAGAAGAAGGAAAAGAATAGAACGGCGCCAGACAGAAATTCCCGACAGTTCTGTTCCCTGAGCCAACCGCAAGTCGTCACCTATAAAATGCAAACTATTGCACATTGGCCTCAGCGCCAAGTTAAGAGTGATGGCACGACACGGAATCACATGTTGCGCTTTCGGTATTCGGTGGTAAACTCCGCTGATTAGGTTCGGTTCGCTGGCTCCCCGACCACGCCCGGCCTCCTGCTTGGAATAGAACGCAATCCAGAAATTCGTGAAAATTTAAGATGAGGATAAATATGAGAGTATTGCGCGCAGTCACTGTCACCTGTGTGGTTCTGCTAGCCGGGCTAGGCATCGTTAGCGCCCAAAGTTGGACCCCGCTGAACAATCAACCAACCATCTCGGCAAGTAATCCTCTCCTTCTCAGCAACGGCAAGGTTATGGTGCACGACGCCGATGCTGGGGATTGGTGGGCCCTGACTCCCGATATCAACGGAAGTTATCAAAATGGCACTTGGTCTCAATTGGCCTCGCTTCCTTCGGGATACGCTCCCCTCTATTTCGCTTCGGCCGTACTGCCGGACACGCGGGTGGTTGTTCTCGGTGGAGAATACAACAATGGCGTAGGCGTATGGACGACCCTGGGCGCCATCTACACCCCGAAAACCAACAAGTGGAAAAAACTCAAGGCGCCGTCGGGTTGGACCAGCGTCGGCGATGCGCAAAGCGTGATTCTTGAAAACGGCACCTTTATGGTTGCCAACTGCTGCACCACCCAGGAAGCTTTGCTGGATGCCGCGAACCTGACTTGGACTTCCACCGGCACCGGCAAGTATGACATTAACGATGAAGAAGGCTGGACCTTGCTGCCCAGCGGATACGTGCTCACCGTGGATGCTAACGACGCCCCCAACACAAACTCCGAGCTCTACGATCCGACCACCGGTTCCTGGTCTTCCGCCGGCAGCACCATTGTTGAACTTGAGGATCCTTCCTCCCACGAACTGGGCCCCGCGGTTCTCCGCCCCGACGGCACCGTTATCGCCACGGGCGCAACCGGCCACAACGCCATTTTTGACTCCATCACTTCAACCTGGTCTGCCGGCCCGGACTTTCCCAAAGTCAACGGTCAGCAACTGGATATCGCCGACGGTCCCGCCGCTCTCCTTCCGAGTGGAAACGTGCTGGTCATGACCAGCCCCGGCGTGTACAACACCGGCGCACACTTCTTCGAGTGGAACGGCACGTCCTGGAACTCGGTGCCGGGCACTCCAAACGCACCCGACGATAGCTCTTACTATGGCAATATGCTGGTGTTGCCGACCGGTGAGATCTTGCTCACCGATTTCTCCACCGACGTTGAGCTCTATACCTCCTCCGGAAGCCCGCAGTCGTCATGGGCGCCTACCATCACCAGCGTTCCTACGACACTCAAACCCAACGCGACCTACACTATCGAGGGTACGCAGTTGAACGGACTCTCGCAGGCCGGTGCCTACGGGGACGACGACCAGTCTGCCACCAACTATCCGTTGGTGCGCATCATCAACAACGCAACCGGGCATGTGTTCTATTGCCTCACCGATAAGCCCAGCTCGATGGGCGTGGCCACTGGTTCCCAGATTGTCAGCGCGAGTTTCAAGCTTCCCGCTAAAGCTGACATCGAGACAGGAGCCAGCCAATTGGAGGTCGTAACCAATGGCATTCCCTCCACTGCCGTAAGCGTAACTGTCAAGTAATCTCTCACCTCTCGCAAGTGGGCCGGACGGCAAAACCGTCCGGCCTTTTTCGTGCGCGCCACTTGTAGAAACTGCCAGACGAACCTTCAAGGCAAAGAAAAGCCCCGGCCGTCGAGCGACCGGGGCGCTAATGAACTGGGTGAGCTAACTCCCCGCTGTCGTTTGCTGATGGCGTTCGCACTTGCCGCCGCAGCACTCCATGGCGGTTTTGTCGCCCTTGGCTTCTCCGCAACTTTTGCCTCCGCTGCAGCACTTACCGTCTTTGCAGCAGCCGTTTTTCTTGCATTCCTTCATCGCCGCTTTCAGGTCTTTCCCATGGCAGCAGGACTTGCCATCCTTCATTTCACACTTGTCTTTGCTGCAACAGGCCATGGCATCCTTGGCATCGGCCGCGGCGTGTTGGCAGCAACCTTTGCCATCTTTCATATCGGCCATGTTGTGATGACAGCACGCTTTGGTTTCTGGGGCGGCTTGCGGGGCCAGCGTCGAGTTCGGAGCCGCCGAGGCTGCCGGCGTCTCCTGTGCCCAGCCAACCAGCGACAGGGCAAGGGTGAGGATCAAAGCAATCAATTTGAATTTCATAAAAGCTCCTTATCAAAGTTATAAGAACAGTTGAGACGTGCGGCGAACTTGACGGCCGCCGAAGAAAAGTTCTCGGTTCCCAGTTCTCAGTTCTCAGAAAACAACGGTAGCAGTTGGGGTTTACTGAGAACTGGGAACTGAGAACTGAGAACTAAGAACCAAGGAAGGAATCTAAACCCGGAGAACCATTCCAAACTGGCCCGGTGGAGGACCAAGCGCAACCGCAGTCGCCGGGGGAACGTGCCACTCTGCTTGAGCCGGGCTGCGTTCGGCAATCTCCGCCGGGGCGATCGGTTGCGAAAGGCGGGCACTCACAGGCGCGGGTACGCTCTGCGGCCCTTGCTGGAAACAGCAACGATGCTCATCCTGGCAGGGCAGGCTGCTGGCAGCGAACTCGACCCCAGCTGTGTTCTCAGTCTTGCCAAGCGCCGGACAGCACGGATGGCGCTGGCTGGCGGGCGCAACGTGATGGTGAGCGGCCATCTGCCCAGACATTTCACGCGCTGCATGCACGTGGCCGGCATGCATCAAGAACATCGGCGCCAGGGCCATTTCTGCCCAAACCACCATGACCACAAGGAGCGTCGCCGCAATGGACCTCTTCAGCATGCCGATTTAGTATCGCAGACCAGGAACAGCCTTGATGTGACGACGATCACGCTCGGTGATGACGCCAACGAATGAAAGAATTATCCCACCAGATTCTCCAGCGCCGCCCGCAACTCGCCGAAACGAAACATATAGCCACTCGCCCCGAGCTTCCCCGGCTCGACCCGCTGGCTCGCGAGCAATAATTCCTCCGCCGCTTGCTTCCCGAAAGCCACCCGCAGAACAAACTCCGGCACCGGAAAAATCGCCGGACGTCTCAGTACCGACGCCAGCACCTTTGTGAAGTCAGCGTTCCGCACCGGATTGGGGGCCACCAGATTCACTGGACCACTCAACTGGGAAGCGCCCGACTCCGTGCCCATCGCGTGATGAATTCCTCCCACAATGTCGTCCACATGAATCCAACTGCACCACTGCCGGCCAGATCCAATTCGCCCGCCCAGTCCCAGTTTGAACGGGGTCAGCATCTTTGCCAGCGCCCCGCCTTTCGCGCTCAACACCAACCCAATGCGGATGCTCACCACCCGTATACCAGCCTCGGCCGCAGCCTGGGTGGCTTCTTCCCACTCGCTACAAACCTCGGGCAGAAATCCTCGTCCAATCGGACTCTTTTCTCCCAGAACTTCATCCCCCCGATCCCCGTAGAACCCAATCGCCGACGCACACACCAACACGCGCGGCTTGGCCGCACACTGAGCCAAAGCCTCAGTCAGGTGGCGCGTTCCCAGCACGCGGCTGTCGCGAATCGCACTCTTCTTTGCGTTGGTCCAGCGTCCCACCACGCTCTCTCCTGCCAGGTGGATCACCGCATCGAATCCCTCCACCGTCGCGGGCGACACTGGGGCCAGCGGATCCCACGAAACTTGCGCCGCATTCTGAGCGCGTCCCCGCACCAGCCGTACAACCTGCGTGGCCTGGCTTTCGAACGAAGCCAGCAGCGCCGAACCAATCGGCCCCGAAACCCCAGTAACCAATACCCGTTCCAAGCCAAGCCTCCCGAAGCAAGTGTGGCGCGGACCTGCCCTGAGCGTAGCCGAGGGGGCCCCCGCCCGCGTGCCCGTAGCCGGGCCACTAACCATGGGCGAAGAAGCTCCGTCCCCCATACTCTACCAGCCCAAGGTTTTCTCGGCGACCTCGGCGTCTCAGCGGTGAAATAGCTCTACCGGTGAGTTAAAATCGATCATGGCGACGTTGCGCGAACAGATCGCGACCAACGTGCTCACGGTCACCCGCTTCCGCGAGCTGATGAAAAAGCTGCGCGAGAACCGTCCCAACGACGATCTCAACCTCGTTAAAAGAGCCTACGAATTCTCCCAGAAACACCACGCTGGACAACACCGCGCTTCCGGCGAGCCCTACCTCGTACATCCGCTCGAAGTCGGCAACGTTCTCGCCGACATGAAAATGGACACCGTTTCCATCGCCGCCGGCCTCCTCCACGACTCCGTCGAAGACACCTCGGTCACCACCGTTGAAATCCGCCAGGAATTCGGCGAACAGGTCGCCCACATCGTCGAAGGCGTAACCAAGATCAGCAAGATCGATTTCTCTTCCCGCGAAGAAGCGCAAGCCGAGAACCTCCGCAAGATGATGCTCGCCATGGTCGACGACATCCGCGTCGTCCTCATCAAGCTCGCCGACCGCCTCCACAACATGCGCACCCTCGAGCATCTCGATCCCGAGCGCCAGCAGAAGATCGCGAGAGAGACGCTCGAAATCTACGCTCCCATCGCGCACCGGCTCGGCATGGGCAAGATTCGCGGCGAACTCGAAGACCTCGGTTTCAAATACGTCGATCCCATCGGATACGAACAGGTCCGCGTAGCCGTCGAGTCGCGCCGCAAAGAGGGCGAAGCCTTCATGGCGCGAGTTGAAGGCGTTTTGCGCGACGGCCTCAAAGAAGCCGGCATCACCGGCCGCGTCGAGAGCCGCATCAAGCGCCTCTACAGCATTCACAAAAAATTGCTGCGCCAGCGCATCAACGTCGATCAGGTCTACGACCTCTTCGCCATGCGCGTCATCACCAACTCCGTGCAGGATTGCTACGCCGTTCTCGGCATCATCCACAACCTCTGGCGTCCCGTTCCCGGCCGTATCAAGGACTTCATCGCCATGCCGCGCCCCAATCTTTATCAATCGCTGCACACTTCCGTCATCACCGAGACCGGCGAGACTTTCGAAATCCAGATTCGCACCGAAGAAATGCACAAGATGTGCGAGGAAGGCATCGCCGCCCACTGGAAATACAAAGACGGCCCCGTCTCCGCCGAAGACGAGCAGCGCCTCGCCTGGCTCCGCCAGGTCGTAGAATGGCAGCGCGACGTCTCCGATCCCAACGAATTCCTCTCTACACTGAAAGTCGATCTCTACCCCGAAGAGGTCTACACCTTCACGCCCAAGGGAAAAGTCCTCGTCCTGCCGCGCGAATCCACGCCCATCGACTTCGCCTACTCCATTCACACTGAGGTCGGACACAGTTGCACCGGCGCCAAGGTCAACGGCCGCATGGTTCCCCTCCGCCACAAACTCCATTCCGGGGACATCGTCGAAGTCATCACCCAGCCTGGACACAAGCCCAGCCGCGACTGGCTCGCCATCGTCAAGTCCTCGCGCGCTCGCAACAAAATCAAGCACTGGCTGAACGTGCACCAGCGCGAGCGCGCCATTGAAATCGGAAAAAAGCTGATTGAAAAAGAAGCGCGCAAATACCGCATCTCGCTGAAGGAAATTAAAGAGGCCGACATGCAAAGGGCGGCCACCGAATACGGACTCGGCCGTCCCGACGACCTGATGGCCGGCATCGGCTACGGCAAATATTCGGCCCGCCAGGTGCTCGCGAAATTCGCCCCCGCCGGCGCTGAACCGATGTCCGAAACCGAAGAGCACGCCGCATCCCACGGCTTCACCAGCGCCGTCCGCCGCGTTTTCGGAGGCGGAGACGCCAACGCCATCGTCGTCCGCGGCCAAGGCGATCTGCTCGTCTATCGTGCCCGCTGTTGCAACCCGATTCGCGGTGAAGCCATCGTCGGCTATGTCACCCGCGGCAAAGGCGTTGCCGTGCACTCCGTCAATTGTCCGAACGTCACCAATCTTCTTTACGAACCCGACCGCCGCATCGACGTGCTGTGGGCCGGCGACAAAGACGGCCAGCCGGTTTCTTATCCCGTAAAACTCACGCTGGCCTGTGACGACCGCTTCGGCATGCTCAAACAAATCACCGCCGTCATCAGCGACACCAAAACCAACATCCGCAGCATGGAGTCCCGCAGCCAGAACGGCCAAGCCAGCATCGACGTAGTCCTCGACATCGCCGACCTCAAACACCTCCAGAAAATTATCGATGGAGTCCGCCAAATCCCCGGCGTCCACGACGTCCAGAGACTGCAGAAGATTTAGCAGGCTGCGAAAAAAAAGGCCGAGCCTCGTATCAGGATATCGCTTCAGCGTTTGCGGAAAAACTCCGGTTTCGTATCAGGGTATCGCTTCAGCGATACCGCGAGTTGCCCAGAATCGGACGCCCCTTTAGGGGCTGGCCGTCGACCTGCGATTTTTCCAGCAGCCTCCTAGCGCGAAACCGTAGTATGAGTTAGCCTGTTTTCGAGCAAATTCCAACCAAATTTCTAAGGAGACGAGAAAAGGAGACTAGAAAATGAAAAACATTGTCCGGGCATCGCTGATATTTCTGCTTCTGAGCGCGTTTGGCTGGGCCGCACAGGACGTGGTCAGCGCTGTCCACGGAACCATTACCAAGTTGGATTCCGCCACCAAGACAATGGTCGTCAAGACCAAGGATGGCACCGAGCATACGATCAAAGTTGCCGACAAGACCACTGTCCATGGCGTCAAAGCCAGTGTCCATGAAACCGCCATGGGCGCCAAAGACTCCTTCCACGGACTCACGGAAGGCACAGAAGTAGTTGCGCACTACACCGAAAAGGGCACGGAGAAAACAGCGGCCGAGGTCGATAACGTTGGCAAAGATGGAATCAAGTCGGTGGACGGAACCATCACCCACATCGATCGCGCGGGCAAGACTGTGGCAGTTAAAACCGCGGATGGTACGGAGGAAACATTTAAGCTGTCCGGTCACGCCGCCGACGATGCCGGCAAAGACATAGCCAAGGGAACCGAGAAATCCGCCCACGTTACCGTCTACTACACCGAAGAAGCCGGCAAGAAAACTGCCCACTTCTTCGAGAAGATATAGGCCAGACTAGCGTCGCTCGAGTGGGGGGCGGGCGTCTCGCCCGCGAAGCCCTAATAGGGCTCCTCAATCTCCCTCCGGCCGGGTGCCCCATTCATTCGCGCTTGTTGCGAATGAGTGGGCGCGGCTTGCTGCTGCGAGAAAACTTAGGTTTCGTATCAGGGTGTCGCTTTAGCGATGCCGCAACTTCCTCGGAATCGCAATTTGTCATCCTGCCCTGAGCACAGCCGAAGGGGAAGGACCTGCTTTCGACTGCATTACCAACACTCCGGCCCCCAGCAATCACACCGCCAAGTGACAAAGTGCACTGACAGAACCCACAAGAAGGTATCTATTTATCCTGCAAGAAAATCCCCTAAAAGCGAAAAGGAGACCCGCAATGAAAGAGCGATCCTCGGAGAGCGACAGGGAAATTTACTGAACCGAGGATTCGCGACAAAGACAAAGTTATAAGGAGGAACTATGTATTTATCAGAAACAAACAGTAGGACGAAAAGCCATTTGAACATTTCCAACGTCGAACCGAGATTCGGCGCGACGAAACTGGCAGCGGGTGCCCCACACATTCGCGCCTTCTGCGAATGTGCGGGAGTATGCGCGATCCGCTGCATTCTGATACTAGCTGTGATTTCCGCGGCGCTGCTGATTGCCGCTCGCCCAGCGCAGGCCCAAACTGAGACTGCGCTCTACAATTTTTGCTCTCAGCCCAACTGCAGCGACGGCGCCGGCCCACAATCCAGCCTCACCTTCGATAGCGCTGGGAACCTCTATGGGACGACGTCCGGCGGGGGCGCCTTTGGAGCTGGAACCGTATTTGAGCTTTCGCCGAACGGCAGCGGAGGCTGGAATGAGGCCGTGCTCTACAGCTTCACCGGTGGGACGGACGGAGGGTGGCCATATTACTCTGGCGTGATCTTCGACAGTGCTGGAAACCTTTACGGTACGGCGGAGATTGGCGGCGCGAATGGATACGGTGTCGTGTTCGAACTTAGTCCCGTGGGGACAAGCTGGACGGAAACCGTCCTGTACAGCTTTGATTTCTCGGGTGGTGCCTATCCGTTAAGCGGCCTGATCATGGACCCGGCGGGCAATCTCTACGGCACAGCGTCGTCTAACGGAGGTGCCTTCGAACTGAGCCCGTCCGGTGGCGGCTGGACGGAGCAAGTGATCTACGGCGCCGAAAACATGCAAGCCGGGTTGACTATGGATGCCGCCGGAAACATCTTCGGAATCAATCAGCAGACAATATTCGAGGTGTCACCGAATGGCAACGGCGGTTGGCATTCGGCTGTGATCTACACTTTTGCCGATGCTTCTAAAGATGGCAGCTATCCAGTGGGCACTCTTGTGCTCGACGACGCCGGGAGCCTTTACGGTACTACGGAATACGGTGGCAAAACGGGCTCTGGAACGGTCTACAAGCTGACTCCTGTAACGACGGGAAAAAAGAAGGGAACATGGACAGAGAGGATTCTCCACACCTTTAATGGCAAGAATGGCTCCGGGCCTCGTGCGGGGCTTGTGTTCGATGCGGCAGGGAACATTTACGGCACCACGGCCAACGGTGGCAGGTACGGCGATGGAATTGGTTTCGAGCTAGCGGCCGTAGTTGGCAAGAGCTCCTACAAACCGACGGTCCTCTGGACTTTCGGGTACGACCGAGGAGCTGGGCCGTTTGGCAGCCTGATTCTGGACAGCGCAGGCAACCTCTACGGCACGACCTACGCGGGCGGAGATTACGGAGCCGGCGTTGTGTTCGAAGTGACTCCGTAGGACGCTGGTCAACTCACGCACCCGAGCGTCGTAAGGTGCGCGATATCAGAATCGCGCATGTTCGTTCACCTACCCCGCCCAGCTCCCCCTTGGGCGGGGTTTTGACTTTTTCATCACAAACAGCCGGTGTGTGCCGTCACAGACTTCCAACCCGCCGTCCGCGACAATGGAGACCTGAATGGGGCAGTGAAGAGGTGTACCCGTCCACCAAGACGGACCTCGAAGCTGCCCCAAACCCATTTTCAGCGCTCTTTGACAATCTAAGTTGAGGCGTCTAGCGGGCGTGAGCGAAGCGGGAGCCCGCTGCCGAAATCCTGAGCGAAGCGAACGGATCTCGTAAGTTATTGTTTCCTAAAGACTTTAGCCATAAGTCCTTTAAACGCAAAGATCTGGCGGGAATTTCGCGCTAAACCCATGATTCCAATGGCGAGGGGGGAAGGGGGGGGGTACCCCCCATATCAAACCAGTAACTAGCCGCTTTCGAACGAATTTTCAACTGGATAAGGCTCATCCCCGCAGCGCCGCGACCCGACCCGAATCCCCTCGATCCTTTGAAACTCTGAAACCTTGAAACTTTGAAACCTGCTCCAGTATCCCTGCCTTCGAGTATCATAGAAACACATTCCTCCAGGGGAAACAGAAGCAATGGCAGTTCCCGTATCCCAGATGTGGACCGTGGCCTCCTACGTTCTGCGCCAGAAGCTCGCCGGACGCAAGCGCTATCCGCTCGTGCTCATGCTCGAGCCGCTGTTCCGCTGCAATCTGGCCTGCGCCGGATGCGGCAAGATTCAGTACCCTGCCCACATCCTGAAAAAAGATCTCTCTGTAGAAGATTGCCTCAAAGCCGTCGATGAGTGCGGAGCGCCGATGGTTTCGATCCCTGGAGGCGAGCCGCTGATGCATCCCGAGATCGACAAGATTGTCGAAGGCCTGCTCGCGCGCAAAAAATATATTTATCTCTGCACCAACGCGCTGCTGCTGAAAGAAAAGTTGCACCTGTTCAAGCCGAGCAAATATTTGAGTTTCTCGGTTCATGTAGACGGACAAAAGGAACACCACGATTTTTCAGTGTGCCGCGAAGGTGGATACGAACTTGCTCTCGACGGAATCCGCGCCGCCGTCGCAGCCAGCTTCCGCGTAACCACCAACACCACTCTGTTCGACGGCGCCGATCCCAACAGCGTGCGGAAATTCTTCGATGAGATGATGGACGTCGGCGTCGAGAGCATGATGGTCTCGCCCGGCTATTCCTACGACAAGGCGCCCGACCAGAAGCACTTCATGGGACGCGCCCGCATTCGCCGCATGTTCCGCGCCATGCTTTCGAATCGCAAGAAGAAGTGGCGTTTCAATCAGTCGCCGCTCTTCCTCGAATACCTGATGGGCAAGCGTAACTACAAGTGCACTCCCTGGGGCATGCCGACTTATAACATCTTCGGATGGCAGAAACCCTGCTACCTGCTGCAGGATAGCTACGCCGAGTCCTACAAAGAATTGATGGAGACGACGGAGTGGGCCAACTACGGCACCGAGTCAGGCAATCCACAATGCGCGAATTGCATGGTGCATTGCGGCTACGAGCCATCGTCAGTGGACGACACATTCGGCTCGCTGCGCGGATTCGCGGACACGGTCAAGGCAACCTTCTCGCTCTATCCCGACAAGGACGCGCTCAACGACCTCGACCGCGAAGTGCGGCCAGTGCACTCCTACAATCCGCTAGTTCAGATAGATGCCCAGATAGACGCGCAGATTGAAGCACGTTCTCCGCAGGTAGAAGAAAGCCGCGCATGAGCGGACGCGAGCATGGGCACGATCCCACGATGCCCCACAGTGCGCAAGCAGTCGTCGCGCCGCCACGCGCCACCGACGAACTCGAAGTTGTCCCCGGATTCGAGCGCGAAAATCTGCAAGGATGGATTCCGCAACTCGCCACTGAAGCCGATATTCGAGCCGTCATCGAAAAAGCATTTGACTATCGCGGCGACGTAACCATCACAAGCAAGAACGGTTCGGAAGTGACAGGCTATCTTTTCGACCGCCGCATCGGCCCAACGCTGGAAAACTCCGTAGTTCGTCTGATGCTCGCCACCAGCAACGAGCGTCCGGCGATTCCCTACTCCGAAATCGCCGCCATCGCGTTCACCGGACGCGACACCGCCGCCGGCAAGAGCTACGAAGCCTGGGTAAAAAAATACTGGGAAAAGCGAGCCCAAGGCGAGAAGAATATTTCCATCGAGCCCGAAGCACTGGAGTAGCGCTGGTTTGTGTAGCGCGGACACTCCTGTCCGCGAACTGCCCGCACAATCAAAAATGATGAGCAGTCTAGAATGGTGCCATGCTAGTGCTCGCTTCCGCCTCGCCGCGTCGTCAGGAATTATTACGCAACGCTCGGATCGCATTCGAAGTGCAGCCCGCGCATATCGCCGAAGACCCATTGCCTGGAGAGGCCCCGAGGGCATGTGCCGAACGCCTGGGGCGCGAGAAGGCGCTCGCGGTTGCCGGTCAACGTCCGCATGATGTCGTGCTCGGAGCCGACACTGTGGTTGTCATTGGTGGCGAGGTTGATGGCCAGCTTCTCGGCAAGCCCTCCGATGCCGCTGACGCAGCGCGCATGCTGCGAATGCTTTCCGGACGCGAGCATCAGGTGATTACGGGTGTGTGTCTGGTGGTCGACGGAAAGCCGTCGGTGGCGAGCGAAACCACGCTTGTTACCATGAGTGAAATCACCGATAAAGACATCGCCGACTACATTTCGAGCGGCGAGCCTATGGATAAGGCGGGAGCCTACGCGATTCAGGGCATCGCTTCCCGCTGGATTTCTCGCATCGAAGGGGATTACAACAACGTGGTCGGATTACCAGTGGCGCTGGTATTTCGCATGTTGCGGGAAGTCAGTTCCCAGTTCTCAGTTCTCGGTTCTCAGAAAACCTCCGGCTCTTGAGTTCTTACTGAGAACCGGGAACTGAGAACTTCAGGCTGTTGGCGGCTTGGGCGTTTCTTTTGGCTTTTCGTCCGGCTCTTTCATCGAAGCCTTGAAATTCCGGATGCCTTCGCCCAGCCCTTTGCCTAGGTCGGCAAACTTACTTGGTCCAAAAAGCAGCAGCGCGATGCCAATAATCAACAGAATATGCAGCGGCTGAAACAGTCCTTCACCCATAAATCCTCCAGCGGGGTTGCCCGGCACCCCTCATGGGCGCAGCATTTGCTTAAGGACCCCAACATGAATTCTAGGTTAGTGTGCGCCCTCAGGTCAAAGCTGCCTGTGATATTCGTCACCGGACTTTGTGAAATTGGTCACACTACCACCATCTCAGGCCTCGGTCAGCCTGGCCCGATTCAGCTAACTCCAATCAGCACAGCTCGATCAGGCCGGCAATCAGCGCGGCGCGGCGCGGCAACTCTGAGATTAGGATGTGCTCGTGTGGGGCGTGGGCTCCGTCGCCTACTCCGCCGAGGCCGTCCAAGGTTGGGATGCCCAAGCCTGCGGTGAAGTTTCCGTCGGAACCGCCGCCCACTGCGGCTTCGCCTAGCTTCCATCCCAACTCTCGCGCGATGGCTGCGGCTTGTACGTACAAGGCTGCCACTCCGGCAGTGCGTTCCATGGGCGGACGATTGATGCCTCCCGTGATCTCGATTTTGCACTTCCGGTTGAAGGCGCGGAGGCTGCGCATCTTCCTATCGATTCCGGCTGCGTCTTTCATGCGTGCGATGCGCACGTCGACCTGGGCCGCCGCTTCGGCTGGGACCACGTTGGTTCGCGATCCTCCGCTTACGATTCCGACGTTTACTGTCAGACCTTTTTTCAGTTCGGTGAAGCCGGAGATTTTTTCGATCTGGCGTGCCAGCTCAAGAATCGCATTCACACCTTTCTGGAAATCGAGGCCGGCGTGGGAAGCCTTACCGGTAACTTTCACCTGGTAATCGCCAACCCCTTTGCGCGCCGTTTTTACTGCGCCTTGGCGTCCATAGGAGGGCTCGAGGACGAGCACGGCCGCTGCTCGTTTCGCCAGTGCCTCGGTGATCCTCCGCGACGATTCGCTGCCCACTTCTTCGTCAGAGACGAGCAGGACGTTAACCGGCCGCGGTAATTGCTCGTCTTCTTTATGCCACTCCTGCAGAGCGGCGAGCGCGTGGAGCATCAGGGCGATACCCGATTTCATATCGAGGACGCCGGGGCCGGTCAGTTTGTTGCCCGTGACGCGGCATGGCATGGTGGCGAGCGTGCCCAGCGGATATACGGTGTCGTAATGGCCAAGCAACAGCACAGGCTTGGCCGGCTTGCCAGCGAAGTTCACCTGCAGGTGACTGCCGAAGTCCTTCGTCCGGTGGAAGCGCACCTCGCCGCCGAGGCACGAAAATTTCTCGGCGACCGCCTCCGCGATGCGGTTCACTGCGACTTTGTTGTCGCTCGGAGATTCGATTTCGACTAATTCACGGATGGTCGAAACGATTGCGTCGCGGCGCTGGTTGCAATAAGCAAGACGACGCTGCGCTTCGGCGCTCGGGAGTCGGTTCTCAGTTCTCAGTTCTCAGTTCTCGGTTCTCGGTTCTCAGTCTGGAAGGAATCTGGTGCATATAATTCTTGCGGCTATTTGCTGGTTCTTAGGGGGTACCCCCCCTCCCCCCCCCGCGCTATTGGAATCATGGGGTTAGGCAGTGTTTTTGACGCAAAATATAGATTCCAAATGACTTATATGTAAAATATTGACAACATTGAAGTTAGCAGTCATTTCCCCAGGGTAAAACCTGGCTGGCCCTTGAAAACGAAGGTTGCGACTTCGAAAGTCGCACAAAATATTGATTTCAAATAACTTAGCCCAATTTCGGCCGCAACCACTTGAGCTGTCGCCTGAATTTCGATTATAGCTGATGATGTCAACTGTTTTCCCGGCCTGAAGAGTGGAGAGGGAGAAAAACGTCCCCGGTGGAGATGGCCGCCGAATGAGTGGGCACCCACTTATCTTTTGTCTGCCGACTGGTATTTGCCGACTGGCAGCTTATCCATCTTCTCTATCGTGCGCGCCAAAATCTCGTCGGGAGATCCCTGGGCGACGATCGGCATGAGCAGGCCGAGATTTTTGTAGAACTGGATTAGTGGGGCGGTGCTTCGTTCGTAGGCTTCCAGACGCACGGTGATGGACTCGGGGCGGTCATCTTCGCGCTGGAAGAGGCGTCCGCCGCAGCGATCGCAGACACCCTTGCCCTTCGACGGTCGTTCTGTGACGTGGAAAACCGACTTACATTTTTCGCAGGTGCGGCGGCCGCTCAGGCGCTGGACAATCTCGTCCAGCGGCAGTTCGTAGTTCAGGACGGCGCTGAGCGAAAGCTTTTCTTTCTCCAACAGATCTTTCAGTGATATGGCTTGGCCGAGGGTGCGCGGAAATCCATCGAGAATGAAGCCGCCGCAATGGAGGAGGCAGTGGCTGCGCTCGCGCACCATCTCCCATACGGTGGAGTCGGGCACGAGTTCACCACTACGCATATATTCGAGCGCCGCTTTCATCGCCGGCGATTGATCACAGTCACGCCGCTTGCCGGCAGCTCGAAAAACGTCTCCGGTGGAGAGATGGCACGCATCCAGACGCTCGGTCAGGAGTTCGGCTTGCGTGCCTTTGCCCACGCCCGGGGCTCCGAGAAGGATCAGACGCCAGGGATTCTTGCGCTCCGCTGGAACGGCTGAGCATTCCGCCGAAGGGCTTTGCAACCACGCTACGCGATCGCTCTTGATAGGTGCGCTCATCGTTGGAAGTTTACCCGGAGGCGCACCGCGTGCAGTGACGGAGATCACAGTTGAAGCTGGGTGCCGCGGCAGCGCTTAGTTTACGGGAGAAAGTGTGGGGCGACGATGCTGATGAATTCGCGGGACGTGATGATCTTGGTCTGCCTCCAGAACTTTGGAAAATGCCGCTGGTTGCCGGTTATCAGGTAGTCGGCGCGGGCGGCTTCGGCGCATTCCAGGAACTTGTTGTCGTCGGGATCCTTCGCGACCCGAAGGAAACCCACGGGGGTAACGAGCTGCGCATGGCTCTTGATGAGCTGGAGGAGACGCTGCCGAAGGCCCTTGCGGATTTTGAATTCGGGGCGCGCGAGCACCTCACGATATTCCGCGAGAACGGCTGCCGTGACGTACAGTCTGGCCGGTTTAGTGATCGCCAGCAGGAGCACGGTGCGTTGAAGTCCGTCCGGCTTCAAAGCCGCCGAGACCAGGATGTTTGTGTCCATGACAAGCCGGAGCGGGATCATCGACGCTTCGTTTTTTGGGCGCGGGTGGCTTTGATGACTTGGTCAATCTGGCGCGAGCTGAGTCGGCTCGTGCCCTTACGCCGGGACTCGTCTCCGATCAGCGTGAGCACCTCCGGTTCGGGGGCGGCCAGTCGCACGTAGTCCCGGACGCTCAGCAGCACCGCCTTGGGCGTGCCGCGCTTCGCGATGACGAGCGACCGACGCTCGTCCTCCACGCGGCGCAACAGCTTGCCAAAATTGGCGCGCGCGTGGAGTGCGGAAATAACTATATTGTCGTTCTTGCCGGTTCTTAGCATGTACAAGTGTATAGTTCAGCCAATCAAAATGTACAGTTGAATCGGTGATGGCGTCAAGCGCCCCAGATTTCGCCGATCACTCGCTGAAAGTTTTTACCCAGCACTTTTTCGATCACGGCCGCGGGTTGGCCGCGTTTAGCTAGTTCGGTGGCGATGATTTCCATGTGATCGGGGCCGTTGAGGTCGGGGACGTAGGGATAGCGATCCTCGCCGGGGGCGCCGATGCCGAGTTGCTTGCGGCGCGCTATGTCCTGATCGAAGGCGGCTTTCTGTTCGGGGGTCAGGACGGTTTTCTGGATGGCGCCGTCGGAGCCGATGCCGACGTGATCGGCTCCGCATACATTGATGGCGTGCACGATGTGATCGAGCACATGTTCGCGGGTGGGCACGGTGGGTGACGCTACGACGTAGGGCATGAGATAGACACCGAAATAGCCGCCGCGGTCGGCTAGCGATTTCAGAATTTCGTCGGGCTTGTTGCGGGGGTGGGCATAGACGGCGTCGCATCCGGAATGCGTGATCAGAACTGGCTTGGCGGATTCGGCGATGCCTTCTGCGGTGGTGCGATATCCGCTGTGGCTTAGGTCGACGGCGACTCCGATGTCGTTCATCTTTTTGACCGCGGCTATGCCGGCTTTGCTGAGTCCGGCGTTGCCGGGCTCGAGGCATCCGTCGCCGAAGATGCTGCGATTGTTGTAGGTGAGCTGCATGATGCGCACTCCGAAGCGGCGGAAGAGTTCGATGCGCTCGGGATTTTCCTCCAGAAACTGGGTGTACTGGAAACCGGGGAGAATACCAATCTTATTTTCGCGCTTGACGCGGGCGATGTCGGAATACCGGCGCACGATGAGAAACGCATCGGGATGCTGTTCGACTAGCGTTTCCATGAGCCCGATATTGTTGACGGTGCCCTCGAAGGTGGGATCGGAGATGGTGAAGTTGATGGCGGTGATGCCCGATTGTTGCACCGCTCGGAGGGCGTCGGCGGCAGGTGGTGCGTCCATGTCGGTGAATGGTGCGCAGAGAGAGTCGATGACGATGGCGTTCTGGTAGAGCTCGGCGATGGCAGGCAGGGCATTGTCGGTTGATCGGTCGGATGATCGGTCGGTCGAACGGTCGTTGGAACCGCGGGGCATTTGGGCGAGCAGTCGCGGCGATAGGAAGGCTGCGGCGGATATTTTCAGAAGGCGGAGATTAAAGTCGCGACGATGCACGGGGCATGGTTCCTGCGGAATTCTAGATACTATCACCGCTCATGATCTTTCCTGGTCATGCGTTTTGCCAGAGCGGAGAATAGCGGGGCGCCCCATCCCCCGATGGCGAGCAGCGAGCCGAACAGGACGACGGCATCGATGCTGGAGCGTCCCTCGCGCACGAAGTAGACGTCCTTCAGGTTGAGCCAGAGAGCAAACTCATCGAGCGTCAGCGCCGCGCCCACTCCGTAAAGCAGGGACATGAAGGCGCTGGCGAAACGCGACGAGGAATCGCTGCCGGTGCCAAATTCACAGAGCCAGCCATAACCTACGGCCAGCAGTATCAGAATTCCGGGGACGAGGTGGTGGATGTGGCGGCCATTCATGATGATGTAGTGAAAGGGCGGAATCTGGTGCCGGATGCAATAAACCATACCGCGCACAATGGCGAAGGTCAGAAAGAAGCTGACGGAGGCGAGAAACAGCCGTCGGCGCGGACGGTCGGCGATGCGGTCGCGGAAAAACGGACCGAAAGGCGTGCGATGAAGCAGCACGAGCAACAGCGCTATCATCACAAGCAAGGTCAGAAGAAGGATTGCAGCATCGTTCAAGCGCATGGGCTGTAGGATAGATGATGCGCGATCGATTCGCGATTGAAGACTCGGGCATAATATCTCAACCGGCCGTTCACCCCAAAAAACGAGGATCTGCCATTTGCGTAAACTCGGATGGATTTTCAGAGTTGTTACCTTCACGGGGGCTTTGCTGTCGCTCGCCGTCGCAGCGGTTGGCCAGTCTGTTCTTTCTCCTTCGGAACTGGTGAATGGGCTCAAATGGCGCTTGATTGGCCCATTCCGCGGCGGGCGCGTGGTGGCGGTGGCGGGCGTGCCGGGTGACTCCACTACTTTTTATTTTGGATCGGTGAATGGGGGAATCTGGAAAACAACCGATGCGGGAGTTGTCTGGACACCGATTTTTGACGGTCAGGCGGTTGCCTCGATCGGCGCGTTGGCGGTGGCTCCCTCCGATCCCAAGACGATTTATGCCGGAACCGGCGAGAGCGACATTCGTGAAGACCTTTCTTCCGGCAACGGCGTCTACAAATCCAGCGATGCCGGCGCGACGTGGAATCACATCGGCCTGGAGGATACGCGGCAGATCAGCAAGATCGTGATTGATCCGCATAATCCGGATATCGCTTACGTCGGCGCTCTGGGACATGCTTATGGTCCGAATGAACAGCGCGGCGTCTACAAATCGGTCGATGGAGGAAAGCACTGGGCGCGGGTTCTCGATCTGGGAGCCGAAATCGGCATTTCAGATTTAGCGATGTGTTCTTCTTCCCCGCAGTTTCTGTTTGCCGCGGCATGGCATACGCATCGTGCTCCCTGGAGTGCCTATGCTCCGATCGATGAACCGGGCGGCGGCCTTTACCGTTCTCAGGATGCGGGCAAAACGTGGGCTCGGCTCAATCAAAATAGGACGGGAAACGGTGAAAATGGGACCGGAAACGGTCTGCCTGCGGGCGATTGGGGACGAGTCGGCGTCGACGTTGCGGCGGACGGCAGGCGCGTGTATGCGCTTATCGAAGTAAAATCCGAGACCGAGAAGCCGGACGCGAAAAAATCCGGCCTCTACCGTTCTGACGATGGAGGCAAAACGTGGCTGCTGGCCAACGCCGACCCTCGTCTGACCAGCCGGGCATGGTACTTCAATCGCATCACCATCGATCCGCACAATCCCGATGTGATCTATATTCCGAACGTCGCTCTCTACCGTTCCGAGGATGGCGGGAAGACAATTTCGGTCGTCCGTGGGGCGCCGGGTGGAGATGATTATCACGAACTCTGGATCGATCCGAAAAACTCCGCGAGCATGGTCCTTGGAACCGACCAGGGAACAACGATCAGTCTCAATCGCGGCCAAACCTGGAGCAGTTGGTACAACCAGCCGACGGCGCAGTTCTATCATGTGACTACCGATAACCAGTTTCCTTACGCCGTATACGGCACGCAGCAAGATAGCGGCGGTGCGGCGGTTCTAAGCCGGACCGACCACGGTCAGATTACGCCGCGGGACTGGTTTATTCCCGGCGGCAGCGAAAGTGGATATATGGTGGTCGATCCGAATGATCCCAACATCATTTATCTGAGTGGGACTTATGGTTCCATTTCTCGTTTCAATAGACGGACTGGCTTCAGCCAGGACATTACTCCATGGCCCGCATTCAGGTGGGACTCGGAGATTCGCGAGCGCAAGTATCGTGACCCTTGGACTCCGGCTCTGGTTCTGTCGCCGGTGGATTCAACAACGCTTTATCTTGGAACGCAATATGTGATGAAGACGGTGGATGGCGGTCTGCACTGGGAGACCATCAGTCCCGATCTCACCGGAGCCACTCACGATGCGAATGATACGAAAGATGGAAAACCGACGAGTCCGCCAAGTCTTGAGCAGGCGAAACGCGCCGGTTATGGGGTGGTGTTCACAATCGCGCCATCGCCCCTCAACCGGGATCTGATCTGGGCAGGAAGCGACACCGGACTGATTCACCTGACCCGCGATGGCGGAAAGAATTGGAAAGACGTCACTCCGCCGGGGCTGAGCGCCTGGAGTAAAATTTCGCTAATCGAAGCTTCGCACTTTGATCCCGCCGTCGCCTACGCAGCCGTCGATCGCGCACGCCTCGACGATCAGACGCCTTACATCTATCGCACGCGCGACTACGGAGCCAGCTGGCAACTGGTCACGACGGGCATTACCGCTCCCGCATTCTTGCGCGCCGTTCGCGAAGACCCGCAGAGCAAAGGGCTCCTGTTTGCGGGAACCGAATTGGGAGTTTATATCTCGTGGGACGATGGGGACCACTGGCAGTCGCTGCAATTGAACTTGCCGGTCAGTGGAGTTCGCGATCTTACGATCCACGGCGACGACCTGGTGATTGCCACGTTCGGCCGTTCCTTCTGGATTCTCGATAACATTACGCCGCTTCGCCAGGTGCAGGCAGCGAGAAAAGTGGAGGGCGCCTGGCTTTTTAGTCCGGCCACAGCGGTTCGCGTGGATAACGACTCCTTTACAGGCACCCCGCTTCCACCGGAGGAACCCACGGCAGAGAATCCTCCCAGTGGCGCGATGCTGGATTATTTCCTTCCATCTGCGGCGAGCGAGGTGCGTCTGGAGATTTTCGATGCGCAGCAGAACCTGGTCAGACGCTTTTCTTCAGAGAGTCATTCATCAGAAGGTCGTTCTTCAGGAGATCAGTCTTCAGGAGACCAGTCTTCACACGGTCAGGAAACCTGGAAGCACCAGGCGCTGCCCGTCGCCGAACGTTGGTTCCCCAAGCCGGAAGTCCTCGAGAAAACGTCGGGGATGCACCGCTTTGTCTGGAACCTCACCTGGGGCAGTTCGGGCGGCCCGAGCGCGGACGAAGACGCCGAGTTCCATAATCCCAGCGGTCCAAAGGTGATGCCGGGAATTTACCAGGTCCGCCTGACGGTTGATGGAAAAACGCAGGCACAATCGTTGAAAGTCATGATGGATCCGCGCTCGCGGGCGAGTTCCGAAATACTTGCGCAGCAGTTGCAACTGGGCCAACAGATCTTTGGCGAAACCATCGAAGCGCGCCGGGCATTGGCCGAGATCGGCTCGGTTGAGAAGCAACTTGCTGACCTTCAACAGAATCTGGGGCAACAGAAGCTGGAGCAACAGACTTCGCTGCTCGAGTCGGCGCTGGTGGAAGTGCGATCCGGAATCAGCAAGATCCTTACGAATAAGGAACACGCCGGCGAGGGCCTCGGGCTGCAGGATGCCTACACCGGTCTGGCATCCGCGCTGCGAGTTGTCGAAAGCGGGGATCGGGCCGTACCCGCGCAAGCGATCGCGGTTTACCAGGAGTCAAGCCCACAAGTGAAGGTACGCATCGCAGAGTGGGTCCGATTTAAGCAAACGAGATTAGCGCAACTCAACCAACAACTGCGTGAAGCCAAACTGGCTCCCATTGCGATCGCTGAAATTGAACGGCTGGTCGAATTCCTGATGTCGCGCTAGGCTGAGTCTCGGTTTGTGCCGTGGCGCCAGCGCGATGCTGGAGATGGCAAGGCGAAGCCTCCGCGTTGGGCCCACCATTGCAGCAGGAGGTGGGTGGGAAAGTACACGGCCAGCGGGACCGCGACCAGGTATCCCAACAGGTAAAGCAGGCCGGGCATGGCGTGTTGCTCGCGAAAAAGGGGGCCACGGGCCCAGTTCACATCGAACTGCGGACGCCAGAGATAGTTGATGGGAACCACCACCCAGGCGGTCAGCGTTTGATAGAGCCATCCTCGGCGGTCGTAACCCAGGCGCCAGATGGCCCACAGCAGCAGCGGAGGAGTTGCAAAGTGAAACAAGCTGAGCAGGCGAATAAATAAAGGTAGGCTGGGATCGAACATGTATTCCGTGCCGCCGATGATGTGCGAGCCAGTGACGAAAGCCCCGGCCAGGTCGATGGCGTAGAGGGTCTGGAACAGCAGCAGTCCGGTCGCTTGCCAGGAGAACATCAGAGGGCTCTCCAACCACAGGGCGAGCATGAGGAAGAGGTTTCCAAGATCGCAGAAAAACAGGAAGTTTTGCAAGCCGTATTGCTTCCAGTAGAACGGGACCCAGACGATCACCCAGACAGTCCAGCCGATCTTGAGCCAGAGGGGCACCCTCATGGCCGCCATTGTAGTCGGCCGCTTGCAGATAGGCGGTGTTGGGAAGACGGTGCCAAAATAATTTCCGGTTACCGGGGGCTGCGCAACCCAGATCTCACGGCTGTGTACTGACCTCGAGCAGCAAATGATCCTTGAACTCCGCGGCCAGTTTCGCTACACCTAGTTTCGCCACACCATTGACCGCCGCGTCTACCTGGCCAAAGTCTTTTCCCTCGCCGTAGTCTCTTACCCGATACTTCCCGGGCTTCAGTCCACGCAGTTCGACTTCGCCTTTCCAGTTGGCTGAGGTGAAGAACGCGTAATACATTTTGCCGTCTTTCGCGATAGCATATCCCTCGGGCGCGTCGTAGCCAGTTACGTAAAGGTCGAGGAACTCGCCCTTCGAGAGCATCTTCTCGTTATACAAACCGATCCACTTCTTCCAGCGCGCTTCTTTCGCCGCCGTCAGATTGACGTCCTTGAACTTCGGACCGGGATCGGGCCAGACGAACTTTGTTCCCACTACGCCTCCGGCGCCAATCGTGGAAGCGAAATCATCGCCGTGTTCTTTCCAGTCGTTGCCTACTTTCGTCATCGCCGAAAGTTCGACGTGATCGCCGTAGACCGCCGATTCGGGCCCGAGCAATGCCTTATACATCTTGATCCGCCGCCGCACCTGCACCGCTCCCACCGGGTCGGCCGTCACCGCCTGGTCGATGAATGGCAGCCATGCCAGCGATGGCGGCGTGCCGCAGGGACAGGCTTGCGTCACGCTTTGGGGCTTTAGCGCGCGTGTTGTCTGAAATATTTCCTTGTACACATCCCCCATCGCATTCACCGAATCCTGCGGTGACTTGTGATGGTGCGCTGGGTTGTAACACTCGGGAACACTGTAGATGTTGTCCAGTTTGCTGCCGTCGAATCCCCAGTCGCGAATGAATTTTTCCGTTAGCTGCTTGTGATATGCCCGCACTTCCGGCACCGCCGGGCACAACACTGCCAATCCGCGAGTCATGCGCGCATGTTTGCCGTTCTTGTCGAGGATCAGCCACTCCGGATGCTCCTGCGCGATTTTTGAAACCGTGTATTTGTGCGACTCATATTTTCCCTCGCCATCCTCAACCCCGAGGGGCAGCCACCACAGCTGCGCCAGCATCCCTTCTTTGTGGAAGTCATCGACCATCTTCTTGATGGAATCGCCAGGAAAAGTATCCGGGCGCGGATTCCAGTCGCCATAGACATCGAACCAGCGATCGTCGAGCGTCACCCACTTGATACCCATCTCCTTCAGCTTCGGAATCGTGCCCAGCATTTGCGCCGGTGTTACGTCGGCCTCGTATCCCCAGCCGCACCAGCTCACGTTGTAGGCCTCGCTCGACGGCTTCGGCAGATCCCAGCCTTCCTTCTGCAGCACGCTCGACCAGATCCGCAGCGGCTCATAGAAATCACCTGCATAGACCGAGACGAAACTGCGGGGAGTAGAGTACGTCTCGCCTGGTTTCAGGGTGATGTTGGCGGCGTAGTCGACCTCTGTGTTGACGCGTCCATCGGCAGCCACTTTCGCCGGGATCGCCGCGGAAATCGGAAGCGTCTCGACGTGCCCGATCGCTTCGCCGACTTGCCGCGTCCAGAATGCAACCACCGGAATCCCGCCACCATAGCCGCCTTTGACCATTTCTCCCATGACGTTGAGCTGGGAGAAAGCCGGTGTCAGCTTCACGACATCATCTTTTCCCCAATCGTAGCTCGCGCCATGAAACGACCACATCTCCCACGGTCGCGCTTTCGCGTCCGCCAGCCGCGCATTCAACCGGCGCCGCTGATTCACACTTTTTTCGATGGTAACTTCGCTCGCGCCGGTATTCTTGTATTCCACCGTGCTCAGCAGAATGTTCGGGAAGTTGTCATAGACTTCGAGAGCCAGGACGCGTTGCAACTCCGTTCCCGAGGGTCCGAGCGGACGCGCCGGAATTTCCACCCGCTTCCCGACTCCCATCTTCCCGATCGCTTCATGCACCTCTGCCTGCTGGAAATCGAGCGTGAAATGCACATCCTTTCCTCCCACCCGCACGAAATCGCTGTCCGAGGGAGCGCCGACGTTCGGTTCGTCCAAGGAAAGTTTCTTGCCGTCTTTCAGCCAAGAGGCCTGCACATAACCATCCGGCGTGACCTGAAATTCGGCCGTGCTGGTCGTCAGCACAACGGGGCCGCCCCCTTTCACATCCACGTTGATCGCGGACGGCTGCGTGGGTTCTGGCTTGGCGGTTGCGGTCTTCAGCGGCAGCTTCAGAGGCGATTCCGGCAACTTCGAGCATGCCGACAGCAGGAGTGTGAAACCGAGCGTCGCGGCAATCAGTGCAATCTCGTGTTTCCGTACGATCATGAATAACCTCACTTTAGCTTCTACCATCTGTGACTTCGCCAAGCTTAGAATATCGCAGTTGACAAAAGCTATAAAACGAAAGTAAAAGTAATAGTTCGTAATATTACAACGGAAGCTCGAAGTTCGAGCACCCGAACTTTCGCCTGGCTCAACCAGGCCGGTCGCGAGGCTTCGGGCTTAGCGTACAGGAGTCTCGCCATGCCCATGCGTTTCCTTCGCCTGCAAGCGCTCTCTGCCCTCCTTTTTTCCATATTCCTGACATTCCTGACGCTGACCCCGCCGCTATGGGCGCAGAAAGATGCCGGAGCCATTGTAGGCCTGGTGCGCGACCCGAGCGGTGCGGTGGTAACAGGGGCCAAGGTCACTGTGACTGATGTGGATCGCGACATTCAGTTGACTCTCTCCACCAATGGTGAAGGGGAGTATGTCGCCAGTCCGCTCAGGATCGGGCGTTATAGTGTCACCGTCGAAAAGCAGGGATTCAGGAAGGCGGTTGCTGGCCCGGTGCAAGTGAACATCCAGGACCGCGTCAGCGTGGACCTGAAGCTTGAGCCCGGAATGGCAACGGAAGTCGTTATGGTCACCGGCCAACGACCACAAATGGAAACCGAAACCTCCGAACTGGGCCAGGTGGTGAACAGCCAGACCATCAATGCGCTTCCCTTGAATGGACGCAACTACGCGCAACTCGCTCTTCTGGGCACAGGCATCGCTGCCGCCGAGCCCGGATCGCGCGTCGAAACCACCTACGGTTTCAGCTCTAACGGCGCGCGCTCTCTGCAAAATAATTTCCTGCTCGATGGCATCGACAACAATGCAAATCTGGGCGACGTCCTTAATGGAGCAGCGTATGTGGTCCAGCCTGCGGTGGACGCTATCGCCGAGTTCAAGGTCGAGACCAACTCCTACAGCGCGGAATTCGGCCGCGGCAACGGCGCGATTATGAACGCCGTCATCAAGTCTGGCACCAACCAGATCCACGGCGACCTCTGGGAGTTTCTGCGTAATGAAAAAGTGGATGCCAGCAACGCCTTCGACATCGACGGTCAGCAGCCTTACAAACAGAATCAGTTCGGCTTTACGCTGGGCGGCCCCATCGTCAAAAACAAAATGTTCTTTTTCGGAGACTACGAAGGCCTCCGCATTCGCCAGGGGCTACCGCAAGTGTCCACGGTTCCGACCTCAGGCTCCACCGGCGAGACTAAGGGAAATTTTTCCGCGTTTCTCCAACTCAACAATCCAATCCCGGGCGTGCTCGACTGCAACGGCAATGCGACTTACATGGGAGAGATCTTTGATCCGACCCAAGCGCTAGCTAATTCGGGCTACAATGGCGGGCCCTGCGGGGTCCCCATCGGCAGCACTTCCAGCGGGGCGCCGACCAACATCTTCCAGGGTAACAGCGGCAAAAACACCCCTATCGATCCGCTCGGCCAGGAACTGGCCAATTTATTTCCCGCGCCCAATACCACCATTAACACTTTGCAGGCCGCAGGCAATTTTTTGTCCGACCCCAAACGCAGCGAAACCGAAAACAAGTTCGACATTCGTGGCGACTACACCATTAGCGGCAAGGATAATATTTTCGTCCGTTACAGCTACGGCAACGACAGTAATTTTCTGCCCTCCCCCTTCAACAACGTGCTCGACGGCGGCAGTTTTCAGGATGGCTACAGCCAAAACGTGGCGCAGGGCCTGGCGGCCAGCGAGATACACTCTTTTCGCAACAACCTGATCAACGAATTTCGCTTCGGCTTCAATCACCTCGACTCCCATCGCTACAATCTGTATTCCAACGTCAACGTCTCGCAACAGATCCCCGGCGGAATTGAATTTCCCGGGGTTCCATTCGAAGCGGGCGAGAACATTGGTGGCCTGCCTTCGATCAGCTTCGGTGATGGCACCACGAACATTGGCGCCTCGGAATACCTGCCCGCCCTCGAACACCAGAACAGCTACGTTTTTACCGATAATCTGAGCTGGACCCGCGGACGCCACGCTGCGAAGTTCGGCGCCGAACTGCGCTTTGAACAGTTCACGATACTCGAGCCAGCCGCCCCTCGTGGCTACATGGACTTCGGCGGCAACTTCCTCATCAACGACAATCCCGGCGCACCCGGCACTGGCGGCGAGGCCTTCGCCAGTTTCATTCAGGGCATTCCGGACGGCGGAGAAATCACCAGTGTGACTCCCAACATCGACTATCGCCGGCAGATTTATGCGGTCTATGCTCTCGACGACTTCAAAGTAACTCCACGGCTCACGTTGAACCTGGGCCTCCGCTACGAACTATTCACCACCATCAAGGAAGCTAATGACCAGCAGGCCACCTTCAATTTCAGCACACTCTCGCTGATCGCTCCCAGCGGACAAAACACGCCATTGACGCCCACGCTCGGCACCGAACTCGCCATTCAGAACAACGGTTCTCGCGGACTCATCTCTCCCGACTTCAATAATTTCGCGCCCCGCATCGGACTGGCTTACCAATGGTCCGACAAGCTCGTCTTCCGCAGCGGCTACGGCATCTTCTATGGCGGGCAGGAAAACGGCCCATTCTCCAACCCGAGCCCCGGCTTCAATCCTCCGTTTTTATCTTCGGAGGCATACAACAGCCCCTGTACTGCGCCCTTCGCAAATCCTAGTCAGCCCGCTTCCGATTGCTCGATCTCGGCCGCGAACAATGGCGGCTTGGCGCTCAACCAGCTACAGGCGGGCTTTTCCAACAATACGATCACGGGCAAAAGCCCGCTTGCCGACCCGAACGCACCCGAACTCTACTCGCTCGATCCGCATCTGGTCACGCCCTACACTCAGCAGTGGCACCTGGGCATCGAGTACCAACTGCCCGCCGATACTGTTCTCGAAGTTTCCTACGGCGGTTCTCGCGGATTGAAGCTCTACGCTTTCTACAACGGAAATCAGGCCGTTCCCGTGCTGGGGACTGACTCGCTTCCCACCGCGCCGCGGCGTCCCGCCAACGATGAAGCGCCCGGCGCCTCCGGACCCTGCACTCTGGCGAATCCCCAAAATTGCAATTCCGCGCTCGATACCACCATCGACACCTTCCGCTCGAACGCGCAATCGAATTACAACTCGGCGCAGGTTCGCCTGGAGAAACGCTACTCTCACGGACTCCAGTTCGAAGCCGCTTACACCTGGGCGCACGCCCTCGACAACGCTTCGAGCGCCAGCCTGGGATCGGTTAACAACGGAGACTTCCAGGACCAGCGCTATCCCAACGCTAACTACGCCAATGCCGACTTCGACGTGCGTCAGCGTTTCGTCTTCAGTTATGTCTATGACTTACCGTTCGGTCGTGGACGCGCGTTTGGCAAAGACGCTTCCGGCGTCGTGAACCGGATTGTTGGCGACTGGCAAATGACCGGCGTCTTTTCCGCCGCCACCGGCAATTACTACACCGCCACTGACATCAACGAGGTCTCCGGTGGCGATTGCGGCGGCACCGTCGGGTTCTATTGCTCACGCCCCAACCTAGTCGGCAATCCCAACGCCAGGCCGTGCATCACGGGAACGCTGTTCAACACCTGCGCGTTTGCGGACAACACGAACCTTGGAACCTTCGGCAACGCTCCACGCAACGACATCGTGGGCCCGGGATACAAAACCTGGGATACATCTCTGGTCAAACAGTTTTCGATCAACGAACGAAAGCATCTCGAATTCCGCGCGGAATTCTTCAACGTGCTCAACCATGTGAATTATTTGTTTGGGCAGTTTGGCGCGATCAGCGCCGAGCCAACCCCCTTGGAACTAGGTCAGAGCAGCTTCGGGTACCCGCTGGCAGCGCGCGCCCCGCGGCAGATTCAGTTTGCGTTGAAGTTCTACTTCTGATCGCGCTTTCGAGTCGACTGATCAATAACGCAGTCGCATGCACTGATGTTGAGGAGGGGAAATCATGCAGCGTAATTTCTTGACGATGCGGAATCCGGACGTCGTATATGCCGCGCTCGCCGTGATTGTCCTAATGCTCGTGCCATCACTTGCCGGGCAAACCGGAGCGACTTACTATGTGGCAACCACCGGCAGCAACAGCAATCCTGGCACAATGGGCGCACCTTGGCTCACCATTCAGCATGCTGCAAACAGAGTCAAGGCAGGCGCCACAGTGTATGTATTCGGCGGCGTGTACAACGAGTCCGTGAACTTCCCCAGGTCTGGAACGGCATCGGCGCCGATTACCTTCCAAAGCTATCCCGGACAAACTGCGGTGATCGAAGGGACCGGGGTAAGCTGCTGCGGTTCATCGCAGACACAGGGTCTTATCAATCTGACGGGGCACCGGAGTTATGTCACCATCAACGGTTTTGAAATCCGCAATTACACCACCAGCAAAGCCGCAGACGTTGCGTGTGGCATCTGGATCACGGGCTCCGGCACTGGCATCCAGATTCTGAACAATCTGGTGCACAACATCACGACCACGAAAGAAAAGAACGGCAACGCTTTCGGCATGGCCGTGTACGGCACGTCGAAGACTCCGATCACGCAGTTGGTCATCAGCGGCAATGAGGTCTACGACAATCGGACCGGCGAGAGCGAAACTTTGACCGTGAATGGAAACGTGACCTATTTTCAAATTACCAATAACCTGGTTCACGACAATGACAACATCGGCATCGACGCAATTGGATACGAGGGCGTGGGCCCTGTCGGCTACGACGAGGCTATGTATGGGGAAATCAGCGGGAATACGGTCTATAACATCAGCGGTATCACGAATCCTGGTGAGGGTTATGAATACGACGCCGACGGACTCTATTGTGACGGGTGCGCCTATGTCACGGTCGAGCGCAACGTGATCCTGCAGGTTGACTACGGCATCGAGACAACCAGCGAAAATCAAATCTGCCAACCCAATGGCACCGAGTGGTCTGGCCCAAACAATACCGGAACCGCCGCGAAAGGCAAGTCTCCGTGTTACGGCAGATATGTTACAGTGCGCAATAACCTATTCTATAACTCAAATTCCTGCGGTAACTCCATCGGCGGTTATGCAGCCGCGTCCAAAAAGGGCGGCCCCAGCAATGGAGGAGGCAGCAGTTACCACGACGTTTTCGTCAATAACACTCTGTATAACAACGGTACCCAAGCAGGCAACCCAACCGAGGGCACTCCAAGCGGTGAATTCCAGATTCAGTACCAGGTGGGCAGCGCTCAAGGGGACATCTACGAAAACAACGTCCTCTACGCCGGCTCACCCAATATCTGGATCAACAGCTATGTCCCCTTTTCAGCGTCGTATCCCGCCCCACCCGCGACGCTCAATTGGAACCTGTATAACTCGGCCGCGGGTTATGTAGAAGGGACGTCAATCTTGTGGGGTGGCGTGAGTAGCTACACGAGTTTTTCAAACTGGCAGACCTCCAGCGGGGAGGATGCAAACTCCGTGAATACGGATCCCCTCTTCGTCGATCTGGGAGCCACGCCGCCAAACTTTGACACCATGCCTTCTTCGCCGGCCGTCGGTGCCGGCAGCACCAGCCTGCCTTGCAGCGTCGGCTGGTGTGATCCCAATGGCAATTCCCCCGACTCCATCTATGGCAGCACCGACTTCCTCGGCAATCCGAGGACGAACGGCTCGGGCAATGAGATTGACATTGACATTGGCGCCTACGAAAACACTGGAGTCGCGGTCGCCAACTCATTGACCGTGAATCTGACCTCGGGGACGTACACTCTCGAGCCCGGTCAGGAGACCACGCTGACGGTCGCGGTCTCCGCCGTTCCCGGTGGCGGCGGTGTGCCCAGCGGTACGGTGAACTTCATGCTGGGGTCAACCTTGCTGGCAACGCAAACGCTGCTGCCGACCAGCGCCAATACGTCTGCGGCGAGTCTGCCGCTCAGTGCGTCACAGCTCGCGCCGGGCGCCAACACGTTAACGGCAGTGTACTCGGGGAATGCGATCGCGCCGTGTTGTCCAGTATCAGGACCGCCGGTTACGGTCTACGGCACCTCGACTTCGCCGCCCATCACGGTGACGCTGCAATCGCCAAATGGCCCTTGACAGTTTCGGTTGCCCTCAACGAAAGTTACTATTCGAAACAAATCGAAACACCATGGCTTTGAATGGTCTGCTGAACGAAGAACGCCGCCGTGAAATTCTTGGAGCCCTCCACCGCGACGGACGTGTGCTCGTCAAGGACTTGGCTCGCCATTTCCGTATTTCGCAGATCACGATTCGCAAAGATCTGGAGTTTCTCGACGGCCAGGGAGTTATCCAGCGGACTCACGGCGGAGCTCTGCCGGTGCAAGCCGGTGCGCTGCTTGATCCAACCCTGCGCGAGAAAGAGAAGCTTCACAGCAAGCAGAAGACGCAGATTGCTCTCGCGGCAGTTCGTTTGGTCGAAGAAGGACAGTCGGTGCTGCTCGATTCTGGAACGACGACGACGGCCATTGCGCGGGCCTTGAAAAACAAAAAAGTGGCGCAGCTCACCGTGATCACGAACGCGATCAACATCGCGGCCGAACTGGCGGGCACGCACATTGAAGTGATCCTGACCGGAGGCATGCTGCGCAAGAACTCCTTCTCTCTGGTCGGTCCGCTGGCCGAGCGGACTCTTCGCCAACTCAGTGCCGACGTCCTGTTCCTGGGCGTCGATGGCTTCGATACCAGAGCTGGCCTTTTCACCCCGAATCTATTGGAGTCGGAGGTGAACCGGGCGATGGTCGAAATTGCTCGCAGGACGATTGCGGTTTGCGATTCCAGCAAGTTCGGCCGTCGCAGCCTGTGCAACATCATGCCGGTCACCGCCGTGCACGAAGTAATCACCGACAAGCAGATCCCGAAATCAGATTTGCACGCCCTGAAAGAAGCCGGAGTAAAAGTCACGCTGGTGTGACCGGAGTCAAACCTACCAATGAAGTCAGCGGAAATAACGGAGCAAGGCCAGCACACGCTGAGCGAGATCTTTTCCCAACCTCAGTGCTGGAGCACGTGTCTCGGAAAGCTGGCGGCCAGTGCGGAACTTAGCGCGGCCGTGCAAATGGCGCGGCCCGAAGCGGAGTGGGTCTTTGTAGGTTGTGGAACGAGTTACTATCTTGCCCAGGCCGCTGCCTCGAGCTTCAACTATCTCAACCTGCCCGCACGCGCCGTCCCCGCTTCGGATCTGCTGCTCTATCCCGGACTAACTCTGCACGCCGGACGGGACTATGTTCCAGTTGTGATCTCGCGCTCCGGTCGTACCTCGGAGGCAGTCCGCGCCGCGCAAATGCTGGAGAAGGACCGCAATCTCCGTACTATCGCCATCACCTGTGCCGACGGCCAGCCGCTGGAGCTCGCATGCAGCGTGACGTTGAATCTTCGCGACGCCGATGAACAGAGCACGGTCATGACGCGGTCATTCACATCGATGCTGCTGGGGCTGCAATACCTCGCAGCCATGGTTTCTGGTAATAATATTGTTCGTCGCGCATTACTCGATCTCCCGCAACAGGTCGAACCTCTTCTGAAAGACAATCCGCAGCGGCTGCGGGCGTTTGTCGAGTCTCGCAATTTCTCGGATTTTGTTTTCCTGGCGCAGGGCCCGCTCTTCGGCATTGCCTCGGAGTGCATGTTGAAAGTGACCGAATCCTCGTCCTCTCCTGCCCAGGTATTTCACTCTCTGGAGTTCCGTCACGGCCCGAAATCGATTGCGGGTCCGCAGATGCTCATCACATTCGTTATGTCAGAAACATCTTACGACGCGGAAGTCGAGTTACTCGAAGAAATGAAGGCTCTCGGCGCGGCTACCATGGTAATTGCGAATCGCGTCGATGACCGGGCTCAGCGCGCCTCTGACTTCGCCATCGAACTTGGCTTGCAGGCGCCCGAGTACGCGCGCCCCGCGGCTTTCGCGATCTGGGGTCAACTGTATGGCGTTTACTACGGGCTTAAGAAGGGTCTCAATCCCGACTCGCCGAAAAACCTGACGCGCGTGGTCGAACTCGCGGACGGCCGCTAGAACCAGCAGTTAGTAACTGGCAAGATAAGCCAACAGGCTTGCTCCATGTCCAAGCTCGATATCGCGATCGCCGGGGAGATTAATCTTGACCTGATCCTCTACGGTCTGCCTGAGCACATGCCCACAGAACGCGAGTTGCTGGCCAGCGGATTTGTCATCACGCTCGGCAGTTCCTCGGCCATCCTGGCGCATAATCTCGCCGCTCTGGGCAGCCGCGTGGGGTTTGTCACCAAGGTTGGCGACGACTCTTTCGGAGCGCTCGCCGTGGAACGCCTCCGTGAACGCGGTGTGGATCTGACGTGCGTCGTGCATGGCGCGAAGTCCGGCGTGACGCTCATTTTGCCCCATGGACCACAGCGCCACATCCTCACCTATCCTGGCACAATCTCCGAACTGCGCTTCGAGGATCTCGACCTTGATTATCTTGCGTCAGCTCGCCACTTTCATATGTCGTCCTTGTTTCTGCAGCGTGAACTGTTGCCGCATGTGCCCGAACTTTTTCGACGGATGAAGTCCGCCGGCCTGACCACCTCGCTCGACACCAACGACGATCCCGACGACCGCTGGGACAGAATCCTCGAAGAGATTTTGCCGCACGTGGACATCCTGCTGCCGAACCAGCGCGAGGCACTGAAGATGTCCCGGGTTGACGACTGGGAGACCGCGCTTTCATGGTTGGCACAAAAGGTGAAAACCGTCGTGATCAAAATGGGTGCCAGCGGAGCCGTCGCTATTCGCGGTGGGCACCGATTCAGCGCGCCGGCCGTACCGGTAACGGTCGTCGATCCGGTTGGCGCAGGTGACAGCTTCGACGCCGGTTTCCTCCACCAATTTTTGCGCGGAGCGGATCTCACGACGTGCCTGGCCTACGGAAACCTCTGCGGAGCATTCTCCGCCACCGACTGTGGCGGCACGGAAGCGTTCCGCGACACAGCCCGAATGCAAGAATTTTTTCGCCGCCACGACGTCAGCAATCAAGGGCCCCGACCCTAGCGCCTCCTGGTTACTTCAGCAAGATTTCTCCGCTCACTTAAGCCCGGCTCTCTAAAGTAACGGCGGGTATTGCCGATAAAACTTGGGTACTGGGCACAGGGTTGAGTGTCTGTCATGGCATTGCCTTCAGAAGTATCGGAAAGATTCTGGTTGGACACCGAGATAGGAACTCTCTGCGATTGCCAGTGAAGAGCAACCGGGCTAAAGGATGGTCCAGAGTGAAGCAGAGCACTGGTTTGGAGAACGGTAGTGGCAACGAAGCGCGAGTTCTCTTCGTGGATGACGAACCATTGGTGCTCGAAGGGTTGCGACGTACCGTCCACACGCAGTTCGTCGCCGACTTGGCAGAGGGTCCCGAAGAAGGCCTTGCCAAACTGAGAAGGGACGGCCCGTATCCAGTTGTAGTCTCGGATATGCGCATGCCGGGCATGGATGGCGCGCAGTTTCTGGCGATGGTCCGCACCATTTCACCGGATTCCATCCGGGTGATGCTGACCGGTCACAGCGACATCGAAGCAGCCGTGAGAGCGGTGAACGAGGGACAAATCTTCCGGTTCCTCACCAAACCCGTGACTGAGAAAACACTCGTGGCCACACTGTGTGCCTGCGTCGCACAGTACCACGCCGCACGCCTCGAGAAGGAACAACTGAAGATCACAATTGACGCATTGGAACAACTGGATTTGGGGACTCTCACTGCCCTGGCCCGCGCGATTGACGCGAAATCGGCGTGGACGGCGGGCCACTCCGAGCGTGTGACAAATCTGGCTCTCAAGATTGGGCGTGCCATGGGTCTGCCTGCCAAGGGTTTGGAGATCATGCACCGCGGAGGGTTGTTGCACGACATCGGGAAGATCGGCACGCCTGCGACCGTTCTGGAGAAGCCCGGCAGACTCGAACCTGAGGAAATGCAGATCATGCGGGACCACGTGAAAATTGGAATTCGGATTCTCGAACCGATCTCGTGTTTCCGCGAAGCGCTGCCCATGGTTGCCCAACATCACGAATGGTTCGATGGTTCCGGTTACCCAGCAGGTCTGGCTGGCGAGAATATCAGTTTGCATGCACGCATTCTTGCAGTTGCAGATTGCTATGACGCGATCGTTTCTGATCGACCCTACAGAAAAGGCCTTCCCAAGCGACAAGCGCTGGAGATTCTGATACAGAAATCGGGAACCCAATTTGACCCGATGGTCATCGAGGTGTTTACGCGATTGAGGGCCGCTGGTCAGTTGGTGTGAAACGGGGGTGCGCCAAGAAAATTTGCCTGTTGCGCTGGGGCTGCAGACCACCGGTCGCGATTATCGAGCGCATGGCCACCTCACAAAATCCGCCCCGAATGCCCATTGCCAGTCGTCCCCTCCGATCTGACGGCCAAGGGAGGACGAAAGGTTGGACCGCATGGACGGCATTGCTCAAGTTGAAGGGCCTCAATGCCGACTATCTCAATGGCGGCACCATAACTGGAGCCCGGTAGGGATGGAGCATTGCCCATAAAACCCGTTTTTCCAGCCTGTTGTTGCAACGGCCCGCGGCGCGTTTCTACCCCGGACCAGGAGACGGAGATTGAAGTCCACTACCAACCTTACGCCGGAGCCGTTGACCACAGGCCTGGGACCGGCGGATGGTCTCCCGGGATATGCAGACCTTTTCAAGTCTATCTTCGAGTGCTCTGCCGCAGGCATGCTGGTTTTGAACGCTAACGGCCGATGTGTCTCGGTCAACCCAGCATTCTGCGATCTGATTGGCTATGCCGCCGAAGAAGTCCTGGCCAGCACCATGCCAGATATCACTCATCCGGATGACGTCGCTCTAAGCGTGCAAGCGTTGCGACGTTTGTGCACCGGAGAAGCCAAGGGCTGCCAGATAGAAAAGCGATATATCCACAAGAGTGGGCGGCCGGTGTGGGTGCTGCTAACGGTGACACTGATCCCCCGAGGCGATCGGCTCCAGTCTGATTTGGCAGTGGGGGTGGCCCAAGACATCAGCCAGCGTAAGACTGCGGAAGAAGCTCTGCAGCGCAGCGAGAGCCTGTTTCGAGCCATAGCCGAGAATGCAGGCGACTTGATTCTCATCGTTGATTATCCCGGCCTGAAGACGCTCTATGTCAGCCCCGCGTACCAGAAGCTTTTGGGATATTCGGTCAACGAACTGCAAGATTACAACTCCCTGGCGATAGTGCATCCCGACGACCTGCCCATCATTCAACAGGCAACCGAGGCTATGGTCCGGGAGGAAAAAAACGGAATCATCGCGGAACTGCGTTACCGTCACAAGAACGGCAAATGGCATCATGTGGAGGCGCATGGCTGTGCCGTGCGAAACAGTTGTGGCGACCTGGAACGCATCGTCGTGATCTCGCGCATGATTGACGATCGAATCCTTGCCCGGCAGAAGCTACAGGAACGCGAGGAGAGACTTCAACTGTTGCTCGATTCCACGGCAGAGGCCATTTATGGCGTGGATCTTAGCGGCAACTGTACGTTCTGCAACCAGGCTCTCCTGCGGATGCTGGGCTACCAGGATGCCAGTTACTTGCTGGGAAAAAACATGCACGCGATCATTCACTACAAGCGTGCCGACGGGTCCGCCTACCCGATAGAAGAATGCTGCATCTTTCAGGCTTTCCGGACAAGCAGCGTGATGCATGTTGACAACGAAGTCGTGTGGCGTGCCGACGGCACCTGTCTTCCTGTCGAATACTGGTCTCACCCGCTGAGACACGAGGAGGAGACTGTGGGCGCCATGGTGACGTTCGTGGATATCACGGAGAGAAGAGCGGCTCAAGAGGCACTGCGCCGGGCGCACGAGGAAGCGGAGCTATTCATCAACTCGGTGCCGTCGATTCTTATCGGAATCGGCCGCGATGCACAGATCAAACGCTGGAATATGGCGGCGGCGCAGGTGTTCGGCCTCACCACAGCCGAGGTGGCCGGAAGACCTTTGGTGAACTGCGGCATTCAGTGGGCGCGCCCGGACATGCAAGCTGAGATTGATTCCTGGTGGGCTGACCGAGAGCCACGGTGCATCGAGGCGCTCCCGTTTGTAATCAACGCCGAGACGCGATTGTTGGGGCTTGCCTTGAAATGGATTAGCGCACCCGAAGAAGGAGTCGATGAGCTGTTGATTATCGGCACAGATGTGACGGACCGTGAGGTTCTGGGACAGCAGTTGCGGCAGGCACAGAAACTGGAGGCGATTGGGCAGTTGGCGGCTGGAATCGCACACGAAATCAATACTCCAATTCAGTACGTTGGCGATAACACGCGATTCTTGCAGGAATCCTGGCGCTCGTTCTACCCCTTGCTCGCCATTACCCGAGAGATGCAGCAGGAAGCCACACTGGGACCGATTTCGCCGCAGACGCTGCAGCGATTCGATGCCCTGGCTCAGGGAGCGGACCTCGAATACCTGCAGACTGAGATTCCCCATGCCATCGAGCAGTCCCTGGAAGGCATTCAGCGGGTGACCAAGATCGTACGGGCCATGAAGGAGTTTTCGCATCCCGGATCGGAAGAAAAAAAGGCGATTGACATTAACCAGGCGATCGAGACCACCATCACCGTAGCGCGCAATGAGTGGAAGTATGTTTCTGACGTGGAAACCGACCTTGACCGCGATCTGCCTTTGGTGCTCTGCCACGCTGGCGAGTTCAATCAGGTGATTCTCAACCTCCTGATCAATGCCGCGCAGGCAATTGGGCAGGCTGTGGGAGACGGTTCTCAGGGCAAAGGAAAGATTGTGGTTTCCACCTTGCGCAACCACAACTCGGCCGAGATCTCCATTTCTGATACGGGAGTAGGAATACCCGAAGCCGTACGCTCGCGGGTGTTTGAGCCGTTCTTCACTACCAAAGCGGTGGGGAAGGGGACGGGACAAGGATTGGCCCTGGCCCACAACGCCATCGTGAGGCGGCACGGGGGAAAGATATGGTTCGACTCTGAAATGGGAAAAGGAACCACATTCTACATTCGATTGCCGCTGGCAAAGGCGCTGCAAGTGTAATCAATGGCCAAACGAATTTTATTTGTCGATGACGAGCCCATGGTGCTGACCGGGCTGAAGCGCAGTCTGCGCCCCATGCGCGCGGAATGGGAAATGGTTTTTGCGGCGGGCGGCGAAGAAGCCCTGGCAGCGATCGACCGGCAGACTTTCGACATCATTGTTACCGACATGCAAATGCCGGGAATGGACGGAGCGCAGTTGCTGGAAGAAGTGCAGAGACGGTCGCCTCAGACTTTGCGTATGGTGCTCTCGGGGCAATCGGATCGGGAAACCATTCTGCGCTCGGTCAATCCCGCTCATCAGTTTATTTCCAAGCCTTGCGAAGGCGAAGAGCTGAAGTCCCGGCTGACCCGTGCTTTCGCTCTCAAAGATCTGCTGCAGAATCCGGACCTGCGCGAGTTAGTCACCAAGCTGGATTACCTGCCCAGTCTGCCGCACGCTTACCTGCAACTGAACGAGGAGTTGCGCCGTCCCGAACCCTCACTGCGACGAATCGACGAACTGATTGGAGCCGACATGGCCATGACCGCGAAGATCCTGAAGCTGGTGAACTCGGCATTCTTTTGTTTGTCTTGCGAAATCTCCAGTGCCTCGCACGCCGTCCAGCTCCTAGGTCTGGACACGGTGCGGACCTTGGTACTAACGGCCCATGTATTCGAGCGATTTCAAAGCCGGCTGCTGACCGCGGACGATGTGCATCAGATTTCAGACCACTCCCTGGCAGTGAGCAATATTGCCAGGAAGATTGCGATTTTCGAACATGCCGATCAGCACATCCAGGATGAGTCTTTCACTGCGGGGCTGTTGCATGATGCGGGCAAGCTCATCTTGGCCTCCACCCTGGAAGAGCAGTACGGGAAGGTGCTGGAGCACAGCGAGAAGGCGGACGTCGGGCTGTACGCCGCGGAGTGCGAACTGCTGGGCTGCAGTCATGCCCAGGTGGCGGCCTATCTGTTTGGCTTATGGGGACTGCCGGGCACGATTGTCGAAGCAGTTGCCTGGCACCACAATCCTGCCGGTAGCCTGAGCGTAAAGTTCTCGCCATTGGCCGCGGTGCACGTGGCCAGCGCTTATCACGACAAGAAAAACAGTTCGCGGCTGCGGGGCCGAACCCCGGTTGACGCGGCCTTCCTGGCCGGAATCGGTTGCGCGGAACGAGAGAAGGCGTGGTGCGACAAGCTCGATGCCGATGGCCAATAATGAGTCTCTTTCGGTAATAAATTCACTTCGGTGAAGACTCAATCCCGTGGTTCTAACTACGGCGAGATAACTCCCGGTTGGTCGGCAAACAGGAAGCTATCCAGAAACGGGCTTCGGGGAGATTAAGAGATGATGTCCTCGAAGCGGACTTCTGGACAACGTCGTGGGTATCGCGGTTAAAACATGACTTCCGGTTTGCCCGTCATGCATTCCGAATCTGCCTCGTGCCAAAACCAGTGAAGTACAATTTGACTTCGTGCCTCAAAAGTCCGGTCACGAGGGCGCGGTTTCAAACGCGGTCACGACAGCGTAGAATTTGTGCCAATTCGACGGAGAGCGAAAAACAATGCGCCGGTACCATCACATCGGAATTCCCACTACTGAAGCGAAGCCTGGCGAGACCCACTTGAAACACCTGAAACTCTTTGTCGTCAGCCACGAGAAAAGCGAATTTGGCGTGGAGTGGATGCGTTTCGAAGCGGACGCGGCGGTCCCTGATCTTGTCAGGCAAGTTCCGCACGTCGCGTTTGAAGTGGCTGATCTCGCCTCCGAGCTTGCTGGCCGCGAAATCCTGATTCCTCCCAACAGCCCATCCGACGGCGTCCGCGTCGCGTTCATAGTCGAAAACGGCGCGCCCATCGAACTGCTCGAATTCACCGACCCCAACCATCCTGGCCGTCGCCAGCAGAGCAAGATGCTGATATAAACACCCTCGATCCAAAGCACCTCTTAGAGCGAAGGCGAGCACTTGACACCTTTCAAGAGTGGCCAGCTAACGAGCTGAATTCCATCAAGCAAGCCTTTCCCAACCCCCGCCTCCAAGCCAACCTGACTCCCCGTTTGTCGGCCAACAGGAAGTAATCCAAAACCGAAGGCCGCGCCATCTTTGCCAAGCCCGGCTAATCACGTTAGAGAAACGCTGGTGTAAAATTGCGCCTTCCTGCCAAATTCTCAATGGCGGAATCTTGCGAGGTCTGCGATGCGTCTCCTGTTTCTAATTGCTTCATTACCCCTTGCCGCGATCACCGTTGCGCAAACACAGAAGGCGAGTGGCGTAGCGGACTTCATCAGCGTCGATACTCCAGTCTTCGTTCTTGAGCATGTCCGAGTCATCGATGGTACGGGTACGCCGGCGAAGGAGGACCAGGCAGTCGTGATCGCGAACGGCAAAATACAATTCATCGGCCCGGAGGAGTCCG
>Ga0074046_10000309_pt1 | contig 43540 bp, 34 predicted proteins | sample BogForMeECP23OM3_FD_94441 | JGI IMG/M metagenome (GOLD analysis project Ga0074046, IMG submission 94441) | Bog forest soil microbial communities from Calvert Island, British Columbia, Canada - Bog Forest MetaG ECP23OM3 | ecosystem: Environmental > Terrestrial > Soil > Wetlands ... | reverse complement strand
GGACAGCCGGTGCGCGATGATGACCGCGGTCCGGCCGGCCAGCACGGTGCGCAGCGCGGCCTGCACCAGCCGCTCGCTCGGGATGTCGAGCAGCGACGTGGCCTCGTCGAGGACGAGCACGGCGGGGGCGGCCAGGAATGCCCGCGCGAACGAGATCAGCTGGCGCTGCCCGGCCGACAGCCGGCCACCGCGCTTGCCGACCGGGGTGTCGTAGCCCTCGGGCAGCGCGGCGATGAAGTCGTGCGCACCGATCATCCGGGCCGCGGTCTGGACGTCGGCGGCCGACGCGTCCGGGCGGCCCAGCTTGATGTTGTCTGCGACGGACCCCTCGAACAGGAAGTTCTCCTGGGTGATCACGATGATCTCGGAGCGGAGCACGGAGTCGGGCAGCTGCCGCAGGTCGACCCCGTCCAGCGTGATCCGGCCCGAGCCGGGGTCGTAGAACCGGCCGAGCAGCCGCGCGATCGTCGTCTTGCCCGCGCCGGTCTCGCCGACCAGGGCGACCGTTTGTCCGGCCGGTATGTCGAGATCGAGGCCGGGCAAGACCAGGTTGTCCCGGTAGCCGAAGGTCACCGACTCGAACCGCACCTGCCGCCCGGCGGGGGCCGGGTAGTGCTCGCCGGGAGCCGAGGCTCGTCCGGCTGGGGTCCGTCCGGCCGGGGCCAGCGCCGCGGCCCGGATCGGCAGCGGCCCGGGGACTGACGGTTCGGGCACCGAGGCGTCCTGCTCGAGCACGCCGGAGATCTTCTCCAGGCCCGAGGCCGCCGACTGGAAGATGTTGTAGAACTGCGACACGTCCTGCAGCGGGTCGAAGAAGCGCTGCAGGTACAGCAGGAAGGTCGCCAGGACGCCGACCTTGAGGTTCCCCTCGATCGCGAGCAGCCCGCCGTAGCCGAGTACCACCCCGGTGATGATGTTGCCGACCAGCGAGATGGACGGGCCGTAGATCGCGATGAGCCGGGAGGCGTGCGTGCTCGCCTGGGCGTAGTCCTGTCCCAGGCCGGAGAAGATGTCGGAGTTCCGCTTCTCCCGGCGGAACGCCTGCACCGCCCGGATCCCGCCGAACGTCTCCACGAAATGCACGATGACCAGCGCAATGGCCTCCCTGGTCCGCCGGTAGGCGCTGGCCGACTCGCGCCGGAACCAGACCGTCAGCCAGGTCAGCGGGATGAAGCCGACCAGCACCACCAGGCCGAGCTTCCAGTCGAGCAGGAGCATGCCGGTGCCGACGAGCAGCAGGGTCAAGATGGCCGCGATCAGCGAGTCCAATCCCTCCTCGAACAGGTCGGAGATCGCCTCGATGTCGGAGGTCTGCCTGGAGATGACGCGCCCGGAGGTGTAGTCCTCGTGGAACGCCACCTCCAGGCTGAGGAAGTGCGCGAACAGGCGGCGGCGCAGTTCCAGCACCACCTGCTGGCCGACCTGCCCGGTCATGGTGACGAACATGCGGGTGGTGACCGCCTGCACCCCGACCGCGACCGCGAACGCGGCCGCGATGGCGAGCAGCGGCGCCGCGTCATGCGCGTTCAGCAGCGGCGGCAGGCCGGTGTCGATGGCGATGCCGACCAGCCACGGCCCGGCCAGCGCGGCCAGGCTCTCCACCACGATCAGCGCGATGGTGGCGATGACCGCGCGCCGGTGCGGGCGCAGCAGGTCGCCGAGCAGCCGCCTGCTCCGTTCGCGCAGGAGCGCGGCTAGCCCGCCGCTGACCTCGTCGGCCTTCTCGGCGGCGACTCCCCGCCAGGCGTCAGTGGTCACGCGCTCTCCTCCAGATCCTCCACGTCCATCAGCGCCGCGTACTCCGGGTTCGACGCCAGCAGCTGCCGGTGGCTGCCGCAGGCCGCTATCACCCCGCCGGACAGCAGCGCCACCATGTCGGCCAGCGCCACCGTGGACGGCCGGTGGGCCACCACCAGGGCCGTCGAGCCGGCCAGGATCTCGTGCAGCGCCCTGGTCACGCGCTCTTCGGTGTGCACATCGAGCGCGGACAGCGGGTCGTCGAGGATCAGCACGTCCGGCCTGGCCAGGATGGCCCGGGCCAGCGCGATCCGCTGCCGCTGGCCGCCGGAAAGGGCCATGCCCTGCTCGCCGATCCTGGTGTCCAGGCTCCACGGCAGGTCGTAGGCGAACCGGGCCTGGGCCGCCGTCAGCGCGGCCTCCACCGCGTCGGCATCCGCGTCCGGCGCGCCGAACATCACGTTCTCCCGGACGCTGGCGGAGAACAGCGTCGCGTCCTCAAAGGCGCAGCCGACCGCCGCGCGCAGCCGCTCGAGCGGGAGGTCGCGGACATCGGTGCCGTCCAGCCGCACCGATCCGGAGGTCGCGTCGGCCAGCCGCGGGACGAGCTGCAGCAGGGTCGACTTGCCCGAGCCGGTTGCCCCGGTGAGCACGACCGTCTGGCCCGGAGGCAGGTCGAGCACGATGTCGCGGAGCACGGGCTCCGCGGCCCCCGGGTAAGTGAAGGACACGTGGTCGAATACGAGGTGCCCCCTCGGGCGCCCCTCCCCGCGTCGGCTCGCGGCCCGATGGACAGGCAGCACCACAGCCCGTTCGGGATCATGATCTTGGTCTTTGCCGGTAATCTCCGGCTCGGTGTCGAAGATTTCCAGCACGCGCTGAGCCGCGGTGGCCGCCTCCTGGCCGGAGGCGATGATGTAGCCCATGGCCTCGACCGGCCAGACGAGCTGCAGCGCGAGTGTGATAAATGCCACCAGGCCGCCCAGGGTCAGCGAATGCGTGCTGACCGCGATCGCGCCGAGGACGATGATGAGGCCGATGACGGCGTTCGGGATCAGGTCCAGCAGCGCCCAGAAGGAGCCGAGCAGACCCGCCTTGGCGACCTGGGTCCGGCAGACCTCCGCGGCCTGGGCGTCATGCCTGGCCGCGGCCTCCCGTCCCCGGCCCAGTGCCTTCAGCACCCGGACGCCGGTGGCCGCCTCCTCGATCAGCGTGGCCAGGTCGCCCTGCTCGTCCTGAACCCGGCGGGAAAGCACCCGGTAGCGCTTCTCGAACCGGAAGCAGACCGGCAGCACGGGCGTGAACACCACGGCGGTGACCAGGCCGAGCCACCAGTTGAGGTTGATCAGCAGCGCGACCACCGCGACGAACGTCATCACGTTGGTGACCAGGAAGATCAGGCCGAAGCCCGCGAACCTGCGGATCGACGACAGGTCGGTCGTCGCCCTCGAGAGCAGCTGGCCTGACTGCCAGTTGTCGTGGAAGGACGCGTGCAGCCGCTGCAGGTGGGCGTACATGTCGTCCCGGATCGACTTCTCGATGTCCGCGACCGCGCCGGACTGGATCCAGCGGCGGATCATGTTCAGCAGGCCTGCGGCCGCGCCGAGGGCGACCGCCGCCAGGGCCAGCGGGATCAGCATCAGCTTGTCGCCGCGTGCGATGGCGCCGTCGATCACGGACTTGGTCAGGAGCGGGATGGCGATCTCGGCCGCGACCGCGCCCAGCGCGGCGCCGAACATCACGATCATCTGCGTGCGGAACGGCTTCAGGTAGCCGCGAAGCCGCCACAGCGCCCCGACTGGCCGGACCCTGGCGGAGGCGTGCGTGACCAGCAATGGGGTAACAGAGGGCATTAGCCGCGAGGTTAACCGGACGGCCGCGAAGTTGTCACCTGATTTTTCTTCGGGCGTACGGCTTGTCGGCGGCCCTCAACTCTGGCACGCTGGCTGCCCCGGAGGCTTCGCCGACTCGCTCGCCCGCATGCTGGCCAGGCAAAACTCCGCGGAGCTGGCCGCGCTGCCAGACGCGCCCGGACTCGAGTTCGTCCTGACCGCGTGGCGGGCGGGCATGCCGCAGCTGTGGCCGGTGCTCACCGGGTGGGACGGCGAGGATCCCTGGGATTTCCTGCTGACCGCGTCAGGCCGGGATCCGGGCTGGCTGCAGATATTACAGTGGTGCGCGGCGGCGGAGTAAAGTCCTTGGTTCGTGACTTATGACGTAAAAATCGTCCGGGCAGCGTACCCGGCACTGAGCGACGGCTACGCCTATCTGGACGGCGCCGCGGGCACGCAGGTCCCCGCTACGGTCATCGAGGCGATCGCGGACGCGTACCGTTCCGGGATCGGCAACGTCGGGGGCACCTTCCCCGCCAGCGGGCGCTCCGGCTCCATCATGGCCGACTGCCGCCGAGCCGTGGCCGACCTGACCGGCGGCAGCCCGGACGGCGTCGTCCTCGGACCGAACATGACCACCCTCACCTACCGGCTCGCGGACACGCTGTCCCGGCGCTGGGAACCGGGCGACGAGGTGGTCGTGTCCCGGCTCGACCACGACGCGAACGTCAGGCCCTGGGTACAGGCCGCCGCGCGGCGCGGCGCCACGGTGCGCTGGGCCGAAGTCGATATACCGACCACCGAACTGCCGCCCGCTCAGTACGAAGACCTGCTGTCGGAGCGCACCCGGCTGGTCGCGGTCACCGCGGCCAGCAACGTCGTCGGCACCAGGCCGGACGTGGCGGCCATCGCCGCGGCCGCGCACGCGATCGGCGCGCTGGTCTACGTTGACGGCGTGCACGCCACCCCGCACGTGCCGGTAGACGTCCGGGCGCTCGGCGCCGACTTCTACGCCACCAGCGCCTACAAGTGGTCCGGGCCGCACATCGGCACCGTGGTCGCCGAACCCGCCCTGCTCGAGACCCTGCACCCGGACAAGCTCGCCCCCGCCCCGGAGGGCGTACCCGGCCGGTTCGAGCGCGGTACCGCGGCCTTCGCCGACCTGGCCGGGGTCACCGCGGCGGTGGAGCATCTCGCCTCCGTCGACCCCGCGGCCACCGGCAGCAGGCGGCAGCGGGTGCTGGCCTCGATGGCCGCCGTCGAGGAGTACGAGACGCGGCTGTTCGCGCGCCTGCTCGGCGGCCTGGACGCGATGGAGCACGTGACGCTGTACGGCCGGGCGACCCGGCGGGCGCCGACGGCATTCTTCGCCGCGGCCGGGCACTCGCCCCGGCAGGTCGCCCAACACCTGGCCGTCCGCCAGGTCAACGTCTGGAACGGCGACAACTACGCGTGGGAACTGGCCGGGGCGCTCGGGTTGCGGGACTCCGGCGGCGCCGTCCGGGCCGGCCTGGTCCACTACAACGACGAGGCCGACGTCGACCGCCTGCTGGCCGCGGTCGGCGAACTCGGCTGACCGCGGTCGCCAGGACAGCGCCGGCCGTCGTACGCTGAGAGCCGGTACCCCCATTACGGGCCCCAGGACGGGACGATGGCGATGACGGTGCTCGGCGGCCTGCTGGCCATGCTCACCGGGCTGCTGCGCGACCTGACCCAGCTCGCCATGAGCCCGTCCGGACTGACCGCGCTGGCCGGGGCCATCCTGGCCGGGGCCGTGTTCGCGGCGGTGCTGGCCCTGCTCACCTCGGTGGCCAGCCTTTCCCGCGCGACCGCCGCCCTCCCGATGATCCGCCGCGCCTCGGCGCTGCGGGAGAAGTCCTGGCGCGCGGCGTTCTTGCGCCAGCGTGATCCCGACGCGGCGGGCCGGTCCAGGCCCAGAGCGCCATCGGCGGCCCAGGCGGCCGCCATCTCGCGCTGACCCGCGCGGACCTTCTCCCGCTGCCTGCGGGACTCTGATCGCGGCCGCCTCCAGCCCTCATCCCGTCGTAGCTGGAAGGCCGTTGTCTCATGTCAAGCCTCCTTGGCGTCCCCGTGGACGCCGCGTACCACCTTGTCTCCGGGTTCACCAATATCCTCACGCCCGTCCTCGGCGGCCTGGCCGCCGTGGCCGCGATCATCGCGTTCACGATGGCGGTCCGGGTGCTCCTCATGCCGCTCAGCCTGCGCGCCCTGCGCGGGCAGGCCGTCCAGGCGCGGCTGGCCCCGCAGGTGCAGGCGCTGCGGCAGCGGTACGCCAGGCAGCCGGAGCGGCTGCAGCGCGAGATGTCCGCGCTGTACAAGCGGGAGGGTACCAGCCTGTTCGCCGGCATCGCACCGCTGCTGCTCCAGTGGCCGTTCCTGTCGGTCATGTACGTGCTGTTCCGGTCGACGCAGGTCGGCGGGAAGCCCAACACACTGCTCTCCCATGACCTGCTCGGCGTGCCGCTGAGCATGCACTGGCTCAGCGGCGCCGGCCCGGCGAGCCTGCAGGGCGCGGTCTTCCTCGGCGTGTTCGCGCTGCTGGCCGGCCTGTGCTGGCTGTCCGCCCGGCTGGGCCGCCTGATGACCGCCCAGGCCAGCGGGGCCCAGGCCGCTCCTGCGGCGACAGGCGGTGCCGGGCTGCTGGTCAAGGCGCTGCCGTACCTGACCGTGGTGATCGCCGCGTTCGCGCCGCTCGCGGCCGGGATCTACCTGCTCACGTCGCTGGCCTGGTCGCTGGCCGAGCGGATGTTCTTCCGCAGCACCGATTCATGACGCGATCAGCGTGCGCAGCAGCCGGACCGGCGGCGAGCCGTGCGCCAGCATGCGGTCGTGGACCTGCTGGTCGGTCAGGCCGGGCTCGGCCGCCCGCAGGTCGGCCGCCAGGTCGGAGATCTCGCAGTACCCGACGTAGTACGTGGACAGCTGGGCCGAAGTGAGCTGGGCTCGGCGCCACTTGCCCGCCGCCTCGCCTTCCTCCTGGTAGCCGCGGCCCGTCATCAGCGCCATGGCTTCCGCCTCGGTCATGCCGTGCCCGTGGATCCGGGCGTCCAGGATGGCGTTGATGATCGTGCGCAGCTGCATCTTGAGCTGCTGCATCCGGACCGCCCGGGGATCACCCTCGCCCGGGTACTGGTGCTCCGCCATGATCCGTTCGGTATAGACCGCCCACCCCTCGGTGAACGAGCCCGACCGCAGCGCCGGCCGGATCGCGGTGTCCGAGCCGGTGAACCGGCGCGAGTGCTGCAGCTGCAGGTAGTGGCCGGGCATGGCCTCGTGCACCATCAGGTTGTGCACCATGTGCCGGTTGTACTCGCGGTAGAACGAGGCGACCCGCCGGGCGGTCCAGTCGGCCGGCGTCGGCGACACCGCGACGAACGTGGCCAGCGGCGACGGCTCGAGCGGGCCGGGGGAGTCGCAGTAGGCCACGGCGACCCCGCGGTCGATTTCCGGCATCACGATCAGCTCGACCGGGTCGTCGTAGACCGAGAGCAGGCGGTGGTCGGTCACGAACGCGGTCTGCGCGGCCAGGGCGTCGCGGCAGAACTCCAGGATGGTCGTGTCGTCTGGCACGTCCCCGGCCAGCTGGTCGAGCACCTGCCGGACGACCTCGGGGCCGGGCTTGGCCACGCTCGTCATCTCGGCGGCCAGCTGAGCGATCTCCTCGCTCACCCGGTCCAGGTCAGTCTCGGCCCGGGCCAGGATGGCGTCCGCGTCCGCCGCCGCGCTCAGGGTGAGCCACAGCTTGCGAGCGAACCGCTCCGGCCCGATCCTCGGATCGGCGAAACCATCGGGACCGGCGAGCTGCGCGGACAGCCAGGCCCGGTGCTCGGACAGGGCCTCAAGGGCGGCGGGCCGCACCCGGGCGAGCTCCGGGCCAGAGGCCGGCGCGTCCTCAAGCGCGGCGTCGATCTGGTTGCTGACCAGCGCGATCGTGCCGTCGAACTGCCCGATCGCGGTCTCCAGGTGGACCCGCGGCATGCGCCCGAGCTGCCGCCGGGCTTCGGCCAGCACGCCGGGTATGGCGGCCAGCCTTCCGGCCACCGAAGCCAGCCGGTCGGGCAGCGGCGCGAAGTCCCTGGCCAGCAGCTGGTAGATGGCCTTACCCGGGTTGGCCTGCAGCGGGTTCCAGGTGTGCTCGCGTAGCTCGTCGAGCTCGAACATCCGCCGCGCCACGCCGTCCGCCATCATCGCGGCGTCGACCTGATGCTCGGCCGACAAGGCGGCACGATCGATGGCGGCGAGCCGCCCGGCCCAGCCGTCGAGCGCGCGCCGTTCCTCGCCGCGGGCCTGCGCCGAAGGATCCGCCAGGCGCGCGTCGAACCGGTGATCGCCGAGGCCAGTGGCGATGTCCGGATGCCGTTCGGCCCGGTCGTCCAGGTACTCCCGCACCAGCCTGGCGAATTCAGCATCGGCGCTCATCTGGCCTCCGTTTCTCCGAGTCAAGGGCGCGCATTATTGTGGACTGCTACCCGCGCGATTGGGCTGGTAACGGTCCACGATCATGCGGGACCTTTCAGGAGCTGCGGACGGTGACCTCTGCGGAGGGGTAGCCAGAAGCGCCGTTCGGGGGCGGCTGGGCCTGGACGGCGGTCTGGGTGTAGCCGGTCTGGTCGGTGGCGCGGGCTTCGAGCAGGTAATTGCCCGGCGCAGCCTGCCATTCCCAGACCCACTGCCGCCAGGTATCGATACCGAGCACCGCAGCCAGTCGTGCCTCATGCCAAGGACCGCCGTTGACTCGTACCTCCACGGCGGCGATGCCCTTGTGCTGCGCCCACGCCACCCCAGCCACCGGCGTGGGCCCCGGGCGGGGCGACACGCCGGCCACGGGCACGTCGATCCTGGACTCGGTCTTGATCGGCGCCTGCTGCGACCAGCCACGCTGGACCCAGTAGGCGGAGGCCGCCGGGAAGGTGGTGACCTCGATGTCGGTCACCCACTTGGTCGCGGACACGTAGCCGTACAAGCCGGGCACCACCATCCGCGCCGGGAAACCGTGCTCGACGGGCAGCGCCGTGCCGTTCATCGCGACGGCGAGCAGCGCGTCCCGGCCGTCCAGCACCACCTCCAGCGGGGTACCCGAGGTGAACCCGTCGACCGAGGTGCACAGCAGCTGGCTGGCCCCCGCCAGGGGGCGGGCCTGCCTGATCAGGGCGGCCAGGCTCGCGCCGAGCCATCGGGCGTTGCCCACGTAGGGCCCGCCCACCGGGTCGGACACGCAGGTGAGCGTCACGTAGTTCTCGATGAGCGGGCGCTTCAGCAGCTCGGCGAAGGTAATGGTGACCTCGCGCTGGACCATCCCGTGGATCCGCAGCTGCCAGGTCGCCGGATCCACCTGGGGCACGAGCAGAGCGGTATCGACGCGGTAGAAGCTGCCGTTCGGGGTGATGAACGAGCTAAGGCCGGGGATGTGCAGGTCGCTCCCCGCCGGAAGCGGTGGCGCGGGAACAGCGGGCCGGGGGAACCGCAGGGCGGCCCGGGCCTGGCTGACGTTGCGCCGCGTGATCAGCTCGCGCCCGGCGAGCGTCCCGGTCGCCGCGGCCGCCGCCGCTGCCCCGCTGGCGACCAGGAACCGCCGCCGCTCAGGCCACCGTGGCGGCCCCTGATCGTCCGGATTGGGAAGGTAGGTAAAGGAGTAGGCCGGCGTCTCCGCAGCGGGTTCGGCCGGACGAGCCGGGACGTCCGGCGCCGCGGGAAGGTCCGGCGGGGTCAGGATCTCCGGCGAGGCCGGACGCGGCCGAGCCGGAGGAGGGCTGAGCCTGCGCGCCGCACGGGTCAGCCGGGCCAGTGCGAACGTCCCGGCCGCGGCGCCGGCCAGGGTCGGCACGACGTATTCCGGCGTCGAGTTCGGCCTGGTCAGCGCGGCCGTCAGGCCGATGAAGGCGAAGAGCGCGAGCCCCCACATGCCGAAGGCGAGCCGACGGACCGCGAGCATCCCGACCGCCGCCGCGTACAAAGCGAGCACCACGAGGATGCCGCCGAGCAGCACGGTCTTGTCGTGGGTGCCGAACGCGGAGATGGCGAAGTTCTTGACCGGCAGCGGCGTGAGGTCGATCGCGGCCTGGCCGACCGCGAGCACCGGCGAGCTCTGCGGAACGGTGAGGCCTGCGGCGAGCTGCGCCGCGCCTATCGCCACCGCCCCCGCGAGCACGCCAGCCACGGCCCCGGCGAGGGCGTGCGGGGCCTGGGGATTGTCGTCGGCGAGGGACGCTGAGGTCATGGCGGAAGGTCGCGGGGTAGGCGCTCCGTCCACGCTACCCGCCCCGGACGTTTCGTTAGTCCCGCGAAGATTTCGCTCTTATTACCGCTCGTCCTCGAACGTCCAGCGTGTCGGGGATCCGGCGAAGTCCCCGGCCCGCATGCTGAACACGCGATGCGGCCGGACCCCGATGGTTGCGTTCTTGGCCGGATCGAGAAAGTCCACCCGGTAGTCGGTCCGGTACTTGGCGTTCATCAGGTCGACCACCCGCCGCAGCACCGGCAATTCGGTCGATATGTGCGCGGTGCCCTCGATGATCACGGGGTCCGAGGCGTCCTCGGTGGTGATGCAGCAACGGGGATCAGCGGTCAGGTTACGGACCTTCCGGGAGCCGGCGCTGCTCGTGAACCACAGCGTGCTGTCATCCCACATGCCCCATACCGGCGTGATATGCGGCCGCCCGTCCGGCCAGACCGTCGCAACCCAGTAATTACGTGCCGCCGTCAACCGCTCCGCCGCCCAGGACCAGTGCAGGAGTCCGCTGCCTTCCGTCGGTCCGGCGATGCCGTACCCCGGCATGTAGGGCCGGCTAACTTGAGGGATCTCCATGGCGCAGGTCTACCATGCGCTGCTAGCCCGGGGGGGCGACCCCCGAAACCCCCCACGCTCGGGGGGACCCATCCCCCCGAACCCCCCTTGCCCCCTTGGACTAACGTTGGGACCCGTGAAGGCATCACCGCAGACCCAGCTCCGCCTGCTCGAACTGGCCGACCTGGACGCCGAGCTTGCCCGCCTCGATCATCGCAGGCGCGGCCTACCCGAAGTCGCCGAACTGGCTCGCCTGGAGGCCAGGGCCAGCGAGCTCAAGGACGCCCTGGTGGTGACCGAAACCGAGCTCGGCGACCTGACCAGGGAGCAGAGCCGGGCTGAGCGCGACGTGGACCAGGTCCGGACCAGGATCCAGAAGGACCGGGCCCGGCTGGACGCCGGGCAGGTCTCCGCCGCGCGCGAGCTCGCGAGCCTGCAGTCGGAAATCGAGTCGTTGCACCGCAGGCAGGGCGACCTCGAGGAAGTGGTGCTCGAGTTGATGGAGCGCAAGGAGGCGCTCGACAGCCGGCATGACGAGCTGACCGCCGAACGCGACAGCCTCGGCAGCGAGACGGCCGCGGTGGCGGCCCGCCGGGACGCGGCCGTCAAGGAGATCGACGAGCAGGCGGCCAAGGCATCCGACCAGCGCGGCAGCGTCGCCGCCGAGGTACCCGCCGACCTGCTCGCGCTCTACGACCAGATCCGCAAGACCAAGGGCGTCGGCGCGGCGATGCTGCGGGCCGGCCGGTGCGAGGGATGCCACCTCAGCCTCAACGCGGCAGACCTGAACGTGATCAGGGCGTCGGCGCCCGATGAGGTGGTCAGGTGCGAGGAGTGCCGGCGGATCCTCGTCCGGACCCCTGAGTCTGGCCTTTAGGTGCGCACGAGGACCAACTGGATGCCCGCCCCGGGCGAGCCCACGGTTACCTTGCTGCTCAGGCACGGGCAGACGCCGATGTCGGTGCAGAAACGGTACGCCGGCCGGTCCGATGTCCCACTCACCGACACCGGAGTCCGGCAGGCCGTCGCCGCCGCCAAGCGGCTGGCTACGGCGGGCATCGGCGTCATCGTGACGTCGCCCCTGCAGCGTGCCGTGCGGACGGCTGAGGAGGTGGCGGCGGTCACCGGCGCTCCGGTCGTGACCGATGACGGCTTCAGGGAAACCGATTTCGGCGCCTGGGAAGGCCTGACGTTCGCCGAGGTGCGGGAGCGCTGGCCGTCCGAGATGGCCACGTGGCTGGCCGACCCGGCCGTCCCGCCTCCCGGCGGCGAAAGCTTCACCGAAGTGAGCGAGCGGGTCACCGCCGCGCTGCGCCGGGTGCTGGCCGACCGGCCACGCCAGACCGTCCTCATCGTCAGCCACGTGACACCGATTAAGACGCTGGTCGCCGCGGCCCTGCTCGCTCCGCCGCCCGCGCTCTACCGGATGCACCTGGACGTGGCCGCCCTGTGCGAGATCGACTGGTACGCCGACGGCCCCGCCGTTCTGAGGTCGTTCAACGACACGGCTCATCTCAGTCACTGAAACCCATTGGGCCTAACGGGCGGGGGTTTTACCTTCCGGTCAGAGCTGCAGCACCATGTGCTGAACCCGGACCCCGCCGCGGCGCGGCTGCTGGCTGCCTAGCGCGCTACGACCGGCAAGTCAGGCAGGCTCAGGAGGGCGGGAACCGGAGGCCGTTCGGCCTGAAACGACGAGCACCGGGTACGGCAGGTTAATGCGAGCCGAATTCCGGGCGAACGATTTTCTCCCGGCCCCGGATATCGGCGCTGGCTATGGCTGTTCTCATAAACTCCGGACCCATGAGAGACGGCGGGCGGCTGACCGCTCCTGGCGACCTGCTGAACGGGGCGGTGTTCGAGCCCGAGGCTGACGCGCTCAGCGGACCGGGCGAAGGGAACCAGAGCCTGGCCGAGCTGGCCGCCGAGCACGGCCTGCGGCCCAGTTCCCAGCGGCCTGGTCTGGCCTCTTACCTGGCCATGGTGTGGCAGCGGCGGCACTTCATCGTCGCCTACGCCACGGCGCGCAACGTGTCGATGTACACCGAGGCCCGGCTCGGCCAGCTCTGGCAGGTGCTGACGCCGCTGCTCAACTCGGGCGTGTACTACCTGATCTTCGGGGTCCTGTTCAAGGCCAACCGCGGCATCAGCAATTACACCGCGTACCTGGTCACCGGGGTTTTCATATTCGCCTTTACCGAACGATCGATCGTAGTCGGTTCCAGTGCGATCCGGGCGAATATCACGCTCATACGCGCGCTGCACTTCCCGCGCGCCTGCCTGCCCCTCGCCTACGTGCTGGTGGAGCTCCAGCAACTGCTGCTGTCCATGCTGGTGCTGTTCGCCATCGTGCTGGGCACCGGGGAGCCGCTCACCTGGTACTGGCTGCTGCTGATCCCGGCGCTGCTGCTGCAGGCCACGTTCAACATGGGCGCCGCGCTGCTCATAGCGCGGGTCGGCGCGGGCGCCCAGGACATCAGCCAGTTGGTCCCGTTCCTGCTCCGGGTCTGGCGGTATTTCTGCGGGGTCATGTACAGCATCGCCTCGCTGCCCGCCACGCTGCCCGAATGGGCCAAGAACGTGATCTCCTTCAACCCGGCGGCCGTGTACATCTCGCTCACCAGGTACGCGATCATGTACACGATCCGGGCGGACGCGCCGGGTGCGCAGCCCTACAACGCGGCGCGGTGCGCGCTCTTCAACGTGAAGAAGATCCCCCAAATGCAGGCGTACTGTCACCCGGAATTCAGCATCGGCGACCTGTGGCTGGCGGGCCTGGGCTGGGCGGTCGTCACGCTGGCCGCGGGCGTGGTGTACTTCTGGCAGGCCGAGACGCGGTACGGCCGCGGCTGACGGTTAACCGCGGGCGTTGAGCCAGTCACCGGACAGCAGCGCGGCCAAGGTGGCCAGCGCCCAGACCGCGTGCGCGTCGGCCTGCGGCGAACGCAGCGAGCGTTCCGCGGCGGGCCTGCGCACGATGCCGAACATTCGGCTCGCGTCGCCGTGGTCCAGGACATAACCGCGCAGGAACTTGGCCATCCCCTCGCCGTAATCGCGCCGCCAGTCGCCGACGGCCGACGGGGCTCGCAGCACGTTCGCTGGGGTGCTCGGCTCGCCGTGCCACGGGCTGCCCGCCAGGGGTAGCCCGGCCAGTTCGGGGCAGAGCAACGCGAGCACGTCACGGTGCAGCCGGTCGCTCATCCGGTGCCGGAGCGGAACGGCGCGCGCGGCCCGGACCACGCGGTCCGCGAACAAGGGCTGGACCAGCGCTGACCGGAGCAGGTAGGCCTGCCGGGCCGCGGCCGACCACCGGCCCGCCCGGTTCACCAGGTAGAAGTCATCGAGCGCGGGCAGCGGCCCGCGGGCCAGCGCCGCGGCCGACGGCGCCAGGCTGGCCAGGTACGCCGCGGCCGGGCCCGGGCGGAGCAGGCTCAGGCGGCGCGTCGTCATCCGACGGAACAGTTCGGCGGCGCGCGCGGCGCCCAGGGCGGCCGGGGTGCGCCAGGCCGCCTGCGCGTAGCCGCCGCGCAGCAGCTCACCGCCGTGCCCGCCGACCTGCACCGGTTCGTCGGCCGGCCGCGGATCTTTGGGGGCCGGCCGGACTCCAGAGCCGACGTTCTCGAAGGCCGACAGCATCCCGTCGCAGACCAGCACCGTCGCCCGGAGTCTGCGCAGCACGTCCGCCTCATCCGGCGTTCCTGGCCGCCTCGGTTCGGTGACCGTGTGCTCGACGCCGAGACGGTCGGCGATCATGCCCGCGATGACCACGTCGGGATGGCTGGCGAACCCGTGCGTACGAGCGCGGAACGGCACACCCGCCGCCGTCAGCGCGGCGGCGATCAGCCTGCTGTCCTTGCCTCCGGTCAGCGACAGCTCGACCGGCGTGGCTGCCTGTCCCAGCGGCCGGACCGTTTCCACCAGCGCCGCGGCGACCTGGGCCGCCCCGCCGGGGGCCTCCTCCGGCCAGGTCCGGGTCACGACGGACCGCCCGTCGGCCGTCCGCAGTTCCTGATCGCCGCCCACGGCCCGGACGCCGCGGAAGGCGGTCGCGTCGCCGACCGGGTAGCCGAGGCTGAGGAAGGCGCCGATCATGACCGGGTCGGGGTCGTGCAGCCGCCCGGTGATCGCGGCCGCCCAGCAGGCCCGGTCGCTGACCACGATGGCTTCGCCGACCTCGGCCAGGTAAACCGGGTCGACGCGGGTCAGGCCGGTGCGGGCGCGCACCGCGGCCCCCTCGGCCCAGATGGTGCCCGCGTGCGACGCCCAGGGGGGTCTGGGGGGGTGGAGCCCCCCCAGTCGCGGGGGGTTCCGGGGGGTCGCCCCCCCGGGCCAATACAGCATGGCGGCGCGTTCGCCCGGTGCGCGCCAGACGACCTGCGCCGGGCCAGGGACCGGCATGATCCGCGGATCTGCGTCGCAGGCCGTTCGGACCAGCGCGGCGCAGCCCGCAGCGGTAGCCGCGCTGACGGCGAGCGTGAAGTACATGCCCGTCAGCGGGAACCGAGCAGCTCGAAAATCGGCCCGGGCACCGCCGGGTCCAGGTCCGCGGTGAGCAGGCCCCGCCAGGTCTCGGATACCCGCGGCAGGTTGAACGCGGCGGACGCCTGCCCGTGCGCGTCGTCGCCCGCCGCGCGCCAGTCGCCCTCGTCCCCGAGCGCCATGACCGCGGCGGCCATCTCAGCCGGACCCCGGTGAATCCAGCGCATGTCGTAGATGGTCTCGGCGCCGGGCCAGTGCCGGATCACCGGGACGGCCCGGGACGCCATGCCCTCCGCCGGGGCGACGTGGAAGCTCTCGTCGTCGCTGGTGGACAGCACGAAGCCCACCCGGCGCAACCACGCGGCGACGTCCGGCCCGGCGTCGTCGAACACCACCGCCCCGCGCAGCAGCGGGGAGCGCTGGATCCGGCGCAGCGCGGCGGCGTAGTGCTCCCGCTCGGCCGGGTTCTGCCACACCCACCAGTGCTCCCAGGGCATCCCCGACTTGATGAACAGCAGGTACCTGTCGTCCTCGCGGCGCAGTTCCTCGAGCACCTCCAGGGCCAGGTCCAGCCGCTTGCGCGAGGGCACCATGCCGACCAGTCCGAGGTGGAACCGGGCGCCGTCCAGCTTGGGCCGGTCAAGCTGGGCGATGTCGAGCGCGTTCGGCACCGTCACGACCTTGACATCGGGCCAGCCGGTGCGCTCGCGGCACAGCCGCGCGTAGTGCTTGCTCACGCAGATCACCTGGTTCACGGCTCCGATCTTGAGCTGGCCCGGGTAGGGCGAGGCCAGCTCGAATCGGTGCAGCCGGACCAGCAGCCGCGAGCCGCGCCGCTTGTGCTTGCTATACCAGACCGCGTTCGGCCCGCACCACTCGCAGACCACGACGTCGGCCCAGGCCGCGAGCTCGCGGCTGATCGCCGGGTCATGCTGGCCGAGCGCAGCCCACTGATCCACCCTGACCTCAAGTTCCGGCTGCAGCCGCAGGTAGCTCAGCAGCGGCCGGAAGAACTTGAGGTCGTGACCGGCCACCACGACGCGGAGGCTGGGCGCGAGGCCGGCCTCGCCGGTTCCGGCAGGGCCGCCGGCCACTCCGGTCTGCGGGGCCCGCCGGGACGGCACCGCCCCGGCCAGGTAGCCGCGCAGCCGCTCCGCGGCCTGGTCCAGGGTGAACCGCTCGGCGGCGCGGCCCGTCCGGTCGGCCGCCAGCCGGTACAGGCCGGGGTCGGCTACCGCCGCGGCTACCGCCGTCGCCACGTCGGCCAGGCTGGCCGCGAACAGCGGGTAGTCCGCGCCGAGCAGCGCCTCGTGCATCGGGGTCCGGTTGAGGATGACCGGGAGCCCGAGGGCGCCGAACTCCAGCACCTTGGTGGACAGTTCCAGGCTCGCGTCCAGGTCGGGATGCCGCCAGCTCAGCCCGATGTCACAGGAGGCCGCGAGCCGCATCGCCTCCTCCCGCGAGTGCCCGCCGTGCCAGGTCACGCCGTCGGTGTCCAGCGCGGTCCGCATCCGCTGCTGGTAGCCGGAGGCGTCGTCGTGGATCTTGTCGCCGGCCATGTGCAGCTCGGAGGCGATGCCACGGGCGGCAAGCAGCCCGGGAAGCTCGGTCATCTCCAGGGTGTTCCACCGCGGCGCGAACTTGCCCGTGTAGACCAGCCGCAGCGGCGTGCCCGCCGCGGCCGCGCCGCGGGCCGCGGGTATGTCGGCCAGCATCGGCGGCAGCAGGACGCATTTGCCGCAGGCGGCGGGGATGCTGCCCTCGAGGAAGCAGCGCAGCTCCTCGGTCTGGCACAGCAGGTACCGTGCGGCGGAGGCGATCGTTCCCAGCTCGTCGGCGGCCTCGGGCGTCAGGCCGGGGACGGACTGCGGGACATCGGTCAGGTACGGCCATAGCCGCCCGTCGAACGCCTCGCTCTTGACCACCGCCGAGGTCACCGCGCGGCCACGCAGGACCACCAGGTCGTGTGGCTCCTCCGCGTCGAGCCTGGCCAGCAGCCCGGCGGCGGCTGCGGCGCGGACCGGCCCTGGGCCCTCGAGCAGGTGCTCCTCGAACGGCCGCCGCACGGTGACGCCGGGTTCGGCCAGCAGCGGCGCGATCAGCCGGCTGGTGCGGACCGGCGCCTTGAGCACCAGCGTCACCGCGCAGCCGACCCGGGCCAGCGCCTGAGTCACCGACTGCAGCCAGATCGCCGAACCGTCGATCAGGTTCAGGTCGATGTCACCGTAGATAAGCGCCCGAGTGGTCAAGGGTGATGCTCCTTAGCTGGCTAACTGACGGAAAAGAGCCGTAGCCCCTGACGGGGGTCGCCGGAGGCGAAGAACTCCCGCCGGGCCAGCGCCGGCTCCAGCGAGGCGGTGAACGTGTAGCTGAGCCCGCCGAACCCGGCCGCGTCCGCCTGGGCGCACTCCCGGCCGCAGGCCAGGTCGAGAAGGTAAGAGTCCTGGTACTCGCGCCCCACCTGCCACGGCACCACCCAGGGGGAGCGGGCCAGGCTCGCGGCGCGCCGCAGCCAGCCGGCTGGTCCCGGTTCGTCGGCCGGTCGCGGATCACCGATCGGCGCCGGCACGCCTGCCGTGTCCGGCCCGCCGGTCACCACCGGGACCGCGCGGACGCTGACGCCCCGGTCGGCTAGGTCGCCCAGCGCGGCGGTGACGGCCCGGGCGGACAGTTCGGCCGAGGCGGCGTCCGGCGCCTCGGCGACCACGATCAGCTCGGCCGGGGCGAACCGCTGGCGGGTCAAGCCGGCCGACAAGGCGGCCGCGGTGGCGGCGTCGGCCGTGCGGGCCAGGACCGCGATCCGCCGCCCGGCGATCGTGTGGTCACCGAGCCCGGCCAGCCGGGCCAGCGCCGCCAGGCGGACCGGCGTCGCCTGCACGGCGAAGATCTCCCGCAAAACGGGCAGGATCTCCGCCGCGGGCAGCGGCACGCAGGCCCGCCGCCCGGCGATCTCCTCCCGCAGCGCCGGAGCGGTCCAGCCGTCACCCGCGGGCAGGACGGTTCCCGCGACCGGCTCGACGCCGATCATGATCACGCGCGCGCCGCAGGCGAGCTGCTCGCGGGCCTGGTCCGCGGGCGCCGTGAGGAACAGGGCGTGCTCCCGGTACAGCGCGGGCCGGCGACGCCACGGGACCGATCCGGCCACCTGGACCGGTCCGGGCGCGTGGACCGCGGTCACCTCGTCCAGCAGGGCCCGAACGGCGGGCGGCTCGCGGGGGTCCCGTGCGTCGGCGTAGACCGGGTCGCCGGGGCGGGAGCTGGCCAGCCCGATCGGGTTGAACCGGGCGAGCTGCACCCCCAGCCCGTCGTCGGACACCGCGTCACAGCTGGCGGCGACCCAGTCCAGGCCCGGCGCCAGGTGCGCCGGGACGTTGCGGATGAAGATCACCGGCTTGCCCAGCGCACGGGCCGCCGCGATCAGCCGCCCGAGCCGCCTGCCGCGGTCAGCCGCGGCCGGATCGCCCGCGTAGGCCCAGGCCGAGCCGGCCAGCATGGCCGCGGCTTCGATGATGACCAGGTCGGCACCCGCGCTTTCCAGCATCACGTCCGCGTCGTGTGGCAGCAGCGGGTGCACGGCCGCGTCCGGGGCGAGCGTGGCGCAGCCGCGCGCGGTCAGCACCCCGGTGACGACCAGGCCCGGCGGGGTCCAGTCGGCTGCCTCCGATCCCGGCGCGCCGAGCCCCGGCGCGGTCAGCGCGGACAGGAATCGCTCCCCGCCGCTGGCCAGGTCGCCGAGCTGCGCGGAGGCCAGCGCGAGCGTCGCCGCTCCCGGCCCGGTGGGGCCGCCGCGCTCTCGCCACAGCCGGACCAGCTCCGCCGGCAGCTGCACGCCGTGCGACCAGGGTCGCCGCGCGGCGCGGACCAGGGTGCGGCCGAGTTCCATCGTCGCGGAGTGCTCGAGCGCGTTCAGCCGGGCCTGCGTCATGGCCAGCTGCAGCCGGGTATCACGCAGCGTCCGGGCCAGCCGGTCCCGTTCCGCCGCTAGGCCAGGATCACCCGTGACCGGCACGTCCGGCTCATCAACCTCGGCGACCGCGCCGACCTCAGCCGCTTCGTCTTCCGCTGGCCTCGTGGGCGCTTCGCTCACTGGTGGCCCTCCTGGTCCAGCCAGCCCGTGATGATCCGGGCGATCCGCGGGCCGGCCTGGCCGTCCCACAGCGGCGGCAACTCGCCCGCGTACGGACCGTCGTCGCGGGCCTTGAGCACCGCGGTGGCCAGTTCATGCCGGGTGACCAGGCGGTTGCTCCCGCTGGTCACGGTGATGGGCCGCTCGGTGTTCGGTCTCAGGGTCAGGCACGGGACCCGGAGCAAGGTGGTTTCCTCTTGCACGCCACCGGAGTCGGTGATCACCGCCTTCGCGCCCTTGACCAGGGCGATGAACTCCAGGTAGCCGAGCGGGGGAGCGACGTGCAGCCGCGGGTGCGCGCCGAGCCCGGCGGCCTGCAGGGCGGCCCGGCCCCGCGGGTGCACCGGGATGACCACGTCCACCTCGTCCGCCACCTCGTGCAAGGCCAGGACCAGGGCGCCCGCGGCCGCCGGATCGTCCACGTTGGACGGCCGGTGCAAGGTGGCGACCACGTACTTGTCCGGCAGCCCCAGGTCAGTCCGGACCGCCATCGTGTCGAACTTCGCCATGCTGGCCAGCAGCGTGTCGATCATCGGATTGCCGACCAGGTGCACCGCGTCCGCCGGCCGGCCCTCGCGGGCCAGGTGCCCGATCGCCTCGGGCGACGTCACGAACAGCAGCGCGCACAGCTGGTCGGTCAGCCGCCGGTTGATCTCCTCCGGCATCGAGTCGTCGAAGCTGCGCAGGCCGGCCTCCACGTGCGCCAGCGGAACGCCGAGCTTCGCCCCGGCCAGGGCCGCGCCGAGGGTGGAGTTGACATCGCCGTAGACCACGGCCAGCGCCGGTGAATTCTCGGTGAACTCCCGTTCCATGCCGGTCAGGACCTCGGCCGTCTGCCGCGCGTGGCTGCCCGACCCGGCCCCCAGGTTCACGTCGGGCCGGGGCAAGCCCAGCTGGACGAAGAAAACCTCCGACATCCGTTCGTCGTAGTGCTGCCCGGTGTGCACGATCCGCTGGTCGTGACCGAGCGCCGCCAGGGCGCGGATCACCGGCGCGGCCTTCATGAAGTTCGGCCTCGCCCCGAGCACGTGCGTGATGGGTGCGCGCATCGCATCCTTTCCGTTCACCTGGACCCGCTATCATGCCCCGCCGTGACGACGTCCGTTCCACGCCGACCGCGCCCTTCGCCCCGCGCCCTCATCCTCGCCGGCTCGATCGGCTGGCGGCACGCGGCCGCCGACCCGGTCCGGGCGCTGCTGCTGGCCTGGCGGGCGCTGCCCGCCCCGCTGCGCGGATGGCTCAGGCTCGCCGGGCCGTACGGGCGGGCGACGGTGCTGTGGGGGGCGGGGGAGCGGGACGCGGCCCTGGCATCCCTGGACGCCTCGCCCCGGCGGCTGGCCGCCTTCAGCCTGGCGGCGGACCAGCCCGCCACGGCGGCGGCCGCCCTGAACCGGCTCGCGGAAGACGACCGGGGCCATGCCGTCTTGACGGCCCGCCTGGCCTGGCGCGAGGGCCGCCTGACCGAGGCCCTTCGCGTCCTGGACGAGGCACCAGCACGGGGCGGTCGGCTCCGGAAGAGCCTGGCCGCCGAACTGGCCGTCCTGGACGGCACCCACCCGCGGTTTCGGGCCAGGAAAGGCGCGGGACGCGTCAGCCCGGTCGCAGGACGCGTGCTGCACCTGGTCACCGATGACCTGCCGGCGACGAGCGCCGGGTACACGATCAGGACGCACGAGATCGCGGTCGCCCAGCGGGCGGCCGGGCTCGATCCGCACGTGGCCACCAGGTGCGGATACCCGGTGACCCAGGGCAAACTCGACGGCCGCCGCCTGGTGGTGCTGGACGGCGTGCCCTATCACCGCCTGCTGCCGTGGCTCATGCCCGGCCGCGCGGACGCCGCCGCCGACCTGGGCCTCGAGCTCGCCGCCGGGCTGACCAGCCGGATCCGGCCCGCGGTACTGCACGCCGCGAGCAACTTCGCCAACGCCAGGCTCGCCCTCGCCCTGCGCGAGCGGTACGGCCTGCCCGTGGTGTACGAGGTGCGCGGGTTCTGGGAGGACACCTGGCTGTCCCGCCACCCGGACGCTGACCGGCTCGCGAGCAGCGAGCTCTACCAGCGAAACCGGGACCTGGAGACCCGGTCCATGCTCGCCGCCGACCTGGTGGTGACGCTCGGCGAGGCCATGCGGGAGGAGATCGCGGCCCGCGGCGTGGCCGTGGAGAAGATCCTCATCGTGCCGAACGCCGTGTCGGAGGAGTTCCTCAAGCCGCTGCCCGACGCCGCCGCCCTCCGCGACGAACTCGGCATCGATCCCGACGAGTACGTGGTCGGCGTGGTGTCCAGCCTGGTCCCGCACGAGGGCATCGGCACGCTGCTCGAGGCCACCGCGATCCTGCGCGCCCGCCGCGTGCCGGTCCGGGCGCTGATCGTCGGCGACGGCCCCGAACGGGCCGCCCTGCAGCGTCAGGCCGCAGGCCTCGGCCTGACCGAGGCGGCCATCTTCACCGGCCGCGTGCCCGCGGCCAGGGTACGTGACTTCCACGCGCTCCTCGATGTCTTCGTCGTCCCGCGCACGCCGGACCGGGTCTGTCAGCTCGTGACCCCGTTGAAGCCTATAGAAGCGATGGCGAGCGGACTGTGCGTGGTCACTAGTCAAGTGAAGGCACTCACCGAAATCGTTAAACACGAGGTGACGGGAATGCAAACAGTACCGCAAGATCCCGTGTCGCTGGCCGATCGACTTGAACACCTCCTTTACAGTCCGGATATCCGAAGAAAACTCGGAGACAATGCCCGTGAGTGGGCGGCCCGGGACCGGACCTGGACGCACAACGCGGCACGGTATCGGGACGCGTACGCGCGTCTGGGGGCGACCTAGGTAGGGGTAACAGACATGCCGGCGCAGGACGTGCTAGTCATCGGGCTCGGCTACGTCGGCCTCCCGCTCGCCGTCCAGGCGGCGCAGGCCGGGTTCCGCGTGACCGGCTACGATACCGGGGCCGAGATCATCGACGGGCTGATGGCCGGGCGCTCGCACGTGGACGACATCACCGACGCCGAGGTGGCCGGCATGCTCGGCCGGGGGTTCCGGGCCACGGCGGCCGAGGCGGAAATCGGGCCGCAGGACGTGATCGTCATCTGCGTGCCGACACCCCTGTCGGTGGCCGACGGCCCCGACCTGAGCGCGGTCCGGGCCGCGACGGCCACCGCGGGCCGGCTGCTGCGGCCGGGCACCCTGGTGTCCCTGGAATCGACCACCTATCCCGGCACCACCGACGAGGTGGTCCGGCCGCTGCTGGAGAAGACGTCCGGGCTGACCGCCGGGCTCGACTTCTCCCTCGTGTTCTCTCCGGAGCGGATCGACCCGGGCAACCCGGAGTTTAGCCTGGCGAACACGCCCAAGATCGTCGGCGGGGTCACGCCGTCCTGCGCGGACGCCGCGGTGTCCTTCTACGAGCGGATCTGCGAGCAGGTGGTGCGGGCCAAGTCGGCCCGCGAGGCGGAGATGGCCAAGCTGCTGGAGAACACCTACCGGCACGTGAACATCGCCCTGGTCAACGAGATGGCCATCTTCTGCCGCGAACTGGACGTGGACCTGTGGGACGCGATCCGGTGCGCGGCCACCAAGCCGTTCGGCTTCCAGGCGTTCTACCCCGGGCCGGGGGTCGGAGGTCACTGCATCCCCATCGACCCCAACTACCTGTCTTATAAGGTGCGCACGCTCGGCTACCCGTTCCGGTTCGTCGAGTTGGCCCAGGAGATCAACGGCCGGATGCCCGGCTACGTCACCGAACGCGCCGCCGAACTGCTCAACCGCAACGCCCAGCCGGTCAACGGCGCGCGGGTGCTCCTGCTCGGCGTGACCTACAAGCGGGACATCGCGGACCAGCGGGAATCGCCGGCCCGGCCGATCGCCCGCAGGCTGCGGGCCCGCGGCGCCGCAGTCGCCTACCACGATCCCTACGTGCCCGCCTGGCAGGTGGACGGCGAGGCCGTGCCCCGTGCGGCGGACCTGCCGGCCGCGGTGGCGGCCGCCGACCTGGTGATCTTGCTCCAGCCGCACCATGAGTACGACCTCGCCCAGATCGCCCGCACGGCGCGGCTCCTGCTTGACACCCGCGGTGCCGTGCCGAGAACGTCGGCGGCGCCGCACGTCGAGGCTCTCTGACCAGGCGGGAGACCACGATGCGGGTGGTGGTGTGCACGATCGTTCATCATCCGGCCGACGCGCGCATCTACCACCGGCAGATACGCGCCCTGCTCGATGCCGGTCACGAGGTCACGTACATCGCCCCGGTCGATTCCCAGGATTTTCACCCCGAACGGACTCGGCCTTGGCTCATCCTCAAGGCGGTTCCGCGGGCCTCCGGACGGCGCCGGACCGGGGCGATTCGCGCCGCCCGTTCGGCCCTAGCCCGGCACGCGGCCGACGCTGACCTGCTGCTCATCCACGATCCTGAACTGCTCCTGGCGCTGCCGGCCCGGCGCAGGCGGCCGCCGGTGATCTGGGATGTGCACGAGGACACCGCGGCCGCGCTCAGCACTAAGCCGTGGCTGCCGCGCCTGCTCCGGCCGCCCGCCGCCGTGGCGGTGCGCACCGCGGAACGGATGGCCGAGCGGCATGTGCACCTGATCCTGGCCGAACGCGGATACCTCACCCGGTTCGCCCGGCCGCACCCGGTGGTGCCGAACACCACCTACGTGCCGGACGTCCCCGCGCCGCCGGGCGATGACCGGCGGGTGGTGTACGTCGGGCACCTGTCGCCCGACCGGGGTACCGCCGACATGATCGAGCTGGCCAGGCTGGTGCGCCCGCGCGGCCTCACGGTGGAGCTGATCGGCCCGGCCGACGCGCGCGCCCGGGCGCAGATCGAGCCGGCGCAGGCGGCGGGCCTGCTGCGCTGGCGCGGCTTCGTACCGAACGACCAGGCCATGCCGATGCTCGACGGCGCGCTGGCCGGGCTGTCGCTGCTGCACGACGAGCCGAACTTCCGGCACTCGCTGCCCACTAAGGTGGTGGAGTACATGGCCCGCGGCGTTCCGGTGGTGACCACCCCGCTGCCGGCCGCGGCGGAGCTCGCCTGCGGTCACGAATGCGGCTTCGTGGTGCCGTTCGCTGACCCCCGGGCGGCGGCGGACGCGGTGCTCAGATTGGATGGGGATATCTCACTGCGAGCGAAGATGGGCCGCCGCGGACACGAGGCGGCCGCCAGGTCGCTAGGCTGGCCAGCGGATGCGCGGGAATTTGTCGCCCAGCTGGAGTCATGGGCGGAGGGCAAATTACCTGCTAGACATCTTCTGATAAGCAGGAGTTAACCTTCTGGTCATTTCGGCCAAGGAGGTTTCGCGACGGACGGGAAGGACCGGAGTGCGGATCGGCGCGGCGCTTATGGTGCGTGTGCGCGCGCTTATCGCGCGCGATCCGTTTTTCGCCGCCGCGCTGGCGGCCGGCGCGGCTCTGCGGCTGGTGGCCATGCTTGGCTACCCGGGCGCGCTCTGGTTCTCCGGCGACTCCTACGTGTATCTGGGTGCCGCGCTGCGGCCGCGGCCGGACCTGTCCAAGACGACGGGCTACTCCCTGTTCCTGCGGGCCCTGGAGCCTTTCCACAGCCTGACGCTGGTCACCGGCGTGCAGCACCTGATGGGCCTGGGTGTCGCGGTCATGATCTACCTGCTGCTGCGGCGCAACGGCGTGTCGCCGCGCTGGGCCACGGTGGCCACGCTGCCCGTGCTGCTCGACGGGTTCGAGATCCAAGTCGAGCACATGGTGATGGCCGAGGCCCTGTTCACCTTCCTCGTCATGCTGGCCATGCTGCTGATCCTCTGGCGCGACCGGGTGTCGTGGCCGGTCGCGCTGCTAGCCGGGTTGCTGGCCGGCTACGCCGTCGACGTGCGCAGCGAGGGATTGCCGGTGCTGGTCCTGTTCCCGGCCTTTCTGCTGCTCCGGGCGCTGACCCGCGGCGGCTGGCGAAATTGGCGCGGTTCGCTCGCCGCGATCGTGATGGCCGTGGGCTGTGCGGCGCCCGTGCTGGGCTACGCGGCGTGGTTTCACGCCCACAACGGCTCCTACGCTCTGACCCGGTCAGACGGGTTCTACCTGTGGGGGCGGGTGTCCTCCTTCGCCGAGTGCTCGGTCATCAGGCCGCCGGCCGATGAGCTGAAGATCTGCCCGTCCGGGTCGCCGTCCAGCCGGACGCCGCCCGGTGACTACATCTGGCACGCGCGGCAGGTCCACGACATCGCGGGCGGCCCGGTGAGCGCCGCCAACAACGCGCTGCTCCGCGACTTCGCCATCCGCGCCGTCGAGGCCCAGCCGCTCGGCTACATGCACACGGTGCTCAGCGGCCTGGCGCTCGCGGTGGAGTGGCCGATGCGGCCCTACCCGGACGCCGGAACGGTGTATTACTACTACTTCCACCTGAAGCCGCAGACCATACCGGCCGCCCGCTCCTGGATCCCTGGCGGCACGGCTTACTCCGACGCCGTGCAGTACGGCCACGCCACCCCGAGCCGCGTCGTCGAGCCGTTCGCGATCCTGATCGCCGGGTACGAGCGGGTGTTTTACGTCTACGGGCCGCTGTTCGGGCTCATCCTGGTCATCGGCCTCGGCGGAGTGGTCCGCATCCGGCGTCGGCCGCTACGCCTGATCTGGCTCGCGCGTTCCCGCCGGCCCGGCAGCATGCTGCCCTGGGTGACCGCGGTCGTCCTGCTCGTGTTCCCGATCGCGGTCGCCGACTTCGACTACAGGTACCTGCTTCCCGTCCTCCCGTTCGCCTGCCTGGCCGCGGGCCTGGCCTTCGCGCCGGAACCGGTATCCGGTCCACAGCAGCGTCACCAGGATCTTGAACCTGATGATGCGGTAGTACAAGACGGCCGCGACGGCCTCGGGGGATCCGAGCCCGACGCCGTGCAGCGCGCCGATCAGGGCGATGTCGACGATGCCGAGCCCGTAGGGAGTGGGGCTGAAGCTGGCGGCGGCCGCTCCGGCCCTCCAGACCAGCAGGAGCTTGTCCCAGGGCACCGGGCCACCGACGGCCGCGACCGCGGCGGCCAGGCGTAGGACGTCCGCGGCGGCGGCGTCGCACGGCCACAGCGACGGGGTGAGTCTTACCGGGCCCGAACTGCTGGCGTTCGGCGTATCCTGAGCACGGGTGAGTCGGCCGGGCGGTCGCGCCGGGCGCGAGCCCGGTGAGGAAGGTCCGGGCTCCACAGGACAGGGTGGTCGGTAACGCCGACCCGGGGTGACCCGCGGGACAGTGCCACAGAAAACAGACCGCCTCTGCGCCAGCGCGGAGGTAAGGGTGAAACGGTGGTGTAAGAGACCACCAGCGCCGCAGGTGACTGCGGCGGCTCGGTAAACCCCACCCGGAGCAAGGTCAAGAGGGGAGCCACGGCTCCCTGCGCGAGCGATCGAGGGCGGCCCGCCCGATGCTCGCGGGTAGACCGCATGAGGCTGTCGGCAACGGCAGTCCTAGATGGATGACCGCCGCCCCGCGAAAGCGGGGGCACAGAACCCGGCCTACAGGCCGACTCACCCCACTTATCCTTTTGACCTTGGCGTTTACGGGCTTAGTAAGCGGCCACGTAAGTAAGAAGCCCGCCTGAACGCTGGGTCCAGGCGGGCTATCCCGGTAGCCGCGGGGGGGAGCAAGGCTACCGGACGGTAACAGAGGCTACCCTCCGGCTGACAGTAGTTCCGCCAGCTCTTCGGGGCTGTCGGCGCGGATCGTGGCTACCGGCGTGCCCGTAGGCCGAGCGCACCACGTCGTAAACGGCTTGGGGTAGACGCTGCGCACAGCGGCATCAGTTGATCTCCGTCGGCGCCCCTAGAGCGAGCGGCCGCGACGTTGCCCGTTGTCAGGCTCTCGATCGGGATATAGCTTGGCTGCATGGACGTAAGGGCACACGAGGACGTCGCCGCGGCTGCGGCCGTGCATACCGAGCTCGGCCAAGCGTACGACGGCGCTGTGGCCGAAGGGCTGGTCGAGAGGATCAGCTCGGAGATCGACAAGCAAGTGGACGCAAGGCTGGCAGAGCGGGGCATCCAGCCCAGCATGACCGCATGGACGAACCTCGCCATGGGCCTGGGCTCAATCGGGCTAGGCATCGGCGCAACGGCCGTGACGCTCCATTTCTGGTCGTCCAGCGCAGTCACACCCAAGGCAGTACTCGATTTGGGCTCATTCCGGGCATCCCTTCTGACCAGCAGCAGCTCGGTGAGTACCGCCCAGGTGATCCTTATCGCGCTGATCTGGGTCGCCATTGCGGTCGTCAACATCGCCTACGCGCGCCGCCATCTAGGCCGGCCCTGAGCGATACAACCACGCTCCGGCGCGGCGGCGATCCTGGCCGCCACCCTCAGGTCAGCCACGGAGGCGAGAGCCGTCCGTCGGCGACGTAGCCGCCCCCCGGGCGCGTCCTCGGCCAGAGGCTCAGTGGGTGATCGTGCCGAACGTCACGTCAGATGACCAGATCGTCTGCCATCTGATCCCCCCGGCGGGATCGGTGGCCGAGACCATGTGATTACCGCCTTCGTAGATGCCCACGTGGTAGACGTAGCTGTTGGGGTCGGAGTCAACGTGGAAGAACACGAGGTCCCCGCCCCACGCTGCGCTCCTGCTCTCGCGGCGGAAATGCAGGAATTGGTCTTCTGCCGTTCGGGGAATCGACTTGCCGTAGTGACCGTATACGTACTGGGCGAGCCCGCTGCAGTCGAAACCCGTGCTGGGCGAACTGCCGCCATATACGTAGGGAACTCTCCCGACGAACTGCTCTACGTACGCAGCTGCCTTTTGGTTGAACGATAGCGGGTGCGCGCTAGCCGTTCCTGAGAAAAGCGCCAGAGATACTGCCATCGTTCCGGCGATGGTGCCTACCTTATGTCGGATTGACACGGGCCCGCTCCTTAACGAGTTTCCTGGGATTTGACGGAATGCACCGGGCTCCGGCGGCCGGCGCGGCGGGCCTCTTCGTGGTCGCGACTAAGGTGCGACTGACCCGCGTGACCCAGGGAAAGCGCTTCTTCACGCTGTGGAATGAAAGTCCCTGGCGCTGAACAGCATGCGCCATGAAGGCAAGAAATCCGGTAAATCCGCCGAATGTTCCAGCTTATGGAACATTCGGCTATACATATGTTTCACACATACCAGCTTTCACATGAGATAACAACAAGGTTACGGAAGCATCTCGACATAGTTACTCTAGGTATTATTAATAGGATGGCGGTGCCTATGACATCGGGCCAGTATTCGGTTATTAGGCATCTGAGCTGGGCAAACATCCATTTATCTGGTGGGTCAAGTGGAGACCTCCCGGCCGAGGGGAGAGCTCGGTCGGTGACCTCCGCGGCATCGGCCTGACGCGGCGAAGACGCCGCTGACGGCAAGCGAGACGTGAGAGCCCGTTCGACCTAAAGTGACTATTCGGATACTCAAAGTGCGGTAGCGGGCAACCGGACCCAGGGCTTGCCGGTCGGCCCGAGCTTGCAGGCGAGGATGATCGACTGCTGCGCCAGCCACCTCGGCGGTGCCGCGCCCGCCATCATGTAGTCACCAAGAACGGCGACCATGCCTTTATTCGAGCTAATAATAGAATTATGCACAGAATCGTGTCAGTAATCACGTTGAACGCGTAATGGTCACCACTGCGAAAACGACCGTATCGGTCACTACGACGATCTCATATGGCCACGAAGGGAGCCTGCCACCCCGTTCGGCCGTCCAGTTCCGACGCTGGCCGCGACCATCTAGCGGTGGCCAGGTCAAGCGCCGCGATCAGCGCGTCGACAGACGGAGAAAACGATCCCGAAATCGCGTTTTTTCGTGAACGCGAGATCATACCCCGCTGCGAACGCCGTCCGGCCATTGGTGCTCGATTGCGACTCGACGCCGCCGAAACCGCTGGGCTCGACGTTCACCGCAGCCGCAGCACATCGGCCGAACCTGGCTTCGAACCGGCCCGCGACCTGGCGGCCGGTGCGGCTCCGGCTGTGATGCCGGTTGCGGCTGAGATGCTGGTTGCGCTCGTGGCGCTGGTTGAGTAACAGCGTCCGGCACGCGGGCTTGAGCTACCCGGCCAGCCTCAGGTAAGCCGGCCCGCGGCTGTGTCTGCTGAGAAACCGGAAAGGATGGCGGCCGATGCTCACGTTCGGCGTGGTGGCGCTGGGAGTTTGCATCGTCGACCTCGGCCACCAAAGCCCCGAGTCCGGCTAGGCCTGCGCCGGCGGATCCGGCATCGGCTGCCCCGGCCGGTACATCTGCGGCGGCTTGTTGCCCGCGGCCTGCCCGCCGTCGATCGGCAAGACGGTCCCGGTGATGAACGAGGACTCGTCCGAGCACAGCCACAACACGGCCCGCGCCACCTCGGCGGTGGTGCCGACGCGCCGCATTGGCGTGGACAGCGCGGCCGCGCGCTGCGCCTGCGGGCCCGCCGCCTCCAGGTGGTAGGTCAGGATCGGGCCCGGTGCCACGACGTTGACCCGGATGCCCTGGTCGGCGTAGTCCAGCGCGGCCACCTTGGTCAGGCCGATGATCCCGGCCTTGCCCGCGACGTACGCCGCGAGGTTGGCCGTGCCGTTCAGCCCGGCGATGGAGGCCATGTTCACGATCGCGCCGCCGCCGCTCACCAGCATGGCCGGGATCTGGAACTTCATCCCGAGGAAGGTGCCGCGGATGTTCGTGGCGATGCCGAGGTCGAACTCGTCCGGGCCGATGTCCGCGAGTGGCGTCGGCATCGGTCCCGCGCTGGCGTTGTTGAACGCCGCGTCGAGCCGGCCGAACGCGGACAGGGCCTCGTCGACCAGGTGACGCATCGAGCCAGGATCGGTGACGTCGGCGCCGACGGCGAGCGCCCGGCCGCCGTGCGCCTCGATGCCGTCGGCGACGGCTTTCAGTGCGCTGGTGTCGCGGGCGGCGAGGACTACGGCGGCCCCGGCAGCGGCGAACGCCTCGGCGGTCGCCGCGCCAATGCCCTTGCTGGCCCCGACCACGAGCGCGACCCGCCCGCTCATCAGCAGTTGCTGGCCGTGGTACTGATCACTCACGATGCGCCTCCGTAACTATTCGATATCGAAGCATATGATATCAAACGATTAGACGGCTATCGAGAAGTGCTACCCTTCGCTCATGCCCCGTCCCGCGCACGAGCCGCTCGGCCTGCACCTCACCAAGGTCTCGAGGACCGTCAGCCGTGCCTTCGACGACGCCCTAGCCGAGGCGGGCGGGTCGCTGCCGGTCTGGCTGGTGCTGATCGAGCTGAAGAGCGGCCAGCTCGCCAGTCAGCGCAAGCTCGCCGAAGCGGTCGGGGTCCAGGGGGCCACGCTCACCCATCACCTGAACGCGATGGAATCTGCCGGGCTGGTGACCCGGCGCCGGGACCCGGCGAACCGCCGCCTGCACCTAGTCGAGCTGACCCCCGACGGCGACGCGCTCTTCTTCCGCCTCCGGGACGCGGCCATGGCGTTCGACCAGCGACTGCGCGCCGGCCTGTCCGATACTGAGGCCAGCCAGCTCGAGACCCTCCTTACCCGCCTGCGCGACAACGTCAGCTGACCCCTTGGCTCGGTTAGACGGCGGCCCGGAGTTCGGCCAGGTCGATGCCCACCCCTACCGCTCGCTGGCCGGGTTGACGGCTGGCTGACAGGACGGGCACCAGTAGGTCACCCGGTCGTCCTGTCCGGCCTTGAGAATGGGCGTGCCGCACCGGCGGCACGGCTGGCCTCGGCGGCCATAGACCCAGTGCTCCTCGCCCCTGCGCATGCTGCCGGTGGTGATGTGGCCGTGGCGTTCCTTGTTCGCCTCGAGCAGTCGCTTGGCCAGTTCGGCCACCGCGCCGAGGCCGGCCACCGCGCCGACCGGCTGCCACGGGTCGAGGCCGCGCAGGAACAACACTTCGGCCTTATACACGTTGCCGATGCCGGCCAGGTTCCGCTGGTCGAGCAGCGCCTCGCCGACTGGGCGGTCTGGTTCGGCGCTGAGCCGCTGCACCGCCTCAGCGCAGTCCCAGTCTGGCCCGAGAAGATCGGGTCCCAGGTGGCCGGTGACCCGTGACTCCTCATTGGTGCGGATCAGCTCGACGACCCCGAGTTGGTATCCGATCGCCTGCCAGTCCTTGTTAGCGAGCAGGAGCCTGATTCGGTGGCTGTCCCGGATCTGCTCGGCGGCGGGCCGGACCCGCCAGTCCCCGTCCATCTTCAGGTGGGTGTGAATGGTGAGGCCGTTCCCGGTCCTGGTGAGCAGGTGCTTGCCGCGGGAGACGGTCCCGGTCACGACGTCGCCGGTCAGGTCGGCGGTGGCCAGCCCTGGAACACGGAAGTCGCTGCGGGTCAGCGTCCGCCCTGCCAGCGCCTGATCCAGCCGGCGGGCGGTGTACCAGACGACGTCTCCCTCAGGCATGACCCTAGTGTGCTGGGTCGGCGAGAGTGCTCGGTCAACCCAGGTGAGTTAACCGCCGGTAGTCGTCCCTCGGGTCATACGGAGCGCGATGGCTGTTGCCCCGGTAGGCATTGGCATTGCCCTGGTAAGTGCTGCCTGGGTAGCCGCCGGTCGGGTGGCCGTTGCCCTGGTGGCCTCCGTCGGGATACCCCCCGGCTGGATAGCTCCTGGTGCTCGAGTAAACCCCGGCCGGGTAGCTGCCGGTGCTCTGATAGCCGTCTTGCGGGTACGCCTGCCGCGCGGTCCTGGTCGCTTCGCCGGTGGCGCGGTGCCGGGCGTAGCTCCGGGTGCCGTCCTGCCGTCGTGGGTCGTCCGGCTGGGCCTGCGCACCCCTGCCGCCGTATCTGTATTTCTCGCCATCCGGCGGGGTGTTCATCGCCTGGGTTACCGAAGACGGGTCGCCGTGGGAGGGGCCAGAGTACGAAGACGGGGACCTGCTACCCGCGGACGATTCGGACTGCCGGAACGGAGGCACGCCGCCGGGATACCCACCGCTCGCCGCTTCGGTCTCGGCGGCGCTGAAGGTCTGCGTCTCCTGCCCGACAGCGGCGTCATACTGGTCCCTCGTCATGTCCCGAGACCTGCGTGAGGACCGGCCGTCGACCGGCCCGCTCGAGCGCAGCGAGAAGGCCGCGCTGGTCAGCGGATCCTCGTCGTCGCTACGGCTCGCCCGGCGCCGTCCGCGTGGCTCGGAGGGCTGGTCAGCAGCGCTTACCGGCTGGCTGGCACTCATCGGCGGGCGCGTGCCCGCGGCTGTCCGGACAGGCTGGGTCGCGCCCGGGACCTGCGATGTCATGATCTGGACAGGCTGGGTGGCCGTCGGCGCCCCGGCTGCGGACGGCACCGCTGCGGACGGCACCGCTGCGGACGGCACGGCCGTGGGCGGGGGCGCCGCGTCGAATGGCCGGTTCCTGGTCCCGGGATCCTGCTGGGCGGTGCGCGCGGTCGTGGTGAGCGGCTTGTCCGACGCCAGATCATCCCAGAACTGCTCGTCGCTGACGCCGCCGAACGACTCCACCGGCCACAGCTCTTCATCGACGTCGGCTCCCTTGCGGAAGGCTCCGCGCCGACGCGGCCTGGTTGTCCTGCCTGCACCCTCCGCCGCGTGGGCCTCACGGGAGAGGCGTGCCGCCGACCGGCTCCCCGGCCTGGTATCGCCCGGCCGGGACTCGCCCGGTACGGCCGTGGCCAGCCTCGAGTCGGTGGCCTGAGAATCGCCAGCCGACGTGCTCGGGCCCCCTCTCGGACCGCCCGCGGGCACCGGGTCACCGAAATCCAGAACAGGATTTGGCCCGGTGCTGGCTTCGGGTCGGTAATTCCGGGATGAGGTATTGGCGCCCCGGCCGGTATTCGCTGGTCTGCCGTCATTTGCGGCCCGGCGGGCATTGTCGGTCCCGTCGGGTCTGGCGGTGCTGCGGCTTCCGCCGCCCGGGCGCCTATCGGTCCCGGCGCGGCCCGCGCCGACGGACCGCCGGCGCTTATCACCGCGGCTGCCTGAGCGGATGCTGAAATAGAAGGCTGCCGCGATGCCGACAACCCCGGCGATGGCCAGTCCCACGACTAGAAACATGGTCTCCATCCACAATGCCGGGCCTGGTGGGGGGCGCTAGCTAGGCACACGCGGCCGATGACGCGAGCCTTCCCTCGTTGTCGCGAGCGCCGGGATCCCGCTTGATCATCGATTGTTGCTTACCAGCGGGGAGCCTGTCACAGGATTGAAAAAGTTCTGATTACTGCTGATTACGAGCTGTGTCGGGGCGATCACGGATTTCCGGTTACCACTATTCGCCCACGCCCGATTGTGGCCGCCGCGATCGCGGTCCACGCGGACTGCAACGGCGCGCCGTTGGTCAAGTTAACCGTAGTGCGCAACGCATAAACCGTAAATCGATACGAGTGCCGATGACCACTAGGGCACGGCGCGTCGTAAGTCGCCCTGCCTGCGCTGTTCTTGGCCTGGCGCGCCCCTGTAGGCAGCGAGCGTTCCTCGATGTCTGTCGCCGCGGGGTTGATGTTGAAGACAAGCCAGTAAATGAACGGCGTGATCGGCGCGGAAGAGTCATCGACGATAAGTGCCAGGCTCTTGGTCCCCGGCGGCGCGCCCGACCAGTTGAGCGGTGGGTTGATTCCCTCGCCGTGGCAGGTATAGCGCGCGGCCAGCGTACCGGAGATGAACGCCTCGCTGTTGACCGACATCGGGCTCGGCGCCATGGGTGCGCCATACCCGGCGGTGCCACAGCCGGTCAGGGTCAAGACAGCCAATGCCAACACGCCGGCGGCACGCGCGCGAGGCGGGCGCCACGGTCTGCGGCGTGTCCGGTCCTGGCCTGAAGTCACCTTCGTCTCTCTCCTGCCGACGGTTGATATTAGAACCTGTCCAGGTAGGAAGCGTAGGGTGATGCGACGTGTTGAATGGTCCGGGGGAGTGTTGGCAGAAATACGGGCGATCAGCGAGGGCAGATGCCGGACGCGCTGCGTATCGGGCTACTAGGCCCGCTTCAGGTGCGGGACGACACCGGCCGCCCGGTCCACGTCGGCGGCCGCCAGCTGCGGGTTCTGCTCACTTTGCTAGCCTTGAACGGCGGGCGTGTCGTGCCGGCTGGCTCGCTGGCCGCGCAGATCTGGCCCGACGACCCGCCGGGCAACCCCGGTAACGCGCTGCAGACGCTGGTTTCCCGGCTGCGGGCCGAGCTCCGCCAAGGCGGAATCGGCGACGTGATCGAGTCGCGCCCGGCCGGATACCGCCTCGCAGTGCCGCCGGAAGCGGTGGACGTGATGGCCTTCGAGGCGCTGGCTGCCCGGGGGCGTCGCGCTCTGGCCGACGGCGACGCCGGCGAGGCCGCGCGGGTTCTGCGGGACGCGCTGCTGGCCTGGCGCGGCCAGCCGCTCGCCGACGCCGCGGGGTGCGACTTCGCGGATGCGGCCGCCGCGAAGCTGACCGAGCTGCGCGCCAGCGCCCTGGCCCGCAGGCTGGCCATCTTCCCCGGCGGGTCCACGCTGGGGGCGGCCGAGCAGGTGTGTGCCGACGAGCTGCTGCCATCCGCCGCGGTGCTGCCCGCGCTGTCCGGTCTTGTCGACAAGTCAATTCTGGGCACGGTCGAGGGCACGGACGGCTTTGGCCCGCGGTACCGGATGCTGGAAACCGTCCGGGCGTACGGCCTTGACCGGCTGGCCGAAGCGGATGAGGAAGCGACGGTACGGGACGCGTTCACCGCGTACTACCTGAACATGGCCGAGACCGCTGACCCTAGGCTGCGTGCGGCGGGGCAGGGACGCTGGCTGCGTGAACTGACCAGCGAACAGGACAACCTGCACGCGGCGCTGCGCTGGACGACCGCCAGGCAGGACGCCGATGCCGCGCTGCGGTTCGTGCGGGCGCTCGGCTGGTACTGGATGCTGCGCGGCCAGCCCGGCGAGCCTGAGGCGTTGGCCTGCGAGGTCCTCACGCTCCAACCCCGCGAACGCTCGGCGCGCATGGCCGAGGCCCGCGTGGTCTGCGCGCTCACCGCGGCGGGCGAGACCTGGGACATCGACGCGGTACGGCCGGTGCTGGCGGCGGCCGTGGCCGACCTCGCGAAGTCGTCACCGGACGGGGCGCCCGCCCATCCGATCGCCGCGATGGGCGAGCCGATGCTGGCTCTTTACGACCGCGATCCCGAACGCGCCTTTGCCGTCTTCGACCGGTACTCCCGATCGGGGGATCCATGGGTGCGGGCGGCGACGCCACTGTTGCGGGGCACGTTCGGCAGCATGCTCGGCCGGACGGAGGGAGCCGAGTCCGACTGCCAGGCTGCTCTGGCTGCCTTCCGCGCACTCGGCGAGGCGTGGGGGACGGCGGCGGTGCTCATGCAACTGGCCGACTTCGCCAAGCTGAGAGGAGATTACGCGGCCGCCATCGCAGCGCTCGAGGAAGCGGCATCGCTCGGCCACGAGCTTGGCGCATGGGGAGACCTGGCCCACATTGCCGGGAAGCTCGCCAGTGTCCGGCTGAGGGCCGGTGATCTGACGGGTGCCCGTGCCGACCTGCAGCGGGCCGAGCGCGGCGACTTCGAGCGGAGCGCCGGCCGCAGCGACGCGGCCGTCTGGCTCGGCCTAGTGCGAGCAGAACTCCACTTCCGCGAAGGCGATACCGCTGCGGCCGCGCGCGTGTGCGCCGAGCAGCTGGCCTGGCTGGAAGGCAAGCCGTCGGTCTGGTGGCACGGGCTGCGCGCGATCATCCAGGCCAGGCTGGCCCTGGCCGTGCTGGCTGACGGTGACAAGGACCGATGCCGCACCCTGCTCGCGGATGCGCTCCGAACCGCCTCTGACTGGGTGGAACTCCCGGCGCTGGCCGATGTGATCGACGCCATCGCCGTGCTCGCTCAGCACCCCGCTCGACCCTGTCGGTCCGGGGATCCCGTCGAGCGCGAAGAACGCGCGAAGCTCGCTGCCACCTTGCTCGGGGCGGCCCATGCGGTCCGAGGCTGCTTCGACGAAGGCAGCCTCGACGCCTCTGCGGCACGGGAATCGGTGCGTACCCTGCTTGGCCCCGATACGTTCGAGGCCGGCTATGAGCGCGGTCGTGCCCTGTCCCAGGACGACGCGGTCACCCTCGCCGCCAGCACGGTAGCGAACCCGTGACAGCCGGGTGACCGGGGATCCCGGATCGCGGCTAGGTCCGGCGCCGGTAGACGCGGACGGCCAGCGGGGCGAACACGACGAAGATGCCGACCGCCCACAGCAGCGACCTGACCGCCGGACTGGCCACCGAGCCACCGGTGAACAGGCCACGCTCCGCGTCGGTCAGCAGGGTCATCGGGTTGACCTTGACGAAGGCCTGCAGCCAGCCGGGCATCGTCGCGGTCGGCGCGAGCAGGTTGCTGCCGAACACCAGCGGGAAGAACGCGATGAACCCGAAGGCCTGCACTCCCTGCGGCGTCTTGACCATCATGCCGATGAGGGCCGATACCCAGCACATGGCCAGGGCGAAGGCGAGCAGCAGCAGGCAGCCGGCCACGGCGGAGACCGGATTGGTCGTCACCCGGAATCCCAGGATCATCCCGAAGCCGATGGTGATCACGACCGAGATGAGGTAGCGCACCATATCGCCGAGGACGGCGCCGGCCAGCGGCGCCCAGCGGGCGATGGGCAGGCTGCGGAACCTGTCGAAGACGCCGCTGGAGATGTCCTGGTTGAGCATGAGCCCGGTGCCCAGGGTGGCGAACACCACGGTCATAACCAGCAGTCCAGGCAGCGCATACTGCAGGTAGGTGTGCGTACTGCCATGCGCGATGGCACCGCCGAACACATAGGTAAACAGCAGGAGGAACATGATCGGCTGCAGGCTCAGGCCGATCACGTCCTCCATGTTGGTCCTGATCTTCAGCACGCTGCGCCAGGTGAGCGTGAACGTGTTCCGCAGCCCGCCAAGCGGGGTGAGCCTGTGCGCGGGCGCGGGGACCATCGTGGGAGCTTGGATCGCGGTCAACGGTTGCTGCCTTCGAGTTCGCGGCGGTCGTTCTCTTCGTTGTCCGTACGGTGACCGGTGAGGGCGAAGAACACCTCGTCCAGGCTGGCCTTGCGCAGCGTGAATTCGGCGAGCTCGATGCCCCTGTCGTCGAGCTCGCGGAAGATGTGCGGCAGCAAGGTTGCGTCGGCGACGGGCGCGGTCGCCATGCCGGTCGCGGCGTCGGTTTGTACCTCACCCCTGATCAATCCCGCCATCAACGCAGTGACCTCGGCCATCCGGCCCGGGTCGGCGGGCGAGACCTGCAGCACCTGACCCCCGGTCTTGGCCTTCAGCTCGTCCGGCGTCCCGGTCGCGACAACCTTGCCGTGGTCGATGACCACGATGTCGTGCGCGAGCTGGTCGGCCTCGTCCAGGTACTGCGTGGTCAGCAGCACCGTGACCCCGTCCGCGACGAGCCCGCGGACCATGCTCCAGACATCGGTCCGGCTGCGGGGGTCGAGCCCGGTCGTTGGCTCGTCGAGGTAAAGCACCCGGGGGTTGCCGACTAGGCTGGCCGCCAGGTCAAGCCTGCGCCGCATCCCGCCCGAGTAGGTCTTCGTCGGCCGCGCGGCTGCGTCGGTCAGGTCGAAGCGGGCGAGCAGCTCGTGAGCCCGGGCCCGGGCGTCCGCCCGCGGCAGGCCGAGCAGCCGACCGATCATGATGAGGTTGTTGGTCCCGGACAGCCCCTCGTCCACCGAGGCGTACTGCCCGGTAAGACCGATGAGCTGCCGGACCTGGTGGGCGTCGCGCAGCACGTCATAGCCGCACACGCTGGCCTGCCCTTCGTCCGGCTTGAGCAGCGTGGCCAGGATGCGCACCGCCGTCGTCTTGCCGGCCCCGTTGGGCCCGAGCACGCCGAGTACCCGCCCCTGCCTGGCCACAAGATCCACGCCGTCCAGCGCCGTCGTCTTAGCGAACCGCTTGACCAAGCCGGTGGCCTCAATCGCGTGGGCTGTTGTCGCGTCATATCGCATGAAGTCATAGTGACTCATGCCGCTGTCAGAACGCGCACAGCCATCTGTCAAGCCCCCCGCAGATCCTGTGCGCGTCCTGTCAGGACTCTGCGTAACCCTCGGTAACACGGTCCTGGCCCGGCGCCCCGTGGTGTGGCACCGTCGTATCGAGTGGTGAAGGCTAGTCTCGCTGGCGCGAACTTCCGAACATGATCTCGTCCCAAGACGGTACCGAGGACCGCTTGCCGCGCGACGCCTTGCGGCCCTGACGCGCCGCCTGCTCGCTCGTAAGTTCCGGTGGCGTCGGAGGGGCCGAGGGGACCTCCTCGGCGGGAGACGGAGGCGCAGCGACGGGAACCGCAGGCCTGGCAGCAGCGGCCGGAGCCGCCACCGCCGATGTTTCCTGACGAGCCTGGGCGCGCCGGGCTTCCTCTGCCGTCCGAGCGTCTCGTGCGGGCTGAGAGGCCTGCGACACCTGGGAAGCTCGTCCCGGCTGAGCCATGCGCCCGGGCTGGGATCCTTGCGCGGCCCTCGGTACTTGCGCGGCTACCGTGGCCGGGTTGACGGCGGGAGCGCTCGGCGCGGAAGGCGCGACGGCGGCCGCAGCCTCGGCCTCACGACGCTCCGGAGCCTCCGGTTCGGCGACGCGGGGCTCGGCGACGTGGGGTTGGGGGACCGGTGGCCGCCCGGAGCCCGGCCGCTCATCCCGGGCTCGCCCGCTGTTGCCGATCGCGCTGTTGCCGATCGCGCCGCTGCCCACCTTGCCCGCGGCAAACCCCGAGGTGCCGATCCCCGGCTGACCGAACCCGGGCCCGTGGCCCGGCGGGGAAGTTAGCCTCGGCGCCAGGTGGGTGACGGTCGCCTCGCCCGGCGCAGGCGCGGCCGGCTGGGGCGGCTCGGTGCCCGGCAGCGACATCCGGGCCGCGTTCTCGTCGGCCGGCACCACATGCCTGCGGCGCGGATCGAAGATCCACTCAGCCGTGTGCAGGCGACCGCCGGAGATGAAGGTCAGTTGCACCTGCCAGCTGCCGTCGCCGAGCTTCTTCGCATCCCACTGCGCGTCTTCGGGATCAGCGCCGAACACCTTCAGCCGCTCGGTCACGATTTCGCCCAGCCGCGGACCTGGGGTAGCGTCGCCCAGACGTCTCACCGACGCCAACTGGGCCTGATCTGCTATGTAGGCGCGCTCGGCCAGGACCGGACCCTCGAACCAGCGCACGCGCTCGACCGCGATGCCGGCCGCGTCCGCGATTTCCTCTACCGTTTCCCCGGCCCGGATTCGTGCCTGGATCTCCTTGGGTCGCAACGGGCTCTCCACTTCGATCTCGTACTGCGCGAGCCGGGAGGTCTGGCCGAGGGAAACCGCCCTGAGCCGCTCGTCAATCGGCAACGTGAAACGTGCGCTGCGCCCAGGCACTGCGAGGACAGCGTATCGGCCGTCCTCGCTCACCGCGACGAAGCGCAGTTCCTGCATCGTCGTCCCTTCCGCTCCGGCCCGTCCGCATATGCCGGTCCTGCCGCCGCCGGGTGTCGTGCTCGCTGGCACTTTCCCGGCGTACTCTAGCCGAGCGGCCGACCCGCAGGTCCAAGACCACTCCACCTCCCTGAGTCTGTCCGGTCCTGAACGCCAAGGCCAGCACCAAGCCCGGCATGTCCGCAGTTAATCCCGGTATCGTGCTCCTAAAGGTTCGCTAACAGAAGTAGTTCGCTACTCTTGTCTCAGGATGTTCGTTTACAGAAGTATTTTGCGTGAACAGGCGAGGCCCGCCGTAATCCGGGAGAGCCGCCGGGCGCCGTGGCTCGCCGTGGGCGTGATCTGCTTCGGGGGATAGGCACGACGTTCGGCATCTCACTGATGGCGCTGGCCCTTCACCTGGGTACCCACAGTTCTCAGGTCGGCAATCCTGGATACGCGGCTCATCACGGGTACCCTGGGGCAGAGCAGGCGCGGCTCGCGTTCATCGTGCTCGCCGTCGTCGCTGCGACGGCTGCCGCGATCGCGCTGGCCGGCGGGGGCGCGCGCGGACGGCAACCGGGCGGGTAAGCGCGCTAGCCGGGCGTCCCAGGGAGGCGGACCCATCAGGTGCAGGTCGCTGAAAACGTAGCGCAGGACCCGGTAGGCCCAGAACAGATCGCCGAGAAGGTAGCACAGGAGCAGATCGGCCCGGAGCTGGTCGGCATCGTGTCCCGGCTGCGCCGGGCCATGCGCCGGGCGGCGCGGGCGGCGGACCCCGCCTTGGGGCTTTCCGTGGCCCAGCTCGAGCTGCTCTCCTGCATAACCGAACACCCCGGGATCAGGCCGAGCCAGCTCGCCCGGATGCTCCGGCTAGCGCCGAGCTCGGTGGCCACCCTGCTCGGTGGGCTCCAGTCGGCAGGGTACGTAATGCGGACACCCGGCGGCACCGCTGGCGACCGGCGCACCGTCAGCCTGGACCTGTCGGAGGCGGGCGCAGCGGCGGTGACCCGGTGGCGCCGCGTGAACGAGGACATCATCCAGGCGGCCCTGGCCGCGCTGCCGCACCGCGACCGGGCCGCCCTGCGCGACGCGGCACCCGCCCTGCGCGACCTGACCGCCTCCATCGACGCCCAGGCGGACTGAGAAAGTGTTTCGATAAGAGGGCCCGCTCGCCGGACCCGGTGTGCCTGTGAACCAGGAGCGCCGGCGCGCGGCTATGCCGGGCTGCGGCTCCCGCGTTGCCCTTGTCTCCGGTACCAGTCCAGGCCGGGCATACCGCGCTCGCCTGCCATCCGTTTCACCGCGACCAGCCCGATCGCGAGCACGATTACGCTCGCCAGGGTGCGCCTGTCCACCGCCGTACGGGCCGCCGCAGCCAGCATGACGAACGTGATCACGCGCTGCCGTCGTCTCGCCTCACCCGCTTGCTGCCGGCTGCCCCCCGATACGGGGGCCGGCTCCGCCAGTCCGATGTTGATCGTCATCTCATCTCGCTCTCCCCGAAATCACCTGCGCGGTGCGCCCGAAATTCCGGTACTCGCAGAACGTCGGCGATCCAGGTCGTTTGGGCGTGCGAGCCCCGGGCTGGTTGCTCCGCCGCTTCCCGGGCTGACGTCGGCCCGGTTCGCCGGTTCTCGCAGTGGCCGCAGGGACGAACTCGCCGTGGACATACCGTGAACGCCTTCGATTCTCGCACCTTAGCGAGTGCCTGATAGATGACGACACGCACACGCATGACTACGTCCGCAGGCCGAGACACCGATCTACCAAACGCTCACTACGGCTCGCGGGCTGGCGCTCGCGGGTTAGGGCCAGCGACCGGCTGGTCAGCGGCGGCCGGCTCGCTATCCAGGGCCCCGCCTGGCTGCGGCCCGGTCCGGCTGAGCGCGGACGGCCACCAGTTCCACCGGCCGAGCAGGACGACCGTGCATGGCACCAGGATGGTGCGGACGATGAAGGTGTCCATCAGCACGCCGAGCGCCAGGCCGACGCCGACGTCGCGGATCTGGCTGCCGCCCGAACCCCGGCCGCCGACCACCGCGAACACCGAGAAGGTGCCGGCCAGCACCAGCCCGGCCGAGGTCACCGTGGTCCCGGTAGCGGCGAGTGCCCGGCTGACCGCTTCCCGTAGCGGAAGGTGGAGAGCCTCCTCCCTGATCCTGCTCATCACCAGGATGTTGTAGTCCTCGCCCAGCGCGAGCAGGAAGATGAACATCAGGAACGGGAGAATGAAGGTGATGCCGCCGCTCCCGCCGATCTTGATGAAGATGATGACGGACAGCCCGAGGGCGGCGAAGTACGACAGCGCCACCGACGCGATCAGGTACAGCGGCGCGATCAGCGAGCGCATCACCAGGCAGAGCAGCAGGCCGATGACGACGATGGCGATCGGGACGACATGGACCAGGTCGCTGTCGGAGATCTGGCTGATGTCATAGAAGGCGGGCGCCTCACCGCCGACCCCGTAGGCGGTGGCGTGCAGGGTCGTGGCCACCGCGGACGCCTCGGCGCGGACCGCAGGCACGGCGTTCATCGCGGCGGTCGTCGAGGGATCGCCGGCCTTCAGCCCGGTCTGGAACTGGATCGTCTCGCCGTCGGGGCTGACGTACTGGGCGGTGGCCCGGTACGCCTCGTATTGGGCCAGCGGGATGTTGCTCTGGCCCGCGGGGGGAACCGCGGGCAGCGCCCGCGGGTTCCCGAGCGCTGCGTGCAGCGATTGGTACTGAGCCGGGGTCAGCGGGACACCCACCGGGTTCAGCGGTCCGGTGACGCCGGTGAACAGCCCGCTCGCCTTGAGCTGGCTGGTCGCGACGGCCACCGGGGCCGGGTTGTCCCAGACCGGCTGGGGCAGCTTGTAGACCAGGTTCGTCGGGTTGGCCGCGCTGGCGGGGAAGTGCTTGTTGAGCAGCGCGGTCCCCGCCGCCGAATCGGTTCCGGCCGGCGCGCTGATCGACCCGCCGAACCCGCCGGGCTGATACGCCGTCACCGCGGTCGCGAGCGCGCCGAACACCACTATGCCGATGGTCAGCGGCACGGCGGGCCGGCGCACGATCCGCGTCGCGACCCGGCCCCACAGGCCGGGCTTGCCGGTACCCGTGCGGGTCTTGCTCGGCCAGAAGGCCGCCCGGCCGAACACCGCGAGCAGCGCGGGCAGCAGGGTGAGGCCGGCCAGCAGCACGGTGCCGATGCCGATGGCCAGCGGGATGGCGAGCTGGGAGTAGATCTGGAAGGTGGCGGCGAGCAGCGAGAGCAGCGCGGCGATGACGGTCAAGGCGGAGAAAGTGATGGTCTCACCTACCCGCATGACCGCCGAGCGCACCGCGTCCTTCGGATCCGCCCCCTCACGCAGGTTCTCACGGACGCGGAAGACCAGGAACAACCCATAGTCGGTGCCCGCGCCGAGGACCAGCACTATCAGCATCAGCTGGGCCAGCTGGGAGACCTTCAAGCCAGCGTGCGCCGCCTCGGCGACCAGCGGCCCCGAGATAGCCACGGCGAAGAACGCCGGGATCAGCGTGATCAGCGGCGCGAGCAGCGACCGGAAGATCAGCAACAGCAGGACCAGGATGAACAGGACGGACACGACTTCGACCTGATTCCCCGTGGTGCCCGACTTGGCCTGCTGGTCGACGTTGATCGCGATGTCACCGGCCAGGTGCACCTGCAACCCAGGAGGCGGATTGGCCTTCTTGATCGCCGCGCGCAAGTCGTTCACCAGCGTGGTCTGCCCAGCCTGGTCGCCGCCGCCGACGTCGGACAGGACCTGAAGCTGCTCGGCTTGGCCGTCGGCCGACCGGCCCAGGTCGCGCACCGCGACAACGGTCGGTACCGCGCGGAGATCCTGCTGCAACTTGGACAGCCAGGCGACGTCCTCAGTGGTGAGGGTGCCCTGGCTGACCGCCGCGACGATGGGGATCGGGATCAGGTTGTTCGACCCGAACGGGGCCGCGAGCTGCGCCGCCTGCTCACTGGGAGCGCTGGCGGGCAAAAAGGCACTGTTGTTGCCCTGAGTGACGCTGTTCAGCGATGGCAGGAAGTGTGGTATGGCGAATGCCGCGATCAGCCAGGCCGCGATGACGACCCAGCGGAATTTGACGGCGAACGCGCCGATTCCCCCGAAGATGGCGTGGATGCGCACCCGGACAGCCTACTGCGCTCCCTCGGGGGGGCGACCCCCCCAGACCCCCCCGCTCCTGGGGGGACCCATCCCCCCAGACCCCCCTTGGATATGGTTCAGGACCATGCCGTTGATCAGCGTGGTCATCCCGGTGCACGGGGTCCAGGACTACCTG
>Ga0074046_10000308_pt1 | contig 43585 bp, 40 predicted proteins | sample BogForMeECP23OM3_FD_94441 | JGI IMG/M metagenome (GOLD analysis project Ga0074046, IMG submission 94441) | Bog forest soil microbial communities from Calvert Island, British Columbia, Canada - Bog Forest MetaG ECP23OM3 | ecosystem: Environmental > Terrestrial > Soil > Wetlands ... | reverse complement strand
AGTCGGCAAGTCGGACATTTGCCTGTAGGGACCAACAACGGCGTTGTGGGAAGCCAACGCATTTCCAAGTGCATGATCGGCGACTCGGCAACCCATCGATCCTGCCCGGCGCGAGTGCACAACTTGTTTTTCGAGAGGCAACGGGGTAGTTTAATAGTGGTCGCAGGTCCAAGGACAGGACAGTTCTAACGCTCGGCGTAAAGCGCGGAGTATCACTCGAGGAAGGTATTTGCAATGGGAGATGGATCTGATTCCAACAAAACCGATGATTCGAAACTGGCTAGTACTGACACCGTTTATGTGAGTCCAGACGGTGGTACGACCAATGAGCCGTTCCCGCAACCCGCCGTCGAATACGACTTTTGCGCTGATGTTGTCAACGCCGGTGAACTGCCCAGTGGGCCGTTTTTTGTGCGGTTCACGCTGAGCGGTGATCAGGACCCGCCGATCAACCTGGACTTCACCCAAGATGCCGGGCTCGATGCCGGAGCCTCGGTTAAGGCGGTCGTCCACTTTGGAGCGTTTGCAAACCAATTCGCGACCTATCAACTCGACGCTTGTATCTATTCCACTTCAGCGCCGGAGAAGCCGATCAATTGTGCAGGCTCATTCGGAATCACGATCAACACAACATAAGGCGAGTGACTCAAGCCGGAGGGTCCGCCGGTAAATGACTGGTCACCTCACAACGTAGCTGGTGTAAGCCGCCGCGCGCTCCTGCTGGTTAGGTTGAATCCAGTTCTACTGTTACAGATGTTACAAACGGTCCACTTGGATGCGCCTGCGCCTGGTCGTTGAATTCCCGTCCCTTCCGGCGTATACTTGCGTTTAGTACTGTTGTGTTTTGAGGGTCGTAGTCACCTCTCCCGGCGTGACCGCAGACCCGTGCGTATCCGGCGAAGCACATCGGTGGGCGAGAGCCCACTTTTTATTTCCACACTGTAATCCGCTGGTGCACGGCGACTCCAGGCGGCAGCGAAAGCCTGACGGGCGGTTTGCGTTTATTGGCCGGGAGCCCCTCGGCTTCGGTCGGGGCAGGCTACGACAGGGACGCTATGGCAGTGGATTTGGAGAAAGTCCGGGAAATCGTGGAGCGCGTGGCGCAGTCGAGCGGGCTGGAAGTGGTGGATGTCGAGTTGCACGGCGGAGGCAAGGCAAGAATGCTCCGCATTTTCCTCGACAAACCGACCGGAGTGACGCACGAGGATTGTGCCAATGTCAGCCGCGAAGTAGGCACCATCCTTGACGTGGAAGACGCAATGCCGGGCGGTTCGTATCTGCTGGAGGTTTCGTCGCCGGGTTTGGACCGCAAGCTGTCGAAGCCGGGAGACTACCAGCGCTTCACCGGCAGCCTGGTCAAGCTGATGACCCGCGATCCGGTGGACGGCAACCGGCATTTTGAGGGGCGGCTGAAGGCCTTTCATGATGGGCGGCTGAGCCTGGAGCTGACCGGCAGGAAGAAGTCAAAGAAGTATCAGGCAGTGGAGTCCGGGACTGAAGTTGAGATCGACCTGGCCAACGTGGAGAAGGCGAATCTGGTTCCCGAGTTTTAGTTGGAATCCCAAGGGCAATGCAAGTGAGGTGGCAGACATTTTATGGCGAGTGAACTGTACAACGTAATCGACGCTCTGAGCCGGGAAAAAGGTATCGATCCGCAGATCGTCGTGAGCGCGGTGGAGGATGCCATCGTTGTGGCCACCCGGAAGTACTACAAGACGCAGGAAAACCTGCGCGCCGAGCTCGACAAGGAGAGCGGCCAGATACGGGCCTACGCGGTACGCACGATCGTCGACGGCTCCGAGCAAATCGAAGACCCCAACGCGCAAATCACCCTTGATGAGGCCAAGCGCGTCGATCCCGCTGCTGAGGTCGGGGGCGAGCTACGCACTTACAAGGCTACGGATGTACTGGGAAGGATCGCGGCGCAACTCGCTAAGCAGGTCATTTTTCAGAAGGTGCGCGAGGCTGAACGCGACACTATCTACAACGAGTACATCGGTCGCGTGGGAGAGGTCATCAACGCCACCATCAAGCGCCAGGAAGGCCAGGACGTCATCGTTGACCTGGGCAAGGCCGAGGCCAAGATGCCCCGCAAGGAGCAGTCGCGCCTGGAGTCGTTCGCTCCCGGTGAGCGGGCGCGAGTGGTGATCGTGCGCGTGGAAAAGGCTTCGAAGGGACCGCAGGTGGTCGTTTCCCGCGCCGTGCCGGAGCTGGTTTCGCACTTATTCCAAACGGAAGTGCCGGAGATTTACGACAACACGGTGGTCATCCGCGCGATTGCCCGGGAGGCCGGCGAGCGTACCAAGATCGCGGTCATGTCGAAGGACAAGGACGTCGATCCGGTGGGCGCCTGCGTGGGCATGAAGGGCATGCGTGTGCAGTCGATCATCCGCGAATTGCACGGCGAGAAGATCGACATCATCGAGTACAACGAAGAACCGGTCGTCTTCGCCGAAAAGGCCTTGCAGCCCGCGAAGGTAAGCCGCGTTACCGTGCTCGAGGGCGAGGAAAAACACCTCGAAGTCATCGTTGACGACAGCCAGCTATCGCTGGCAATTGGCAAGAAGGGGCAGAATGTCCGTCTCGCCGCCAAGCTGCTGGGCTGGAAGATCGACATCAAGAGCGAAGAAGAGAAACGCCAGGAAGTGGAAGAGCGGATGAGTGCGGTCATGAACCAGACGGTCACTCCGCTGGAGAGCATTCCTGACCTCGAACCCGGCATCGTTGAGAAATTGGTGGCGGCTGGTATCACAACGGTTGAAGCGGTCGCCGACATGACTCCTGAGCAGCTCGAAGAAGTGCCGGGAATCGGCCCCAAGACGGTCGAAAAAATCAGTATCGCCGTCAATAATTACTTCTCCAGCCTGGAGGCGGCCGAAGCTCCCGCAGAAGCGATCGCGGAAGAAGGCGTTGCGACAGAAGAGGCTACTCCCGCCGAGGGTGTGGCCGAAGAGGAAGCTGCAGCGGAAGAAATCGCTTCAGCAGAAGACTTGCCGGGGAGCGAGGAGAATCCTCTGCCGGACGACGCGGAACTGGAGGGCGGTGGCGACGAAAGCGCTACGGGTCCAGATTCCGCCGGACAATCCGGTGACGTCGAGGGCTTGTCGGATGAGGCTGAAGACAGCTCTGACAGCGTCGAGGACCTGGTCGAATCCGGCCAATACTACGAAGCTGAAGTTGTCGACGGCATCGAAAACGCCCCCGACGCCGATGTGGCAGAGGTAACCACACACGAGCGGCCGGAGACGGACAACGAGAATGTTCCCGAGGAAGAAAAGCCTGGGGAAGAGAGATAGAAATCTGAAGGTCCGCAGCGGGTGCTGCGATGGGCAAATATCTACCGTGAGGATGCCATGAAGGTCTAACCGGACACACAATACGGAGGAAACAGGGCGGCATGCAGAAGATTCGAATCAATGATCTGGCGCGGGAACTCGAGGTGAAGAGCAAGGCCATCCTCGACGCTCTCGTCAAGGTCGGTGTAACAGAAAAGAAAACGCACTCCAGCTCCATTGAAGTGGATGAAGCGGAGCGCGTGAAGAAATATTTCGCGGAGCATGCAGAGCCCGGCACCGCACGCAGCTCGCGCGCAACACCTCCGGTGGACGAGTTCAAGCCCAAGATTGACTTGTCGCATATCTCCAAGCCCGGCGATGTGCGCAAGTTGGTCGAGCAACGGGCCACACAAAGCTCGCTGGCTGCGCGTCCTTCCGTCCTCTCCGGTCAAGCCGCACCCGGTGTGCCGCGACAGACCGTCGCGCCCCCATCAGCCGTTCCCGCAAAGCCGGCGCCGCCGATTGCCAAGCCGGTGGTACCGGCTGCTAGCGCCTCGTCAGCAACTCTTGAAGCGCCCAAACCGGCACCGCGATTTATTACTCCGCAGGCGGTGCGTCAGCCGTCGGCGGTAATACCTCCTCCGAAACCTCCGGTTGTGCCTCACGCTCCTTCCGCAGTCGCAGCGGCGAAGCCGACCCTTGAAGACCGGGTCGCGGTTCTGGAAGAAGTCGGGACAGAGATCCCTCTAATCGAAGCTGCTCAAGTTAAAGTTCCGGTTGAGCCAGAGACGGAGGCCCCTGCCGTTGCCGCGCCTGCTTCGATGCCGCCCGCCACGGCAGGAGGAATACGTCCACACCCTCCTGCTCGTCCAGGTCAACCTGGAGCCGGCATACCGCCGCCCAGGCGCCTGATTGTTCCGCAGACTGGTCCGCGACCGGTGTACACAGCGCCACCATCTGCCGCGGCCCGACCCGCCGCCGATGGCGTCCCCCGCGGAGCCATGCCGGAACGCGGGAAGCCGATTTTCCAGCGTCCACGTGTGGGAGCTCCGCCGCAAGGCGCGGCTCGCCAGCCAGTCCGCCCCGGGGAGCGGCGTGGACCGCACCCAACGCGTTCGGGTGCACCAGGCACCCGTCCGGGATTCGGACCGGGTGCTGGGGTTGCGCCGGCTGGGCCACCCACGGGACAACGTCCCGCCGGCCGCCCATCGCGGCCCGGACAGCGCTATGTTCCCCGTGGCGTGAAGGAAGGCCCGATGAAGGGCTTTGTTCCGCCGCCGCGGCTGTCGCTTTCTTCCGAGCCGCTGCCTATTACGCGGAGCATCACGATTCCTGAAGGCATCAGCGTAAAGGACCTGGCCGAGAAGCTGGAAATCCGCGCTAAGGACTTGATAGCCCGCCTGCTGGCGCGCGGCGTCTTTGCCACCGTCAATCAGACGCTCGACTCGGAACTGGCGACGGAAATGGCCCGCCATTTTGGCGCGGAGACCGCAGTCATCAGCTTCGAAGAGCAGTTAGCAAAAGACACGGTCTCGACCGAAGGCGCGGGCGAAGACCGCGAAGCGCAAGCTGTTCCGCGTCCGCCGGTGGTCACCATCATGGGCCACGTGGACCATGGCAAGACCAGCTTGCTTGATGCCATCCGTTCGACCAACGTGGCCGAAGGCGAGGCCGGCGGCATCACCCAGCACATCGGCGCTTACAAGGTCGCGATTACCGACACCAATTCACCCGCGTTTGGACGCGAGATCGTCTTCCTCGACACGCCGGGGCACGAAGCCTTTACCCGTATGCGTGCTCGGGGATCGAAGGTGACCGACATTGTCGTGCTGGTTGTGGCTGCAGATGACGGTGTCATGCCCCAGACGCTGGAAGCCATCGACCACGCGCAGGCGGCAAAGGTCCCGATCATTGTTGCGGTCAATAAGATTGACAAGCCCGGCGCTTTGCCGGAGCGCGTGAAGAAGCAGCTTGCCGACCGCGGGCTTATGCCTGAGGAATGGGGCGGCAGCACAGTATTTGTGGATGTGTCGGCCAAGCAGAAAACCAACCTCAACCTGCTGATGGAAATGATCTGCCTGGTTGCCGACCTGCAAGACCTGAAGGCCGTGCCCGATCGCCTGGCAGCCGGAACGGTGCTGGAAGCCAAGCTCGACCGTGGTCGCGGTCCGGTGGCTACCGTGCTGGTGCAGAACGGTACTCTCAGGACGGGCGACAACTTCGTGGTGGGCAACGTCTTTGGTAAGGTGCGCGCCATGTTCAACGATCGCGGCGTTGCGCTGGAGGCCGCTACCCCGGCCACGCCGGTCGAAATCCTCGGCCTGGAAGGATTGCCGCAAGCCGGCGATCAGCTGGTCGCCGTAGCCGATCGCGAGAAGGCGCGCGGCATCTCGGAGTACCGCGAGCAGAAGGCACGCGAGACACAACTGGCAAAGAGTTCACGAGTGTCGCTTGAAGGCCTGGCGGAGCAGTTGAAGTTCGCCGGGCAGAAGGAACTGTCCATCATTCTGAAGGGCGACGTTCAGGGCTCAGTGGAAGTTTTGAGCGACTTGCTGACCAAACTGTCGAACGACAGAGTTAAGATCAAGATCCTGCTCAGCGGCGTGGGGGCCATTACCGAAACCGACGTGCTGTTGGCCTCAGCATCGAACGCCGTGATCATCGGCTTCAATGTGCGGCCGGAGCGCAAAGCGCAAGAGTTGGCAGAGCAGGAAAAAGTTGATATCCGCCTGCACTCCATCATCTACGAACTACAGGACGAGATTAAACGTGCCATGACTGGCCTGCTCGAGCCGATCATCAAGGAAACGTATCTGGGCCGCGCCGAAGTGCGCGACACCTTCCGCGTTCCGAAAGTGGGCACCGTCGCCGGCTGTCTGGTCACGGATGGCGTGGTCAAGCGCGACGCCGAAGTTCGCCTGCTGCGCGATAACGTGGTCGTGTTCAAGGGCAAGATTGGCTCGGTGCGGCGCTTCAAGGAAGATGTCGGCGAAGTGCGGCATGGCATGGAATGCGGCATCTCCATCGCCAACTACGGCGACATCAAGGTCGGAGATGTCATCGAGGACTTCGTCACCGAGAAAGTGGCGGCGGAAGCCTTCGTATAGAACTTAGCGAACCGTCGTCCCGGACCGCTTTCTCGATGCGAGACGGCGGTTTCCGGGACGTCGTGCAACAGGACGAACCATGATTGCGTATCTCACGCTCGAGATTCGCATTGAAGGCGCACACTCCCTCAAGGACAAACGCCAGGTGGTGCGTAGCGTGAAAGACGGACTGCGGGCGCACTTCAACGTTGCCGTTGCTGAGATTGGGGCCAGCGAGGCGTGGCAACGCGCGACCATCGGCGTGGTCAGCATTTCAGATTCGCGCGACTACCTCGAAGGCCTGATGCATAACGTAGAGCAGTACGCCATGCGGGTTGCGAACAACGCCGGCGGCGACGTAACCGATTCGTTTATCGATTTTTTGGGTGAGGCGGAGTTCGGCAGTCATTTGACCGGGGAACCGTAAGCGTCATCCGCAAAGTCGACGGACAGGCGTATCCTCTAACGTTCCCCCAGTTTTGCCGAAGAGAACAATATGGAGAACCGGGGACGAAAATATCATCGCGGCCGCATGGCGGAAGCTCTGCGGGAAGAGATAGCCGCACTGGTGGAAGGCGAACTCGGCGATCCTCGCATTGGACTGGTCAGCGTGAGCGAAGTCCAGATGGGCGAAGACGGAAGGACGGCGCGGGTGTTCGTTTCCGTCGCCGGCAACGAAGAGGAAGCCGAGGAAAGCCTCGCGGGATTAAAGGCGGCCGGAGGCTACATCCGTCACGAACTGGTAAGCCGGCTCGGCCTGCGCCAGGCGCCGGAAATCATTTTTGTGCTCGATCAGTCGGACGAATACAGCGGGAGAATTGAAGAACTGCTGCATCGCATCAAGAAAAGAAAGAGGTAGGAACCACAGAGGCACAGAGACACAGAGAATTCAGAAATAAAAAGCGACTGCGATTTCACGAGGAACACGAACCGGCTTGAAGGCTAATTGCTGTCCTCTTCTCTGTGGCTCTGTGTCTCTGTGGTAACAGGGATGCTCGACGAAGTTCTGGACCAGATCGAAAGAAGGCAAAATTTTATTCTCACCTCCCACGCGCGGCCGGACGGCGACGCGGTGGGATCGGCGCTGGCCTGCTGCCAGGTCTTACGCAGCATGGGAAAACAGGCAAACGTGGTGCTCAGCGACGGTGTGCCGGGCATCTACCGGCCGCTTCCATTCAGCGAATCGGTTCTGCGAACTCCGGAACAGGCCCCTGATGCAGAGACCGCCATCCTTCTCGAATGTGACAGCGTGCAGCGTACGGGGCTCGCCGGCCTCGACCACCATTACCTCATCAACATCGATCACCACGCAACGGCGCGGCGGTTTGCAGACGTAAACTGGATCGACCCCAATGCCTGCTCGACCGCAGAAATGATTTTCTCTCTGGCTCGCAAGGCCGGTGTGGACGTATCACCTGAGATGGCCACTTGCCTGTACACTGCGGTGCTGGCCGATACCGGCTCCTTCTGCTTTCACGGCACCACGGAGCGGACATTTATGCTGGCACAGGAACTGGTGCGCTGCGGCGCGGACCCGGTGCGCATCGCGCACGACGTGTACTTCTCAAATCCCCTGTCTAAGATGCGTTTGTTGGGCGCCGCTCTCGGCACGCTGCAGCGCGAGGGCAGCCTGGTGTGGATGCATGTGGATCGCGCCGCCATGCAGCGCTGCCACGCTGGTGAAGAGGATTGTGAAGGACTGGTCAATTATGCGCTGGCCATCGGAGGCGTCGAGGTGGCATTGTTTTTCCGGGAGCAGTCGGACGGGCGCTTTCGCGTCAGCCTCCGCAGCAAGGGAGCGGTCAACGTCGCTGCGGTGGCAAAGGCGTTTGGCGGCGGCGGGCATGAGTGCGCCAGCGGCTGTGGGATGGATGGGCCACTGGCATCGGCTACGGAACGCCTGTTGGAACAGTTGCACGCCGGCGGATACCGAGCGCATGTGCAGTAGCTTCAGTAATCTCGAACGGAATTAGCATTGAAGAAGCCGAAACCCCGCCCGGAAGACCGCGCTCGCCGCTCGATTGATGTGCTTGCCCTCATTGCATTCTGCGGTTTCTTCTTCATTGCCGGGATACAGCTCATAGGCCTTATAGGGGCTGACGAGCCGCGCTACGCTCAGGTAGCACGCGAAATGCTGGCGCGCCACGATTGGGTTACGCCGGTGCTCTACGGCCATCCCTGGCTGGAGAAGCCTCCGTTGTACTACTGGTGCGCGATGCTCGCCTACAAGGGCGCTGGCGGTGTGACGGACTGGGCGGCGCGTTTGCCGTCCGCGATCCTTTGCTCGCTGATGGTGTTCTTCATCTATGTTTGGACACGCAATTTTCGCCGCGGCATGCAGCTCGACGCTGCTCTGATGACGGCGGCGTCGGCGATGGTTATCGGCTTCGGCCGGAGCGCCTCCACCGACATGCCGCTGACGGCGATGTTCACCGCGGCCATGCTGTGCTGGTACGGCTGGTATTCCAGCCAGGACCGCGGCTGGCTGCTGGGGTACTATCTTTTCCTGGGACTGGGAACTCTGGCCAAAGGGCCCGTGGCGGTCCTGCTTGCTGCGCTGATTATTGTGGCGTTTGCGGCAATTCGTCGCGATGGGCGGCTGGTTCTGCGAACACTTTGGCCGGCCGGTATCGTGCTCTATCTGGCGGTCACTTTGCCCTGGTTCATCGCCGTGCAGCGGGCCAACCCGGAATTTTTTCGCGTCTTCTTCCTACAGCAGAACCTGGCGCGCTACACCACCGACCTCTACCGCCATCATCAGCCCTTCTGGTACTTCATGCCGGTCGCGCTGCTCGCGCTGGTACCGTGGATCGTTTTCGTAATCGTGGCGGTAATCGATGCGATTCGCGACTGGCGATTCTCTACGCAACAGCCGCCCGGAGCTGAAGACCTGCGCCTCTTTCTGACGTTGTGGCTGCTGCTGCCTATTCTTTTCTTTTCGCTCTCGCAGTCGAAGCTGCCGGGATACATCCTGCCCGCCATTCCGGCAGGCGCGATTCTGCTGGCTGATTTCATTCTGCGCCGCGAGGAGGCGGGTGTGAAACCGAACTCGTGGGTGGCGCTGGCGCACAGCCTGCTTTCGGCAGCCGTGCTGGTTGGGGCACTCATGGCGCCATTCAAATTGCTCAAGCTCCCGCTTCCCCGCAACGTGATTTTCGTAGCAGTTGCGCTGGGGGTGACCGCGGTTTTCGCTTTGTGGCTGAGTTTGCTGACCCAGGGATATCGCGTCCTGCGCTTCATTACGCTGGTCGCGGTCGTCATTGCGTACTCGCTGCTGCTGCGCGGCACAGCGCCCATCATCGACTATCTACAGTCGGCGCGTCCGGTACAAGCGGCGATTGCCAGACTCGGGGAGGTCCCGACGCTTGCGGTGTACGACGTACCACGCAGCGTGGAGTATGGTCTGGCGTTTTATCGCAATCAGCCTGTCCCCAGCTACGAACGAAACGAAATTCCCGATGTTGATCACCTCGTCGTGGCCGCGAGCGGCAGCCAGAAGGAGTTGGAGTACCGGCTCCCCCGCCGCCTCGTCACCCGTGTGGGCGGCTTCGTGTGGCAGCATCTGGATTTTTACCTCGTGTCCGGAAAGCCTGCTGACCCGGCTCATCCCTAGGTAATGGCAAACGCTGCACCCCGGTTTGCGGATGTCAGCGAGTCACACTAGACTGGCTCTGCGTATGGCCGCAGCCCATAGAACCGTTCAGGACTACTCCCGGCCGCACCGAGCGGTGGAGATTCTCGACCTCCGGCATTTCTCGTCTGCCGACCTGCGCCCTATGCTGGACGAAGAAGTGGAGATTTGGGGCCGACTGCTCGCATGGGATTATCGCAGTTCGGCGGAGATGATCCTGCGCTACCTGGATGCCAAAATCCTGCCAGGGTATGCGGCGGTCGAGCGCGGAAGCGTTGTAGGCTTTTCCTTTTTTGTTTATGAGGGGAGTAAAGGAGTGGTGGGAGACCTGTTCGTGTCGCCGCGCCGCAGCGACACGCGCGAGGTCGAGCTCCAGATGGTGGAGCACATGCTCGAGACACTGCAACGGTCGCCCGGCATCCATCGGGTTGAGGCACAACTGCTGACACATTCGACGGGAGATCTGGCCGCGCCATTCGTTTCGGCGGGATTCCAACGCCACCGCCGTCTCTTTCTGACGTTGCAATTGAAGGGCGCCGGCGCTGCTGAAATCGCCTCCGCGCCGATACCGCAGGATATCTTGGTTCGCCGCTGGGTCGATCAGGACTACCAGGCTGCGGCGGGCGTTATCACCGCAGCCTATCGCGTGCACATCGACTCCGAAATCAACGACCAATACCGCACCAACGCAGGGTCCATGCGCTTCCTCAACAATATCGTGCGCTTCCCCGGTTGCGGTGTGTTCGATACGGACTCTTCTTTCGTGGCCATTCATCGGCCAAGCAGTGCGCTAATTGGGCTCATTCTTTGCTCGCGTGTGAAAGACGACATCGGACACGTGACGCAGGTGTGTCTGGTTCCCGAGTATCGACACCTGGGCATCGGCGAGAACCTCATCGCTCGTACCTGGAATTCACTGCGCAACCGAAATTTCAGTTCCCTATCACTGACCGTAACCGAGGCGAACCATCGCGCCGTCAATCTCTATCGTCAACTAGGATTTGCCCAAACGCGAGTGTTCGATGCGTTTGTGTGGGAAGGGTGAGAAGGCAGGAGGCAGTTGGCAGTTGCCGGTAGTCAGTGTCCAAAACGGGCAACTGACTACTGGCAACTGCTTTTCAGTGCTTGATCAGCCACATCAGCCACGACGCCACGATCACGCCAACCGCAAACAGGACGAAGCAATACGCGCCGTAGCGGAGCATGTCTTTGGGCGTGGTGCGCTGGGTGATGCCGAAGACGGTTGAAGCGCAGAGCGCGAACAGTAGAGCGGCGCTGTAGTGTGAGAGTTCGAAAGTCATGGTTTCTTGCCGATCGCAATGTGATAAGCGTCAACCGCGGCGATGACGTTCAGCAGCCCCGCAACCACGATGTACTTGGTACCGTAATCGGCCACGGCGCGATGAATGTTGCCCCCGCCCCAATCCATCGCCCTGGCGACGAAGTACAAAAGGCCCGCGCCCACATCACCGATAAATCCCAGGATGTCGAGCAGATCGCCGGTATTGAACTGGTACACCTTGCCTTGCATACCGAGCCCGGCAAAGAACATCACGAACACCGCCAGCATCAGCAGCGATCCGCGAATATAGCGGCGTTGGATGAAGTGGCCAAGACCGGGAACCAGCCAACCGGCGACTGGCGCAATCGACGCCATGGAAGCTGCCGACGTTGGGCTAACCTTCGACGAGCGCTGGGTGACGGTGGCTGGGTTCTGAGGATTCGCCATCAAATGACCACCAATTCGTTCTGCACGCGGCCGGTTACCTCGCCCTTACCGTTGCGGATCATCATATTGATTTCGCTTCGCACTCCGAACTCCGGCAGATAGATTCCCGGCTCAATCGAGAAACAGGTGTTAGGCAGGATGTCGCGATCGTCCTTGGTCTCCAGATTATCAAGGTTGGCACCGTTGGCGTGAATGTCGCGGCCAATCGAGTGCCCGGTGCGATGAATGAAGTATTGCCCAAAGCCCTTGCCGGTGATGAACTCACGCACCGCCTGGTCCACCTGCCAACCTTGAATCTTCTGCTTGCCGTCAAAGGCCCTCTTGACCGTATTGATGCCCACATTGCGCGCATCGCGCACGATCTCGAACACCTCGCGATGCTTGTCGCTCGGCGTGCCGATCACGCCCGTCCAGGTAATGTCGTAGTAGACGCCATCGGGATCGTTGGTCTTGGCCCACAGGTCGAGCAGCACAAAGTCTCCTTCGTGCATCGGTGCGGAAGTTGCAGATGTAGGCTCGTAATGCGGGTCCCCGCTATGTGCGTTGACTCCGACGATCGGTGGATCATCGGTGAACAGGTTTTTGCGCCTGAAGGCTTCCATAACCCACTGCTGCATTTCGAACTCGTGCGTGCCGCCGTTACGCACGCGGCGTCCTATCTCCGGAAAGAAAGCAGCCGTGACTCTGTCCACCGCATCGCGGGCCTTGAAGTGCGCGGCCATCTGCGCCTCGGTCAGGGTGGCCTCGAAGCGGGCGACGAGGTTCGCCGAGCTGACAATCTCTTTGCCGAAGCTGCGCACCAGCTCAAGCATGCCCGCATCGACCAGCGAAATGTAGGGAATCTGGTTGTTGGGCGAGTACTGCATCACTACGCGGTGGTAGGGCTTGAGCATCGCCTCCAGGTTTTGCCACAGTTCCTGCCACGCAGAATATTCCAGCTTCTTACCCGGCAACGAGTCGAGGTGATGGCTCTCGATGCGGTGCACCAGCTTCACGGGTTCGCCGTCCGCAGGCACGACATAGAACCAGCGCCGCGTGACCATCATTTTTTCGGGTAGGCCCAGTACGCTGTAGGCAATGGGATCGCGGTGATGGTGGTCGTAAAAAAGCCAGCAATCGTTGTGGCTGTCGCGCAGCGCAGCCTGAAGTTCGGGGAGATTCATGCGTGATCTATTGTAAATGACGAATCGAAGTAACAGCTGAACCGCGGATTTACGCGGATGAACGCGGATCTAATTCTTTTCTTTCTTCATCCGTGACGATCCGTGTGAATCCGCGGTTGACTTTGTTTTGAGGACTCGCTCGCCTGTCGTGGACGGCAGTGTTTCGCACGCCGTTCGCAGCACCAGTCGCGGCGTCCGCTCGCGGATGGTCATCAGATATTTCACCGTCTGCTCTGGATTGGCTTTGGCCGCCTCGCGCAGCAGCCAGCCAAGTCCTTTCTGCACCATGTCATCGTCGCTTGGCAGCAGTATCTCGGTGATTCGCTGGATATCGCGGAAGCTCTTGTGCTGGCGAGTACTGTGGATGAGGCCCACGGCAGCGGCGCGTTGATGCCATGGCCCGTCGGTCTTCTTCTTGGCCCAGCGCGGCGGTCGCGACAGAAGCGAGTTATCGGCGGCGATCATCGGTCCGATGAGGTAATACACCAGCGCGTCATGATCGGCCCAGGAGCTGACCCGATCCAGCCAGCTTTCGAACAACTTGAACTCGGGCTTGCCGAATTCGTCCACCAATCCCTCAAGCATAAGAACGGCGAAGACCTTTTCTTCCAGCACCTTACCACGAAAGAGTTGATCTGCCACTTGAAGCAGATATTGCAGGCCGTGCTCCGCGAGGATGGTTCGCCGAAAGCGCACTGCGACTTTGCGGAGTTCGCCGGTGTACCAGCCGCGCGATTTCACTTGATGCTTGAAGAACCGCTGAACTTCCTCGGTATGCGGCGCCGAGCCGCCATTCTTGATGACGGTCCGAATGTGCTTGGCAATATAGGCCGGGGGCTTCATGACTCTATGATCTCCCGTCAGAAAGTAACGTTGCCACTTTTTTCGCACGAAACCGACGCCGAACCAGGCCAGAGAATCAGCCGGTCGCTGCTTGCGGGCCAGCTTCTTTCGGCAGCACAAACTTGTCGTAAATCCATAGCAGCAACGCGGTCAGAACACCGATGGCCGTGATCACCACCCACATCATACCCGGCTGGTGCTTCACTTCGCCGAAGTGATGGATGAGAAAGCCGCCGAAGTTCCCGCCGATGAGCGAGCCTATTCCCAGCGGCAGGAATGCAAACCCCATGTAAGTTCCCTGCTGTCCCGATGGCGCCAGGCGGGAAATATATTCGTAGTATCGCGGCGATTGCGTAATCTCGCCGAGCGCAACCGCGACGAGTGTAAGGATCACTCCGGTGACGGTTGGCCTGACGATGAGGATGATCCAGGCCAGGGCCGTGACCAGCGTGCCGATGATGATGGCGCTGAAAGCGCGGATCCTCTGCGTGACAATGTTGATCGCCAACGTGAGTGCGATTACCACCAGCGGACCCGTTACCAGCAGCAGCTCAGTGTCGGTATGGGGATTGATGTAGTCGTGAACATAGATCGGCAGAGTGATAAATTCCTGCCAGTAGACGATCCAGTAGCCGGTGAAAATCAGCAGGAACAGCATGAAGCGGGGGTTGGTGAGGACAGTCCAGAAATTCCGGGCGGCCTGCGAGAGGCTGGCGGTCTGGACTTCCTCGGAGCGGCGTGGCTCGCGGAAGAACAGCAACACGGCAACGAACATTAGGAAGACGCTCAGCGCGGCCACGCGAAAGACATTCTCCACCCGCAGCCGCTGGTGCACGTACGATGCGACGTAAGGGCCAGCTGCGCCGCCGATATTCACCAGCGTGTAATAGATGGAGTATCCGATGGAGCGAACGTTTTCCTTCGATGCGCGCGCGGTAGTGCCGACCACGCTAGGCTTGACCAGCGCGACCCCCAAGGCCGGGAGGGCCAGCACGAATGCCACCAAAACAACCAGCGGCACGGTGTCGCGGACGGGAGCGAGCCACGGCGCTCCCAGTGACCCCAGCAAGAAGTAGGCACAGCTCAGGATCAGGTAGGCCAACGAAAGCGCCCGGCGGAAGCCCATGCGGTCAGCGAGCGTTCCGCCGAAGACCGGCAAAAACCACACCAGCCCACCGAAAAATCCCGTGAGGGTGCCCGTCTGCTCCGTAGGGAAATGCAGGACCTCGTGGAGATAGCGCGCCAGTGAAGCAAAGGCCGCGTAGTAGGAAAGCCGCTCGAACAGCTCGCTGAGGTTGGCGACCCAGAAGGGGCGCTCGAAACCCGTGCGAATGTCGCGCCAGCGCTGCACAAAACTCATAAAGCAGTTGTCAGTTGTCAGTTGTCAGCTGTCAGTAATCAACTCCACCCACTCACTGACAACTGGCTACTGGCAACTGCCTTTCCGCAGCCTGGCTTCGACTTGCATGGCCGAAAGGCCGCTTACGAGAATCATTTTGTTTCGGCTGCTTTCCCCGGCGGCTATCGTAACTGACGACCGGGGTACATTCAAAACTTCGGCGAGAAATGCGATACAGGCTTCGTTGGCGCGGCCGTCGATTGGCGGCGCGGTAAGCGCCACTTTCAGCGCCTCGCCGACTTCCCCGGTAATGGCGTTTTTCTTTGCGCGGGGATGCGCTTTGACCTGGAAGGTCGCGCCTGATGGCGTGTTGCGGATGGGAATCATAGTCTTGCGCGCGTCCCAAAAATGGCTGTACCTAAGCGCACGCAGGTCGAGCCTTCTTCGATAGCGACCTCGAAGTCATGCGACATTCCCATCGAGAGCACGTTGAAGCTGACAGATGGCCGGTTGGGCGCTGCCAGCCGGTCACGCAATTCGCGAAGCTGCCGGAAGTATGACCGCGCGCCCTCCGGATCTTCGGTGAACGGAGGCACGGTCATGAGCCCGCGAATGCGAAGATTCTGCCACTCCGGAGCCGTGACGAGAATGTTTTCGAGCACGTCCGAGCCCGGCGCGATACCGCTCTTGGCCTCTTCGCCGCCAACGTTGATCTCGATCAAAACATCGAGCGTCTTGCCGAGCTTCTCGGCGGACGCGTTCAGTCGTTCGCCAAGTTTGACCGAGTCCAGAGAATCAACTGCGTGAAATATCTCCGCCGCCTTACTGACTTTATTCGATTGCAGGTGGCCGATCATGTGGAACTGGGCATCTCGCAGCCCGGATATACCACTGACCTTCTCGGCAAATTCCTGCACGCGGTTCTCGCCAAATAAACGCTGGCCGGCTTCGTATGCCTCAATGATGGTCTCGGGTGGAAAGGTCTTGGTCACCGCCATCAGCGCAACGTCGTTTGGCGTTCTTCCCGCGCGCTGCGCGGCGCGGGCGATGCGCTCGCGAATAGCAGAGAGGTTGGAGGCGATGGTCATCGTGGAAGCGAGAGTTTGCGTGCTAAAGGGGTCCTTCGACTCCGGCGGCGCAACCAGCGCCGCCTCCGCTCAGGATGACGGGCGCTCTCTTTGTGCCTCTGTGTCTCTGTAGTGAACTTGATTCAGCACTACATAATCGCCGTAGGTGGCGCCGGCTCGTCCGGGCTGCCGGCGTTCGCCAGGGGCACGCGAACCATCACCGTAATCAAAATCGCCAGCGCAATCAGCGCCATGATAAAGGGCGCCGCCCACTTAAAGAGTGTCACATCGTGGCCTGAGCCGACCAGCCCGGCGATGACCAGCCCACAGAGTGCCTCGCCGGCGATCAAGCCGGAGGCGGTCAACACCCCGGCGTTGTCCACACGCGCTTTCTGTGCGTCGTTGAAGCCGCGACGGTCGCGCAGCTTATCCGTTGCCCAGCGAATCAGCCCACCCACGAAGATGGCAAACGTGGTTCCCAGCGGCAGATACATGCCCACAGCGAACAGCATCACGCTGCGCACCTCGATCATGATCAGCGCGAAGCCCATCAGAATTCCTACCACCACCAGCGGCCACGCCATGTCGCCGCCAACGATTCCCTTGGCCAGCATCGCCATCAGTCCGGCCTGCGGCGCCGAAAGCGCCGGACTGCCAAAGTGGTAGGCCTTGTCAAGGATGGCCAGCGGAAAGAAGAGCACGAGCGAAGCTACGAGCACGCCGAGCAGGTCGCCGATCTGCATCTTCGACGGGGTACCGCCCAGGATGTAGCCCACCTTCAAGTCCTGTAACATTTCGCCCGCCACAGCGGAAGAAACGCAAATGACGGCAGCCACTCCCAGCACCGCGGCGACACCACCCGCGCCCGAAACGCCCAGCGCCACCATCAGCAGCGCCGCAATGACCAGAGTGCACAGGGTCAGACCCGACACGGGATTGTTGGAAGAGCCGATCATGCCGACCAGGTTGCCGGAGACCGCGGCAAAGAAGAAGCCGAGCACGATCATCACCACAGCCGCGACCAACGCGCCGGCAACGATCTTGGAGGTTGTGAGGTTGCCGCCACCAGCGATGAAGTAGTAGTAAAGCGCGATCATCGCCACAAACACCACCGCAACGCCCAGGAAGACGACCTTGGAGGGCAGATCGCGCTCCGTCCGATTGCTGCTAGCATGCACCGCCGCCGACTTCTTCAAGTCAGACACGGCGCGCCGCATGCCGATGGCAAGCTGCTTGCGCATCTTAAACAACGTGTAGGATGCGCCCACCAACATTCCGCCGACGGCGATGGGCCGGACAATCGAGAAATAAATGGCTTGCGCCAGCAACGTCCACGAGAGCGTTTGTCCCGGGGGCTGGAGGTACGGGCCCAGCAGGAAGGTTAGAAGCGGAACCAGCAGCCCCCAAGCCAGCACGCCTCCGGCAAAGTTGAGCGCCGCCAGCCGCGGTCCAATGATGTATCCCACTCCGAGGTACGCCGGACTCACGTCAGGCGCGGTCAGCAGCGAAGCGCCGCCGGTGATAGTTGTTGCCACGCTAGGATTCGTGCTGGTGCGCAGCAGCAGCTTCTTCCCCAGCGCGCTGATGTTAACCGGAAACGTGTTATTCGCCGAAAACACATTGATGGCGCCCAGCAGGTACATCAGGCCGCCGAATCCCATGTTGGCGAAAAGGATCTTCGCGGCCTTGGAGCCTTGTTGTCCGGCCTTGTGAATCTCCGAAGCGGCCACCGATTCCGGGAAGGGCAATTCGTGATCTTCGACCATCACCCGGCGCAGCAGCGTGACTAGCAGGATGCCAAGGGTGCCCCCAATGATCATCAGCACCACCGAGTTCCAGTACTTTGCTCTGGTGAGACCCGGCCATATTCCCGCCATCACAAAAGCGGGAATCGTAAAGACCGCGCCCGCAGCCACCGACTCGCCGATTGAACCCACCGTTCGGGCCATGTTCTCTTCCAGCAGGGAGCCTCTCATCAGCCGCAGCAGGGCCATGCCAATGACTGCCGCCGGATAAGTGGCGGCGATGGTCATGCCGGCCTTCAATCCGAGGTAGGCGTTGGCGGACCCGAGAATGCCCGTCATGATCAACCCGATCAGCAAGGCCCTGAAGGTGAACTCCTTCATCTCCATGTTGTGGGGTACATAGGGACGGTGAACCCTAATCTCTTTGTCAGCACTGATCGTCGAAGGAGTGCTCATTAAAACCTCGCTAAAGATTGCTATCGCCCAGCGCAAGATGGAAATATAGGCGACGGCGCAAGTTAGCACGTTAGCGCCACTTGTTACAAGTGCAGGCAGGCGCCGACTGAGCTGGGGACATCGTCGCGTCCGCTGACCTTGCCCCCGCATTCATGAAATGTCAGTGAAATTGGCGCCCAGTATCCGGCCTGACATTGCACCCCGGCAGGGAAGTTCATATACTGATGGGTCACGGTGCTACGGGACCGGGGAGAAGCCAACCAGCCATCTTCGGCAACCCGCGGCGCCGGCGACACGGGTTTCACTTTGCGAGTCATGGGGTGGTTGGAGGGTCGTCTTCAGCAGTCGTGAGACGCTAGAACGAAAACGACGAATGCAGCGCGCCGAGCTACGTGCCGTCCTCGTCGCGCCCTTGAAGGACTTGTCTCGCAACGCTTTTTCCGTTTTCTTCCCTTCCGATTGCAGACTTTGCTGTACTCCGCTCGACAACATTTCCCGCATTCCTGTCTGTACTGAATGTCTTGACGCTATTCAACCGGTGCGTGCGCCTCAATGCGTGCTGTGCGGCGACCGCCTGGCCAGCGCGCAATTGCTGATAGGCCATGGCCGGTGCCACAATTGCCGTGATTTTGAACCCGAATTTGCGCGCGCCACGTCCTTCGGCGAGTACGAAGGCGGCCTGCGCGGGCTCATCCATCTGCTGAAGTACGACGCGGTTCTGCCGGTCGCCTCAGTGCTCGGTGAAATGCTGGTTCATCCAATCCAGGAGCTAATGCCTTCCTGCGGAGACTCGCAACCGCTGGTCATTCCGGTTCCCCTGCACAAGAGCAAGCGCGGCGACCGCGGATTCAACCAGGCAGAACTGATCGCGGGCGCCGCCGTGAAGCGCTTACCGCGGCCTCTTGAGTTAGCGAACGGAGCGTTGGTTCGACGGCGCGCAACCACCTCGCAGGTGGGCCTTACACGCGAACAGCGCGTCGAGAACGTGCGCGACGCGTTCCGCGTGCGCGATCGGAAGCAAGCTCGCGGTCGCACCGTCATTTTGGTGGATGATGTGATGACTACCGGAACGACGCTCTCAGAGTGCGCTCGCGTGCTGAAGGAGGCTGGCGCAGAGAGAGTTTTGGCAGCGACCGTGGCGCGTGCGTTCCAAGGCGCCTCGGGCAATGCCAATCATGTGGAACGCGAACCTGCTGTTCATACGGAAGAGGAGGTACGCGAAGCGGTTGCGGTTGCCGCTTCGGTCTAATGCGTATGTCGAGTTTGGCCCATGGGGCAGCGTCCAGATACGGCAAGTCTCTTGCCGGTTGCATGCATCATGCGCGGGTGGCGGGCGATGAACCGTCCCCGTGGTCAGCGATGCACGCCCCGGTGCTGGTGTTGAATGCGTCCTACGAGCCCATCAACGTGTGCGCCGCCCGTCGCGCCGTCATCCTGGTGTTGAAGGGCGTGGCCATGATGGAAGAGGCGAATGGACACTATCTGCACGCCGCGCGCATCGCCATGCACGTGCCCTCGGTCATCCGGCTGCTGGAATACCGGCGCATTCCTCACCAGACACGCGCGCTTTCGCGCAAGAACATCCTGCTGCGCGACCGCAACACTTGCCAATACTGCGGCAAGATTCTCGCCGCCGGAGAGCTGACGCTTGATCACGTGATTCCACGCTCGCGCGGCGGGGCCTCGACCTGGGAGAACCTGGTTGCCTGCTGCCACACCTGCAACCGCCGCAAGGGCAACCTGCTGCCCCACGAATCCAGCATGAAGCTGCTGCGCGAGCCTCGCGCTTTCAACCTCCACACCAGTCGGCACATCATGCGTATGATGGGCCGCTCCGATTCGAAGTGGCAAAAGTACCTGTTCTACTGAGGCGTAGCTCAAAGAGCGCTTTGTGCTCCTCCGGTCGAACCGTTGCCAACAAGACCTCGCTTCCCAAACGGGCCGAAGGTCGCCATACCATCACCACTAGAATGCCATTGACATGGGTTAGGCATTGAGGCCATTATGCCCACAAATCTGGCCTCAACGCGGTTGCCCCGATACTCACAGATGTGGAAGACCGCAGCGAATTCCGCCCGAGCCCCCTTGCCATCCATCGGCTCGATTGAGGCCGTCTTTGGGAGGTCAAAATGAAGAACCACCTGACTCTATGGGTAAGTGCGCTGTCCTTCCTCACTGCGTTGGCAAGCCCTCTTCGGTCGGCGTCACAGCAACGGCCAGATCGGCAGAATACGGCCTCGGAGGTCGAAAGTACGCGCTCGGCGCCCCCAGACTTGACGTCCTATGTTCGTCGGGCGATTCCCCAGGACTACGCCCCCGGAGGGAAGCCCGCGCTTCCGCTCGCTCGCATTTTAGGAACGCCAGTCTTCCCTGGGGTTTATTTGGCAGACGCGGTGGTGAACAACACAGATCCTAATCTGAAAAACACCGATACCTTCAACGACACTGAGCCCAGTCTTGCGGTCAATCCGGCCACTTGCGGGGAGAGTTTGCCCTTACGCTACCGCAGAGGTTGCCTGGAAATCGTGCTGCTGGCTTTCTCCGGGGGATGGGACGGGCAAGGCTCTTTTGCGCCGCTGTGGCTTTCAACCAACGGAGGAACACTTTGGACGAAGGAATTCACCATTCCCATTCCGCCAAATGCGCCCAACGCCAATGGATGTCCCTGTGATCAGACGCCCGACTACGGGAAAGCCAACCAAATGTCAGCAACCTTTCTGGTTGGCAATTCCAACGACGGATACAATGTGTTTAGCGGTACGACGTCCAACCCAGATAACGGCGCCCAATGGAACTGGCTGATCAGCGGTGGTGTTGCACAACCAACGAACTCCTACGGCGATGACAATGCCGATCAACCCTGGCTTCTCGTGAATAGAGATCCGGATAACCAGGAACAAAACGACGTTTACGTTGATTATGACGACTTTTCCGGCGCCCCCGATATGCGGGTGGCTGTCGCCTACGGGACAGATCCGCCCAACTTCACGACCGACAGTCTGGAGGGTTTCTCCACCGGCGGTATCAATCCCGGCCACCGTTTGGCGGTAGACCACAGAAATGGAGCCGTCTATAGCCTATTTCAGCGATGCCTTGGCAACTGCACCAGCCCCAAAAACATTAACTACATACTGAATCGCTCCATGGACGGCGGTCTCACCTGGCTGCTGAATGGCAGTCCAACGGGAGTGGTTGTTGCCACAGGACAGAGCACTCAGCCAACACCCAAGTTCGGCACTGTTAACGCCCTCCTGGGCGGCGTCGATCACCTGGCACTCGACCCGAGCACTGGCAACGTGTATGTGGTTTACGGCAACCGTGATCCCAACACCGGAAACAATCGCCTGAGTATCGTCCGCCTCACAGATGACGGTAAAGGCGGTCTGAACATTGGGGAGCCTTCGTTTGTTACAGGACAGGTTCAGGCCGCGCTGCCGTCCGTAGCCGTAGCCGAAGACATTAGAGGCGCCGTCGGTGTCCTATATGACACCTTCGACGGAATTGATGGTTCGGGCTACCCAACCTTCTCAGCCCATTTGGCGATAAGCGTCGATCATGGAACGACCTTTCATGATGTCACCTTGGAGACGTTTCTTTCACCCGCCACGGACAACGGCAATGCGCGGCAGAGAGTGCTTGGTGACTACCATCAGCTCAAATCCGTGGGCAATGGATTCTATGGTGTTTTCACGGGAAATGGAGTGCCCTTTGGGCGTCCCTACTCCAACACCGATCCCATCTTCTTTAAGACCTCTGTCAGACAATGAATCAGGTTCGGCAACGAAAGAAGAATGACTATTGCTTCGGCGGCGTCTGCGTTCCTTGCGGCTGCGTGTCAGGCTGCGCCTGCCCCTTCGAGACTTCCTGTCCCTCGTAGGTGATCTTCACGTTCGCTCCGAAGCGCTTGTAATTGGAGTACTTCACGATCTGCCGCACGTGGACATCGCCCGTTGAAAAGTGCAGTTCGTCGTCCACTTTCGTGTAAACCGGAAACCAGTACTTGCCATCAATCTGTTGCCGCCAAGTGGTGAAGTTGGGAAAAAGATTTTCCTGTCCGCCCTTGTGTTTGCCCACGCCGAGGTCGGGCACATTCTTGCCGTAAGTCTTCACGATTTGGAAGTCGTGGTCATCCACCCAGATGCGGCCCTGAAAATATCGCCGGTCCTTTTCAATCTGCTTGGGCGCGACGTCGAACACATACGTGCCCAGTTCGTCTTCTTTTTGTTTGCCGACATAAAGAATCTGATAGCCAGGGATTTCGTCGCTGGTGAGCACGAACGGCATGCGGTGCTGGATGTCGTCAAAATCCTGGCGCGTCATCTGGATGCGCTGCAACGTGTCTTGCGGCGCGAACACTACCTCTTCGATGCGGTGGCCTTTATCGTCGAACAACACGTCCACCACCTGCTTGAATTCGCCATCCACGGAATCGCCCTCGAGCGTGTCGACGGTTACGGATTGTCTGTAGGTGTATTGCTCACGCGCGATCTTGAATTGCTTCTCCTTCGCGGCAAAACGCTGGACGATCTCGTCAACCGTGATGCCCTGCGGCTGCGAGGGATCAAGCGGGCCCTCGCCCCGATCGCTGGCCACTGCCGGAAGCGCCAGGCAGAACGTCAACAGGAATAATAAAGAGAGCGTCACGAACTTCGGAGATGTTGATCCATACTGCATTGGGTTGGTCCTTATGGCTATTGTATTCGATGCGGCAAGGGCCTATCTGGACTGGGCGGGCCTCCTGACATGAGCCATTGTTTTCGCCGATTCCTCCTGGTGATTTAGACTAACCAGTCTTTAGACGAACATCTTCCTGCTTCGTTTTTGTCCGGAGGCGTAATGCTACGTCGCATCATTGTCATTCTTTTCTGCTGTTCTCTCTGCGGTTTCGCGCAAGGCAAGCGCCCCTTCACCTTCGAAGGCATGATGCAGCTCAAGCGCATCGGTGAACCCATCGTTTCTCCCGATGGCAAATGGGTAGGCTTCTCCGCTGTGGACATAAACTATGACCAGAACACGCGCAAGCCACACCTATGGATCGTTCCTGTTGCTGGCGGCGAGGCGCGCCGACTTACGCCAGCCAGTGGCCCTGGCGAAGATCGCATTCGCTTCTCGCCTGACGGCAAGCGCATCCTGTTCGAGTCTTCGCGCGATGGCGGATCGCAGATCTGGGTGCAGGATTTCGATACGTCCGCTGGCAACCTAACCGGCGAGCCCCGCAAGTTGACTACTATTTCGACCGAAGCTTCCGGCGGGATCTGGTCGCCCGACGGCAAGAGCATTCTGTTCGTCTCCGAGGTCTATCCCGATTGCAAAGACGATGCCTGCAACAAACAGCGCGACGAGGAGCAAGCTAAGTCGAAGGTGAAAGCGAAGATCTTCACCGAACTAATGTTTCGCCACTGGAACCATTACTTCGACGGCAAGTACAGCCACTTGTTCCTGGTCTCCGCCGACGGCGGTGTCGCGCGCGACCTGACGCCCGGCTCGCATGAAGTTCCGCCCTTCAGCCTGGGCGGACAGGACCAGTATCAGTTCTCGCCCGATGGCAAAGAGGTCGCCTACTCCAGCAACATCGACGAAGTGCAGGCGACGAGCACCAACAGCGACATGTTCACGGTGCCCACAGCGGGTGGCGAGGCGAAGAAGATCACCACCAATCCGGGCAGCGATGGTACGCCCATCTATTCGCCCGATGGCAAGTACATCGCCTATCGCTCGCAGCTCCGCGGCGGCTACGAGAGCGATCGCTTTCGCCTGATGCTCTATGATCGTGCGACGGGAAAGATTACCGACCTCACGCCGAACTTCGATCGCTGGGTGGATTCGATGGTGTGGTCACCGGACTCGAAGACCATCTACTTCACGGCCGAGAACGAGGGGGAAGCGCCGATCTATGCCATCAACGTGACCGTCCCCAATGCATGGCCCCAACAGCTGGTTGATGGATTCAACGACAGTCCGGTGCCGACGCCGGACGGAAAAACGCTGGTCTTCGATCAGATGTCGATAGCTGCGCCCAGTGAAATCTATACTGCCCCCTTGATGTTTCCACAATGCCGTATGGCTGTGCTACCTGGAACCTACAAGTACCCGGACTGCCTGCTTACCAAGGCACGACCGCTGACAACGCTGAACGAGGCCGTCCTGTCAAAAGTTCAAATGCAGCCTTTGGAATCCTTCTGGTTTAACGGTGCGGCAAAAGAGAAAGTCCAGGGATTTCTCTTGAGGCCGCCGAACTTCGACGCCAATAAGAAATATCCTGTGAAGTTCCTTATCCACGGCGGCCCGCAAGGCGCGTGGGGCGATGACTGGTCGTATCGCTGGAACCCCGAGCTGTTCGCGGCCAACGGTTACGTAGTCATCATGATCAACTTCCACGGCTCGACCGGCTATGGGCAGAAGTTTATCGATGCCATCAATGGCAACTGGGGCGGCGCGCCGTACCAGGACCTCATGCTCGGTCTCGATTACGCCGAGAAGAACTATCCGTTCGTTAACAAAGACCGGGAGTGCGCGCTCGGAGCCAGCTACGGCGGTTATGCCATCAACTGGATTGAAGGCCACACCGCGCGCTTCAAGTGCCTGGTCTCACACGACGGCATGTTCAACACTGAATCCGCATTCGGCACAACAGAGGAGTTGTGGTTCAACGAATGGGAGTTCAAAGGCACGCCGTGGACCAACCGCGAGATGTATCGCAAGTGGTCTCCTCACCTCTCCGCCACGAACTTCAAGACGCCTCTCCTGGTTGTGCATGGCCAGCTCGACTACCGTCTCGATGTTTCAGAAGGATTTCAGCTGTTCACCACCTTGCAGCGGCTCAAGATTCCCTCGAAGATGCTCTATTTCCCTGACGAAGGCCATTGGGTTCTCAAGCCCCAGAACAGCCGCCTGTGGTACCAGACGGTAAATGATTGGGTAGATCAGTGGACTAAATTGACAAAATAGTTTGGATGACCTGCCTGCTGGCGACAACGAGCAGCACGTTCTGAATAGACTTTGTAGCCGGCACTCTCAACGGCGCGAATTTCTCGTGATGTTTTGCGCTTCGGATGAGAAAATGTAGAAACTCGATACATTTTTTCCAGATTTGCATTTCACGATTTTCTCGATCGGAATTCTGACCGCAAGGAAAGTGAATGGGCGTTCTTGTCTCTTCCAGCAGAATATGTTTTCTTGCGGCCACGCTCGTTTGCGCCCTAAGCCTGGCCGGACAGACAGTGCCCGCGAAGTTCGCCGACGTTGCTGAGGCCTCCTCGGCGCCCGTGAGGGTGACCAGGTTCGATACTCCGGCTGACGATATCCCAGCCGTCACCGATGATGTGTCCGATGCGCCATCCGCGGACCCCACGCAGCCGGATGCCCTTGTCCCTACCCCTCGCCCCAAGGAGGCCGCGGCAGACCGTTTCCAGTGGAAGCCGGCGTTAACGCAGTATGGACTGGAAATATCAATCCAGCACGGCTGGCGGTTCGCCCATGAGCCGGGCACGCGCTCTGCCACCGGCAACGGACACTGGTATAGCGACTGGATCCACTCCATCGGCGAAACTCGCGGCTGGGATGATGAAGACGGCTGGCATGCGGGATTCGTTGGCCACCCGCTGAATGGCGCGATCTACGGTTTTATTGAGCGGCAAAACGACCCTTTGTATCGTCAGGTGGAATGGGGCGACGGACGCATCTACTGGATGAGCCTCGTGCGCTCGCTGGCCTTTGCCGCTGTTGGGAGTACGCAGTGGACCCTGGGACCGGTTAGCGAGGCCTCACTAGGCAATGTGCAGCTACATGCTTCTCCCGGCTTCATCGACCTGGTGACGACACCCGGGCTGGGCGTCTTTGTGATGATGGGCGAGGACATGATCGATCGCTACTTCATCATCCCGGTGGAGAATCACACCGCTAATCCCTACCTGATCCTGGTGGCCCGCGCTCTCGGGAATCCCTCTCGCAGCTTTGCCAACCTCATGGCATTTCATCAGGGCTGGCACAGGGACACCCGCCCCGGAATATTTGGCGCAAACCATGAATTGCGCAAAGAACTGGTGAAGGAATACAAGGAAGGATTAATCAGCGCCCCCTTTGGACCCCACACCGCCGAAGAGCGGGCCGCGATGAACCAGACCGTGGAAAGGCCACCTTCGAAAGAATCGACCGTAGAGTTGAATGCCTACGCCGTCTACGAGAGCTTCCTGGGCGGAGGAAGTTGCATCGGCGCCGGTGGACAAGGGGCGGCTCGAGTCAATCCGTCTTTGCAGATCGTAAGCGAAGTGAATGGCTGCCTGGTCATCAATATGCCGCAGTACCAAAGCGGAGATTCGACCATGTTCGCCGTGGGGCCGCGCTGGACGCCACACGCCGCGCATCGCTTCGCACCTTTCGCGGAGGTCATGTTTGGAGGAAGAAGGATCACTCACGACATCACAACACCGGGATTGGGGGAAAAACTCCTGACGGAGTGGGGCCTCGGCGAGTTTCCGCATTTTCCCAAGCGGAGCGATTACCAGACCGAATATCAGCAGTTCGGCTTCGCCATGACCATGGGCGGCGGATTCGACGCTGCCTTTGGCCGCGCCATCGCCTGGCGGGTGTTGGATGTCCAGTACTCTCGCTCCTGGATAGCCGCGGTTGAACCGATTAACGCCCAGCAGGGCGTGCAAATCCGCTCCGGCATCGTGCTACGCTTCGGAACCTGGTAAGCCCCGATCTGGAAAAAAGATCATCCGGCCGTAACCTCTATACGCGACTTGACATCCGTGAAGTGCATCTAAGGTGGAGCTTGCTTGCCAAGCATGAGAAAGGAACCTTAGATGAGCACAAATTACCTTCTTGTGGTTGCAGTTGGCATAGGTATCGTTGCCGGATTGCGCGCTCTTACCGCCCCCGCCGCGGTTTCCTGGGCCGCCCACTTAGGATGGCTTAGCCTGCAGGGCACACTCTTGGCATTCATGGGTTTCACGATTGCGGTTGCAATCTTCACGATCGCAGCCCTTGCCGAATACGTCACCGATCAACTGCCCAAGACCCCTGCGCGCACCGTTCCTCCGCAATTGATTGCACGCCTCGTCACAGGAGGACTCTCTGGCGCTTGCATCTGCGCCTCTGGCGGCCAATCGTTGCTGGTGGGAGCATTACTTGGCGCGGTCGGCGTGTTAATCGGCACCTTCGGCGGCTACCAACTCCGCACACGGTTGGTCAGCAGTCTGAAGGTGAAGGACATCTTCGTGGCCATACCGGAGGACCTGGTTGCGATCGGCCTCGCGTACTGGCTCGTGTCCCCGAGATAAGAGCGCCTAGGGCAGACATTCTTCGCTGGAACAACCCCTGAGAGCACTATGAAATACGATGCGATCATTATTGGAAGTGGCCAGGCCGGAAACCCGATGGCGGCCTCTCTTGCCGATCACGGATGGACAGTCGCCCTGATCGAGAAGGCACACCTGGGCGGCACCTGCATCAACACCGGTTGCACCCCAACCAAGACCATGGTCCATCGTGCCTTGGTGGCACACTATGCGCGCGACGCTGCGCGCTGGGGAGTCGTGACGCACGATGTCAGCGCGGACCTGGCAACCATCGTCGCGCAGAAGAACAAGGTCGTGCAGTGGAAGCGCGCCGGCCAGCAGACATCGATTGATAAGCGCCCGAATCTGCATCTGTACTGGGGCGTCGCGCAGTTCACCGGACCGCACACGCTCCAAGTCGGAAACCAATCGCTGGAGAGCGAACGCATCTTCATAGACACCGGCGCTCGTGCCGTGATTCCGCCGATTCCGGGCCTCGGCGAAGTCGACTACCTCACTAACGAAAGCATCATGGAGTTGACGAAGGTGCCGGAGCATCTTGTCGTCCTCGGCGGCGGCTACATCGGACTCGAATTCGGGCAAATGTTTTCCCGCTTCGGCAGCCGCGTCACCATCATCCAGACCAACGAGCGAATCTGTCCCCGAGAAGAGCCCGAGGCCTCGGCGGAGTTGCAGAGAGCGCTTGAGTCGGAGGGCATTCGGTTCCTGCTAAACGCTCGAACTACGCAAGCGCGACGCGCGAGCAACGAAGTCGTGCTTACGGTCGAACAGCCTGACGCCTCATCTACCGTAACTGGCTCTCACCTTCTGGTCGCGACCGGACGGCGCCCCAACACGGAAGAACTCGCCTTGGACAAGGCGGGCATCGCAACCAACAAAGACGGATCCATAAAGGTCAATGACCAGCTCGAAACCAACCTGCCCGGCGTCTGGGCGCTCGGGGACGTGAAAGGCGGCCCTGCCTTCACGCACATCTCCTACAACGACTTCCAGATTGTGTATGCCAACCTCATCGAGGGCAAGAACCTCACGATCGACAAACGCATCGTCCAGTACTGCGTGTTCACTGATCCGCAACTGGGCGGCGTCGGCCTGACCGAGAAGGAAGCTCGCGACAAGGGATACAAACTGAAGATTGGCAAGGTGCCGATGTCGGTCGTGGCACGGGCCTACGAACGCGACGAAACCGCCGGCCTGATGAAGCTCATCGTGGACGCGAGCAACGATCGCATCCTGGGCGCAACCGTCCTCTCCGGCGATGGAGGCGAGACGGTTCAGATTCTGTACACCCTGATGCTGGCTGACTTGCCCTACACGCTACTCAAAGGCGCCGTGTACATCCACCCGACGTGGGCTGAGGGACTGTTCTTCCTGCTAAACGACGTGAAGCCGGTTGACGGCTGAGGATCCCAAGAGTACGTCGCAACATCAGGAATGCCGTTTGAAGTACTGCACCGCGCGCTCGTGCGCTTCGGCCTTATCACGCGACGCGAAAGTTCCCAGATTGCGCCGCTTGCCCGTCTTTGCGTCTTTCTTCCGCGAGTAGAGTCGATACTCTCCAGACTTGAGTTTTCGAATCATGGTCTCATCCTCGTGAACTTGGATGCGGTCATCAGCGCTAACTGTCGCTCGTGGGTTGAATGTGATTCGGAATTTATTGCGAACGGCTGGCTTTGCCTTCCATTACGGTGGCCCATCCACCGCCGGGTGTGGCCACTTCCTGCTTGAAGGTGTAGGAATCGGGCGTGATAGTGGTGATGGTGTAGCGCGCTTGGTTGACGACATCGTTCAGTTTTTGCTCCGACGTCCAGGTCCAAGTGTTGCCCTGGATCTTACCAGTCGCCATCTGATGCTCGCCGAGGCTGTTGTAAACGTTGTAGGTGTAGAGCCCGTTCTCAGGGTTGTAACCCATCACCCGCACGCTGTTGATCGGCCCCATCGGCGACTTCATCGAGGTGCGGGTCTCGAGGAAGAAGCCGTTGCTGACCCATTCTCCGGTTTCGGTCAGACTGAAAGGCGCGGGGTTGCCTTTCGGGCTAAGCTTCATCGTGCCCTTCGCACTCCAGTTGCCAGCAAAGTAACTCATCCTTTGATGCTGCGGACTTGGCGTGGGCATTGGTTGCTCTTGCGCAAATGTACAGAGGCTTGCGAGCGCACAAATGGCGGCCAATGCGATCGTGAATTTCATGGAAGATGTCATTGCGCTACTGGATCTCAATCACACTCCCGCCCGCCGACTCTCGCAACTCCTTGGTGCGCTCGATCACCCGGTGCGTGAATGCAAAAAGCGACTTGGCGTGAGGCGACTGTTCGCCCTCGAGTACGATCGGCTGGCCGCTGTCGCCGCCTTTACGGATGTCGGGATCGAGCTCGATGCTGCCCAGGAACGGCACGTCGAACTGCTTGGCAGTGCGCTCGCCGCCGCCCTTGGAAAAGATGTCAATCTCGTGTTGGCAATGCGGGCAAACGAAGTAGCTCATGTTCTCCGCGATGCCGATGATGTCCACTTTCACCTGGCGAAACATCTCGATGGCTTTGCGCGCATCCTGTAGCGAGACATCGCTGGGCGTGGTGACCACGACCGCACCCGTCACCGGTACAGTCTGCACCAGCGAGATCACAACATCGCCCGTGCCTGGCGGCAGATCGATGATGAGGTAGTCGAGCAACCCCCATTCCACCTGGCTAAGGAATTGCTTGATGACGGAATGCAGCATCGGCCCGCGCCAGACCAGCGGCTTGTCGCCGGGACTCAGGAAGCCGACCGAAATGACTTTCAGGCCGTAGCGTTCCGGCGGCAGAATCCGGTCTTCGCCTACAACGCTGGGCGCCATGGTGGTGCCGAGCATGAGCGGAACATTGGGGCCGTAAACGTCGGCATCGAGCAGTCCAACCTTGTAGCCCATACGCGCCAGCGCGATGGACAAATTTACCGCCAGGGTAGTTTTGCCGACGCCGCCTTTACCGGAGCCGACAGCGATGATGCTGTCCACGCCGGGAAGCGGCTGCGGCTCGGCCTGCGGCTGGCCGGGCATATGTGCATGCTGATGACTCACGTGGGTTCCTGGTATGACTGGAATGAGGAGCGCAAACCACGATTATACAGCGACGGAGGGCAAAGCTCGGACGTAGGTTTATCGCCGGCGAGCGAGGCGCACTACTAGAATTCCTCGCGCAATTGAATGTGCACGACCACTATTACGGCGTCGTTTCCGCCCACCTACCGAAGACGGCAAATGACTCCGACGAAACCTGCGCAGGCGAGCTTCTTCTCCCATACTCGCTAGGTCCAACCCGTGAGTAATACCCTAGCGACGAACCATCGCTCACAGCCCAAAAGGCCAGCGCGCGCCACTGGGTCACCACATCCTGTATTTGGAGGTAGTACGTCCCAGGCGGAAGGTTTAGATTCGGCACTTGAAACCCTTCCGGATAAGCATAGAAAAGGAATTTGGTCAGATAGGGGTCTCCCAACAGGGACAATCCTGCGAAACCAGTACCAAGGACGGTGCCACCGAGCGCTTCAGTTGTGATGGCCCACCGAAGAGACTCCGGATGGTTGCGATCGTCCACGGTATAGAGAGTCAGAGTGATGCTGGTAACCGCAGCTTCTTGTGACAGGTAAAAGGAATTACTCGTTTCCGCCCCGCCGTTGACCCCGTAGTAGCCAACGTCCGCATCCGGGCCGTTATTGTAGAGAGTGTTTTGGGCGAGCGCAGGCAGTGCGAAAAGCACAAGGCAGCTAATGGCAGCGAATCGTTCTACACCCCACATGTCGAAAACCTCTGCGCGCAAGTATAGCAGTCGTAGTCAAACTTACTTCCGCTCGTACCGGATTTCGAACACCTGGGCCCAATCGCCTTCCTTCGGCATGAAAACCGTGAACCAATAGGCGTCATTGCCGTCGCGGACAATCGTTGAGCGCAGGTGACTCGTTTTGCCGTCCGGATGCATGATGTCGAAGTCCTGGCGCAGCGTCTTTCCATCAGCATCGGGGGTTGCCGTACCAATGGTCAGCTCGCCGTCGGAATTCGTGTAGTAGAAGCCAATGGTCTTCGCGACGGGATTGTAGGCATAGAAGCCGTTGTAGTGCGGTTTGCCGTTGAAATCGGTGCTGAACTCGACGGCCGGATGGTTGGGCGCCCAACGCATCCGGTTTTCGACGTGCGTCACTGACCTATTAGAGGGATCCCTTACGTCCGATACCCATGTGCCGCCCACAAACCAGGCAACTGGAGCGAGCGGGCTATCGGCGCCGGAAGTCGCAGGCTTCGACTGCGCCAACAAATTGATGGAGAAACCCGCGAGCAAGGCGACCAGCAACGCCCGAGTCTGGCAAGCTGTCATCTTTTTCCCTTGGTTGGAATTGAGCGGCAATTGTGCCATGTAGCCGCCGCCGCGAACAAGCAGTAATGGGACGAAGCGCTGTCACGAGCTGTTGACTTGCCTCTCGCGGACGGAAACCTATAGGCTCAAACCGTTATCAGATATGCAGGAGCAAGCATGAAGATCGCAAATGATGTTACAGAACTCATCGGGAATACTCCACTGGTGCGGCTGAACAAGGTTACGGAAGGCGCCAAGGCCACCATAGTCGCCAAGCTGGAGAGCCAGAACCCGTGCAGCAGCGTGAAAGACCGCATCGGCGTCAGCATGATCAACGAGGCCGAGCGCGCGGGTAAAATCCGTCCCGGCCGCACCGTGCTGATCGAACCAACCAGCGGCAACACCGGCATCGCATTGGCGTTTGTGGCCGCGGTTAAAGGCTACCGGATCATCCTCACCATGCCCGACACCATGAGCATGGAGCGTCGCGTGTTACTGAAAGCATTTGGTGCCGACATTGTGCTGACGCCGGGACTCAAGGGCATGAAGGGCGCAATCGCTAAGGCCGAGGAGATCCTGGCCAAAACTCCCGAAGGTTACATGCTGCAACAGTTCGACAATCCGGCGAATCCCAAGATCCACGTGGAGACCACAGGCCCGGAAATCTGGAACGACACCGACGGCAAAGTAGACATTCTGGTCTCGGGCATCGGCACCGGTGGAACGCTGACCGGCGTTTGCGAGTACATCAAGCCAAAGAAAGCATCCTTCAAGGCGATCGCGGTCGAGCCGGCGGAAAGCCCCGTGCTCTCCGGCGGACAGCCGGGACCGCATAAGATCCAGGGCATCGGCGCGGGCTTCATCCCCAGTATTCTGCGCACCGACTACATTGACGAAATCGTCCAGGTATCGAGTGAAGATGCTCTGGCGATGGCGCGACGGTTAGCCAGGGAAGAAGGACTACTGGTCGGCATCTCGTCGGGAGCAGCGGTGGTGGCAGCGCTGCGCGTTGCCCGTCGCGAGGAGAACGCCGGCAAGCTGATCGTAGTCATCATCCCATCGTTTGGCGAGCGCTACCTGAGCAGCCTGCTGTTTGAGCAGCTTCGCAATGAGTCGCTGGCCATGGTGACGGAAGGCGTTTGAACATGTTCGCATCCATGCGTGAGGACATCGCCGCAGTCAAGGACCGCGACCCTGCGGCGAGGTCCTCGCTGGAAGTCGTCCTGCTGTACTCCGGGCTGCACGCGCTGTGGGGCTACCGCTTCCACCACTGGCTGTGGATTCATGGCTGGCAGTTCCCTGCCCGAGCGCTTTCGCAACTGGCCCGGCTGATCACCGGCATCGAGATCCATCCTGGCGCGCAGATCGGGCGCCGCTTCTTCATCGATCACGGCATGGGCGTGGTCATCGGCGAAACCACCAGCGTCGGCGATGACGTAACGCTCTATCAGGGCGTGACCCTCGGCGGCACCGGCAAAGAAAGTGGCAAGCGCCATCCGACCATCGGCAACAATGTTGTCGTCGGCGCCGGAGCGAAGGTGCTGGGCAACATCACCGTCGGCGAGAACTGCCGCATCGGCTCCGGATCGGTGGTCCTGCGCGACGTTCCGGACAATTCAACGGTCGTTGGTGTGCCCGCACACGTCGTTTTCCGCGAGGGCAAACGCGTCGTGATTATCGATCCCAAGCAGATTAACGACCCGCTCTCCGAGGCACTTGCTGCGGTGGCCACAGAAGTGAAGGCGCTGAAGGCTGAGGTCCGCCAGTTGCAGGGTCGAGAGCCGTCACCGACGAACGGCACTGACAAGCTGCAACAGGCGATTGAGATCGATTATCAGATCTAGAGGCTGCTATTCGCCAATCGCTCTTCGCTTCGTGCTCTTCGTCTTTCCGCTTCTGGAGGCTGGATCTTCAATCCAGCAGAGCTTCGACAGCCTTGAAATCGATGATCAACCGACCGCTGGAAACTGGATCTGCCGCCAGCTTCAGCAAAGCCCCGGAGTGGAAGCGGTATCTCGCATCGCTCTTAGGATCGATCAGAAAAATACCCGCGATACCCATGCGCTCGTAATCGAGGAGCTTCTCCAAGGTCCGGGCCGTGGTGTCTTCAGGAGAGAGAATCTCGAAAACCGCCAGCGGCGGCTGCGTGATGATTTGTTCGATTGGGAAGTCGCGGTCCAGCACGGTGACGTCCGGCACACGAAAGCGGGTCGCAGCCACCTGCACTCGTAACTCAGCCAGTACACGAATGTTCCAATCCTGCTTGTGGGCGGTGAGGTATTCCAGCAGTGCTGCCTGCCAGCTTGCATAATCGTATTCGCCCACAGGTCGCTCCTGAATTTCCCCGTCAATGTATTCGGCGTCGGGCTCATATGCCGAGCGCAGATAAACGTCCACCGGAACGGTAGTGATGGTAGCCATAATCAATCTTTGCTCACAGTAGTATAGCGTTGCCTCGAAACGAATTCATCCAGCAAAGGATAATTCGTCCAGACGAGGCGCGCTCATCCATCACCTCTCCACGTGACCACGGTCACTGCGATTGCAGCCATACTGCGCCAATGTCATAGAGGAGAGCTAAGTGCTCCTCGTGTCTTCCCATTTTGTGCCGCCTCGAACGGCGCTACGCCACGCGCCCAGCCCGCGCAGCCTAGTTGCACTGGTGATTTTTATCCTGCAACCCATTGTTTCGGCGAACGCTTTCGCTGCGACCGAGACGCCTGCGTCCTCAGTCAATGGGGTTTGGATCGTCAGCGCAATCGCTCTATTGCTGCTCCTTGCCGTCGTTGCGGTTTCCCGCGCGCGCATCAAGGCTGCGTGGCGCGAAGCAGCGCGGGCCGGAGAGCTGGCGGAGCATCGCGAGTACGAGCGCAATGCAGCACAGCAGGAACTGGTGCGTCGCCTGGAGGAGGAGCGGAAGCTGGCCAAGGAGAAGATACAGTTCGAATCACAACTCTCCGAATTTGAGAAGTACGCCTCCCTGGCGCAGCTCGCTCTCGGTGCGGCCCACGAGATCAACAACCCCCTGCTGGGAATCCTGTCGCATCTCGAGTTGGAATGGAAAGATGCCGGCGAAGAACGGCGAGTCGAGATCGAGCAGTGCATCGAGGGGGCAAAGCGCATTTCGTCGGCGGTGCGTGGTCTGCTGGACTACGCGCGTCCCGGGCCTCTGAAGTTGAGCACGGTCAACTTGCACCGGATGGGAACGGAGACCCTGAAGTTCCTGGAGCACCAACCGATGTTCCGGCAAATTAGCTTGCAGAACTGCATTCCGGTGGACCTGCCCTACATCAGCGCCGACGCCAACCAGCTCTCGCAGATCCTGATGAACCTGCTGCTCAACGCTGCTGAAGCCACGCCGCCTGGCGGCACAATAACCGTCCTCGCCGAGAAGGTGCGCTTCGCCGAGGTGATTGAGCTGCGGGTCCGCGATACCGGCTGCGGGATACCGGCCGACATCCTGCCTCACGTCTTTGAGCCGTTTTTCACCACCAAGCGCGGCAAAGGCACGGGACTCGGATTGAGCATTACCCAGAATTACGTACACAGTCACGGCGGCGACATCCAGGTGGAAAGCGTTCCAGATTCCGGCACCACGGTCCGCGTCACCCTGCCGACGCAGCAAGCCGGCAAGCCGGCACCGGTTAGTGAGGAGGTCATCGTTTAGATGGCTTATTCCATTCTCATTGTTGACGACGAAGCGCTCACCCTGCGCACCATCGGCCGCGCACTCGACGCCGAAGGCTTCGAGGTATTTCTCGCCAGCAACGGCGAAGACGCGCTGAAGACAATCGCGGAAGAGCGACCGGACCTGGCGCTGCTCGACGTCGTGCTTCCCGGCATCAACGGCATCGAGGTGCTGCGGCAGGCCAGGAAGATTTCTCCCACGACGGTCGTCGTCATGATGAGCGCCTATCACCTGGTGGAGCGCGCTGTCGAAGCCATGAAGCTGGGCGCTTACGACTACCTCATCAAGCCCTTCCACATTTCGGACATGGTGCGCACCATTCGGCGAGCGACCGAAATGCTGGCGTTTCGGGTGCGCGTCCATGACACTGTTCAGAACGCCAAGGGACGCTATGATTTCGGACGGGTTGTTACCGAAAGCCCTGCCATGCGCGAAGTCCTGGAGATGGCACGCAGTGCGGCCGAGAGCGATCACACTACCATCCTGATCCAGGGCGAAAGCGGCACTGGCAAGGAGGTCTTGGCCAAAGCCATCCACTACAACAGCCCGCGCGCACAAGCGCCAATGATCAGCCTCAACTGCGCGGCGCTGCCCGACACCCTGCTGGAAAGCGAACTGTTCGGCTACGAACCCGGCGCCTTCACCGACGCCCGCCGCCGCAAGGAGGGGCTCATTGAGAAAGCCAACGGTGGAACGCTGTTCCTCGACGAGATCGGCAACACATCCTTCAGCTTGCAAGCCAAGCTGTTGCGCGTGTTGGAGGAAGGAAGCTTCTTGCGACTGGGAGGAACCAAGCCGATTCAGGTCAACGTGCGCATCATCACCGCAACCAACAAAGTGCTAAAGGAGGCGGTCACCAAAGGCGAGTTCCGCGAGGACCTCTACTATCGGCTGAACGTGCTGCCGCTATTCATCCCCCCGCTACGGGAGCGCCGGGAAGACATTCTGCCGCTGGCGCTCGACATCATGCAGCACTTCAACAAAGAGCTGAAGAAGAACTTCGCCGGCTTTACTCCCGCAGCCGCTGAGCTGCTGCAGAAATATCCCTGGCCAGGCAACATTCGCGAGCTGCGCAACGTGATCGAACGGACCATGATTCTCTCGAAAGAGAGCGAGGTGGACGAGGAAGCGTTGCCGGAGGAACTCCGCGACTACCACCAGGAAGCGGCGCCTCCCGAGGTGATGACATCCTACGATGTTTCTCCCACTGGTGATCAGTTCGTCAGCTTGCGCGAACTCGAAGACCGCTACATCTCCGAAGTGCTTAACGCGACGGGGCAGAACAAAACTCACGCCGCGCGCATTCTCGGCATTCATCCCACTTCGCTGCTGCGACGGCTTAAGAAGACCCACGAACTGGTCTAGCGGATTTTGCGCTACTGCAAAGTGCGACGCTTCTCCTGCAAAACGCAGTACTGCAGCTTTCCCCAATCAGAACTGACTGCCTAAGTCCTTTAGAAACACAGCCTCTTTTGGAAATGCGGTTTGTACTCCACCTGCACTAGCAATGGTGAGTACGACCGCGATAGCTGCACGTACCGCGGGCAGAGTAAGGAGGCTTCCCGTGTCAATCTTATTCGTCCTACTTACCTTTCTTCTCATTCTTACCGTCATGTACTTTCGCCGTCCGCAGGAAGCGGCTGACGCGCTACAGGTAGCGCCTTCCAAGGGACTTGCGGCGCCAATCATGCTGAAGGGCACTGGCTTCGAAGTACCGCAGGGCTACTGCTTTCATCCCGGCCACACATGGGTGCTCGACGAGGGTCATCAAAACGCCCGCGTCGGAATCGATGCCTTCGCCGGAAATCTCTTCGGCAAGATCGACTCCATCGAACTGGCTGCACTGAATCGTTGGGTCCGTCAGGGACAGAAGCTCTGCACGGTGAAGCGTGAAGGCCGCAGCATTGACTTGCTCTCGCCGGTCGAAGGCGTGCTGGTCTCGGTGAACCATGAAGTGCTGAAAAACCCCAACCTCATCGTCGAAGACCCCTACAAGAACGGCTGGCTGTGCGTGGTCAAGGCTCCGGAGCTGGCGATCAACGCCAAGAACCTGTTGCAGGGCGCCATCGTTACCGCGTGGATGCAAAACAGCATCGCGCGGCTTGGCGCCACCTTGCAGCAACTCTCTCCCGCTCTCGCGCAAGATGGCGGCTTGCCGGTCAAAGGCCTGTTCTTCCAGGTTGACGCCAGCGTGCAGCAGCAACTGGCGCAGGAATTCTTCCTGGCGTAACGGAGCTCAGACCAAGACCAAGCGAGGACAATCATGGCGACAAAGAAAGCAATGCTCATCGATATCAAACGCTGCATCGGGTGCCTGAGCTGCGAGACTGCCTGCAAACAGCTCCACGGATTCAGCACCGACCCTGAACCAACCCTCTCCGACACCGCGTTCACGGTAGTCGAAACCCGCGGCAACAAGTTCGTCCGCCAGATCTGCATGCACTGCGAAGATCCAGCCTGCGCTTCGGCGTGTCCGGTTGGCGCCATCAGCAAGTCGCCCCTCGGACCAGTGCTGTACAACGCCGACAAATGCATTGGTTGCCGCTATTGCATGTTGGCCTGTCCTTATTCCGTGCCACGCTATCAGTGGACCAAGCTCGCACCCTTCGTCAAGAAGTGCGACCTGTGCTCAGACCGCATCAAGGCCGGCGGACAACCCGCCTGCACCGAAGCCTGTCCTGTGCAAGCAAGCGTCTTCGGCAACCGCGACGAGCTGATCGCCGAAGCCTGGAAGCGGATTCGCGAAGACTCCTCTTACGTGCCGCACATCTACGGCGTGGAGGAAGCGGGCGGAGCCAGCGTGTTCTTCGTCTCCGATGTTCCCTTCGAGAAGCTCGGATTCAAGGCCGCGCCCACGGGCACGCAACCGGTGCCAACGCTGACCGCCAGCGCGCTCGGCGACTCGCCCAAAGTCGTCATCATGGGCGGAACCATTCTCTCTGCGCTGTATTGGGTAACGCAGCGCCGCCGCGAAGTTGCTCTCGCTGAAGCAGAGGAAAGAGCGGCCATCACTGGAATAAAACGTAAAGACGAAAGGAGCTAGCCATGATTGCGCGAATTAAGTCAGAGATTACTTTATGGCGCGTCATCGTAGCTGTCATATTTACTATCGGCATTTATGCGACGTATCTGCGTTTCTTGGTGGGATTCAGGGCCAGCACCAACCTTAGCGACCAGATGCCTTGGGGCTTGTGGGTCGGGCTGAGCACGCTGTGCGGGATCGGCTTGTCGGCCGCGGGCTTCGGCATCAGCGCCGCCGTTTATCTATTGGGCATGGAGCGCTATCGGCCAATCCTGCGCGCTTCCATCCTCATCTCGTTCCTCGGCTACATGACAGTCTGCGTCGGATACCTGTACGAGATCGGACTGCCGTGGCGCTTCTGGCATCCCATCGTGATGTGGAACCACAGGTCGGTATTGTTCGACGTCTGCGTCTGCATCATGACCTACACAACAGTGCTGACCTTCGAGTTCGCACCCGCGGTGATCGAGAAGCTTCCGTGGAAGCGTTTGCGCGACACCGTGCTGCACTACCATCACAAGGTCCTCATCGCTGTTGTGCTGGCGGGTGTGCTGCTGTCGTCCATGCATCAATCGTATCTCGGCGGCCTTTACCTGATTGCGCGCGGCAAAGTGCACCCGCTGTGGTACTCGCAGTACATGCACGCGCTGTTCTATCTCTCCGCGATTCCCGCAGGTTTGGCGCTGGTGGTGATGGCCATCTATCTGAGCATGCGCTCGCTGAACGTGCGGGTGGACTTCAGCATCCTGAGCGATTGCGGCCGCATGATCCAGTTGCTGCTCATCGTGTTCGCCTTCTTCAAAGTGCTCGACCTGACGGCGAACCAGGCTTGGGGTTACGCCTTCCAGCGCACCAGCGAAGCGGGATATTTCTGGCTGGAGATGCTGCTGTTCGTCGCAATTCCCATCTTCCTGTTGAGCCTTGACAGCGTGCGCTCCAATCCCGAGCGGCTCTATTGGGCCAGTGCGATTGTGGTAGCAGGATTCATGGTCAATCGGCTCAACGTCTCCATCAACTCTCTGCAATCGGCAATGGGAACGCACTATGTTCCGAAATGGTCGGAACTGGCCGCGAGCGTGCTGGTGATTGCGGCGGGCGTCATCGCCTTCCGCTACGCTGTAATTTACCTTGACATACTTCCCAAGTGGCCCACTCCAACGAAGCCGGAAGGCTTCCGGCGCTGGATGTCGAATGGCGGACTGGCGGCGCAAGCCTGAGAAGGAGGAACAACCAGTCGGTAGTCCAACGAAAGGGCCTCGTAATCAGGCGAGGCCCTTTTCGTCAGGTATTTTTCCTGCGCCTTGTTCGACAGCATAAGCCTAAAATCAACCGCCTTCTTCTTTTAACTCCTGCCATTGTTGTCTGCAGCAATGACATACCCAAGTCTTGCGATGAAGCGGAATCGGCGCCAGGAGATATGCGCTGACCCAGGCAACAGGTAGATTGAATTCCTCAAAAGCGATGTTCAGCGACTGACATTTTGGACAGCGCGGCTGCTGATATTGTCCAAGACCCTCAACTTCGAATTCTTCAGGAATGGATTGCTCCAGCAGATCCATCGCTGCCTCAGCGTCTTCCTCCTTGACGCACAGCTTAATGCCGCCGACCAGGTTCGAATAGAACCAATCCATGCGAACCATGTTGTCGTCAACCAAAAAGCATTCGATCTCCGCTGAATCCAATACTCCTTTTACCAGCAAGGCTTCGTGCAGTTCTCTTAGCTGACGAATGCTAACAAAGTCAGATAATTCGATCGCATCATATCCGGGATCGGAGACTGACTTTGCCACATCCTTTCCGAGGCTTTTCCGGCGAGCGATCTCATTTTCAAGAGCTTGTCGCGCAACGTCGGTCAACTCCGACGAATCGGCTGCAATGGCCTCCAACTCACCATCCGCCATCTGGGCATACAGCTCTGATTCGGCGCCGTTCCGATTCGGCGTCTTGATTGGGCATTGCTATCTTCCTCTCGCCACAATCAGCGTCATATCGTCGGCCTGTTCGTCGGGACTGAACTGCTGCACTTCGCCCAAAATGCCATCCAAAACTTCGCCGGCCGATTGCTGCTGATACTTACGAACCGCAGCAATCAGGCGCTCTTCGCCGAACTCTTCGCTGTCGCCATCGTCGCTTTCTCCGGCTTCAGAAATGCCGTCGGTATAAATCACCAGCACATCGCCTTGCGCCAGGTCGCTCTCCACCACATCGCAATCCCATTCCTCGAATAATCCCAGCACGGTTGCGGTGGCGCTCAGCCGCTCGATGCTGCCATTTCCCCGCAGCAGCATCGGCGGATTGTGTCCGCAATTTACGTAGCGTAGCTTGCGCGTCTCGTCGTCGTACACCGCGAAGAAGGTGGTCGCATAATTTGCGCTCTCAGTGTTCTTGAAGAACAGCCGGTTGACCGAGCGCAGCAGTTTGGGAATATCTTCGAGAGCCAGCGCGTATTGGCCGCGCAGGTTGGCTTGCAGGTTCGCCATCAGCAGCGCGGCGGACATTCCTTTGCCCGCGATGTCGGCCAGCACCAGGCCAACGCGTCCTGAACCGAGATCGAGAAAATCGTAGTAATCGCCGCCGACGGCACGCGTCTGGATGCACTTGCCGGCACACTCCAGCGTCGCCAGCGAGGGCGATTGCTGCGGCAGCAGACGGCTCTGCACCTGACGCGCGATCTGCATCTCCTGCGCGGCGCGCCGCTCCGCTTCCATGCGCTCGGCCATTTTTTCGGCCAGCGTGATGCTGCGCATGGCAATGCCTGCCTGACTTGCGACGGAAGCCAGCAGGCGCTTGTCGCTGGTGGAATACGGCTCGTCGGAGAGCCGCGTGCCGAGCGCCAGACCTCCCTGCAAATGCCCCTCGCCGGCGCCGCGGATGGGAACCAGACATTCCGGCTGCAGCAGCTCCAACTGAGTTCCCTGCGTCTCGTCCGGAGCCACTTCCAGCGGCCCGGTGCACTTCGCTATCATCGCCATCGCTTCCGACTTGCGCGGCGACAGCGTCATCGCTTCGGCCGGCGGATCGCCCGCATAGGCGTGGAACTGCCCAGCACCGTTGTCAAGATACACAAACATGGTTTGCGGGTGCAACGCGTTCCAGATGTTCTGCTGCAGCAGTGCGGCCAGCTCTTCGCGCGTGGTAACCGTCAGCGTTCGGGCCGCTAGGTCCTCCAGAATCTGTTGTGCGTCGTAGGAGCTGCGGAAAAAGGCGCGGTCCAACCGCGTCCGAACATTGCGATGGACCTGCGTTGCTCCCGTAATCAGCAGCACACCAAAGGTCGCGCCGATGGGAATCGCAGCCTTCGAGCCGGCGGAGAAATGCCGCGAAAACGCCTGCCCGAACCACAACGTCAGGCCCACGGAAATCGCAATCATCAGGAACGAGAAGCCGCGCTCCACCATGAAGTAACGGGCGCTGCGCCGCAGCAGGACAGGAATGTCCATTACGCGGTGCTTGACTACCGCGTAGGCGAACGACAGCGGGAACAAAAAGAGCAAGACAATAACTGCAAAAATCAGCCAGAAAGGGGGTTGCCAGTGAAAAAAGTCCTCGCCTGCCAGGAGGAGGACAATTGGCGTTACTCCCACCGAGGTGCCCCAGACGATCACCTTCAGTTTGCGGTGGTCTGCGGCGTTGGATGCGCTTAATAAGTTCGCAAACAGCGACAACACGCCAAGCGCCATTCCTCCGTATCCGACAACCGATTGCGCAGGGCCGATAATCCGATGAGGCAGCACGGCGGTGATGAAGGGCAGTGCCTCGAGATCACCATGTCGAATGCCTCCTAAGTCCAGGCAGAGAGCAACAACCAGAAGCGCCCATTTCAGCCAGGGCACCTTGCGCTCAATCGGAGAGCGCGTGGGGAAAACTGCGAAGAAGAAGTAGAACGCTGGGGGAAGGAGGGTATGGAAGATCGTACTGTAGGCGAGCAGGAAAGAGTAAAGCATTTCCGGGGCGCCGGCATATCCATTGGGCATACCCGCGGGCGTAACAAAGGCTGCGAGGACCAGCGCCAACAGCCACGCGTTGCGGTCTTCGATGCGCAGAAACAAAACCGGCAGGCCGACAACGAGGAAGACAACTGGAAACGAATCTACAACCTGCTCACCCAGGGAACGAACGAAGGTCTTGGTTTCGCCTTCGCCTTGCCGCAAACGAAACGTTGGCGTGATCGTTAGCGCTTGCGCTTGTCCGGCGCGCTCCACAGTGAGCACGACGGTATCGCCAGGCTGTCCCTTAAGCCATGTGCGGTTCAGCAACCTGACCCAAGACGCTTCTGAATCGGCTTTGCGGCCGTTGATGGCGATGATGAGGTCCTTTGTCCTTAGCCCTGCTTTTTCCGCGGGACTCTTGGGATACACGCTCTTGACGTCAATTCCTGCTGCCGTGTAATTGTCGTCGAACCCAATTTCCACCTGGGGCGCCCGGCTCCGCTGGTAGTACATCCATGAAGCGCTGTAGAGAATGGTCGCCGCCGCGAACAGGACGGCAGCGGCGAACAGCACCGGGCGATAGTTGCGCTCGCGCGGCGTGGACGAAATCTCGGGACTCTGAATCGCGGTGCTCATGCGGGCTGCGCTCGAATAATCACAGTTTAATCGAACTCGACACTTGCAATTAGCAATTAGCAATTAGCAACTAGCAACTAGTGAGCTTATGCAGCAAGCACAGTTGGGCTCTGGTCGCTTTGCTCCTGCTCTTGCGTTCCGGCAAAGTGGCGCTCAAACTCGCGCTGCTCTCGCGTTCGCAAGGGAGTTATCAAGTTTCGCTTCTATGGTTTGACTGATTTCCTGGTTGCAAGTTGCTAGTTGCTAGATGCTGATCGCTCTTCCCTCCCCTCTCCCCTGTGCTACCTGTTTTCAATAACTTAGCTCACATTTGTGTCGCAAAATATTGATTCTACGTTAGTTAAAGGT
>Ga0074046_10000307_pt1 | contig 43661 bp, 35 predicted proteins | sample BogForMeECP23OM3_FD_94441 | JGI IMG/M metagenome (GOLD analysis project Ga0074046, IMG submission 94441) | Bog forest soil microbial communities from Calvert Island, British Columbia, Canada - Bog Forest MetaG ECP23OM3 | ecosystem: Environmental > Terrestrial > Soil > Wetlands ... | reverse complement strand
TACGTCATTTGGCGCATCGATGACCCCGTGCTGTACCGCTCATCATTTCCCCTGGGGCGGGGCGCGGCAGAGGCGCAAATCAACCAAGTCGTGAACAACGACCTGCGTGAGGTGATCGGCCAGCGGACCTTCTCCGAGGTGGTGACCACATCACGGGTCGAGGTCATGCAGGCCATCACGCACAAGAGCGACGAAAATCTGCGTGCTTCGGGCATTCGGATTGAGGACGTGCGAATTAATCGCACGGAGCTACCCGCTCCCACCGAAGAGAATGTCTACGCGCGCATGCGCACGGAGCGCGAGCGCCTCGCCCGCAAAGAGCGCGCCGAGGGCGAGCAAGAAGGTCGCACGATCCGCGCGCAAGCCGACCGTGAATCCCAGGTGATCGTGGCCGAAGCCAAGCGGGATGCGGAGGTCGAGCGGGGACAAGGTGACGCGGACGCCACGCGAATCTTCGCGGAGGCCTACTCCGCAGATCCCGACTTCTACAGCTTTGTTCGCGGACTCGAGGCCTACCGAAAGGCCATTGGTCCACGGACGACACTCGTGCTTTCCCCTTCGAGTGAGTTCTTCCGGCTGCTCGATTCGGCCAAGGAACCCAAGGGCCCGTGACGAGATCGTGGGGCGAGCGCCGCGCGCAGGCGCGGGCGGCGTCCGCCCTAGCGCGCGACGGTGCGCAAGCGCAGGGCGCCGGCCGCCAGGAAGGCCCCTATGATCGCCCACGGCGTTATGGCGGGCGGCGTCACGCCCTCGGCTGCAAGCGTCGCGCCCAGGCTGCGCGAGAAGAACAAGGCCACCAGCAGGAGCGCGCCCTGCAGCGCCGGAGCGGCGAGCGTCTTGGTCTGCTCGACGCGCAGGGCGAGGGGCACTGCCAGCAGGGCGAGCACGAAGACCAGCATGGGCTCCGAGAGACGCTCGTGGAGGATCGCCCGAAAGCGCCTCGCCTGCCCGTTGTCCGCAAGACGTCTTCCGCTGGTGTCGGCAAGGTCCCGAAGCGACAGCGTCGACGCCCGCGCGTCGAACAGCACCTGAGGCGACTTGTCCGTACCGGCAATGCGCAGCTCAGACAAATGCTCGAAGCTCGGCGTGGCTTGGGGATCGGAGAGACTGAAGTTGCGGACCACCACGTCTTGGAGCAACCACGTCGATCCGTGTTCCACCCTCGCGCCGCTGGCTCGCAGGCTTCGCGTGAGGCGGCCCTTGTCATCCAAGTCGTATACGCTGACGCCGTGCAGCAGTTTCGTGCGCGGATCGGACTCTTCGATGCTGAAGATGCGCTGGCCCGCACGTACCCAATAGGACCCGCGCTGGAGCGCGATCTCCTGCTCGCTCCCCCGGTCCAGGCGGTCGAATGCCCGGGCCGCCGCGACGAGCACCGTTTCGTTCAACACCAGACTGCCCCCGGAGAGGCAAAGCGCGGCACCGAGCAGGGGAGCAGCGGCGCGCAGGGGCGAGATGCCGCCCGCCTTCATCGCAGTGATTTCGAACGCGCGTGCGGCGAGGCCCATGCACAGGAAGGCCGCTGCGAAGGACGCGATGGGGACGAGGATCGGCAGGTAGCGAGCAGGTGTTCGCAGACCAAAACTCGCGATCGCGGCGACGAGTCCTACGCGCGAGCGCTGATCGAGCAGGTCGCCCATGTCGAGCAGCATGTCGCCCACCAACACGGCCAGCACGAGTACGATCAGGATGACCGAGAAGAGCACGAGATAGCGTGCCAGGAGATAGCGCGACAGAATTCGCATCCTGGTAAGTTTAGCCAGTGCGTGTGATCGCCGGAAGCGCCATGCTGGGCTCGCCGCCCCCTCGGGCCGTGGTCACCATTGGGACGTTTGACGGCGTCCACGTAGGACATCGCGCGATCATGGACACGGTCGTGCAGCGCGCGCGTGCCCTGGGTGGCACGGCCGTCGTCTACACCTTCGATCCCCATCCGCGAAAGGTGGTGAGCCCCGAGCGGGCCCCGGGGTTACTCACGACCCCTGAGCAGAAGCTCGAGCTTATCGCAGCCAGCGGGGTGGACCTGACCGTGCTCGAGCCCTTCACGACCGCCTTCTCGGGCACGCCGCCCGAACATTTTGTGCGCGAGTATCTGCATGCGCGACTGCGCCCGGTCGAGGTGTACGTCGGTTACAACTTCCGGTTTGGTCACCAGCGGGAGGGCTCGATGCGCATGCTGACCGAACTCGGCCCGTGGCTGGGCTTCGCGGTGACGATCATTCCCGAAGTCACGATCGCCGAAGAAGACGTGAGTTCGACGCGGATCCGGGCTGCGCTGGCACAGGGGGAGGTGGAGATGGCCGCCACGCTGCTCGGCCGGCCCTATCCGATTCGTGGGCCCGTGGTGGAGGGTGACCGGCGCGGCCGCACGATCGGCTTTCCCACGGCAAACCTCGCACCCGAAAACGAGATTCTTCCGGCGCCGGGGGTGTACGCGGGAACCCTGCGCTTCTTAGACCCCGGCCAGCCGGCGGCGGGCAGCGTACTTCCCGCTGTCACCAACCTTGGACGACGCCCGACATTTCAATCCGATGACCGGCTCGTCCCGGAGGCGCACCTCCTCGACTTCGGCGGCGATCTTTACGGTCGGCGGGTCGAGCTATCCTTCGAATACCGCCTGCGAGCGGAGCAGCGCTTCGCGAGTGTCGATGCCCTGAAGGAGCAGATCAGCCGCGACGTCGAAGAGGTGCGTCGGCGCCTCGCGAGGCGCTAGTGGCAGCGCCGGCACCGAAGGCAGCCTCCGCCGGCCGCAAACGCCGAAGCGCATGGCGACATCCTGTCGTGTGGGTAGGTGTCGCGGTCACCGCGCTTTCGGTCTGGTACACGCTCCGGGGCGTTCCCCTGGACGAGGTTGCGCTTCACGTGCGGCGGGCAAACTGGTGGGTGCTCCTTGCCGGAGCCGTACCGGCGAACGTGGTCGGTCTCTACCTGCGCGCCCTGCGCTGGCGGCACCTCACCGATCCAATCCGCCCCATCGCAACGGGACCGCTCTTTCGAGCCACCTCGGTCGGTTTCATGGCCAATAACATCTATCCAGCGCGTGCCGGCGAATTCGTGCGCGCGTGGTACCTCGGTCGGGAGACCGGGGCGGACGCGCCGGCAGTTCTGGCCACGGTGATTCTCGAACGCGTGATCGATTCCGCGACCTTCCTTCCGATCCTGGTCGGCGTTGCTGCAATCGTGGGAACGAGCAGCCCTGCGCTGCGCAGGGCATTTGCGGTGGGCGTACCCATTCTGATCGTCGCTGCCTTGCTGCCGCTTGTGCTGGTCGTGGCCCTGCGGCTTGCCCCAGACTTCGTGATCCGGCTCTCCCGGGTCGTGAGCGAGCGGTTCCTGCCCGGGGATGTCACGGCGCGGGGCGAGGAACTGCTCCGCCGGTTCGCCGATGGGCTTGGCTCCCTCTCCGGCGGGATGCATCTCCTTTGGATTGCCGTCCACTCCTTCTTGATCTGGATGGTGGTGTCCGTCGTGCCCTTTTTCGTGGGCCTCTATGCGGTGGGGATTGACCTCGGGTCGGCGGCCCGCAATCTCGAGGCCTCCTACACCATGCTGGCCTTCGTGGGGCTGGCCGTGGCTTTGCCCTCGGTTCCCGGCTTCTTCGGCCTCTATCACGGAGCCTGCACCATGGCCCTCGCCATCTTCGGCGTCCCCAAAGACCAAGCTGTCGCTCTCGGCACAGTGTTGCACCTGAGCTTCTGGACGACCGTCAACCTGGTGGGCCTCCTCGCGTTGCGTTGGAGCCACACCTCCTTGCACGTGCTAGAGGAGGCCGTCGCGGAGTCTTCCGAGTCCGAGGCCGAAGGAGCCGGTCCCCTCCAGCCCTAACCGAGGCCTCGCCTCGGGGTAAAGATCCGCCCGAGCACCGCCGATAACCCACCGGGTTCTAACGGCTTTCCTGCGTGCGCAGGAAGACGCGCAAACCCCGCAGCCGCAAGGCAGGGTGAATCGCCCACCGCCCTTGGGGCAGAAGGCCTGCGGCAACGCAGCCGGGCGACTCGTGTCTTTGACGGAGGGAGCAGCCGGTGAACGAGCGGATCGGGGAGCTTCTCGTCAAGGAGAACCTCCTCACCACCGAGCAGCTGCGAAAGGCAAGGGAGGAGGCGCGCACCAAAGGGGCGCGCCTCGGCGCCCAGATCACGCAGCTCGGATTCCTCCAGGAGTCCGAGCTCACCGATTTCGTCGCCAAGCAGTACGGCGTGCCCTCCGTCACTCTCGACGAGTTCGAGATCGACAGTGCCGTGATCAAGCTCATCCCGGAGGAGGTGGCGCTCAAGCACACCGTGATCCCGGTGAACCGCGCGGGTTCCACCCTGATTCTCGCGACTGCGGATCCCTCGAACATCTTTGCCATCGACGACATCAAGTTCCTGACGGGCTACAACATCGAAGTTGTCGTCGCAGCCGAAGACGCCATCAAGCGCGCCATCGATCGCTACTACGAGCAGACCACCAGTCTCGCGGAGGTGATGGGTGACTTCGATGACTCCGGCATCGAAGTCATCGATGACAGCGACGAAGTTGACGTCGGTGAGCTTGCCAAAGAATCCGAGGACGCTCCGGTCGTCAAGCTCGTCAACCTGATTCTCACCGATGCTGTGAAGCGCACCGCATCCGACATTCACGTAGAGCCCTACGAGAAGATCTTCCGCGTCCGCTATCGCATTGACGGCGCGCTCTATGAGGTGATGAAGCCGCCAATGAAACTCAAGAACGCCATCACCTCACGTATGAAAATCATGGCCGAGCTGGATATCGCCGAGCGCCGCCTCCCCCAGGACGGACGCATCAAGCTCAAGATGGGCCGCGGCAAGGAGATGGACTTCCGCGTGTCGGTTCTCCCGACGCTGTTTGGTGAAAAAGTCGTGATGCGGCTCCTCGACAAGTCGAACCTGCAGCTCGACATGACGAAGCTTGGTTTTGAGCCCGAGCAGCTCCGGGTGTTCAAGGACTGCATCCATCGGCCCTTCGGGATGGTGCTCGTCACAGGACCCACCGGCTCCGGAAAGACGACGAGCCTTTATTCCGCGCTTTCAGAATTGAATACGATGACAGAGAACATCTCCACCGCCGAGGACCCGGTCGAGTTCAACCTCCAGGGCATCAACCAGGTGCAGATGCACGAGGACATCGGGCTGAACTTCGCTGCGGCCCTTCGCTCCTTCCTGCGGCAGGACCCGGACATCATCATGGTCGGGGAGATCCGGGACTTCGAAACCGCGGAAATCGCGGTCAAGGCCGCACTCACCGGCCACATGGTGCTCTCGACGCTCCACACCAACGACGCGCCCTCCACGGTGAACCGGCTTCTTAACATGGGCATCGAGCCTTTTCTGGTGGCGTCCTCCGTGAACTGCATCCTGGCCCAGCGCCTCGCGCGGAAGGTGTGCGAGGAATGCAAGGAGAAGGACCCGGAAGTCGTACCGGAGGCGCTCGTCGAAGCCGGACTCTCCCCCGAGGAGGCGCGGGAGGTCACGCCGGTCAAGGGACGCGGCTGCAAGACGTGCTCGGATACGGGCTACAAGGGCCGCCTTGCCGTCTACGAGGTGATGGAGCTCAAGGAGGAGCTCAAGGAGTTTGTGCTGAACGGCGCCTCCGCCACCGAACTGAAGCGCGAAGCCATGCGGCTCGGCATGACCACGCTCCGGCGCAGTGCGCTCAACAAGGTTAGGGAAGGGATCACCACCTTGTCCGAGGTCTTTCGCGTGTCCGCGGCAGACCGCTAGAGGGGAAACGGAATCCGATGGCGAATCTCCACCAACTCCTCAAGGCGATGATCGAGAAGGGAGCCTCGGACCTTCACATCACCACCAATAGCCCGCCCCAGCTGCGCATCGACGGAAAGCTCCATCCGCTCAAGATGCCGCAGCTCTCCCCCCCGGAAACGAAGCAGCTCTGCTACTCCGTGCTGACCGACGCGCAAAAGCACCGCTTTGAGGAGCAGAGCGAACTGGACCTCTCGTTCGGTGTGAAGGGGTTGTCGCGCTTCCGCGCCAACGTCTTCGTGCAGCGAGGCGCCGTCGCGGGAGCGTTCCGGTCCATCCCCTACCAGATCAAGACCTTTGAGGACCTGGGCCTTCCGCGGGTGGTTGCCGACCTTACCAAGAAGCCGCGGGGACTGATCCTGGTGACCGGCCCGACGGGTTCGGGGAAGTCGACCACGCTTGCCACGATGATTGACCGCATCAATACCGAGCGGCAGGAGCATATCGTCACGATCGAAGATCCGATCGAGTACCTGCACCCGCACAAGGGCTGCGTGGTGAACCAGCGCGAGGTGGGCGCTGACACCAAGAGCTTCCAAAACGCGCTCAAGTACATCCTGCGACAGGACCCGGACGTCGTGCTGATCGGTGAGATGCGTGACCTCGAGACCATTGAGGCTGCGTTGGTGGTCGCCGAGACCGGCCACTTGGCATTTGCAACGCTACACACCAACTCGTGTGTTCAGACCATCAACCGCATCGTCGACGTCTTTCCGCCCTACCAGCAGGCTCAGGTACGAGCCCAGCTCTCTTTCGTGTTGGAGGGTGTGATGTGCCAGTCGCTGCTTCCCAAGGCCAATGGCCCGGGCCGCGTGATGGCGCTCGAGGTGATGATTCCGAATCCGGCGATCCGGAACCTGATTCGGGAGGACAAGATTCACCAGGTCTATTCGCAGATGCAGGTCGGCCAGGACAAGTTTGGCATGCAGACGATGAATCAGTCACTCGCTTCGCTTTGCGCTCGGCGCCTCATCAGCATGGAAGATGCGTGCGGTCGTAGCCATGACGTGGAGGAGCTGCGGAGCCTGATCGCCTCAGGAGGCGCAGGTTCTGCGACGTCGCGACGCGTAGCAGGCATGTCGTAGAGCGAACGGAAGGAGACGCGCGTCACGCAGTCTGCGGACGCGCCGGGACGAAAACCGGACGGACTCCGGAGGCAGGGGGATAGCAGATGGCCGTCTATACCTGGGAAGGCAAGACCCGGCAGGGAGCGATCAAGAAGGGTGTCATGGAGGCGACCAACGAGGCCGCCGTGATGGCGCAGCTTCGCGCCCAAATGATCCTTCCCACGACGGTGAAGGCCAAAGGCCGCGGGACCTCGTTCGGTCTCGGCGCCTTGCTGAAACGCGGGGTCAAGACGCGCGAGCTCGTGATCTTCACGCGCCAGTTCGCGACGATGATCGACGCCGGACTCCCGCTCGTGCAGTGCCTCGAGATCCTTGCCGAGCAGCAACCGAATCCGACCTTCAAGGAGATGCTGAAGAACGTAAAGGCGGACGTGGAGCAGGGCGGTACCTTCGCGGACTCGCTGCGCAAGCATCCGAAGGCGTTCGACGAGCTCTACGTGAACCTGGTTGCCGCCGGCGAGGTGGGCGGAATCCTCGACACGATTTTGAATCGTCTGTCCATCTACCTGGAGAAGGCCGACGCCTTGAAGCGCAAGGTCAAGGGCGCCATGGTCTATCCCATTACGATCCTCGTGGTGGCCTTCGGTGTCATGACGCTCCTGCTCGTGAAGGTGATCCCGGTGTTCGAGAAAATGTTCAAGGACTTCGGAGGCGCGCTTCCGGGCCCGACGCAGGCGGTCCTGAACCTATCGCACTTCATGCAGGACTGGATCATCTATATTTTGCTCGCGATCACAGCGGTGGTCGTCGCGTTTCTCCAAGCCCGTAAGCGCGTTCCGAGCTTCCGATATCGTACAGACGCCATCTTCTTGAAGATTCCGGTATTCGGACCGCTCCTCAAGAAGGTCGCGGTTGCGCGCTTTAGCCGCACGCTTGGTACCATGATTTCGAGCGGCGTTCCCATCCTGGATGCACTCGATATCTGCGCGCGCACCGCGGGCAACAAGGTGATCGAAGCGGCGTTGCAGAAGACCAAGGCGGCGATCTCTGAGGGAAAGACGATCGCTGAGCCGCTGAGTCAAGCGCGCGTCTTTCCCGGCATGGTGGTGCAGATGGTGGCCGTCGGTGAGCAAACGGGTGCCATGGACGGAATGCTGAGCAAGATCGCCGACTTCTACGATGACGAGGTCGATGCCGGTGTGGCTGCACTCACCGCCATGATGGAGCCCGCGATGATGGTCTTTCTTGGCGGCTCGATCGGTTCGATCTTGATTGCCATGTACCTTCCGATCTTCAAGATCGCCGAAGCGGTGAAGTAGGCGTTCGCCCGCGGAGGCGAGGCGATGAGCCTGGACGTCCGCACGGAGCAGCGGCTGCGGCGAATCGAGCGGCTCATGACCGCGCGCCTCGTGCTGCTGCTCGCGATCTTGGGCGCGGCGCTCGCCCTCGCGCGAGTGGATCGGAGCTTCTCGGACGGCGCAGAAGTCGGCCTCTACGGGACGATCGTTTTCTCCTTCCTCTCGAGCGTCGTCTTTGCAGCGACGTTTCCACGCTTCGGGCAAGCCAGCCGTTTCGGGGCGGCGCTTATTGCGACCGATCTCATCACCATCTCTGCGTTGGTGCACTTCACCGGCGGAAGCGAGAGCGTCTTCGCACCGCTCTTCGTGCTCGTCGTGGTCTGCGCCGCAGTGCTGTTTGGCCGCGCGGGCGGGTACCTAGCGGCAGCCCTTGCGGCGACGAGCTTCGGTGCGGTGCTTGTGGCGGAGCGTATCGGGGTCCTCCGCATCTATGGTGGAGTGCCGCCGGTCTTGCCCGTAGAGGTTGCACACTGGGCGGTACAGGCGGGTGCACAGGTCGTTGTCGGGCTCCTCGCGAGTGGACTGTCTCGGGAGCTCGACCGTACCGGAGAGGATCTCGAGCGGAGCCGGAGCGACCTGCGTCGTCTGCGCAGTCTCCACGAGCGAACGGTGGGGAGCCTTCTGTCGGGTCTGCTCACCACGGACACGACAGGCATCATCACCTCATTCAACCCCGAGGCCGAACACATCACCGCGATCTCCGAAGAGCTCGCAGTCGGGCGGGCGATCGAGGACGTGCTCCCTGGCGCGCGGGAGCGCGTAATGCGGCCCGCCGAAGTGGGCCGCACGGGCCGGACGCGTGCACAGATCCTCTACAAGAATCGCCTCGGCGCGACACTCCATCTTGGGCTCTCGGGGTCGATTTTGCGCGAAGCGGACGGCTCCGCGGTGGGGCACGTCGTGATTTTTCAGGACGTGACCCAGGTCGTGGAGATGGAAGGGGAACTGCGACGCTCCGAGCGACAGGCCGCGATCGGGCGACTTTCCGCCGCAATTGCGCACGAGATCCGCAACCCGTTGGCGGCAATCTCGGGATCGATTCAGATGCTGCGAAGCGCCAGCCAGGCAGCGGGCGATGACGACAGCCGGCGACTTATGGAGATCGTCCTGCGCGAAACAGAGCGCCTGGACGGACTCATCACGGACTTCTTGCAATACGCGCGGCCTGCGCCTCCGAAGCTCGGGAGCGTGTCTCTGGCCCCCCTCGTGCAAGACCTGGTCCAGATGTTCGAGAAGTCTCGCTCGCGAGAGAATCCGATCGAAGTGCGCGTGGAGGTGAAGGAAGGCCTCGCAGTGACGGGCGACGCGTCCCAGCTCCGCCAGCTCCTTTGGAACCTTTACCTCAACGCAGCCCAGGCGATGCCCGCGGGTGGTCGCCTTCTCATCGCCGCAAGCCCTGCGCCCCCGTTGCCTCAAGGCGGTGCGCCCGCGGGCCGAAATGCAGCCGAGGGGGAGGGGACGCACTTTCTGGAGCTCGTGGTGGCCGACACCGGCGTGGGGATTGCGCCGGAGGTGATCGACCGCATCTTCGATCCCTTTTTCACCACCCGAAGAGAGGGATCGGGCCTCGGTCTTGCCACCGTTCACCGGATCGTCGAGAGCCACGGCGGATCGCTGCGCGTCGAAAGTACCGTGGGTGCAGGCACGACGTTTCGCATCCGACTCCCCCAAGCCGAGGAGCCACAGTGAGCACGAAGGCCCGGATCCTCGTCGTCGACGACGAGCGCAGCATGCAGGAGTTCCTCGAGATCCTGCTGCGTCGGGAGGGCTACGACGTGACGTGCGTAGGGGATGTCGACGGCGCTCTCCTCGCGCTCGAGTCCGACGACTTCGACGTCGTGATCTCCGATCTGCAGATGCCGGGCAAGACAGGTCTTGATCTCTTGCACGCGTTGCGCGAAGCCTCGCCCGAGACCGTAGCCCTCGTGATGACGGCGTTTGCGAGCACAGAAACCGCGATCGCCGCCATGAAGGAAGGCGCCTACGACTACCTGACGAAGCCCTTCCAGGTCGATGAAATTCGCCTCGTGCTGGAAAAGGCACTCGAGAAGAAGCTTCTCGCGCGTGAGAATCGGCGCCTGCGGAGCGAGCTCCGGAGCCAGATCCGTCAACGCGCCTTGATCGGCAGTGGCTCTGCGATGCAACGGGTCTATGAGCTCATCGGCCAGGTCGCAGAGACAAAGGCCAATGTGCTGATTTCCGGCGAGAGCGGGACGGGTAAGGAACTCGTTGCCCGCGCGATCCACGCGGCCAGCGACCGCCGCGATCGCCCGTTTGTAGCGCTCAACTGTGGGGCAATTCCCGAGAACCTGCTCGAGTCCGAGCTCTTCGGCCACGTGAAGGGCGCATTCACAGGCGCAGTCCAGAACAAAGAAGGTTTGTTCGAGACAGCAGACACCGGGACGCTGTTTCTCGATGAAGTCGGCGAGCTCCCTGGGTCGCTACAGGTCAAACTCCTGCGTGCGATACAGGAGAAGGCGATTCGCCGCGTGGGCGGGACCAACGATCGCCGGATCGATGTGCGGATTCTTGCCGCGACGAACCGCAGGCTCGAGGACGAGGTGGCCGCGGGGCGCTTTCGTGAAGACCTGTACTATCGGTTGAATGTGATCCAGATTGCCTTGCCGCCTCTGCGAGAGCGACCGGAAGACGTACCTCTCTTGGTGAAGCATTTCGTCGAGAAGTACGCGCGCGAGCTCGGGAAAGAGATCGGTGGCCCGAGCGAGGAAGCGATGCGCAGGCTCCTCGATCACTCCTACCCGGGAAACGTTCGCGAGCTTGAAAACGTGATTGAACGTGCGGTTGCGCTCTCCCGGGGAGGGACCATCGAGGTCGAGGCGCTGCCGCCGAGTTTGCTGCGGCCTGGGATGGATGGCGGGGCTCGCAGCTCGGTCCTTCCCGCCGAAGGGGCGAGCCTCGAGAACCTGGTGAATGACTACGAGCGTGGGTTGCTGCTCGAAGCACTCGAGCGAGCGGGCGGTGTAAAGAAGCGGGCGGCGAAGCTGCTCGGCGTGTCGTTCCGGTCCTTCCGCTATCGCCTCCAGAAACTGGGGCTCGACGAACCGTCCGCCGTCGAGGAGTAGATGACGGGGGCGCGGGGGCGGCGCAGGCCGGGCCTATTCGCAGAGCTGCTCGCGAGCTTGTCCCTCATCATGTTCGGCGCCACGCTCGTGCTCGCGCTCGTTCTGGTGAAGGAACAAGAAGCGCGCCTGCGGGAGATCCTGGGTCGCGCCCTCAGCGCAGAAGCTCGCGACCCCCTTCGCAGCACGACTCCTCTCGTACCCGGAACACAGTGGTGGACCGTCGGGTCGGATGGGGTCGCGATTCGGCGTACCGCCGGCGCCGCTGAAATCGACGAGAAAACGCGCGCCCTTGCCGACGAAGCCCGCTCCTCTGACTCCGTCCTGGTCAGTGTCGGGCCCCCCTGGGAGCCGTTGCGGTTTGCGCTGCCCATCGATGTCGAAGGCCACGTGGTGGCCGCGAGGCTCCCGGCGGGAGCATCGCTTCAACGCGGACTTGCTCCGAGTGCGGTGGCGCTCGCGGTGCTGATGGGAGACCTCGTGGTCTTTCTGGTGTGTGGCGCGACGCTCCTGCGCGGACGCGTCGTTTTGCCGCTTCGCCGGCTCGCGACGGCGGCACGCGCCATTGCGGACGGGGCGCGTGGAGCCCGGGTACCGGTGGAGGGCGCGCGCGAGGCCGCGGAGCTCGCGGATGCCTTCAACGAAATGACGAGTGCGCTGGAAGGACGCGAGGAAGCCCTGACCAAGGCAGTCGCAGACCTGCGGGAAGCGAACCGGAGCTTGCGTGTGGCAGAGGCTGGACTCGCGCGTGCAGAGCGGCTCGCAGCAGTGGGACGCCTCGCCGCGGGCGTCGCACATGAAGTGGGAAATCCAATGGGGGCGCTCCTCAGCTTCCTGGACCTCGCGGGCCGCGATCCTGGCCTTTCCGAGGCTGCGCAGAGCCATCTCGAACGGGCTCGGCAGCAGGTCGAACGGGTCCGCACGATCTTGCGTCAACTGCTCGACTTCTCACGCCCGCCGCGCGCACAGCTTGCGCCAACAGACCTTGGGGCGACGGCGGAGGAGGTTCTGGCGCTCGTTCGGGCGCAGCGACGCTACGACGGTGTGAGCTTCTGCCTCGAGCGCGAAGGCGAGCGGCCCCTGGCGCTCGCGGATGCCTCCGCAGTGGCGCAGATCCTGCTGAACCTCGTCCTGAACGCAGGCGATGCGGTCCGCGGATCCATCGAAGAACTGGGCACTGGCCGGCGCTCAGGCAGCGTCACGGTCCGGGTGCGTGGGGGAGCGCTCTCTCGTCGAGCGACGGACATCCCGGGAGCGGTGCCTTCACGGAGCCACCAGGACGCGGTCGAATGCCTGGTGTGCGACGACGGACCTGGCATCGCGCCTGAAGACCGTGAACGCATCTTCGACCCCTTCTTCACCACCAAGCCGCCCGGGGAGGGGACGGGTCTCGGGCTCGCAAATGCTCTCCGGCTGGCGGAAGAGCAGGGCGGTGTCCTCGCGCTCGAGGAGCCGCCGAGCGGGTGCGGAGCGTGCTTCGTACTCCGTCTGCCGGCCGCTGAGCCGTCCGGAAACCCCGCAGATCACTTCACAGTGCGCAAGGAAATGCGGTCCTAAAGCTGCGCGGCGCCCTGGGCGGATTCTCCTCATTCTCAAGGAATCCGCCGACTTATCCGAAAAGCTTCCCGTGGCATGGCGCTTGCTGAATGACCAGGCGCGGGAGGCCTTGATGGTGTCACGAGCAAACAGCCGCAGCGCCGGATTCACGCTCATCGAGATCGCCATCGTCATCACCGTCATCGCGATCATGGCTGCGCTTGCCGTCCCCGCAATGGAGGAGTGGATGGCCAACGCGAGGCTCAAGGAAGCGGCACGCCAGGTCGCCGACGCGTTCACGCTCGCGCGGGAAAATGCGATTCGAACCGGCGACGACCAGATCGTGTTCTTCCAGACCGACATGCTGGGGGCAGCGCTCTTGGGTGGGAACGGCCTTCCTGTTCCGATTCTCACGCTGGACGACGGCCGGCCCGGAACCCCGGGGCAGAACTGCCGGATCGTCGCTGGGAAGGGACAGACGCCGGTAAACGCCCAGCCCGGAGTCAACTGGGGGTTCACCCCTTTTCCCGGAATCGTCCGCGCGCCCAACGACACCGGCGCAGGAGCAATCCCCGCTTCGGGCTCGACCTTCGTCGATCCCACGGGCGCCGCGACCACCTGGGTCATGTTCGGTCCGAACGGCATTCCCGTGGGCGTTACCGCCGCGTGTGTCGCTGGGAGCACCGGGAGCGGGGGCGGAACGATCTACCTCACCAACCAGTTCCGCGACTATGCGGTGAGCCTGTCACCCCTTGGCGGCGTCTACGTCAGCACGTGGAACCAGACGGCCGTACCGCCGGCCTGGAGGCAATAGGGATGCCTCAATCCGCCACTCGTGTCCGCAGGAAGCGTATCGCCCGGGGCTTTACGCTGATCGAAGTCATGATCTCTGCCACGATCCTGGCGGTGGGACTCCTCGCCCTCGCCGGAATGCAGGTGAGCGCGATCCGCGGTGGAAAACAAGGTCGCCACACGACCGAGGCGGCGGCGGCGGCGCGCAGCCTGCTGGAGCAGTTCGACCGCATGCCTTGGACGTCGCTCAATGCAACGGGTGGCTGGGTGCAGGTGGGCGATCCAGACGCGGGCCCTGCTCCCACCCCGGTCAGCAATCCCGGGAATACCATCCAGTCCACGGCCGGGGTAGTCGTCGAAGAACCCTACAACCTCCAGTGGCGTATCACGGACCTCGTGGTGGGCCAGACCAAGAGCATCGACGTCCAAGTCACCTGGACCGACAACACCAACGGCCAGCTCAAGACGCTCGTGCTCTCAACCATGAAATACAACGGACCGGTCGAGTAGATACACCATGCGCAACCACCAGGGATTCACCATCACCGAGCTCATGGTCTCCATTGCACTGATGGCGGTCGTGATCGTATGGCTTATGGGATTCTTTGTCGTGCAAAACCGCAGCTACGTCGTGACAGACGAAGTCGCCGAGGCACAACAGAACTCGCGAACCATCCTCGATCTCATCGAGCGTGAGATCCGTGCTGCAGGAATGCTGGTCCCGGAAAACGGTGCCGCCTGCGGAGTCGACAACACAAACGCCCCGGATGTTCTCTACGTGGGCGATGCCGACGCGATCGATCCGACGAACCAGAACGTGGCGACTTTGGGAGCGAAGGTCATCGCGGGCCTAGGAACGAATACACTCACGGTCAATAGCGTCGTGCTGGACGGTTCACCCTACTACATCACGACGACTCCGGGAGTCCCGTCGAGCGACTTCCGCTGTGACACCGGAGTCTGCAACGGACCCAATTCAGTCGCGGGTGGCGTCATCCTGATCGATGCTGCCAATCCGGGCCGGGGCGTCGCGTGTGGCACGATCACGGCGATCCCAAATGCAACGACGATCCAGGCCAACTTCACGAACGCTCTCGGTGGAATCACATCGAACCAGCCGAACATTCTCGCCATTCCCGCGCACGTCTACACCGTCGTGAACAATCAGCTTCGCCGTGACAATCTCGTGCTGGCAAATGACGTGGAGGACCTGCAGGTCGCGTATTTCTTCGACGTGATCCCGAACGGTCTCGTGGACAACATCGCCCAGGAATACCCGGGATCGTCGCCTGCGCTCGGCGGTGTGCAGTACAACCCTGCGGCGTGGGATGGCACGAGATTGCGAGAGATCCGGGTGAATATCGTGGTCCGCTCGAGAACCGCGGATCTGAACCTCCAGAACTCAGAGCCGCAGGCCACCGAAAACCGCACCGGGCTCGTTCCGGACCCGGCGGGTCAGAACTATCACCGCCGCGTGGTGACGAGCACCGTGCGGCTCCGGAACATAGGTCAACGCACATGAGTGTTGAAAGACGATCGCGAAGGCAAGAAAGCCGGCGAGAAGGCGGCTCGGCACTCCTCGTCGCCGTCATGATGCTCGTGTTGATGGGGCTAATCGGAATCGCTGCCCTCGACACCATGACGAAAGATCGCCAGGTCGCGGGGTTTCAGCAGCGCGCGCGGCTAGCCTTCTACGCAGCGGACGCGGGGGTGGCGACGGGGCTTAGCCTTGTACTCCAGGCGACGAGCCGAAGCTCTGTCCCTGTGCTCCCCGCCACCACCCTTGGAGACGCCGTGATTTATCCCTATGGCCAGCCCGTGTTCACCGGTGATCCGCTGGTTGCGAATCCGGTGATTTACAGCAAAGACGGCGGCCCTGTGCAGGGAATGAACCTTCAAGTGCCACCGCAGTTTGTCAACACGCTTTGGGACATCCGCGTCCAGGGGCAAACCTCGGACGGCGGGAGGTCCAACCTCGAAGCGATGGCCACAAAGATGCTGGACAACGGCTACTAGGCGAGAAGCTCCGAGGGAAACGAGATTCGAAGTTCCGGGGGGGTCTTAGGAGAGCGCAATGAGGATCTCAAGAAAAGCGACGACCAGCGGTTGTGCTGCGCTGGCAGTTCTTGGCTGCGTCGTCCTCGGACCCAATCGCAGCGTTGGCGATGACACCGCGATCTTCACGGCGCAGGTTCCGCCGAACGTTCTGATCCTCCTCGACAACTCGGCGTCCATGAACGAGGTCATGTGGCATCCCGCCATCGAGCAGCAGGCGGACCTCGTACCGGGCCCGACCGGCGGCTGCACTCAAACGACGTGCCTGCTGACTCAGGCCGGGACCTATGTGAACGCCGCGGCCGGACTCACGCCCAACTGCCCGATTTTCGGGATCGAGCCTCCGAACAGCTGCGGGGCGGCCAGTCCATCGCCCTGCTTCAACCCAGGCGGGGGACGCCCGGGAAATTTGACGGCGGACCAGAGCGGAACCCTGAACGACGCGAGCGGCAAGCCGACTGCCTACTATTGCGACCACCTCACGAAGCAGTGCCGCTTCACCCTCGACACTACTGCGTCGGGTTTCACGTCCACGGGAAGTTACACCTGCGCGAGCGGCTCGACGGTGACTCCCGGCTATATCACACGGACGTTCTGCGGTCGCACGCGCAACATGTACGTCGACGGGGAGACTTTGTGTGAAGGAAACCAGACGTGGTGGACGGAGCTCTACGTCGAATGGTATTTCAGCGCGAACGCCGATCAGTATTTCACCAACGGTACGGCAAACTCGAGCGCTCCCAACAATGAGGCGAACACCTCCACCAATGTGAACCTGGTGGATGCGAATAAAAACGGCCAGCACTACATCGATGGCTCGAGATATGCGCTCTATAAGATCAGCCGGATCAGAGCCGCGAAGGACGTCGCAAAGGACGTCATCTTCCAGACCAATACCAACTGCGCGGCGGGTACGGGAAACCTCGCTACCCTTACCTGTCCCTTCGGCGTCAAAAATGCTGTGCGCTTTGGTCTCGCCCAGTTCGACAATACGACGGACGCCCCGGGCGCCTGGGTGAAGGCCCCGATTGCCAACTACGACACAGCCGGCGTGCAAGCGACAGCGTTGGATAAGGCCATCGGCGCCGCTTCCGCCGATGCCTCCACGCCGCTCGCGAAGTCGCTCTTCAAACTCTACACCTACTTCATGCCGAGAAGCGGAACGATGCCAAAAGGCGCAGACGGCGTCACGTCCTTCCCTGTATATCAGTACTCGACTGTCGACGGCTCGAACGCGGGTGCCGCTGCGACCGCGGATCCGCTCAACTGTAACCAGACTACGAGCCCTGGGCCGTGTTCATGCCAGAAGAACTTCGTGATGATCATCACGGACGGTTTCCCGACGCACGATGACTTCCTGACGGACGGAGCCGGAAACAGCAACACCGGGGGACGGACCGTAGGATTCGCGAACTTCATCGCTCCAACGCCGGGGTTAGGAACGGCTGCTACGCCGACGCTGATCGGAACGTATCCGCTTAACGCGACGGATCGGTGGGCCTCAGCGCTGGACATCGCCAACGGGATCACGTTCACGGGTGCCCCCCCTCCGGGCGTGACTTACACGGGTAGTCCGTCGCCAACCGACCAGTGCGCGAACTGCGAAGGGCAATGGCGTTACCTTCCGGACATAGCCTATTTCATGCATAACAATAACTTCCGTCCGGACCTGTGCACGGGAGCGACAGGGTCGGCGAGTTGCCCGAACGGCCCCGAGACGATCGATGTCTACACCGTGGGTTTGGCGACGGGCATTGGCCAGCTTCAGGCGAACGCAAACCTGATCCTGCAGGAAACCGCGCTGAACGGCGGCGGGGGTGGGCCGGGCGTCGGGTACTTCACTTCGTCTCAGTCGTCGGAGCTCGTGAGCGCGCTCACCACACAGATCCAGGACATCCTGCTCAAGTCGCAGTCCTTTACGGCAGCAACGGTTCCGGCCTCGCGGACGTCGCAGGGCGGAAACTTCTACATCACGCAGTTCCTGCCTTCCGATACGGATCCCCTCTGGCAGGGCCATCTCTTTGACTACCAGATCACCCTCGCGGGACAGATCCTGGATGCAAACGGGAACTGCGCGGTGAACGATCCTTCGGGCAACTGCGAGACCGGCCCGCTCCTGACGACCGCCGTGCCATTCTGGGATGCCGGCGCGAACGTGCCGAATCCGGGCGCACGGAGGCTCTACTTCAGCAAGACGGGCGTGACGGCGGGGAACGTCCCCCTGACCTGGACTCCGGCCAACGTCCCGGGAACGATCACCAATACCGACCTGAACATCCCGGCCGCGCCGTTCCCGACGGTCGTCTATCCGGGAAGCAATGCAACGAATGCGGTGCAGCTGACCGATGAGATCGTGGCCTACACAACGGGCTGCAGCTATGGAAGCGGGGTCACGACACCGGTCTTCGCGGCGGCAGTGGCTTGTACCAACTTGCCGTGGCTCTTGGGGGATATCTTCCACTCCAATCCCGTGATTGTGGGGAGTCCAGCGGCGCATCTCAACGAGCCGACGTACCAAAGCTTTGCGACGACCTACGCCACCCGGAACCGGCTGATCTACGCCGGCGCAAACGACGGCTTCCTGCACTCCTTCGCAGCGGGGGTCTGGCAGACGACCGCGACTGCACAAGTACCTGTTCCGCCGGGCTATGACCGAGGAACGGGCGTCGAGCAGTTCGGCTTCATGCCGTGGAGCGCCCGGCAGACCATCAAATATTTTCCGATCGATATTCCGAATAGGAGTTACTACTACGTCGACGGCTCGCCCCATGCTGCGGACGTCTGGTTCCCGTCTAGCCCAACGGCCACCACCAAGAGCGCCACGGATTGGCACACGATCCTCGTGGGTGGCATGCGCCAGGGCGGGTCGGACCCCAATACGCCGAGCTACACAGAGAACGGGACGGAGCACTCGACCGCGAGCGTGACGGGACTTACGACAACCAGCGGATTGTATGTTGGAGAGTCGGTGACGGGAGCGCACATCCCTGGCAATACCACGATTACAGCCATCGTGAGCGGAACGGCGATCACGCTAAGTGCCGCCGCGACCGCTTCTGTAACGGAGCCGCTCGGCTTCGGCGCGCTCCATGGCAACTACTACGCGCTGGACATCACGAACCCGAACGGCCTCGTAGGCGGGCCCAACTTCCCTGCGTACCTGTGGGAGTTCCCGGCGGAGGGATCGCCCGCAACCCTGACACAGTATGTCGGCCAGACGTGGTCGGAACCCGTCATCACGAGGATCAAGCTCGCAGTCGGCGCAAACAACAACAACGGTCAGGGCTTTGAGCGCTGGGTGGTGATCGTGGGTGGTGGTTACGATCCGTCTGGTGATCCGAACACCATCGGTTACAACCAGAGTGCGACACTTGGTCGGGCGATTTTCGTGCTCGATGCGGAGACGGGTCAGGTGATCGCGCAAAAAGTCTTCTCGCCGACCAATCCCGCGACGGACCCGCAGACGCAGATGTTCTACGCCATTCCTTCCACGCCCGCCGTCTTCGATCTCAACTTCGACGGCTTCGCCGATGTGATTTACGTCGGTGACCTTGGAGGCAACGTTTGGAAGTGGTCCATTACGAACGTCTGCAATGACCCGGCAACCCTCTGCACCAACAGTTGGCCGTTTACGAAGTTCTTTGCGGCCCCCGCGTTCCAGTCGACTCCGGCCCCCGCCGGAACGGCCGTCGCAAACTCTCCCCCGGTGGCGGGTGACCATTACAAGAGCTTCTTCTATCCGCCGGTCGGGACCTTCGAGAGCCAAACGCTGTGGATCGGCTTTGGAAGTGGCGAGCGCGCGAACCTCACGTATCCCGGTATTTCGGGCGCCAACGTGAACAACAACAACCGGTTCTACGCGATGACCGATACGGATCCCTTCGATCAGAGCTCGACGACGCCCGCGACGCTCACGGAGGCGAACCTGCTCGACGTGACAAGTCCGCTCCCGGCGACCTCAGGCGGCACATGTCAGCCGATCACGCAACGGGGCTGGTACTTCCTGGCGAGTACGGACGCTACGGACAATGGGACCGGCATGACCTGTAGCCAGACGCAGGGCGCCCCCTCGTGCACCGTGACCGACAATACTGCCGGTCTCGGCGAGAAGTTCGTCACATCCGCGACCATCTTCGCCGGCAACGTTTTCGTGTCGTCCTTCATCCCGAACCCCAACCTTGGGACGGATCCGTGCCAAGCCGGTGGAAGTTCCTTCCTGTATACGTTCAGCATCCAGTGTGCGATGGGCTTGTACGCGACGAATCCAGGCACCGCCCAGCGCACCCTGTCCCTGGGGGCGGGAATGCCTACCGATCCGCGGATTTCGATCAGTGCGGGAACCGTTCCCGCAGGCACCCCAGGCTCAGGAACCGGAAACTGCACCGGGTCCGCGAACAAGGTGATCGTCCTAACAAGCAGCAACACGATTTCCAACACTGCTGCGGGTTGTAACAAGGGCAACGGGGTTGGGATCCTCTACTGGCGAGAGCACCAGTAGTCGGAACAGTCGGGAGGGGAGTTGCATGGGAGCGGCAAAGCACGAGGGCGCGGAGGGCCGCCGAGGCTGTCCGCGCGTGGGGTGGGCAGAGGTCGTCGGCGCGGTGCTGGTCCTTGGGGTCGCCCTGGCATGTGGGCCGCGCGAGACCGCGAAACCCAGCGGAGCTCCCATGGCACAGGCGCCCGCCACGCGCAGCGGGAACCGACCGCCGGTCGTGGAAAGTGTGCGACTCGATCCCGCGAGCCCGAAGCCTGGGCAGCGTGTGCGTGCGATCGCCCGGGGATCGGATCCCGATGGTGACCCGGTGGAGTTTAAGTACCTCTGGCGGATCGATGGGCGCTCGCTCCCGCAGACCACGAGTGAAGTGGACATCGGCCCAGTCGCGAAGGGTGCCCACATCGAAGTGACGGTGGTGGGCAACGATGGCCGCTCGGAGAGCCAACCGATGACGGCGGTCGCGACCATTGGCAATCAGCCGCCTGAGCTGGTAGCGGTCCAGCTTCAACCTCCGGGGGAGATCAACGTCGGAAGCCCGGTGGTCGCGAATCCCCAAGCGATGGACGCCGACGGAGATCCGATCAGCTACCACTACTCTTGGTGGGTGAACGGTCAACCCGCGGGAGGCGATGAGGCCTCTCTCGACACCTCCAAGCTGCGGCGGGGTGACACGGTGAAGGTCCGGGTGGTCGCGACCGACGGGATGGACGAGTCGAACGCGATCGAGAGCCCGCCCATGCGCGTTGCGAATGCGCCGCCGAAGATTACTTCCAGTCCGAGCGGCTTGGATCCTGACGGAACCTTCCGTTATGCCGTCCAAGCCGTCGATCCGGACGGTGACCGGACGCTTCGCTACCGTCTCGTCAAGGGCCCCGATGGCATGACCATGGATTCGCTGACGGGCATTGTGAAGTGGAAGCCCAATGCGACACAGACCGGAAAGCAGGCCGTGGAGATCGCGGTGGATGATCTTCAGGGGGGGACAACGTCCCAGCGTTTCGAACTGACGGTGGGCGTCGACCAGGCGCAGGCGGCGGCAACGCCGGGGACGGAGACTCCCGCGCCCAAGGCAGGGGCCTCGCCGACCCCCAATGCAACTGCACCCCTCGCTTCGGGTCCTGGGAGCTCGGGTATGACCGTGCCAACTGGCAGTCCTGAGCCCACAAGGACGGGCGGCGCTCCCGTTCCGAAGGCGGAGCGCACGCAGCCTCCTGCGGCGGCGAGCGACGACACGGATGAAGAAGCGGAAGCGCCGGCTTCCCCGCAGCCGAACCGTCCGGTCTATCGCCATCATGGAGCGCCGGCGACTCCGACGCCGGCGCCTGCGGATGGAGGGAGCGCCGAGTAACCTCAAGCGGCACTCTCGCTGGAAACGCTTCGCGCTAGTCGCGGATCCCGTACTCCTTGAGCTTGTAGAGAAGCGCGCGGTGGCTGATCTGGAGCAAACGGGCCGCATGCGTGCGGTTCCCCCCCGTGGCCCTCAGTGCGCGCTCAATGAGTTCTGTCTCCGCCGACCGGCGGGCGCGGCGAAGTGAGAAGTCGGAAGGCGACGGCCCCTCGAGCGGACCCGATGGCTCGGAGGCGACCACATTCGCCGGCAGCTCGCGCAATCCAATGCGCTCTCCCTCTGCGAGGATCACTGCTCGCTCCATCACGTTTTCGAGCTCGCGCACGTTCCCGGGCCAGCGGTAGGCGAGGAGCTTCTCGAGGGCCTCGTCACTGAGGGAGCGCACGGGTCGACCCAAAAGATCGCGGAAGTGGGCCAAGAAGTGGTCGAGCAGGAGAGGGGTGTCTTCCCGGCGCTCCCGAAGCGGCGGAACCTTCACGCGCACGACGTTCAGCCGATAGAAGAGGTCCTCTCGGAATCGTCCACTCGCGACGTCGCTCTCAAGGTCGCGGGCCGTCGCAGCGATCACCCGCACATCGACGCGACGCGATTTCGACTCCCCCACGGGACGCACCTCTTCCTCCTGGAGCACGCGAAGTAGCTTCGCTTGGAGGGGGGACGGGAGCTCCCCAATCTCATCGAGAAAGATGGTGCCGCTGTCTGCCTCGACAAAGAGCCCCCGGCGCGCACGGTCGGCTCCGGTGAAGGCGCCCTTCGAATGTCCGAAGAGCTCACTTTCGAGCAGCGTCTCGGGGATTGCCGCGCAGTTCACGGCCACAAAAGCCTCGTCTCGGCGCGGAGACTGCGCGTGGATTGCGCGTGCAAGAACCTCCTTGCCCGTTCCGCTCTCACCGGTCAGGAGGACCGTCGACTTGAACTCTGCAGCGCGCTCGAGGAGCTCCAGCACGGCGATCATCGACGGCGATGCCGCGACGATTGGTCGGTCTCCCACAGCCCGGTGAACGTCGCGCCGTAGCATCTGGTTCGCGCGGCGCAGACGCTCGCGCTCGCGGGCCTTGCGGATCACGAGCAAGAGCTCGGACGGTGTGAAAGGTTTTGCGAGGTAGTCGTAGGCCCCGCGTCGCATCGCCTCGATGGCGAGGTCTGCGGTGCCGAAAGCCGACATGAGGATCAACGTGGCACCGGGCAGACGTCTTGCGAGCTGCGGCAGGAGCTCAAGGCCGTCGACCCCGGGCATGCGCAAGTCGCATAGCACGACGTCGAAGGGCGTTGCTTCGACGAGGCGAAGCGCCTCCTCGCCTCCGGACGCTGCCACCGCCTCGTAAGATTCGGCCGCCAGCATGAGCTGGAGACTTTCCCGGAGGGCCTCGTCGTCCTCGACGATCAGGATCCGTTCGTCCATGCAAATCCTATCGGACAGGGAAACCCCGCAGTTGACCTCCCAGCGCCACGGCTTCCGTGACTGTCGTCACCTCTCGCTCCTCCCGGGAGGTCGAGACGACATCACGCGCATGCAGCGAGGGGGGCGGCTGCGGCTGGGCTGCGTGAGAGAGGAACGTGATCCGCGACACAACGCGGAGGCGGGAGCCTGCTCAAGTCCCTGGAACCACGGGCCGATAGGCCGACTGGTTAGCCGTAGTGCGCCCTTGGCGCGGGGGCGTGTGCGGCGGAGGGGTGATGCCGATCAACAATGTCCAGCGCTTTCGTGAGAGCCTCATGATGAGCAAGGCCGAGCTTGCGCGACGAGCGGGTCTCTCGACGCTGACCATCGATCGGCTCGAAGCCGGTCGCCCGTGCCGTCTCGACACCAAGCGCAAAGTACTGCTCGCCCTCGGCTTGAAGGTCACGGACAAGGATCGGGTCTTCGGCTCCGCGGACGGCGGAGACGGCGTGGACACCGAGCCGAAGGCCGAGACCGAAAGCCGCCAGGGCTAGGACCGGAGGAACCGTGCAGCTTTCCATCCCGAGCTTCGGCTTCGGCAAGAGCAAGTCGGTCGTGGGCCTCGACATCGGCTCATCGTCCGTGAAGGCCGTGGAACTCGCGATCAAGCCGAAGGGCTTCGAGCTCCTGCACCTTGGGATGGCCCACCTCCCGCCGGAAGCAATCGTCCAGGGCGCCTTCTTGAACTCGGCCGCGATCGTGGAAGCGATCAAGGAGTGTCTTGCGAACGCGCGGATCAAGGCCACGCAGGCCGCGGTGGCGGTGTCAGGTCACTCGGTGATCGTCAAGAAGATCAGCTTGCCGGCGATGAGCCGCGAGGAGCTCGAGGAGTCGATCCGCTGGGAGGCCGAACAGTACATCCCGTTTGACGTGAACGAGGTGAATCTCGACTTCCAGATTCTCTCGTCCGGGCAGGCCGAAGGCCAGATGGATGTGCTCCTCGTCGCTGCGAAGAAGGACCTGATCGACGACTATACACACGTTCTCAGCGACGCCGGGCTCCAGCCGGTCGTGATGGACGTGGCCGCCTTCGCTGTCGAGAACGCCTATGAGGCGAGTCACAGCGGCCCATCCGAGGATGTGATCGCGCTGGTCAACATCGGTGCCCAAACCGCGAATATCAACATCCTCGCGAATGGAGTGCCCGCCTTCACGCGCGATATCTCCACGGGGGGCAACCAGTTCACCGAGGAGATCCAGAAGGCGCTCTCCATCAGCTTTGAGGAGGCCGAGCGCATCAAGCTCGGCGGCTCGGGTGCCGAGGAGAGCCAAGAGGTCGTACCCCACGAGGTGGAGCAGGCGATGCGAACAGTCAGCGACACCGTGATAGGTGAGATCACTCGCTCGCTCGACTTCTTCAGCGCGACCTCGGCCGACAGCAGGATCGGCCGGATCGTGCTGGCGGGCGGTGGTTCGAAGGTCCCGGGTCTCGACACGCTCTTCCATGAGAAGACGAACATTCCGGTCGAGCGAATGAATCCGCTGTCCAAGATGCTCCCGAGCACAAAGTTCGAGCCCGCGTACCTGGCGGAGGTGGCGCCCTTCCTGGGTGTAGGAGTGGGTCTCGCACTGCGGAGGGCCGACGAGCGATGATTCGCATCAACCTTCTCCCCGTCCGCGAAGCCCGAAAGAAGGCCGATCTTCAGCAGCTCGGCCTGATGTTCGCCGTCACACTGGGCGCTTCGGTTGCAGCTGCCGTGCTCGTGCACGTGTCGATTCTGCATCAGATCTCGAACGCCCGGGAACGGGTAGAGACGATGAAGCAGCAGATCGACGCGTTCAAGCCGCAGCTCGCCCAGGTAGAGCAGTACCGCGCGAAGAAGGCGGACATCGAGCGGAAGCTCGGCGTGATCCACGACCTTGATCGCGAGCGCTCGGGTCCCGTGCACGTGCTCGATGAGCTCTCGAGCCATACGCCCGAGCGCCTGTGGCTGACCTCGCTGGAAGCGGTCCCGACTGGCGTGACCCTCCAGGGAATGAGCCTCGATACCGAGGTCGTGGCCACGTTCATGAAGTCCCTCGAGGACTCCCCGTACTTCCAGGACGTGGAACTGAAATCGACGGAGCTGTCGGAGCGCGACGGACTGAAGCTCAGCAAGTTCGAAGTTCACGCCATGCTGAAAAATCCCGAGCAGACGCCGGTCCAGCAGACGGGGGACGCAGGGAGTCCCCCCAGCGGGGCGTCTGTGAGCACGGCAAAAGCGTCGACTCGGTAGGAGGAGCCAATGGACCTAGGTCTCGACAAGCTTCAGGGGAGTCTCGACAAGCTCACCAAGCTTCCCCGGCCCTACCGCATGGCGCTCTTGCCGGCGATCGTAGTGATCGTCTTTGCGCTCTACGGCTACTCGCTCTACATGCCGGCCAGCAGTGAACTTGAATCGTTTCGATCGCAGCAGCTCGAGCTTCAGCGCAAGCTAAACGAGGTCCGGTCGGTCACGCAGAATCTAGGGGCATTCGAGGAAGAGCTCGGGCGCCTCGACCGCCAGCTCTCGATCGCACTGCGCCAGCTGCCGAACAGCACGGAGCTTCCGGTTCTGCTGACCGACATCAGCACGCTCGGCAAGAACGCGGGACTCGAGTTTAAGTCGTTCAAGCCGAAGCCGGAGATTCCCCGCGAGTTCTACGCGGAAGTTCCGATCGAGATCGAGTTTCATGGCCACTTCCATGAGGTCGCGGGATTCTTCGATCAAATCTCGCGTCTCCCCCGGATCGTGAACGTGAGCGATCTGAAGATGAAGGTTGATCGGGAGACCACGAACGAGACGCTGCTGTTTGTTTCGGGGAACGCAACAACCTTCCGCTTCCTCGACACGGCGCCGGCGCCGAGCCCTGAGAAGACAACACCGGCGGGGACAGCACCGGCGGGGACTGCGCCGGGTGCAAAAAAGCCGGCCGCGGGTGGAGGAGGTGAAGCGTGAGGCGAGCGATCGCGACGTTTGCCGTCAGCGCACTGCTCTGGGGCTGCGGCCAGAACACCGGGTCCGTATCGGTGAACGATTACGAGGCCGCGCGTCAGCAGGCGATGGCGCGGTTGGGAAAGTCGAAGGGTACAACCCCGGCGAAGCCCGGAGAGGCCGCCCCGGCCCAGCCTACAGAAAACTCGTTCGGGGGCGCCGACAAGGGCTTCTCCTACGTGGCCGCCGGAAAGCGGGACCCATTCCGGTCCTTCATCCTCGAACAGCAGGCGAGCCGAAACCTCGCGCATGACCGGGGCCCGCTCGAGCAGTTTGAGCTCGCACAGCTTGCGCTCCACGCAGTGGTTTGGGACACGCCGAGACCGCGCGCGCTCGTCACCGACCCGTCGGGCCGGGGCTACATCGTGGCAGAAGGTACTCCGATCGGGAAGAACGAAGGGCGCGTGACAAAGATTACGGACAACCTCGTGGTCGTTCGTGAGACCTACGTCGACTATCTCGGTGAGCGGACCGAGAAGGACATTGAGATGCGCGTTCGCCAGAGCCAGGGAGGGTGAGATTCGATGACTCGATCCAACCGTGATCGATTCGGCGGAGTGCTGGGTGTTGTGGGGGCGGCTCTCGCGCTCACCGCGGCCCTGGCGTGGAGCGCTGCGAGCGCGCAGGCCATGGGGTCGTGGCAGAGCGGCGGAACGCTCTCCGACGTGCATCCCCAGGCGGTGCCGTCCGTGAACGCGGGTCCGCCCGCGGTGTCGGCGGGGCCCGCGGATGAGGCGCCCGCAGCCGAAGCACCGGCCGCGCCCGAACCGTCTTCACAAGGCGGCGCGGCGAGCAAGCTCGTGGGTGTCGAAGCGCGAACGACGCCGGAAGGCACTGTGCTGGTGCTGAAGGGCGACGGCCGCATCGATGGAGCGTCGAGCTTCACGCTAGAGAATCCAAGCCGCCTCGTGCTTGACATCCCGGGCGTTCAGAACGCAGTCACGACTCCGCGCATCGACGTCGGCAGTGCGCAGGTGGCGCGGGTTCGCGTCGCCCAGCATGACGGCAAGGTGCGGGTCGTGATCGACGGCGGGAGCGCCGCGTCCTTCGCAGGAAGGCGGATCGAAGCGTCGAGCGACGGTTTGATCGTAACCCTCGCCGGGAGCCCGGGTGCGCAACCGACGGCGGCCTCCGCGCCCGCTGCTGCGGATTCGGCGGCGGAAAGCCCGGCCGAGAACTCACAGGCCTCTGCCGCCGCGCCCGCTCCCAGCGCGGCTGCGGCTCCGACGATTCATCAGGTGACGGCTGTCAAGCTCGACGCCCAGGCGGACAAGCACCGCGTTGAGATCGATGCGGACGCGACTGTGAAGTATCAGATGATGCGGCCGGACAAGGAGACGATCGTGGTGAGCCTGCGCAACGCAACGCTCGCCGATGGAGCACAGACCAAGATCACTCCTGAGCAGCCCGGTCCGGTGTCGCTGGTTACGGCGTTCGCTCAGCCCAAGACGAAGAAGCCCGAAGTCCGCGTCGTGATCAAGCGGGCGGCAGGGATGAAGCCGACGGTGACACGGGAAGGAGACGCCCTGTTCATCGACTTCCCAGTGGGTGACGCTGTCGCGGCGAAGCCTCCGATGCTTGCGGCACCCAGTGAGACTCCGGCCGCTCCGACGGCTTCCGCGGCAGCCAGCGCGGCGCCGCAGAAGACCTCGCAAGCCGCAGCGCCGGCGTCGATGGAGACGGGGAACGCCTCGGACATCCTGCAGGAAGGCGGAATGGTGAATGGAAAGGAGTACACCGGACGGCGGATCTCCCTCGACCTCAAGGAGGTCGACATCAACGACGTCCTGCGCCTCATCGCCGAAGTGTCCGATCTCAACGTGATCGCTGGCGATGAGGTCACAGGCAAGGTGACCATTCGCCTGGTGGACGTTCCTTGGGACCAGGCTCTTGACGTGATCCTCCTGACCCGGGGTCTTGACTTCGTACGCGTCGGGTCCGTGTTGCGGATTGCCAAGAGGGAAGAGCTTAAGGCAGAGGAGGAGGCGCGGCTTCAAGAGCGCCGGTCCCATGAGAAGCTCGAGGATCTCACCGTCAAGCTTCAGCCGGTGAACTACGCAAACGTCGACGAAGTGGAGAAGATGGTCAAGAAGCTGCTGACGGCCCGAGGAGTAGTGAATGTCGATAAGCGTACCAACACGGTCATCATCAAGGATATTCCGTCGGTGATCGATGAGGCCACGGCGCTCGTCAAGGCCATCGATACACAGACCCCGCAGGTGCTGATCGAGGCGAAGATCGTCGAAGCCAACCTGACGTTTGCGCGCGACATTGGTACGACGTGGGGATTCGGCGCGCAGCCGCTACAGGATCCCCTCGGCGGCGGCACCACGCCGCAGGCCTTGGGAGGCAGTGACTTCCTGCTGAATACGACCAGCGCAAGTAACAACAACGTTACCTTTGCGAACCCGATCACGAACGTCGCCAATGGCCTTGCCAACGTAGGAGCCTTCCTGCTGGATCAGAAGCTGAACCTCAACTTCACGCTCCAAGCGGCTGAGTCGAACGGCGAAGGCAAGGTCATCTCGAGCCCGCGTGTCGTTACTCTGGACAACCGGGAGGCGAAGATTCTGCAAGGCGATTCGATTCCCTTCCAGACCTTCCAGAACGGCGATGCCCAGCTCGAGTTCATCGATGCGGTGCTGAGCCTGACCGTGACGCCGCACATTACCGCGGACAAGAGCATCATCATGAAGGTGGAGGTGACGCGAAACGCGCCTGACAACAGCGTGCCGACGCCGACGGGCTCGCCCGCAATCGCCAAGAACGAGGCGAAGACCGAGAGCCTTGTGGCGGACGGCCAGACGCTGGTGATCGGCGGAATCTACACCGTGGACAAGACGGAACAAGAATCCCGTGTGCCGTATCTCTTCAAGATCCCGATTCTCGGCAACCTGTTCAAGGAGCACTCGATCACCGACACCAGGAAGGAGCTCCTCATCTTCCTGACGCCGCGGGTGGTCGAGCATGCGGAGGTCGCCGGGTAGTCGGCGGTCGGGGATCGCTCAGAAACCGGGGGGGAGCCTGCGAGGGCTCCCCCCCGTCGCTTATACTTTGCCCTCGTGAGGACGATTTGGCTCGTCGGGATGATGGGCGCTGGGAAATCCGCAGTGGGCGCTCTCTTGGCGGCGCACCTCGGGCGTCCCTTCGTCGACACGGACGCGATGGTCGAGCGGATCGCCGGAACCAGTATTGTCGACCTATTCACGCGTGAGGGCGAGGCGGCCTTCCGCAAGCGCGAGCGTGAGGCGATCGAGAATATTGCCGGGGGCGCTCTCGTCGTGGCATTGGGGGGAGGGGCGATCGCCCAGCCCGGCGCGTGCGCGCGGCTCGCGGGAAGCGGAACGATCGTTTATTTGCGCGCCACACCAGAGACCCTGCTGGGCCGGATTGGCGATACCGCAGACCGACCGCTTCTCCACGGTGTTTCCGGGAAGGATCGGCTTCGGCGCATCGCCGAACTCCTTTCCGAGCGCAGTTTCTGCTACGAACAGGCTGCGATCGTGGTGGATACAGACGCGCTCGAGCCCCACGAGGTGGCGGAGGCGATCTTGGGCCGCCTGGGTGGCTCCCCGTGAGCAAGGATAAGGGGGGGGCACGACGATTCGCGACGGTGCCGGTCGCGCTCGGTGACCGAAGCTATCCCATCCACATCGGCTCTGGGCTTCTCGGCTGGCTCGGTGGCGAGATCGCTCGACACACCAAGGCCACACGAGCGGCGGTTGTCACGGTTCCCGCGGTGGGTCGGCGCTACGCGGGAAGGCTCCTGCCTTCGCTCCGGGAAGCGGGTCTCGAGACGGGCCAGATCGCCGTCCGCGACGGTGATTCGCACAAGAACCTGCGCGAGGCGGCGCGCCTTTACGACGCCCTGCTCGATTTCCGCGCCGACCGTGCGACCGTGGTGGTGGCCTTGGGAGGCGGTACCGTGGGAGACCTTGCAGGCTTCGCGGCGGCGACCTTCCTGCGCGGATTGCCTTTCGTGCAGATACCGACCACCCTACTCGCGATGGTCGATGCGAGCGTCGGCGGGAAGGTCGGGGTGAACCTCCCGCGCGGCAAGAACCTGGTGGGTGCATTTTACCAGCCGAGGCTCGTGGGAATCGACATCGACACTCTCGCCTCGTTGCCCGTGCGCGAGCGCGCCGCGGGCCTCGCCGAGGTGATCAAGGCCGGCCTTCTCTGGGATGCGGCATTCTTCGAGCAGCTCGAGGGCAATGCAGAAAACGTCCTCCGGCTCAAGCCCGAGGTTCTCCTTCCCACCATCGAACGAGCCTGCGCGATCAAGGCGGAGATCGTGGCGGAGGACGAACGCGAGTCGGGTCGGCGCATGCTCCTCAACCTGGGACATACCTTGGCCCACGCGATTGAATCGCTTTCTCGCTATCGAGGGATTCTTCACGGGGAGGCCGTTGCAATCGGCATGCTCTTCGCAGCCCGGCGCTCCGAGGCGCTCGGCCTCTGCCCCCCGGGAGTCGCGGGAAGGGTCGAACGGTTGCTCGGCCGGCTTGGCCTTCCCACCGATCTCCCGCCCTACCCGAGGCGAGCTTATCTCTCGGCGCTTCGTGTCGATAAGAAGAGACGGGACGCTCGGATCCAATTCGTCGCGCTGCGCGCCGTGGGTCGCGCCGAGACGGTTCCGCTGACACCCGCCGAGATCCTTCCGGCCGGTGAGTGATTTGCCAGGGGAGGGGGTGTGGAGGAGTTCAATATCGATTCCGCGGGCGAGGCCAGGGCGTCGAAGCATGGGGCCCGAGGCGTCAACTCCGGGGGGGCCAGCGACGAGGTGGCCGCGCTGATCACAGCGGGCGCCGCTGATCCGGCCTCACCCGCTGCCGTGGCTCTGGCGGATGCTTGGCGCCGCGCCGGTCGGGCGGACGAGGCCGTGCGCGTCGCTCGGGAAGCTCTCCAGCACCAACCCGAATCCATGTCCGCGCGCGTGGCACTCGCTCTGTCGCTCCTCGATCTCGGAAAGCCAGGGGAAGCGCGGGGCGAGCTCGCGCGGGCCTTCGATGCATCGCCCGAGCGGGCCCTCGGTCGCGCAGCCCTCGAGCGCGTGGTCGCGGAGGCCGCGCTTCGGCGGGGCCCGCCCGCATCCCTGCCCTCCTCGCCGCCCGCGCCGGCGCAGCCGCTTGAGCTGCTCGACGAAATTGGCGGGGATGAGTTCGACCGCGCCTTCGACGCAGCGGAGTCCGAGGCGGAGGGCGTGATCGATGCCAATCAAGTGGCGGAACAAGCCATCCGCGCCGTCGAACAAGGTGCGTCCGAGGACCTCGTTTCGGCGCCGGAATCTCCGTTTGCGACCGCGACGATGGCAACTCTTCTCGAACGACAGGGCCACGCCGCCGAGGCGCGCGCCGTGCGCGAACGCGCGGTGGCCAGGCCGGACGAGAGCAATCGCACCATCGAGCCCGCGCGCCACGCGGTGAGCGACCTAACGGCTCGAGACCGGGCGCGCATCTTGGCCACCCTCGAGCGCTGGCTCGAGAACCTGCGAAGGGGAGCTGCATGAGCTTCAGATCGATTCTCCAAACCATCGTCGATGGTTGCGGCGGCGGCCTCGGCGCCGCCCTGATGGGCAATGACGGGATCCCGATCGAGCAGGTCACCGGGCGGCAGGGCACACCGTCCGTGCCCCGCGACGATGTGAGTGCAGCGGGTGTCGAGTTCGGGCGGATCCTGGAGGAGATCCGCAAGGCGTCTGACGCCCTCGGAGGGGGCGCGCTGGCTGAAACCGTCGTTAGCCTTACGCACTTCACCCTCATCCTGCGTCACATAGACGACGACACCTTTCTTGTGTTGGCTCTTGCCCCGGATGGCAACCTCGGAAAGGCGCGCTATCTGATCCGGCGTCATTTGCTCGAGCTGCGCGAGGAGCTGTAGCCGGCCAGCGAGGCAGCCTTTTCCCGCTTGCAGACCGAGCGCCGGAGGTCGTCGTGTCCGAGCCGCTCCGCGTCCTGGTTGTGCATGGACCCAACCTGAATCTGCTGGGCTCACGTGAGCCCGAGATCTACGGGACGACAACGCTCGATGAGATCAATGCTTCGCTTACGGCGCAGGCAAAGGAGACCGGCGCAGAGCTAGAGTTCTTCCAGTCGAACCACGAGGGAGCCCTGATCGACCGCATCCAAGAGGCGCCCGCCTTCGCTGACGGAATCGTGATCAACCCCGGCGGTCTCACGCACACAAGCGTCGCGTTGCGCGACGCGTTGTTCGCAACCTCTCTTCCCGTGATCGAGGTGCACCTCTCGAACATTCACGGCCGAGAAGAGTTTCGCCGCCACTCGTTCATCTCCGGGATCGCCCGTGCCGTGGTCGTTGGTTTCGGCGCATACGGCTATGCACTGGCGCTGGACGGGCTCCTGCACGTGCTGCGCCTCGCCAAACAGGAGTGAGCCTCCAACCTCGCTGCCTCCGGCTGCTGCGCGACGGCTCGGCTTCGGGACCCTGGAACATGGGCCTCGACGAGGCGCTCCTGCGCAGCGCGCGCGCTGGGGCTGCGACGCTCCGGCTCTATACGTGGGACGGCCCCTGGCTCTCCTTCGGCTACGGCCAGGGTGCGGATCCACTCCGCGTCGCGCGCTGCCAGGCCGCAGGAGTGGGCCTCGTCCGTCGGGCAACAGGCGGTGCTGCCGTGCTTCACGGAGGAGATCTCACCTACGCAGTCGCCGCCCCGGCGAGCGCACTACCGCCGGGTCTCGCCGCAGCGTATCGCCTTGTCTCGGGTGCCTTGATCGAGGCGTTGCGAGGCGTGGGTGTGGACGCATGGCGCAGCGTCCGATCGGAGCTCACGAGGGCTCCGGAGCGCCCTTTCGACTGTTTCCTCGAGCCGGCGGCTGACGAGATCTGCGCGGGCCCCATTCCGAACCGCAAGCTCGTAGGAAGCGCGCAGCGGCGGGTGGGAGGGGCGCTCCTCCAGCACGGAAGCATCCGGCTCGCCCCGGATCCCCCATCCACAGTCTTGGCCGCGGGCCTTTCGCTGGGGGCTGCGACGAGTCTTGGGGAGCTCGGCTGTTCCGCCGATGTAGAACAGATTGGGAGTGGCCTCGCCCGTACGCTGGCGAGCCTTCTTGGGCTTCCGCTTGAGGTCGACGAGGCCTCCCCGGCGGAGCGGCAATGCGCCCTCGCACGAATGCGCAGCCACTCCTCCGATCCCCTCGCTCTACCAGCGCCCCTCGGAGAGCTGCCCTCAAGGGGGCTTTCAGCCGGCCGATAGATCACAGAGAGGGGGACTCGGCTCCCTCGGCTCCCCCATCGCGAGGCTGAGGGGTCCTTGGCGATAAATAAGCGCAAGATCCTTGAAACGGCGCAGAAATTCCTTCAGAAGGGCTCCCTTGATAAGGCGCTGAAGGAGTATCAGACCCTTCTTCAGGCGGATCCTCGCGACAGCAACTCCCGTCTAAAGCTGGGGGATATTCACCTCAAGCTGGGTCAGAAGGACGAGGCGATCGCGGCCTATCTCAAGGTCGCCGAGCAGTTCATGAAGGACGGCTTTGATGCGAAGGCCGTCGCGCTCTACAAGCAGATCACGAAAATCGATGCCAATCGCTCAGACGTCCAAGTGCCGCTGGCCGAGCTTTACCAACGGCTTGGCCTCACGTCCGAAGCCATGGCGGCGCTCCAGACTGCGGCCGATGCCTATCACCGCGAAGGACGCAAGCGCGACGCACTTGAACTCCTGCGCAAGATGGCGACGCTCGATCCAACAAACACGACGAGCCGCATGAAGATTGCGGAGCTGCTCCGGCAAGCAGGGCTCAAGGACGAGGCGGTCGTCGAGTACGAGGAAGTGGCGGCCGAGCTCGCGCGCCACGATGAGACCGAAGGTCTGATTCAGGTCTATGAGCGAATCTTGGAATTGGATTCGAGTCGCGCGACGGCCCTCGTCGGGCTCGCCCGCGGTCTGATCGCCAAGGGGCAGGCTGACCGCGCAGAACCCTTCGCAAAGCGCGCGACGGAACTGAAACCAGACTCGACGGATGGCTTCGAGATCCTCGCCGAGGCCTATCGCGCCAATGGCCGCGTCGAGGAGCTCGAACCCGTTTACCGCAAGCTCGCCGACTTGTATCGCACACACGGCGATGAAGATCGTGCGCGAGAGATCTTGCAACGCTTTGTATCGGCCGAGCCGCTTCAACTCGATGAGTCCGGCCTTCAGGCCGCGCCGACGCCGCAGGAGAGCGAGCCCGACGTGCTCGACGATACGCCCCTCCCCCGCGGCGGGCCCTCCGATCGCGGCGGAGATCAGCAGGAGGACGACGCGGTCTTCTTCGAGACCGCTGCCCCGGTGCCGCAGCCTGAGATTGACGTGGAGCAAGTCCTGGCGGAGGCAAGCGTTTATCTCCGCTACGGCAAGCACGACCGCGCGATCGCTGGCTTGGAGACGGTTCTCTCACGCGAGCCGGAAAATCGCGCAGCGCTCGAGAAACTCGGTGAGGTCCTTTCCCAGTCTGGCGATCTCTCGCGGGCGGTTGCCGTCTGGACCCAGGCAGCAAAGGTGGCACAGGCCGAAGGTGACAGTGCCGGTGTGTCGTTGCTGCGGGATCGGATCGAGGCCATTGCACCGGGGAAGGGCGCAGCCATTGACACAGGACCGGCAAAGCCCGGCGCATCCTCCGCGCCCGTAGCGCCCCTCGGGCCACGAGAACCTGCGGAGGCCGAGTCGAGCGATCCCTTCGCCGACGTCGACGTCGATCTCCACGGCTCCGAAGGCGCGCTTGGCGACGCCGCGGAGGGCAATCCCCCGAGCGACCTCGAGATCGACGTCGGTTCGGACCTCCTTGGCGAGGATCTCCCGCCTTCACTCGATCCGCCGGAGGAGGAGGCGTCCGAGTTCGAAAAAACCGTCGCGGCACGCGGGGCCGACCTTGGCAAGGGAAATGACACCCACGTCTCGGTCAGTGCGGGGGCCGCATCCGGGGAAGAAGAAGCCGAGGCCGGTGGATCCGGTGGCTCATCGACAACCCCGCAGCAGATCGTCGAGGACCTCGAGGAGGGCGAGTTCTACTTCCACCAAGGTCTCCACGACGAGGCAACTGCGGTCTACAAGCGGGTCCTCGTTGCCGCTCCGAACCATCCGCAGGCGCTGCTTCGGCTCGGTGAGATCGCTGCGGCCCGCGGTCAAGACCCCGCTGCATCCTCCGTCGCGGGCGCGAAGACGGCGAAGGTGGCGGTCACTCCTGCAGCATCGAAGCGCGGCAAACTGGAGGAGACCGACCCCTCCCTCGGCGAGGAAGGCGCGCCGTGGAGCGGAAAGGCTCCGCAAGGCAAACCGGACTCCAAGACAACGGCAGAGGATGCGGACTTGCAGCAGACCGACTCCCAGGAAGTGTCGGTGGATCTCTCGGACCTCATGGGCGACGAGGATCTTGAGCCGTCTTCCCTCGGTTCGGAGCACGCCGACGACTCTGCTGAACTCTCGGCTCCAGACCTTGGTGGCGAATCGTCCGTGGATGAGACAGCGAACAGCAGCGGGACGATCGGGGATACAGATCCCGACCTCACAGGCGCGGTCGAGGATGAAACAGAACCGGATGTCCCGAGCGCGCCGACGACAGCCCCGGCGGAGGAGTCGTCGTTTGATCTCGCCGCTGAGCTCTCCGAGGTGTTCGCCGACGACGACCGCAGAACGAGCGGGTCGTCGGGGAGTCTCGATGATGGCTTTGCGGCGGTCTTCCGCGAGTTTAAGCGCGGTGTGCAGCGGACCGTGAGCCAGGGCGACTATGAGACGCATTACGACCTTGGCATCGCTTATCGCGAGATGGGCCTGCTCGAAGATGCGGTGGGCGAGTTCCAGCTGGCGAGGGAATCACCCACGCGCCGCATGGATTGCCTCCACATGCTGGGGCTCTGCGCGATCGATCTGAAGCGCCCGGAAGAAGCAGTTGCACACTTTGAGCGGGCCCTTTCTCTGCCCGATGTTCCCGATTCGCAGCAGGTGGCCCTGCGATTTGATCTGGGCCGTGCATTTGCGGAAATGGGGGATCGCGCTCGAGCCCGCACGGCCTTCGAAACGGTCGCAGCCCTCGACCCCGAGTTCCAAGACGTCGGCGACCGACTTGCCGAACTCAACGAGCCTGATTCTGCAGTCTCCTCGGAGAGAAGCGACGAGACGTCAGATCTGCTCGATTCACTTGGCGAGGAAGACTCCGGCGTGAGCCTCGACGACGAATCGGCCGCCGGCTCGAACCTACCATCCGAGAACTTCGAGTCGTTCGATGACCTCATCGCGGAGGCCGAATCCGAACACGAGCCCGCTACGGAGCCGCAAGCCCAAGCCGAGCCAGCGCGTCCGGGACGTTCGGTGCCTGAAGAGAAGGCTCAGGCCACCGGATCATCCAAGGGCGCGGGGCGGGCCGCAGCCACCCGTGGCGAGACGCAGGCGCCGCCGGATCCGCCGGCTCCTGCTCCGGGTCCGAACCAGGGCACAGCGCCTACGCCGCCGCGCCGTCGCAAGATCTCTTTCGTGTAAGGGGGCGTTGTGGAGCACCTCAGACACTTTGGACTCGCCCAAGATCCGTTTCAGAATGACCCGTTGGCGCGCCTCTACTTCGCCAGCCGCGAACATGCGGACGCTGAGCGACGTCTGCTTCGCGGCGTTCGGCAGGGCAAGAGCCTGGCCGTTCTGCTCGGCGAGCACGGTTCCGGCAAAAGCACGATCGCCCGACACCTGCTGGATAGCCTTGAGGAGGAGAAGTTCGAGGCGAGTATGATGGTGATCCTTCAGGGGGAGACCGGCTCCAACTGGTTCCTTACGCGGATCGCGCGTCAGCTCGGGATCGACGAGCCGACAGCCGAGCGTGGGGGACTCGTTACCCAGATTTTCAGTCGCCTCGTGGAAGTCCGTGACGAAGGAAGGCACTCTGTCATGTTGGTTGACGGAGCCCATCAACTCCGTGTGCGAGAAGATCTGGGTGAACTGAAGGCCCTACTGCATCTCGAACACGACGAGCGACATCTCCTCACGGTGGTGCTGGTAGGATTGCCAGAACTTGGGGAGCGCATTGCGGCTGATTCGGCCCTGGCGCAACGCGTCGAGGTGCGTGTCGCGCTTTCTGGCCTCGACGTCTCGTCCACCGGCGAATATGTCGCTCATCGAGTGCGGGCCGCTGGGGGCGACCCTCGGATTTTCGAGCCCGCGGCCGTAGCGGCGCTCTGTGGTGCGGCGCGGGGCCTTCCTCGAATCGTGAATACCCTGGCTGACAACGCGCTCTTCGAGGCCCACCTGGTGGGACGCCGGACCGTTAGCCCCATGGACGTGGCGCGTGCGGCGCAGGACTTGGGAATTTCAACTCCAGGGGCCGCCGGAGACGCCACTTCGCCGTCCATCGTCCGCTCCGCAGAATCCCCTGCTCCGAGCGCGTTGCCCGAGACGTCACGGCCGGCGGCCCGACCAGGCTCGGCACCTCGCGCCGCCATCGAGCCCGAAGCTGAGGTGGCACCGATTTTCGACTCGAGCGGTCTTGCTGCCGACCCCTTCCGGGGCCCTGGCGACCTGCCAGACGATGGGCCCCCGAAGGAGGAGGAAATCGACGGCCTCTTTGTGGACCTCATCGACGAAGAGCGCTGAGACGCCTGGGACTTGCTCGCGGCATCACCGCGTGCCACTCTGAGTACGACGCGGGAATAGCTCAGTTGGTAGAGCATCAGCTTCCCAAGCTGAGGGTCGCGGGTTCGACTCCCGTTTCCCGCTCCAGAAAGTGAAAGGGAATCGACAGGTTGGCTGATTCCGTATTTTAATTCCGGCCTTTTGCGTTCCGGTTGTTCCGGTCCACGTTCCGGGTCGCTACGGTCGCTGCCGGAGGACCACCGGTGAGCGCGAAAGTCATCTGGAACCGGCAGCGGAACAAGTGGTACGTCCGGGTTTACGAAGACGGTCGCGAGTGGAAGCAGCCGGTTGGGCCGGACCGGGCCGAGGCAGAGGCTGTTGCTGCGCAGATCGAACGCGATCTCACGAGAAAGAGGGAGGACAGGCTCGCTGGCCGCATCTGCTTTGAGCTCGGCGGATGCGTTCATGGGGAGAAGGCGCTTCGCTGGTGGGCCGCCAACTACAAGTTCAAGCGCAGCACCGCCGCCACCAACCGGTCTGCGCTCGAGCAGCACCTGATCCCGTTCTTTGGTGAAATGGATCTGCGACATCTCACGCACCTGGATATCCGCCGCTTCGCAGACAGTCGCTTCGCCGCGGGAAAGTCTGAGGCGACGGTGTCCAATGCCGTATCGCTGCTGCGGAGGGTGATCAACCTTCTCATCGATGCGAAAGCTCTTAGTCGCAACCCCGTTCCGAAAATGATGAGAGAAGTGATGGAGTCGGCACGCGCTCATCCAGAACGGCAGCCGACGCGCAATCGCGATGCATGGACGCCCGAAGAAGCGTGGACCCTCATGGACGTAGCGGAACGACGCGAGCCTGCCTGGGCGCCGATCTTTTTCTTCTATTTCCAGACCGGCGCGCGTCTCGGCGAAGGAATCGCACTCAAGTGGGACGCGGTGAATCTCGTCGACAGAGATATACACATCCGGCGGGCTGTTAGCGGAGGCGAGGAAGGGGATCCGAAGTGGGGGAAGGACCGTCATGTCCCCATCAGCAACGAACTCCACCAACTGCTGAGACAGCTCGCGCGCGATCGACAGATCACGACGCCTTGGACCTGCCCTGAGTACGTCTTCTTGAGCCCCCGAGGATACCGAATCGACAAGGACAACCTTGAGCGAGCTTGGAATCGCGTGCGGGCTCATGCGCACGCAAAGCACGCCGTGCGGCCCTTCTCACTCCATTCCTTTCGCCATACTTGGGTCTCTACGATGCTGCGCTCTGGGGAAGATCCTCAGTGGGTCGCAAAGTCCGTCGGTGATTCTCTGGAGGTTATCTACAAGCACTACTCTCATGCGATCGCGAATCAACAGCGCGATCTCACGGCTCTTAGCCGACCTCAAGCTTCCGGCGCAATGATCCGAGGGCCTTTGCAGCCCGAGGGGGAAAGGGCTTGCCATCGCTCCGATCGTCTTGCTTCGCATTGATATACTGAATGAGATCGGCAGTACGGATTAGAACCACGCCCTCTGAGCGAATCGCGGGCAGGAGACCCGAACGAATCAGCCGTCGAAGGTGCCGCTCCGACACGCTCAGGATACTCGCGGCCTCTCGGGCTCGAATCGTGAGACGCTCTCTCCACGGCAGCATCAAGAACTCCCCAGGCAGCTTTAGAACATCAGTTCATCCCGTGGGATTCTGCGGTCTGCTTCGTTTTCGATGACGGCGGGCGCCCCACAAGTCACGGCCCCTTGCGCGCCTCCTCGATCGGCTCCGGTCCGCCGTCGCGATAGAGTGACGCCACCGCACGCCGCCACCGCTTCGCACTCTCATTTGCTCTCGCAATCCGGGCCTCGCGCGTCGCGGGATCCGCTTCGACCATCTGGACCACGATCCCCTGGTAAGCCTGGTCGAGCATGCAGGCGAGGAGCCGGAGCTTCTCCAAGACCGCGTTCGTGCGGCGCTCCGACTGCTGGAGAGCTCCGGCAATCGCGGCTTCCACGGCTTCGTAAAGAGACGCAGGTCGTCGGGCAGAAGACGAACCCAAAACTGGATCTGCCTTGGCGTCTGGCGGAAGCGCCATGGTGTCCTTCAGTGCGAAGTACTCGCGCAGACACTCGCGAACACACTTCGACGCCGAGAGGTCTCGGGCTGCAGCTTCTCGCAAGAGACGCTCATAGCCCTCCCGATCCATCCAGGAGCGGAGCTCACTCCGCGCATTGCCGTGGCGCTTCAGCGGGCGCCCCGAGGTGGGCGGAGAGCTCTTCATGTGAGCTTCCGCCCATCGTGGACAGCAAGGTCTTCGCAGTCGACGTCCGACTTCTCGGCGTCGGCGCCTTCCGCCCTTTCGGGCAAGAGCTCGACCCGAGCAGGATCACTTGGGTGCGGGCTGGGAATGCGGGGCACGTCTTTCGGATTCGGGATGGCAACACACTTCCAAGGGGAGGGCGCATCACCGATGCGGTCGGACTGTGCAGGGGCAGGGATCCGCGCGCGCTCGAGAAGCCTCGCCTCGTCGAAGTAGCGGATCTTCCCGGCGTAGATCGGGCGGTGCCCGGCTTTGAAGATGAGCGTCGCGTTGTCGGGAAGGCGCATCACTTCATCGGGCGTGAGAAGCGGCCGCTGGCTCTCCTCCTCGGAGGCCATGACGTGGGAGAGCCAGGGAGAGAGACGGTTTCCCGAGTACATCCTGCGGCTTCGGTGGACGGTCGTCGCGCCCGCCATGTCCGAAAGCAGCCTTGCGGTCTCAATCCGATTGGGCGCGAAGGCCACGCGCACCGCGCAGTTCGACACGATGCTCTCGTCTCTTCCGTAGGCGGCATAGAGCTGCGAGAGATCCTGCACGATCAAGAAGGCCTGTATGCCGTAGCCGGCCAGGTGAGCGAGCTGTGTCTGGAAGAACTCGAGCCGCCCGAGCGATGGAAACTCGTCCATGAGGAGAAGCAGGCGGTGGCGGTAGTGGGGGACGCCGCGGCCGTCTTCGAAGGCCATCCGTTCGGTGAGACGCCGGCCGATCTGCTGCACGAGGAGTCGCAGGAGGGGCCGCGTCCGCGAGAGGTCAGACGGCGGCACGGTGAGATAGAGGCTGACTGGCCTCTCGTGCTGCATGAGGTCCAGGACTTGGAAGTCACAGGCTGCGGTGTTCTCGGCCACGATCTCATCACGAAAGAGGCTCAGGCACCGAAGTGCCGAGGAGATTACGCCCGAGCGCTCGTTCTCCGACTTGTCGAGAAGTGCGCGTGCCGTGCCTGCCACCACGGGATGGGTCCTCGTGGGCTCACCCGTTCCGTACAGGGTCCAGCCGCGAGAGCCGTCCGGGTCGTGCTCGGTCCGCCGCATGACCTCGAGCACGTCATCACTCTTTCGGTGGGGGTTCGAGAGGAGAGTGAGGCAAGTCCCGAGCGACTTGTCCCGCCCGGCGTAGAGGACGTGGAGCATCGCGCCGACGAGAAGCTCCTCTGCGGTGAGATCCCAGTGGTTCTTGGCGCCTGTGCCATCGGGATCGACCAACATGTCGGCGATGTTCTGGACGTCGCGAACCTCGTCTGGACCGAGGCGGACTTCGAGGAGCGGGTTGTAACGGGCGGCGCTTCCGTCCTTACAGGTGGGATCGAAGCGGAGGCAGAGGTTCCCGAGAACTCGCTGGCGATAGCCCGCGGAGAGCGCCCAGTTCTCACCCTTGATGTCGTGGACGAGGGCGCTTTCGGGCCAGGTAAGTAGACTCGGGAGTACCCAGCCGACGCCCTTCCCGGAGCGCGAGGGGGCAAAGCCGAGCACATGCTCGGGGCCGCCGTGGCGCAGGTACTTGCCGAGGCGACGCCGCTCGCCCTTCCACTCCCGCGCCAGAAAGACCCCAGAGCCGGTCGTCATGCCGGTCTCTTTGATCTCTCGCGGGTTCGCCCAGCGAGCAGAGCCGTGGCTATCGCTCTCGCCGCTCATCTTTCGTGCGCGAAGCGAGGAAAGGACGATTGCGACGAGCAGAGCCACGTGGGCGGGGATTACGATCATCCAATGGCCGCGCGAGAAGACAGGCGCCGCCACCCGGCTTCCCCCGTAGCGCCAGTCCCAGACGAGGAAGCTCCACGGGGTATAGAGCGGGCCTACGGAAAGGACCCCCGCCACCACCGCGCCCAGGAGAAGCGCGGGGGCCAGGCGACGAAGGGGAGGAGTGAAAGCCGCCGCGATCGCCAGTGCCAGGAGAGCCACAGCGGCGAGGCCCAGCAGAAGCCGCAGCGGCGGGGAAGGGGAGAAGAGGGGACTCCCCAGTGCGGGCTGGAAGCCGAAGCGCCAGGCGGCCCACTGCGTCGTCGCCCAGAGAGCGCCGAGCAGGAGGCCTATGGCAACGAGCGCCGAGCGCAGAAAGAATCCTGCTGCGGAGCCCGGGGTAGACGACGGCAAGCGGTAAAGAACAGAAGAACGCCGCACAGTGTCTCCACACGGCGTGGATCACGGGTCACCCTGGCGAACACGATCATAGCCTGAGAGAGCGTCCTTGCAAAGTGTCAGACAAACATCGCTCGACGCTTACGCTGCTCTACGCTCTATCGCTCCCGTCCACGATCGCGACTCTGCTCGCGCTCCATGTCTTCGAGGACCCAGCTGAGGATTCTGCGCCTCTCTACTCCAGAGTGCGACACCTCTGCGATCGCGCGCACTTCGCGGCCTGCGCTGAAGCGCTGCGCTGCCCCCGTGGGTATAGCCGTGAGCGTGCGACCCGTGTCGAGGAGGAGATAGACGTCACCGCCCTCATCGATGGCCGCGGTCACGACGCGGCCGCGATAGAGCGCTGCGACCTCGAGCCGGGCCTTCTCGACCGTCTTCCCCGCAAGGCGCGCGGCTTCGGCGAAGCTCAGCGGCTGCCGCTCTCGCTGCTTCATGGCGAGCTCAATCCTTTCCTCGGCGCCCTGCGAAAGGCTGAGCCGCCGCTCCTCATTGAGCGCGCCACGGCTCGCGTCGCCGCGCACGAGGCCCTCTCGCTCGAGCAACGGAATGCGCCGTCTTGCTGCCTCGTGGAACTGCCTGAAGAAGCCGCTCCGCGTGGGGAGCACCGCCGGCGCCTCTCCCATGGTCCGCACAGAGCGCGCGGCGGCGAGGTCAAGGATCGTTGCCGCCTGCGGCACCGATTCGAGCTCTTGGAGTGGACCGTGCACGGCGATCTCGACGAGGGTTCTTTGTGCCTCTTGGGACACGACCCCGCGGCCTCGGAGCGTCACGATCTGCCCAGTCGGGAGCGTTCCCTTCGCGCGGCTCTGGGCGATCTCGGGGCTCGCGCGCACGAAGTGCGTGACCCCGTCCGTCCCTTCGAGGACGAGGTACGAGACCTCCGCCACCTCATCGAAGGCCACACCGGCAACGCGCCCTTGAAGCTCCACTCCCGCGCGAATTGACGTCAAGCGCTGGGGCGCTCCGGGCTCCACCACCGGTCGTCCTTCATGCGTGAGACTGCGCTGGAGATCGCGCACCAGCTGCATCTGCCGGAGCGCGGGACGATGGTGCTCGGAGAGCCTCCAACTGCGCTTTCCCGTGCGTTCGGCGAGACCCAGCTCGACCAAGAACTCAAGCCGCCGGAGCATCTGGAGTCTCACCTCCCGGCCGAGAGGGGAGGGGGGAACGGCCGCTTCGAATGCGACCCTTCGTGCGCCGTCCGCGCGCTCCTCCAGGATGCGGTCGAGGATCCCGAAGTGGCGCGCTTCGACTCCCCGCTCGCGTGCGAGGGCGCGGTCGCGCTCGCTTCGGAGCCCGAGCGTGCGGGTGGCGAGCTCCTGGCTCCGCATGCGGATCCCGTGGGCCACGTACTCCCGCGATATCCAGAGCTCATGACCCTCGCCCGTGCGGCCTCGGATCGCGATGTGAACATGCGGGTGGGCGGTGTCGTGATGCTCGATCGCCACCCACTCGAGGTGCACGCCGAGGTCGCCCTCCAGGGCCCCGACGAGTTCGCGGGCGTGACGGCGGAGATCCAGTCGCTGGCCCTCCTCGGGCGAGACGATGAGCTTCCACAGGCGCGGATCCCCGGCACGCTCCCAGCTCGAGAGCCGCGCCGCGATGTGGATGCCGTCTGACCCCGCATCGAAACCGAGACCCGGTCGACCGGAGTCCTGGGCGCGGTCGCGCGCCAGATAGATGGGATGAGAAGGCCAGCCTCCTGAGCGCAGTACCGTGAGGTCTGCAATCCAAAAACGGGCTCGAGGCCCAACAGGAGGCTGGCATGGAGAAGAGTATCACGAGCGACACGGGGATCAC
>Ga0074046_10000306_pt1 | contig 43896 bp, 44 predicted proteins | sample BogForMeECP23OM3_FD_94441 | JGI IMG/M metagenome (GOLD analysis project Ga0074046, IMG submission 94441) | Bog forest soil microbial communities from Calvert Island, British Columbia, Canada - Bog Forest MetaG ECP23OM3 | ecosystem: Environmental > Terrestrial > Soil > Wetlands ... | reverse complement strand
CGGCGGTCAACCTCGACGTCGGCGTCCAGCACGGGCGCTCCAGATGTAGGCGGCCAGCGGCAGCGGCAGCGCGACCACCAGCAGGACCAGGGCGTACGGCAGCGCGGAGGGCAGTCCGGTCTCCTGCAGCGTTGTATATATCTGCAACGGTATCCCCATCGGGTGGTAGGCGATGATGATCACCGCGCCGAACGCGCCCATCGCCCGGGCCCAGGCAATCGACAAGGCCATGGCCAGCCCCGGTGCGGCCAGCGGCAGCGTGACCCGCCGGAACACTCGCCGCGGCCGGTCGCCAAGCAGGCCGGCCTGCTGCTCCAGCCGCGGCTCGACGCTGGCGAAGGCCGCCTGCGCGCCAAGCACGTAGTACGGCGCCGACTCGTAGACCTCCGCGATGACCAGCGCGAGGAAGGTGTTGGTCGCGGACAGGTTGAAATGTCCGAGCAGTTCGCCTATCGGCGTGTACGGGCCGACCATGAAGACCAGCAGCAGGCCGATGACCAGCGGCGGCAGCAGCAGGCTGCACAGCACGCCGGTCTCCCATACGCGCGGGAACGGCAGTTTCCCACGGGCCAGCATCCAGGCCAGCGGGGTGCAGACGACCAGCAGCACGCCCAGGGTCACCAGCCCGGATTCCACCGAGACCGCGAGCGGAACCAGCGCACCCGGGGCCGTCAGGGAGTTGACGATGGCGCTCCATGACAGGTTCGTCAGCAAGGCGATCACGGGGCCGAGCAAGGCCAGCCACACAATGCCCGCGCCGGCCACCGAGACGACGGTGGACGCCGAACGGAGCCGTGGCTGGCCCCCCGCGAACCGCCCCCGTCCCGCCGGGCGGCGCGGTCCCGGAATTTCTTCCCCCTGGACCGCGCCGCCAGCGGCTGCCGCGGGGCTAGCCGCCCAGCTCACTCGAAATCGCGGCGGGGACTGAGCTTGTCGACCCGGTTACCGTCGGGGTGAGCACGGTGAATCCGCCTGCCTTGTACAGGGCCAGGCCCGCCGGCGACAGCGTGTACTTGACGAACGCGACCCCGGCATCGGTGGGCTTGCCGATGATGGTGATGTCGATGACCTGCGGCGAGCCGGATTTGGTCTTGCCATTGGCCAGCGTAACCGTCGCCGTCTTATACAGGCTCGCGTACTGCGAGCAGCAGAGGTTGATCTGCGGCACCAGCGGGACGTAGTCCAGGTGCAGCTCGACCGCCTGGGTGACGAACGCGCTCGCGGCGTCAAGCTGCCCCGACTCCAGCGTCGAGTCCAGCGAGGACTCGGCGTAGATCTGCGATGACGAGGCCGTGCCGAAGTCCGTGGTGCCCAGGATCTTGGCGACCGTGTCCGACGGCAAGTGGTAGTAGGCCTGGGCGAGCTCCAGCATGTAGATGAAGTCCCGGCCCTGCGGGTCGACGTTGGGGTCGGTGCGGCCGAGCTTCAAGCCAGGCGTCTGGAGCAGGGTGAACAGGTTCTTCAGTGGCTCGCTGCCGTCGGCGATGGCCTTGAACTGGCTGGCGTACTTGCTCTTGGGGTTGTACGCCACGACCATCGAGGTGCCGGCGTACTGGATGTACCAGTTCGTGAACTTGGGCTCGAGCGGGGTGATGTTGTCACTGCCCACGCTCTGGAAGACGTTCGGGTGGATCTCGCCGGCGGCGATGTCAGCCTCCAGGGTGCCGGAGGCATTGGCGTAGCCCGAGTAGCTGTACCCGGTGGCCGCCTTGAAGGCCGGGGCGACGACCTTCTCATTGAGGAACGTCAGCGAGGACGCATAGGCGACGTTGGCGGTGCCAGACACTGCGGGCGTGCTCGACGAACTGGCGCTGGAGGACGCCGAGGTCGAGGTCGAACTTGACGAGCTGCTGCTGCATCCGGCGGCGGCTAGCCCGGTGCACGCTATGGCGAGCAGAGCGACGACCGGCGCTCTTTTCCTGGTGAAGGATAGAATCATTCCTCGAACATTGCCACTGATAGTTGCGTGACGCAAGGAATCCAGACATCACTTTGGTGACGGCCCATCGGAGGCCGAACAACGCGTCGCACCTGGTGATAACCCCTTGGCACCCTCCCCGTACTCGGGCATTGTTGACCGGGTGAGCACTCCCAGCCTTCCGCCGCCGCCGGACACCGAGGACCTCCGAGGGCTGGCGCGTAGCCTCCGCCTGCTCCTCGAGATCGGGGTCAGGACGCTGTCCGAAGACACCGGCCCCTCCGAGCTCGCGCGCCGGGTTACCGGGCACCTCGGCTGCGAACTGAGCACTGTGGTATCAGTGGCCGAGCGGTTCCCGAAGTGGGAGCACGTGAACATCCAGCGGGGGATCGACGCCTACCTCGCGGCCCAGCACAACGACGCAGAGTGGTTCGCGGCACCTGGTGCCGGGCAACGTCCGCACGAGAACATGCTGTCGCTGATCAGCGCGCCCGAGCACTTCGGCGGCTTCAGGGTCGTGGGTCGGCGCGGGATCGGGGTCACGGGCATGGCCGGCGGCACGGGTGGCGACGGGATAGCGGCGGCTAGCTACGGTACCGTCGCCATCGGGCCGGAGGAGAACACCGAGGTCGTTACCTTTGGCCTGGTGACGGCCACGGCACCGGACGGCGCTCCGGTCGTGATCGGGGTCCGGGACGAAAGCCAATTCGGGCCACCGCTGTGCAGCCTCGAGATACTCGCGGCGGAACGGTCAGCGGCCGCCGCGGCCGACCTGCGGTCGGTGGAGGACCAGGAGATCCCGAAGGCCGTCCGGATGCAGGAAGAGGTCGGCCTGCAGTCGGCCACCGACGGCGAATGGCGCCGAACGACCTGGCACATGGACTTCATCTACGCCCTCGGCGGGATATCCAAGGCGCCGGGCAACCTGGCCGTGAAGTTCCGCAACCCCTCGGGCACCATCGAGTGGACCCCGGCCGCTCTGCATGTCGGCAGCAAGGTCAGACTGGACGGCACTATCTTCGGCGAGGACTTCACCTTCCTGCAGGCCCACGTCACCACGGCCGTGCCCAAGCTGACCATCCCGTCGCCGAACATGGTCCACTACCGCGGCGGCCCGGCGATGCTCGACCCCGATGTCTATCCGGATATGGAGGAGTTCTGGTCGGACCTGGCCGCCGCGTATGCCGATGAGGTCCAGCGCCTCGGCGAGCTGGGCTGCACCTACCTGCAGTTCGACGACACCTCCCTGGCCTACCTGAACGAAAGGTTGCCGCAGTCAGGCGCAGGTCGCTTGGTTCAGCCACGGCCGGGTCCGCGGCTGCGAAGCGGGTCTGCAAAGGTGTTGTCATGGCGTGGATTGAGCTTGAAGGTGCGGTCAACGTGCGCGACCTAGGCGACCTGCCCACCGAGGACAGGCAGAAGACCGCGAGGGCTAGGTTGCTACGGGCGGACAACCTGCAGGAACTATCGGCTGCCGATGTCACGAAGCTGGTACGCGACATCGGCGTGACCACCGTGGTCGACTTGCGGAGTTCCAACGAGCTGGCCGCCGAGGGCCCGGCGCCGCTGGATGCCGTCGCGGGCGTGCGGCGCGCTCATCACCCGGTGCTGCCCGAAGTGGGATCCAACACCGACATGGCCGCTGCTGCGCTGCTGACCAGGCGCGATCAGGACAAGTCCCGGTACCCGCGCGATCCCATCTGCGGACACTACCTGGGTTACCTGGAAGACCGTCCCGATCAGGTGGTGGGCGCGCTGCGCAGCATCACGCACTCGCAGGGCGCGGCGCTGGTCCACTGCGCTGCGGGCAAGGACCGGACCGGCGTAGTGGTGGCGCTCGCGCTGATCGCCACCGGTGTCCCGGCCCAGGCCGTGGTCGCCGACTACGCCGCCACGGCGGAGCGCACCGAGGCCATCATGGCCCGGCTGCGCAGATCGCCCTTGTACGCCCGCGATATCAACAGCAGGCCCGCCGATCTGCACCGGCCGCGGCCCGAGACGATGACGGCGTTCCTCGAGCAGATGGATTCCCGGTACGGCGGCGTGGTCCCTTGGCTGGCCGATCACGGTTTCGCTGACGACGATCTGCGCCTGCTCCGCGCCAAACTCCGTCGACCCTGACAGACCCAAGACACCGCGCCAGCGCCCCGTTTCCCATGACGGTCCGCTGGCCGCAGCGCTCCGCTTCAGGCTGAGGACAGTTACCAACCTGCGTCGCAACAGATTCTTGCTTGCCATGGACTAGTTACCTTCCGTTTGCCTTGGCTAGCCATCATCTCGACTTGTCTAGCCAAGATTTGGCATCTTGGTCCCCGGCTCCGGGGACTGTGGTTTGGGAGGGAAATTGCGCGCAAGGCACGCGATTGCGGCGAGTGCCGCGGTTGCCGGCAGCCTGCTGCTCACCGTGGCATGCAGCTCATCGAGCTCCAGCAGCAGCAGTGCCAGCAGCACAACCAGCAGCACAAGCAGCAGCAGTGGCAGCAACGTGAACGCCTCGACCGCCACCTCTGTGGCGGCCTTCGGCGGGATGAACGGGCTGGTGGCGGCAGCCCAGAAGGAAGGGCAGCTGAACGTCATCACGCTGCCGAGGAACTGGGCCAACTACGGCGCGATCATGGATTCCTTCTCCAAGAAGTACGGCATCAAGATCACCGATGCGAACCCGGACGGCTCCAGCCAGGACGAGCTCAACGCCATCAACCAGCTCAAGGGCCAGAGCCGCGCCCCCGACGTCGTCGACATCGGCACGGCGTTCGCGGTCAAGGGCGACCAGGCAGGCGACTTGGCCCCCTACCGGGTGGTGACCTGGAGTAACATCCCGGCCGACGCCAAGGCGTCCGACGCCGCCTACTACGCCAGCTACGGCGGGTACGTCGCGATCGGCTACAACTCGGCGACGGTGAAGACCCCGCCGACCTCGTTCGCGGACCTGCTGAAGCCCGAGTACAAGAACATGGTGGCCATCAACGGCAACCCGACCCAGGCGAACGCCGCCTTCTCGGCCGTCTTCGCCGCGGCGCTGGCCAACGGCGGCTCGCTCGATAACATCGCGCCCGGCGTCGCTTACTTTAAGAAGCTGCACACCGTAGGCAACTTCGTGCCGGTCGCAGCCAGCGCGGCGACCATGGAGAGCGGCCAGACGCCGATCGTGATCTGGTGGGACTACCTGCTGGCGTCCGAGATCAAACCGAGCGTCCCCAGCCTGAAGATCGTGATCCCGTCGGACGCTAAGTACGCCTCCTACTACGACCAGGCCATCAGCAAGTACGCGCCGGACCCGGCCGCGGCCCGGCTCTGGGAGGAATACCTGTACTCGACGACGGGCCAGAACCTGTGGCTCCAGGGCTTTGCCCGGCCAATCGAGCTGTCGACCCTGGTAGCCAACGGCACGGTCAACGAGGCCGCCTACAAGGCGCTGCCCACGGTGTCGGGCACGGTCACCTTCCCCACCCAGTCACAGCAGGCGGCGGCCGAGGCAGTCGTCGCCCAGCAATGGTCCAGTGTGATCGGTTAGCGGTGGACCAGACCGTAGCGGCCCCGGGATCCCTGGCGGATCCCGGGGCCCTCGGGTCCGGCCCCGCCGCGGAATCCGGGCCGCGCCCGAAGCTGACCGTGCGCGGCGTGCTGCGCTGGCTGCGCACAATGGCCGGGATCGTCCCCTTCGGCGTCTATATGACGCTGGGCCTGCTGCTGCCGATGGCCGCGGTCGCGATCGGCGCATTCCGGGACCCGAACGGCGGCGGCTTCACTCTCAGCAACGTCAAGACCGCCACACATGGCGTCTACCTGCACGGGTTTGAGCAGAGCATCATCTTGTCCGTGCTCACCTCGATCCTGCCGGGGATCTTCGGGCTGCTGATCGCGTATGCGATCTTCACGGCCAAACGCGGGACGGTGCTACGGCAGGCGGTGATCACCGCGTCGGGCGTGTTCGCCAACTTCGGCGGCGTGCCGTTGGCCTTCCTGTTCATCGCCACCCTCGGCTCCAGCGGGCTCGCCACCCGGTGGCTTGTCGACCTGGGGTTCGACCCTTATGCGCATGGCTTCAGCCTCTACAACCTCGGCGGCGTCGCGGTCGTCTACATGTACTTCCAGATCCCGCTGATGGTGCTGGTCATCCTGCCGGCCTTGGAGGGGTTGCGCTCGGCGTGGCGGGAAGCCGCCGAGAACCTGGGCGCGCGTACGTGGCATTACTGGCGCTACGTGGGCGGCCCGGTGCTGTTTCCGTCGTTCCTCGGCTGCGTGCTGCTGCTGTTCGGCAGCGCGTTGTCCGCCTACGCCACCGCCGAGGCCCTGACCGCCGGGACCATCCCGCTGACCTCGATCCAGATCGGGTCGTTCCTGAACGGGAACGTCATCGCCGGCCAGGAGAATGTCGGCAAGGCGCTCGGCCTGGGCATGGTCGTCATTATCGCGGCGGCGATGGTGATATACGTCGTGCTGCAGCGGAGGGCGGCCAAATGGCTGCGATAACTGGCACGACGGAGGCGACGGGCACGAGGGGCCCGCGGCCATCGAGAAAGCGAGTATCCCTCCCGGTCTGGCGCTGGGTGATCCTCCTCGTCGCCGCCGTGTACTTCCTGATCCCGCTGTTCGCGGCGCTGCGGTTCGCCGGGATTGGCGCCTTCCGCTCGGTCATCAGCGAGCCGGGCTTCACCTCGTCCCTCGGGCTGTCGGTCCGGCTCGCCGTCGTCACCACCGTGATCACGATCGCGCTGATGCTGCCGACCGCGGTCTACGTTCACCTCCGGTTGCCGAGGCTGCGGCGGCTGCTGGAGGGGATCACGATCCTGCCGATCGTCATCCCGCCGGTGGTGCTGATCGTGGGCGTTCTGCAGATAGCACCGGGCTTCCTGAAGAGCACGCCGTACCTGCTGGCCTTGGAGTACGTGATCCTGGCGATGCCGTTCGCCTACCGTGCCATCGACGCCGGGCTGCGGGCTCTGGACCTGAAGACGGTCGTCGAGGCGTCGAACTCGCTGGGTGCGGGCTGGACCACCACGCTGTTCCGGGTGGTGCTGCCGAACCTCAACACCGCGCTGCTGTCCGCCATCGTGCTGACCGTGGCCCTCGTCCTCGGTGAGTTCACGATGGCCAGCCTGGCCTTGTTTGAGACGTTTCCCGTGTGGATCGTGGTCAACGACCAGACCAGCGGCCAGGTCTCGGTCGCCGCCTCGCTGCTCGCGTTGTTCGTGACCTGGCTGTTCCTGCTGGCCATCACGGTGATCGGAACCCGGCGGGCGCGCCGGACCGGTGGCGGCGAGGTCACGTTGTTTACCGTCGCACGTCAGCAAACGCGGGGAGAGTCATGACCACCAACACCGCCAGGAATGCCGCGGCGGCGGACGGCACCTGGCAGACGGCCAGGCGCGGCGGGACGAGCGTGCTGCTGCAGGATCTGAGCCGAACGTTCGGGGCCACCCGCGCGCTAGACGGGTTGTCGCTCGAGATCGCGCCCGGCGAGCTCGTCGCGTTGCTCGGCCCCTCTGGCTGCGGCAAGACGACGGCCCTGCGCATTGTGGCCGGTTTCGAGTCGGCCGACGCCGGGTCGGTCATCGTCGACGGCAAGGATATCTCCTCGGTGCCTCCCGCCCGGCGTGACATGGGCATGGTGTTCCAGAGCTACAGCCTGTTCCCGAACATGTCCGCGCTCGACAACGTGGCCTTCGGGCTGCGGATGCGCAAGCTTGGCGCGGCCGCGCGGCGTAAGCGGGCCACCGAACAGCTCGACCTGGTCGGCTTGGCCGAGCAGGCGAAGCAGTACCCGCACCAGTTGTCCGGCGGTCAGCAGCAGCGGGTCGCGCTGGCCCGCGCACTCGCCATCGAGCCCCGGGTACTGCTGCTTGACGAGCCGCTGTCCGCGCTCGACGCCAAGGTGCGGCTGCAGTTGCGGGAGCAGATCCGCACGCTGCAGCAGCGGCTCGGCACCACCACCATGTTCGTCACCCACGACCAGGAGGAAGCACTGTCGATGGCCGACCGGGTCGGGGTCATGCGACAGGGCAGGCTGGAGCAGATCGCCGCGCCCGACAAGCTCTACGACGACCCGGTCACTGCGTTCGTGGCCGAGTTCGTCGGCGTCATGAACCGGATTCCCGGTGAGCGGCAGGGCGGGACGGTGGCCGTACTCGGCGGCAACGTGCCGGTCAGGGACCCCGGGGGTCAGAGCCCGGCCGAGCCCTTGGGCGACGACAACGCAGTCGACGTGCTCGTGCGGCCAGAAGGACTGACGATGCAGGTCGCGGAGAACGGCAACGGGATCGTGACCACCCGGACCTTCCTCGGCTCGGTGACCCGGGTCGGCGTCCGGCTGGACGGCGACGTCGCCGTCCAGATCGACAAGCCGAGCTCCGAGGCCGCCGCGCTGGGCCCAGGCACCTCGGTCTCGGTATCCCTGCCCGCCCAGCCTGTGCTCATCGCCCCGCGCCGTAACCCGGTGACGTAGGGGAGGACGTCCGCGATCGTGTCGAGGATGAGCGGCGCGCCGGCCCGCTCCAAGTCCGCGCGGGAGCTGACGCCGGTCAGCACGCCGGCCACGATCGCGGCCCCGGCCCGCCGCCCGGACTCGATGTCGCTGGCGGTGTCACCGACCACCGCGAGCTCGCTGACAGCGCCCCCGCGCAGCTTCAGCAGGGCGATCAGCGGCAGATCCGGCCACGGGCGGCCGCGACCCTCGAACCCCCAGAAGCCGGCGTCGGCGGGGGACAGGGCCAGGTCGATCAGCCCGCCCCAGACGAGCTTGTCGATGATGGCGTCCCTGGTGGCGGGGGAGAAGCCGGTGGCCAGGCAGACCCGGACGCCGGCCTGGCGCAAGGCTGTGATCGTTTCCTCGGCACCCGGCACGGCCGCGACCGCACCGCGGCGGACGGCCGACGCGTAGTGGTCCTCGAACACGTCGTTGGCCTTCTGCGCGGTCTCCTCGTCGCCGAGGATACGGCGGAACACCTCGATCTTGGACTGGCCCATGCTCGACCGCACGTCGGTCATGGCCTGGTTGTAGGTGGCCGCGGGCAGGTTCTGCGCCGCTATGGCCGCGGAGAACGCCTCCATGACGGTGCCGTCGTCGGCGATGGTGGTACCCGCCATGTCCAGGCAGGCAACGGTGATGTGGGTCAACGGAACGTCTCCTCTGCGATGGCGGGGGAACATGTCATGCCACGCCCGCCTGGCCCGGTGACCAGGACAACGCCGGGCTCGACCTCGGCCCGGTGGTAAAGCGCGTGACCGGCCACGTCGGGGTCGACCTCACTGTAGACCCCGGCCCAGCGTCGCTGCACCCGCGGGATGGGCGCGCCGAGCAGCGCTTCGGCCCGGGCGCGCAGGTGATCATAGGCGTCTTCGTCGACGTCGAACGCGAACGGCTCGGCGTATTCGTGCGTGTCGCCGATCGTGAGCCCGCCGTCGGCCCGCTGGACCAGCAGCAGCTGGGCGCGGGCCCGCCCGGCCGCAGCGGCCTGCGGCGGCAGCTGGGCCCGGCCCGGTAGGTCGTAGGCGGGGTAATAGCGCAGCGAGTCGCCGTCGGCCAGCGCCGTGGTGATCCGCTCGGCCAGCGGCGCCGTCTGCATCATCTGCAACCGGACCCGTCGCACCCCGCAGCGGGCCAGGGAAGCGCCGGCCGCCCCGGTATGCGCCGCGCCCGGACACAGGATCACCAGGTCACCCCGGTGCCAGACGCCCGCATGATCGCGCACCGCGTTCGGCGCGATCTCGGTGACCTCTCGGCCAGGCAGCCAGGTGTACCCAGCACCGGCGAGGTAGCCGCGCAGCGCGGGCAGCACCTGGCGCGGCTCGACGATCGCGTCGGCGCGGGACAGCAGGCCGCCGGTGAACTCGCCGCGCAGGGCCGGGTTGACCGCGCGGACGGCCGTGGGGTCAAGCAGCTCGAAGCCGCGCCGATCCGCATCGGGCAGCGCGGCCGCCTCCTTGAGCAGGGCGAGCTCGGCGTCCTCGGTGGCCAGCGTGAGCGAGCCCGCGGCCCGGAAACCGAGCCCGGGGACCTGGGCGCCGAGCTCGGTCCACAGCTCGCGGGCGCGCAGCGCCAGGCCGAGCTCCGGGCCGGCCTTCCGGCCGCTCACCCAGACCAGGCCGAAGTTCCGCACGCTCGCCCCGCGGGCCTCGGCCTCCCGCTCCAGCTGCACGACCTCGAATCCGCGCCGCCGGGCGGCCACGGCGTGCATGGTGCCGAGGACGCCGCCGCCGACGATGACCGCTCGCTGCGTCGATGCCACGATCACGAGTATAGTCACCTTAAAACTTGTATAGCCAACTTGTCTTCGGGGAGGTGCGCGTGACGGGCACGGCGGGTGCGGACCTGGAGCTGACGGCGGGCGGACGGCGGCTGCGCTTCCCCGCGGTATGGCTGCGGGACAACTGCCCGTGCCCCGAATGCCAGCATCCCGGCAGCGGGCAAAAACTAAAAGACATAACCCAGATACCGAACGATGTGGGCGTGGCCGCCTCGGCCGACGGTGGAGAGCTTGTGCTGGTGACGTTCGCCCCCGATGCGCACCGGTCCGCCTTCTCCCGCACCTGGCTGGCCGGACACGCGCTGGACGGCTACGCCGACGGCGACGGCCGGACCGAGGATGACAAGGAGCTCTGGCTGCCCGCGGAGCTGGACCTGCCCCAGGCGAGCTGGCCCAGGTACCTGGACCGGCCGGCGGAGCGGATCCGGGCGCTCGAGGACGTGCTGCGCCGGGGTTTCGTGTTGCTGCACGACGTGCCCCCAGAGCCGGGCATGGTGCTGGAGGTCGCCGCGAGCTTCGGGTTCGTCCGGGAGACCAACTACGGCCGGCTGTTCGAGGTCCGGGTGGAGCCCGAACCGGGCAACCTGGCCTTCACCAGCCGGACGATCTTGCCGCACACCGACAACCCGTATCGCGACCCGGTGCCGACCGTGCAGCTGCTGCACTGCCTGCGCACCGCAGTAGAGGCGGGTGGGGGTGACACTGGCCTGGTGGACGGCTTCGCGGCCGCCGTGGCGCTCCGGGCCGCCGACGCGGAATCGTTTGACACCCTGGCGAGAACACCCGTCCCGTTCGGTTATATCGATAAAGAGACCGAGCTACGGGCCAGCTTGGCGCTCATCCAGCTCAGCCCGCGCGGCCGGGTCCGGGGGGTGCGGTTCAACAACCGGTCGGCGCGGCCGCTACGGCTGCCCTATGCGGAGGTCACCGCGTTTTACGCCGCCTACCGCCGCTGGGCTGAACTGCTGGCGCGGCCCGAACGGCGGCTGAACCTGCGGCTGGCGCCGGGGGACTGCCTGGTCTTGGACAACACGCGGGTGCTGCACGCCCGCACGGCGTTCGGCACGACCGCAGGCTCGCCGGGCCGGCACCTGCAGGGCTGTTACGCGGACCTGGACGGCCTGGCCAGCACTGAGGCGGTACTGAGGCGCAAGGAGACGTCATGACCGGGATCAAGGCCATCGCGGAGCTGTTCGCCGGGCCGGGGGCGCGGGATTACCTGGGCGAAGCGGTGACGATCGGCGTGCACATGCGGCAGGCCGGAGCGCTGGCCGAAGCGGCCGGAGCGCCCGCGCCGCTGGTGGCCGCGGCCCTGCTGCACGACGTCGGCCACCTCCGCGACGCGACCGACGCAAAGCACGGCACCGCGGGCGCGCGGTGGCTAAGCCGGTGGTTCGGCGAGGCGGTAACCGAGCCCATCCGGCTACACGTGGCGGCGAAGCGGTACCTGTGCGCCACCGAACCTGGTTATTTCGGGCGGCTGTCGGCGGAATCGGTTCGTACCCTGGCGTTGCAGGGCGGCCCGATGACGCCGGCGCAGGCGGCCGCCTTCGAGGCCCTACCCTACGCGCAGGACGCGGTGGCCATCCGCCGCTGGGACGACGAGGCCAAGGACCCCGCGGTCACGGCCCCGGAGTTCTCGCACTTCGAGGCGCTCGGCGGCCTGGTCAGGTACTAGACGTACGCGACAGGGCGTTGACCGCGACCGAGTTGCGCACGCTGAACGCGACCGCGCCGCCCAGGTAGCGGTCGTCGGACCATTCGACCGGCACCCCGGCCAGGTCGGTGGTCAGACGGCGCTCGCGCAGCATCGGCACCCGCGGGCGGGCGCCGAGCAGCCTGGCGTCCTCGGCGGAGGCCGGCACCGCGTCGATGACGTGCTCGGCATCCGCGAAGACGACGCCCAGTTCCTCCAGCCGCTCGGTGATCGACTCCTTCTCCAGGTCCATGCCGGCCACCAGCACGCCGACCCGGTCCGGGTAGGTGCCACGCTCGATCATCACCGGGTTCCCGGAGAGCAGCCGGACCCGGGTCAGGTGGTAGATCTGCGCGTCGGACGGGATGGCCAGGCGCTCGGCTTCGGCCGGCTTGGCCGGCCGGCGCTGCATCGCGGCCACCCGGCCGCCGGGCACCTCGCCCATGGCCCGCGCCCAGCGGGAGAAGGACAGCAGCTCGCCGAAGCTCTGCACCCGCGGGCCGCCGACGACGACCCGGCGCGCGCCGCGCCGGGACACGATGACCCCGTCGGCGCGCAGCGCCGCGAACGCCTGCCGGATGGTGCCGCGTGACACCGAGTAGCGTTCGGCCAGTTCGTGCTCCGAAGGCAGCCGGGTGCCCGCCGCGTACCCGCCCGCCGCGATAGCCGCCTTGATGTCCTCGGCCACCTTGCGGTACCGGGAGGTCACCTCCTGATCTGCCGCCATGAAAGCTGAGCGTAGCGTCATCACGGCCGAGCCGGCCTAATCGCTTTGCGATGACGGGCCGGGATGGGTTACTTTGCTGGTCGATGGGCATCTTGTCTCGGCGGCGCGGCCGGCGCCCGCGGCTAATCGCCCTGGTGGGCTTCGGCATGCTCGTCGCCACGGTATTCACCTCCGGGTCGTCCGCACTGGCCCGTACCGCCACCGCCGCGTCTTGGGCGTCGGCCCCAGGCCCGCTGGCGCACGCGCCGCCCTTCCGGCGGGCGTTCGGGCAGCAGACGCTGGCCGACCCGGGCGGCGTGGCCGCCGATCCGGCCGGCGATATCTGGGTGGCCGACACCGGCCACGACCGCCTCGCGGAGTACTCCCCGTCGGGGCGCCTGGTGGCCACCTTCGGCAGGAACCTGGACCAGCCGGCCGGCATCGCCACCGACGCGACCGGGCACATCTGGGTCGCGGACACCGGCCATGACCGGGTGGTCGAATTCTCCCCGGCCGGCCGGGTGCTGGCCATCTTCGGCTCGCCAGGCCGCGGCCACGGCCGGCTGGATCAGCCAGTCGCGCTGGCGGTCACCCCGTTCGGCGACGTCTGGGTCGCCGACCAGCGCAACAGCCGGGTGGAGGAGTTCTCCGCCGTCGGCCGCTACCGCACCTCGTTCGCCGTGCCGACTCCGGCCGGGGTCGGGCTGGACATCCACGGCGACGTCTGGGTGTCCAGCCCGGCCTACGCGCCGGGCAATTCGGTCCGCGAGTTCTCCCCGGACGGGCATCAGCTGCGGTCGTTCGGCACCACCCAGGCGGGTTACGGCGGCCTGGGCGATCCCGGCGGCCTCGCGGTCGGCCCGGGCGGGCGGATCTACGTCGCGCAGCCGGATTACGGCCTGGTGTCGGTGTTCAGCCCGGCCGGGCGCTTCTACACCGAGTTCGGCCTGCAGCCGGGCACCGGGCAGGCGGACAAGGACCTGGAGTTCCCGCAGGGCCTGGCGGTCACCGCGACCGGGCAGATCTGGGTGGCCGACAGCGGCCACAGCCGGGTCGTCCAGTTCGGCCCGGTCCCGGGCATCCCGGTGACGGGGGCGCCAGCCGCTCCCGGCGGCCCGTCGCGGCCACTGATCATCGCAGAGTGCCTGCTGGCCCTGGTCATCGTCGGCCTCGGCTGGTACCTGGCCCGCCGTAGGGCGCCTGACCCGGATACCGCGGACAACTCTGCTGATACCCCCAGCCCGGCACCGGCCGTCGCCCCGCCGTGGCCCGGACTTACCCGCCGCCGCCTGCTCACCACCGCCACCGCGCTGTCCGGGGTGGCGGTGGGCGCGGCGGTGCTGCCGGCCAGCCTCCGCACGGCGCTGGCCGCCACGCTCAAGGACCCGCCCGGCGGCTCGCTCCGCGACATCGAGCACATCGTGATCCTGATGCAGGAGAACCGCAGCTTCGACCACTACTTCGGCACGATGCCGGGAGTGCGTGGCTTCGCCGACCCGGCCGCGATCAGGCTGCCGGATGGCAGCCCGGTGTTCCTTCAGCCGAACCCAGGCCACGCCCAGGGCTACCTGACCCCGTTCCGCCTCGACACCTCCACGACCAGCGCGCAGGCCACGCCCGGCACCGACCACTCCTGGGCGAGCCAGCACCAGGCCTGGGACAACGGCAGGATGGACCAGTGGGTACGGGCCAAGGGCCCGTTCACCATGGGGTACTTCACCCAGGCCGACATCCCGTTCCAGTGGGCGCTGGCCCAGGCGTTCACGATCTGCGACAACTATCACTGCTCGGTGCTCGGCCCGACCAACCCGAACCGGCTGTACATGTGGACCGGGATGATCGATCCCGGGGGCACCGCCGGCGGCCCCGTCACCGACGACACCCCCGCGTACGACAACGTCATCCTGTCCTGGACCACCTACCCGGAGCGGTTGCAGCGGGCCGGCGTCAGCTGGCACGTGTACCAGGAGGAAGACAACTACGACGACAACGCGCTGGCCTGGTTCAAGCAGATCGCCGGCGCGCCGGTCTCGTCGCCGCTGTGGCAGCGGGGCATGCGCAAGCGCCCGGCCGGGGCGTTCGAGACCGACGCCCGCCAGGGCCGGCTGCCGCAGGTGTCCTGGCTGGTCGCGCCGACCGCGCAGTCCGAGCACCCGGACTACTTCCCGGCCGCGGGCGCGGAGTACATCGCCAGCAAGCTGGACGCGATCGCGTCCAACGAGGACCTGTGGCACAAGACCCTGTTCATCTTGACCTACGACGAGAACGACGGGCTGTTCGACCACGTGCCCCCGCCGGTCGCGCCCCGCGGGACGCGCGGCGAGTACGTGGGCGGCGAGCCGATCGGGCTCGGCTTCCGGGTCCCGGCGGTCGTCGTCTCGCCGTGGTCCGCGGGCGGCCGGGTCTGCTCGGACGTACTCGACCACACCTCGCTGATCCGCGTCATCGAGAAGCGGTTCGGCGTCGCCGAGCCGAACATCTCCGCCTTCCGCCGCCGCACCTGCGGCGACTTCACCTCCGCGCTGCGGTTCTCCGGGCCGCCGGCCGGCTACCCGCGGTCGCCGGAGGCCATCACCCTGGCCGCCGCCGAGGCCGGGCTGCTCACCGCCCAGCAGGAGGTCTTCGCCAACCCGGCGCCGCTGGTCCCGGTGGCCAACGAGCCGGTCCCGCGCCAGGAAGGCTTCCGTTGACCTGGCGTGCCTGGCGTGCCTGGCGGCGGGGGGCGGGAAATCGGTACAATCCCAGCGTTTGATGGTAGTGTCCGGCCGCCGCCGCCCGGGGCCTGCCGCAGACGGCAGCAGCGGGCAGGGCGAGCGGGCAGGGAGAAGGATGACCGAGCTCATCGTCGGCGGGCATCAATCCGACACGCATCAGAAGGCGCTGCGCATCAACCTGGATCAGCGCTGGTACGGGACGATCGCGGAGATCGGGGCCGGCCAGGAAGTGGTGCGCTGGTTCTTCCGGGTGGGCGGCGCGGCCGGCACGGTCGCCAAGTCGATCTCGGCCTACGACATGGCGGTCAGCGACGCCGTCTACGGCAAGGCGGACCGGTACGTCTCCGTCGGGCGGCTGCAGGGCATGCTGGATAAGGAATTCCAGCTCAACGTCGAGCGGCTCGGCGACGAGCGCGGCGACTCCAGCTGCTTCTTCGCGTTCGCCGACACGGTGGTGGCGCGCAGCTACCGGGGCGGCAACGAATGCCACGGCTGGATGGGCGTGAAGTTCCAGGCCCAGGCGCACGACGAGCCCAGCCAGATCGTCATGCACGTGCGGATGCTCGACGTCGAGGCCTGGCTGCAGCAGGAGGCGCTCGGCATCGTCGGGGTGAACCTGCTGTACGGCGCGTTCTTCGAGCATCACGAGCCGGAGCGGCTGATCGAGAGCCTGCTGGACCGGCTGACCGTCGGCCGGATCGAGATCGACATGATCCAGTTCCGCGGCATCGAGTTCCGCGGCGTGGACAACCGGCTGATGGCGCTCAAGCTCGTCCAGCTGGGACTGAGCGGCGTGGCGATGTTCGGTCCCGACCGCGAGGTGCTGCAGCCGAGCGAGGTGCTGCGCAAGAAGGCGATCCTGGTCGAGCGGGGCAGCTTCCGGCCGCCGACCCACGTGAACCTCGACATGCTCGCCACGGCCAGGGCCAAGTTCGCGGACGATCCCGCGGTGGCCGGCAAGCCGATCCTGGAGCTCACCGAGATCACCATGCGGAACCTGCTGGCGGAAAGGACCGAAGTCGACCGGCGGGACTTCCTGGCCCGCGCCGAGCTGCTGGCCGCTTGCGGGCAGACCGTGCTGATCACCGACTACTTCGACTACTACCGGCTGGCCGCCTACATCGGGGAGCGGACCAGCGAGCGGATCGGCATCGTGATGGGAGTGCCGAGCCTCATCGACCTGTTCGACGAGAAGAACCACGCGCAGCTGCCGGGCGGGATCTTGGAGAGCTTCGGGCGGCTGTTCAAGAATGGCCTGAAGCTCTACGTCTACCCGCTGCAGGCGACGCCGGACGACGAGCTCAAGACCGTCGATGACATCAAGGTCCAGCACGAGATCCAGCCGCTCTACGACTACCTGGCCGGCCGGGGCAGCTTCGTCAACCTCGACAACTACCGTCCCGAATGCCTGCCGATCTTCAGCCGTGACGTGCTGCGGCGGATCGCCGCCAGCGACGACTCCTGGGAGACCATGGTCCCGGAGCAGGCCGCCGAGCTCATCAAGCGCCGCGGGTTCTTCGGCTACGTCAAGCCGGGCGCCCGGGACTGACCCTCAGCTCAGGTGGTAGTCCTGCTGCGTGCTCGCGTAGCGGGCGAAGGCGTCCAGGCCCGCCTGCTCGGGCTCGGCCCTGACGGCTAGCCGCACCGCTGGACGTCGGGCGGCGCTCCGCCTGAGGCATCACCGTGGGCCGCGGCTCGTGTTTCGGTTCAGTTACGAATCGATGCCAACTCTGATCCGGGCTTGCCTGACCACCTGGACCAGCCTTGAATGAGGATTCATGCCGGAGCTTCCTGCTGACCACGGCGAGGAAAAAGAGCGATGAATCCCGGTTCAGTACTTGAAGTGCAGAGCGTGACCGTCCGTTTCGGCGGACTGACCGCGCTTGATTCGGTCTCGCTCGCCGTCCCGCCCCGGCATGTCCTGGGCGTCATCGGCCCGAACGGGGCGGGTAAGACCACGCTGCTGAACGTGCTGTGCGGCTTCATCCGGCCCGATGCCGGCGAGGTGCTGTACGGTGGCCGCCAGCACACCGTCAGGCCGCACCGGCTGGCCGGCCTCGGCGTGGCCAGGACCTTGCAGGGAGTCGGCTTGTACGGCGGGCTGACCGCGCTCGAGAACGTCATGGTCGGGGCGACCAGCCGTGCCTCCGCCGGATTCTGGTCCGCGCTGCTCTCGCTGCCACGAGCCAGCCGCGACGAGCGCAAGCTGCGCGAGTTGGCCATGGCGGCCCTGGACCGGGTCGGCGCCGCGCAGGTGGCGCAGGCCGGGCCCGGTGAGCTGTCCTATGGCATGCGGAAGAGGATTGCCCTGGCCCGGGCCCTGGCGGCCAAGCCCGGGCTGATCCTGCTTGACGAGCCCGCGAGTGGCCTGGACGAGCGCGAGCTGGCCGAGCTCGGCGACCTGATGCGCGACCTGGCCACGGATGGATCCCTGGTCGTGGTGGAGCACCACATGGACCTGATGATGTCCGTCTGCGACTCGATCGTGGTCCTCGACTTCGGGCAGGTGATCGCGACGGGCACGCCTAAGCAGGTTCAGGACAATCCCGCCGTGACCGCCGCCTACCTCGGCGCCGCCGGCGATCAGGCGCCGGCCGCCGAGGGCCGCACGCAGCAGGGTGAGCGGGGTCCCTCCGATGAGTAGCGCGGCCGCCCAGCAGGACGGATCCCCGGCGCTGGCCGTCGATGGGCTCGATGCGGGATACGGCGGGGTCATCGCGCTGGACGGGGTCAGCATCTCGGCTAGGCCGGCGGCCATCACGGCGGTGCTCGGCGCGAACGGCGCCGGCAAGACCACGCTGCTGCGCGCGATCAGCGGCATGATCAAGCCCCGCCGCGGCCGCGTCCTGCTGGGCGGCGCCGACCTGACCGGCCGCAGCCCCGAGCAGATCGTCAGGGCCGGGATCGCGCACGTGCCCGAGGGGCAGGGGGTAATTCCCGAGCTCACCGTCGAGGAGAACCTGCGGGTGGGCATGATGTCCTGGCCAGGCGCGCTGAGCCGGGCCTCGGCCCATCGCAATTCGCGGGCCGAACGGGCCGCCGCGCTCGACGAAGCCTACGAGCGCTTCCAGCCACTCGCCGACCGCCGGCGCAAGCTGGCCGCCACGCTGTCCGGCGGCGAGCGGCAGATGCTGGTCATCGCGCGGGCGCTGCTGGCGCGGCCGCGGGTGCTGCTGCTCGACGAGCCCTCGCTCGGCCTGGCGCCCAGGATCATGGCCCAGGTCATGGACCTGGTGGTCCGGCTGAGCCGGGAGCACGGACTCACCATCGTCCTGGTGGAACAGAACGCGCGGAGTGCGCTCGCGATCGCCGATCACGGCGTGGTGCTCAACCTCGGCCGCGTCGTCGCTTCCTCCGATGCCCAGACGCTCGCAGCCGATGTCGCACTGCGCCACCACTACCTCGGGTTCTAGCCACTCATAGGGGAGCATGCCAGTGGTCGAGTTCCTCCAGTTCACGCTCAGCGGGATCGTCTTCGGGATGATCTACGCCGCGATAGCGCTGTCCCTCGTGCTGATCTGGCGAGGGACCCGGGTGCTGAACTACGCGCAGGGCGGGATGGCCATGTTCACCACCTACATAGCCATCGAGGTCATCTACCACACCGGCTCCTACTGGGCCGGGTTCGTGGTCGCGCTCGCGGCCGGCGTTGTGCTCGGCGCGGTGTGCCAGCTGACCGTCATCCGGCCGACCATGAACAAGCCGCCGCTTAATGCGGTGATCGTGACGATCGGGCTGCTCATCCTGCTCGAGGGCCTGGCCGGCATCTTCTTCGGCGGTCAGTACCGGTCGTTCCCGGCGGCGTTCTCGATCACCGGACTAAAGGTCGGCACGACGCCGCTCGGCGTGTCGCGTTTCGATGTGTTCGTCGTGGCGGCGGTGCTGGTGACCACGCTGGCGCTGGCGGCGGCGTTCAAGTACACCTCGGTCGGGCTGCGCATGCGCGCGGCGGCGTTCAACGCCACGATCGCCCGCCTGTCGGGCATCCGGGTCGCGCGGATGTTCACCGTCGGCTGGGCGCTGGCGGGCCTGCTCGGGGCGCTGGCGGGCGTGCTGGTCTCGCCTTCGACGTTCCTGTACCCGAACAGCATGGATGCGATCTTCGTGTTCGGCTTCACCGCGGCGGTGATCGGCGGCCTGGACAGCCCGGCGGGAGCGGTGGTCGGCGGGCTGCTGCTGGGGATCGCGCTCAGCTACGTGGCGGGCTACGGGGGCTCCAAGGGCTCCGACCTGACTTCGCTGGTCGCGCTCGGCATCCTCGTCGTGGTGCTGATGATCCGGCCCGATGGGCTGTTCTCCGCCACGAAGGTGCGGCGGGTATGACCATGCAGACGCTGCCGCGCAGGCTCGGCGTCGCGGTGGTGACGGCGGTGATCGTCGGGTTCCTTTCCATCAAGCTGGACACGTTCCGCGATTACCAGATCGCCGAGGTCGCGTACGAGGTCACGGCCGTGGCCGGGCTCACCGTCCTGACCGGGCTCAGCGGCCAGATCTCGCTGGGCAACGGGGCGTTCATGGCCATCGGCGGCTACACGACGGCGCTGCTGCTGATGCACCTCAGCTGGCCCTTCGTCGCCGCGCTGGTGGCGTCCGCCGCGGTCGCGGCCGCGGCCGGGGCCATCGTGGGCGTGGCCGCGGCACGGCTGCGCGGCCCGTACCTGGCCGGCGCGACCCTCATGCTCGGCGTCGCGCTGCCGAGCGTGGCTTACGCCTGGCCGGGGATCTTCGGCGGAGATCAGGGCCTGAACGTCACCTTCACCACGCCTGCCTTCCTCGGCGCGACCTTCCCGCTGACCAGGTGGCAGGCCTGGGTCAGCGCCGCGGTGGCGCTGGTCACCCTGGTGCTGCTGGCGAACCTGTGTTACAGCAGGGTCGGCCGCAACTGGCGCGCGGTACGCGACGACGAGGTGGCCGCCGCGCTCGACGGCGTGAACGTCGCTGCGACGCGCATTCTCGCCTTCGTCGTAAGCGCCGTCTGCGCCGGGCTGGCCGGCTCGCTGCTGGCCATCGTGACCAGCCTGGTCGCGCCGGGCGCGTTCACGATCACGCTCTCCATCGCGCTGCTGACGGCGGCCGTGATCGGCGGCCTCGGCAGCCTGCCCGGCGCGCTGTGGGGAAGCCTCGTGATCGTCCTGGTGCCCACCTACGTCACGGACGTGGCCACCAGCCACGGCTTGTCCAGTTCCGTCGGATCCAACATCCCGATAGCCGCCTATGGCGTGGTCCTCATCCTCGTCATGCTCGTCTTCCCGCAGGGAATCCAGGGCGGGCTGCGGCGTCTCCTCACCACTTTCACAGGTCCTGACCCGAAGACCCGCCCCTGGCACGACGCATCCGCGGCCCACGTCACGCCGTCGGCCGACGAAGCGCCGGCCAGCCAACATGAGAAGGAAGGCACTTCATGAAACGAAGAACTCCCCGGCTTCGCTGGCAAGCCGCGGCCATCATGACCGTAGCCGCGCTCACCGTCGCCGCCTGCTCGTCCAGCTCGAGCTCGAGTCCCGGCTCGGGCTCAAGTTCAGGCAGTTCAAGCTCGGCCTTGACCGCATCCGCGCCGGGCATCACCCCGACCACGATCACCATCGGCAGCCACCAGCCGCTCACCGGGCCCGCCGCGCCCGGCTATAGCGAGATCGCTCCCGCGTCAGCCGCGTACTTCGCTTACGTGAACGCCAACGGCGGGGTGTACGGGCGCAAGATCGTCTACAAGTACCTCAACGACGCCTACGACCCGACCACGACGGCGTCGGACGTGCGCCAACTGGTGCTGCAGGACAACGTGTACGCGCTGTTCGACGGCCTCGGCACGCCTACGCATCTGGCGGCGATCAGCTTCCTCAACGCCGAGAAGGTTCCCGACGTGTTCGTCGCGTCCGGATGCGAATGCTGGAACCAGCCGACGACCTACCCCGAGACCTTCGGCTGGCAGGTCGACTACGTGCGTGAGGGGAAGATCCTCGGGCAGTACGTGGCGCAGCACTTCAAGGGCAAGAAGGTCGCCTTCTTCTACCAGGACGACGAGTTCGGCATGGACGGGGTCAAGGGCCTTGACTACGAGATCCCGGCCTCCATGATCGCCACCAAGCAGAGCTACGTCGACACGAACGTCAACATCGCACCGCAGGTCGCCGCGCTGCGTGCGTCCGGCGCCCAGGTCGTCGTCTCGTTCTCCATTCCCGCCTTCACCGCACTGCTCAAGCTGAACTCCCTCAAGCTGGGCTACAGCCCGACGCTAGTGGTCAGCAATGTCGGCGAGGACCCGATCACCCTGTCCGGCCTGCTCGAGGCGTTCGCCAAGCAAGGCGGTGCGACGGTCAACGGCAATCAGCTCATCGACGGGATCATCAGCGACGGGTACCTGCCCAGCCTCGGCTCCACGAGCAACAGCTGGATCGCGCTGTTCAAGAAGGTGCACGACCAGTACGACCCGAAAGCGCCGTTTGACGGCAACGTGTTGTACGGCGAGGCCGTCGCCTACACGTTCGTGCAGGCCATGCTCAAGGCGGGCCGGAACCCGACCCGGCCGGACCTGGTGTCGGCGATCGAAGGCGGCCTGCCGCAGGGACCGGCGGTTGCGCCGTACGCCTACTCCGCGAGCGACCACTCGGGTGTCACCGGCGCCTACATAGGTACCATCAAGAATGGTGCTCTGGTACAAGAGGGACCGGTGCTGACCACGGACGCCTCCGCCACGGGCGCGGTCACCACCTTCACGGGAACCCAGCAGCAGGCGCCGGCGAGTGGTATCCCGTCACCGTGACGCCGCATCGGCCATCCCACACTGGATGAAGCAGGTATCAGCCGGATGACAGCCGAAATGAGCCGAATGGCGGGCGGGCGCGCCCGCCCGCCATCGGCGCAGTCCGGCGAACGGCCGCCCGCGATGAAACTGCTGACCGCGGCCGAGGAACTGTTCGGTGAGCGCAGCTACCACCGGACGACGGTGGCCGACATCTGCGCCCGGGCCGGGATGGCCACCGGCAGCTTCTACTCGTATTTCGGATCCAAGGCGGAGATCTTCGCCGCCGTGGTCCGGGCGATCAACACCGACCTGAGGCGGGCCATGAGGGCCGCCCTGGAGCATACCGAGGGCGGTCAGCGGGCCAGGGAGCGCGCATCCTTCCGGGCGTACTTCGACATGCTGTCCCAGCGCCCCTGGATCGATCGCATCGTCCGCGAGTCCGAGTTCATCGACCCGGGCCTGTTCCGCGAGTACTACGAGCACCTGGCCCGGGGTTACGCGCGCGGCGTGCGGGCCGCCCAGATGGCCCACGAGGTGGACGCGCACTACGATCCCGAGGTCATCGCGTTCGCCTATACCGGCATCGGCAACTTCGTCGGCATGCGCTGGGCCGACTGGACGGCCGGCGGCCGGGTCCCCGATGACGTTCTCGACGACGTCCTCGAGCTTCTGGCCCGCGGGCTGGCCCCGCGCGATCCGTCCGAAGATCCTGCCCCACCTCAGTAAACCCACTGATGTGGATAACCCTGTGGAAGTTGTGTTGACGATGCTGTGGGGCCTGGGGAAACTCAGCCTCGGGGACATGTAAACAGCTCAGCCGAGCGCGGCGGGCGGCAGGTCGGCCGTGTCGGCCGGGCCCCAAGGTCGCGGGCCGAGGGCGCCTAGATCGTGTAGCTGCATGACGCACCACGGTGAGACGGGCTGCCGGCCGGTGCGCACCGCTTCGCAGAACTCGTCCCACTCCACCCACCTGGCGTCCGCTACTTCCGCCGGGTCGGGATCGGGCGTGATGTCGGTGTACGCCGCGTAGACCGGGCAGATCTCGTTTTCCAGCACTCCGTTGGCCATCCGCGCCTGGTACCGGAACCTGGGCAGGACCAGCGTGAGCTTGGCCGCGCTGATCCCGAGTTCTTCTCGCAGCCGCCGGAGCACGCTGCCGGACATCGGCTCGCCGGGCAGCGGGTGCCCGCAGCAGGTGTTGGTCCACACGCCCGGCCAGGTTCGCTTCGACTCGGCCCGCCTGGTCAGCAGGAACTGGCCGGCCTCGTTGAACAGGTAGCAGGAAAACGCCAGGTGCAGCGGCGTCTGGGCGTGATGTACGGCCGTCTTGTCCGCCGTGCCGCTGGCGTAGCCGGCTTCATCCAGAAGGACGACGCTCTCCACATATTCCTGCCTGAGGGGTAGTCGGGGAAACAGGGCAGGGGTGCACACTACCTGGCGCGGCAGCCGCCCGGGCCAGTACGGCTGTCTGGGGTGCCTTCACGACCCTTGAGACGGCGAAAGGCCCCCGCCGGTTGCGGCAGCCTAGTGCGACTCGCGTGGTACCTCGTGCCCGCTGGCACCGACGAGGAAGTCCATGTCAACGCCCGCGTCCGCCTGCAGCACATGCTCGGTGTACAGGCGGGTCCAGCCCCGGCTAGCCGACGGCGCGGGCGGCTGCCACCCGGTGCGGCGGCGGGCCAGTTCGTCGTCGGCGACCTCCAGCGTCAGCGTTCGGCCCGGCACGTCCAGGGTGATCCAGTCACCGGTCCGGACCAGGGCCAGCGGACCGCCGGCCGCGGCCTCCGGGGTCACGTGCAAGACGACGGTGCCGTAGGCGGTGCCCGACATCCGGCCGTCGCAGATCCGCACCATGTCGCGGACGCCGCGCAGCAGCAGCTTCTTCGGCAGCGCCACGTTGGACACCTCCGGCATGCCCGGGTAGCCGCGCGGGCCGCAGTACCGGATGACGAGCACGGTGTCCTCGTCCACGTCGAGCTCGGGATCGTTCGACACCGCGTAGTAGTCACCCGGCGAGTCGAAGACCAGCGCCCGGCCCCGGTGCTTGAGCAGGTGCGGCGACGAGGCGGACTGCTTGATCACCGCGCCATCGGGGGCGAGATTGCCGCGCAGCACCGCGGTGCCGGTCCCGGCCGGCTGGAACGGGTCGGCCACCGTCTGGATGACCTCGCGGTTCCAGCATGGCGCGTCCGCCACGTTCGCGCCGATCCCGGCCCCGGTCACCGTCAGCGCGCCGGAGTGCAGCAGGCCGGCCTCCTCTAGCTCGCGGATCACCGCAGGCAGCCCGCCGGCGTAGCAGAAGTCTTCCATCAGGTACTTGCCGCTCGGCTGCAGGTTCACCAGGGTCGGCACGTCCCGGGCCAGCACGTCGAAGTCGTCGAGCGTCAGCGGCACGCCGAGGCGACCGGCGATGGCGAGCAGGTGGATCACCGCGTTCGTCGACCCGCCGATCGCCGCGTTGACCCGGATCGCGTTCTCGAACGCCGCCCTGGTCATGATGGCCGACGGCCGCAGGTCCTCACCGACCAGATCGACCACCACCTGGCCGGCCCGCTGCGCGGTCTCGTACCGGCGCGCGTCCACGGCGGGCCAGGTGGCCGAGTACGGCAGCTGCATGCCGAGCGCCTCGGCCATCGAGGCCATCGTGGACGCGGTCCCCATCGTCATGCAGTGCCCGTTGGACCTGGCCATGCAGCCTTCGGCGAACGCGCATTCCTCCTGGGTCATCCGGCCGGCCACCAGGTCTTCCTCGAACCGCCACACCGCCGTGCCCGAGCCCACGTCGGTGCCCTGGTACTTGCCGTTGAGCATGGGCCCGCCGGTGACCATCACCGCGGGCAGGTCCACGCTGGCCGCGGCCATCAGCAGCCCGGGCGTGGTCTTGTCGCACCCGGACAGCAGCACGACGCCGTCCAGCGGGTTGGCCCGCATCAACTCCTCGGCCTCCATCGCCAGCAGGTTCCGGTACAGCATGGCCGTGGGCCGCAGCAGCGTCTCGCCCAGGGCCATGGCCGGGAACTCGAGCGGGAACCCGCCCGCCTGCCAGACTCCGCGCTTGACCGACTCGGCCACGCGGTGCAGGTGGACGTTGCACGGTGCCAGCTCCGACCAGGTGGTCGCGATGCCGATCACCGGGCGGCCGTCGAAGACCTCGGACGTGAACCCCTGGCTGCGCATCCAGGACCGGTGGCCCATCCCGGTCCGGCCGGTCGCGCCGAACCACTGCCTGCTGCGGAGTCCGCTGTTTGTTGTCATATTCAATAAGTAACATCCGGGCTGGTCCCGGGAGAAACGGGCCCGGATCGGCCGCGCCCGGCGGTCGCCGGGGCACGCACCACGGCCGTTCGGGATAATTAATGCTCTGGCTGTTATTGTCACGGACGTGAGCCGTGTTCATGACATGGGCGGGCAGACCGGGTTCGGCCCGGTGCCGGTCGGCGAAGACGGTGGGGTGCCGTTCGCCGCCGACTGGGAGGCGCGGGTGTACGCGCTGGCCACGGTGCTGCGGCGGCGCGGCGTGTTCAACAGCGACGAACTGCGGGACGCGATCGAGCGGCTGCCTCCCGAGGAATACCTGGCGGCGTCGTACTACGAGCGCTGGCTCGGCGCGATCGAGATGCTCGTCACCGAGAAGGGTGTCGCGCCGTGAGCTACCCGGCGGGCAGCACGGTCCGCGTGCGCACCGGGGACCCGGACCACCACACCCGGGTGCCGCGGTACGTGCGCGGGCACACCGGGGTGATCGTGGCGGCCCTGGGCCAGTGGCCGGTGCCCGACGACAGCGCCCGCGGCATCGACCCGCCGCGGGTCGAGACCTGTTACGCGATCCGCTTCTCAGCCGCTGACCTGTGGGGGAGCGGCGACCATACTGTGACCGTCGACCTGTGGGAGTCCTATCTTGACCGGCCATGATGACCTGCCGGCCGCCGTGCGGGCGCGCCGGCTCGAGGAGCGGCTGATCGCGGCCGGGCTGACCAGCGACGACGAGATCGACGAGTACCTGACCCGGCTGTACGCCAAGGCCTCGCCGGTGAACGGCGCCCAGATGGTGGCCCGCGCCTGGATCGACCCCCAGTATCGTGACTTGCTGCTGTCAGATGGTGACGTCGCCGCGGCGGAGCTTGGCTTCGACGGGCTGGGCTACGCGCTGCGGGTTGTCGCGAACACCGCGACCACGCACAACGTCATCGTCTGCACGCTGTGCTCCTGCTACCCCGTGTCGCTGCTCGGGCCGTCGCCGGGCTGGTACAAGAGCTTCGCCTACCGGTCACGGACGGTGCGGGAGCCGCGCGAGGTGCTCGCGGAGTTCGGCCTGACGCTGCCCGATGACGTCGGGATCTCGGTCTGGGACTCGACCTCGGAGGCCCGCTACATGGTGCTGCCGACCCGGCCCGCCGGGACCGGCGAACTCGCCGCCGACGAACTCGCCGCCTTGGTCACCAGGAACGGGCTGATCGGAACCGCCCTGGTTTAACCGCGCGGCCTTGCCCAGGGCCACGGCCGAGGCGGCCAGGACGTCCGGCGCCTGAGTGCAGGCCAGGCGCAGGTACTCGCTGGCCTGGCTGGTGGCGCTCGGGAAGGTGGGATCCTCGACGGCGACCGTCAGCGGCGGGCCAGCTGCAGCTCGTCGGCCAGCCCGCGCAGCGCGGGCAGGGGATCGGGGCTGAGGACCTGCACCGCCACGTGATCCGCGCCCGCCTCCAGATGCGCGGTGACGCCACGGGTGATCGCCGCCGCGTCACCCTGCACGACGAGCGCGTCAATCAGCGCGTCGCTGCCGCCGTCGGCGAAGTCGGCGTCCGTCCAGCCGAGCCTGCGCAGGTTGCTGAGGTAGTTGGTCAGGCCGAGATACGGATTCTGTACGCGCGGCCTGCCGATGGCGCGGGCCTTCTCCGGGTCGGTCTCGAGCACCACCTTCTGTTCGGGCGCGAGCAGCGGCCCGTCGCTGAGAATCTGGCGGGCCCAGCGGGTGTGCTCCGGCGTGACCAGGTAGGGGTGCGCGCCCGCGGCCCGCTCCGCGGCAAGCCGCAGCACCCTCGGGCCAAGGGCGGCCAGTACCCGCCCCCCGACCGGGACCTTGAGGTCATCGAGTTCGTCTAGGTAGCTGACGAGTTTGGCGTAGGGCTGCTGGTACTCCAGGCCTCATGTCAGTGAGCGCCGCTATTCCCCGAGCCGTTTCGGCTGCTCTCCCGCTACATTCAGAGGCAAGCAGGCGGCCGGCCGAAAACCGCTATGTCAGGGCCAGATACGCACTATCTCCCTATCGAGCCCGAAATGCCGGGGTCTGGTGCCCTCTGCGGACCCTACTCCGGCCCCGAACCCCCTGACCGGCGGCCTCCGGAAGCAGCACATCAATCATTGTGGACCGTTACCCGCGCCCTGGCGCGGGTAACGGTCCACGATGATTCTCGCCTGGCCCAGTCGCCGCGCCTGTCGGGGTTTGCCCGGGAGGCGAGCGAGCACGGACACGCGACGGGCGTGACGAGACCTAGCCGAAGTGACAAGGATGGCCTGTGGGAGGATTACGTGACACGTGTCCGGGGCCAGTGCGGGACCGTCACCGATGCGACGAACGGGAACACCAGCCGCAAGCCACTACCGGCCTAGCACGGATTAATAGCGTTGTCGGCGCGGCGGCTCACGGCTATTGTCCGGGGGTGAGCTCATCGGGGCATGTCGAGGTGGCGCATGTCAGCCATGTTCTGCCGGACGGGCGGACACTGCTCGACGACGTGAGCTTCCGCATCGGCGACGGGATCACCGCCGCCCTGGTCGGGCCGAACGGTGCCGGCAAGACGACGCTGCTCACGCTGGTGGCCGGCGATCTCCAGCCTCAGTCGGGCACGGTCACCGCCACCGGCGGGCTCGGCGTCATGCGCCAGTTCATCGGCACGAACCGTAGTTCCCGAGAAGCACCGATGGTCCGTGACCTGCTGCTTTCCGTCTCGCCGCCGCGGGTGCGGGAGGCCGCGCGGCCCGGCTGGACGCCGCCGAGCTGGCGATGATGGAGCGCGACGACGAACGCGCCCAGTTCCGCTACGCGGCGGCACTGACCGATTGGGGTGAGGTCGGGGGCTACGAGGCGGAGGTGCACTGGGACGCCTGCAGCGTGGCCGCGTTCGGCATCCCGTACGACCAGTGCCGGTGGCGCGACGTGAGCACCCTGTCCGGCGGCGAGCAGAAACGGCTGGTGCTCGAGTCGCTGCTGCGCGGCACCGACGGCGTGCTGCTGCTCGACGAGCCGGACAACTACCTGGACGTGCCGGGCAAGCGCTGGCTGGAACAGCAGTTGGCCGCCACGCCGAAGACCGTGCTGCTGGTCAGCCACGACCGGGAGTTGCTGGCCGCGTGCGCGCAGCGCATCGTGACCGTCGAGGACCGCCACGTCTGGGTGCACGGCGGCGGTTTCTCCGGTTACGCCCAGGCGCGCGCCGACCGGATCAGCCGGCTCGAGGAACTGCGCCGCCGCTGGGACGAGGAGCACGAGAAGCTGAAGGAACTGGTCCGCACCTACCGGCAGAAGGCCTCCTACAACTCCGACATGGCCTCCCGGCTGCAGGCCGCGGTGACCAGGCTGCGCCGGTTCGAAGAGGAGGGCCCGCCGCAGGAGGCGCCACGAGAGCAGAACGTTAAGATGCGGCTACGCGGCGGGCGGACCGGCAAGCGCGCCGTCGTCTGCGAGAACCTGGTGCTGACCGGTAACACCAGCTCGTTCGGCACAGAGATCTGGTTTGACGACCGGGTGGCGATCCTCGGCGCCAACGGGTCAGGGAAGTCGACTTTCCTGCGTCTGCTCGCGGGGGAGCAGGTGCCGCACGAGGGGCAGTGGCGGCTGGGCGCCCGGGTGGTGCCGGGCTTCTTCGCGCAGACCCACGCCCGGCCCGACCTGGCCGGGCGGGCCCCGGTCGAGATCTTGATGACCGAGCACGCGCTGCTGATCAACGAGGCGATGTCCGCGCTCGCCCGCTACGAGCTGCAATCGTGCGCCCGGCAGCCGTTCGGCACCCTGTCCGGCGGCCAGCAGGCCAGGCTGCAGATCCTGCTGCTCGAGCTGGCTGGCTCCACGCTGCTGCTGCTCGACGAGCCGACCGACAACCTCGACCTGCCGAGCGCCGAGGCGCTGCAGCAGGGCCTGGAGTCCTACCAGGGCACGGTGCTCGCGGTCACCCACGACCGCTGGTTCGCCCGGTCGTTCGAGCGGTTCCTGATCTTCACGCCCGACGGCGACGTCCGCGAGGCCACCGAGCCAGCCTGGGAGTAGCGACCACCCGGGTGTGCGCATCACTCGGCGGCGATGGCCGCGAGCACATCCAGCCTGGCCGCGCGGCGGGCGGGCCAGCTGGCGGCGATCAGGTCGCGGACCGCGTGCGGCATCAGGTTGATGCCCACGCCGAGCGGCCGCAGCGAGGCCGCCGAGTCGATCACGGTCACGTCGATCCCGGCCGCGTGCAGGGAGAGCGCCGCGGAGAGCCCGCCGATACCCGCTCCGGCGACGACCACCCGCCTGTAAACCCACCCTGATGAGCGACACAAACCACCAAAGACCCGCACGAGGATAAACCGCCATCTGGGCCGGGGGGAAACCCCACCCCCAAGAGGGGTGTTGGCCGCGTTCCCCGCGGGGTGCGGTGTTCGTAGCGTGAACACCATATGGCGCGTGCCCGCCTGACGGGGGCCGGGCACGCCAGATCAACTGGAGGGTTCTCATGATCGAGGCACGCGGCCTGGTCAAGCGCTATGGCTCCACGACCGCCGTGGACAACCTCAGCTTCGACGTCCGCCCCGGCACGGTGACGGGGTTCCTCGGGCCGAACGGCGCGGGCAAGTCCACCACCATGCGGATGATGCTCGGCCTGGACCGGCCGGACGCCGGCACGGTGCGGATCAACGGGAAGAACTACCGCGACCTGCGCAGCCCGCTGCGCGAGGTCGGCGCGCTGCTCGAGGCTAAAGCGTTCCACCCGGGGCGCACCGCCCGCGCCCACCTGACCGCGCTGGCCGCCAGCAACGGCATCCCGCGCCGCCGGGTCAACGACGTACTCGAGATCACTGGGATGGAGAAGGCGGCCGGCCGGCGCGCGGGCAAGTTCTCCCTGGGCATGGCGCAGCGGCTGGGCATCGCCGCCGCGCTGCTGGGCGACCCGGCGGTGCTGCTGCTCGACGAGCCGGTCAACGGCCTGGACCCCGAAGGCATCCGGTGGATCCGCAACCTGCTGAAGAACCTGGCCGCGCACGGCCGCACCGTGCTGGTCTCTAGCCACCTGATCAGCGAGGTCGCGCAGACCGCCGACCAGCTCATCGTCATCGGCCAGGGCCGGCTGCTCGCGCAGACCACCGTGGCCGAACTCGCCGCCCGCAGCAGCTCCCTCGAAGAGGCGTTTTTCCAGCTCACCGACCGCAGCACGGAGTATTCGGCGACCAGCATCGCGTATCAGGGGAGCCTGTCATGACCACAGCCACACTGCCCTACGGACTGCGTTCCGTCGCCCAGATGGAGTGGCTCAAGCTGCGCAGCGTCCGCTCCACGGCCTGGGTCCTGCTCGTCTTCGCGGCCGGCATGATCGGCCTGGCCATCCTGGTCATGACCCATCAGCACTGGACCACGATGTCTCCCGCGGACCGGGCGTCCTTCGACCCGACCAACTACAGCTTCGCCGGGCTCGCGATCGGCCAGCTCGCGCTTGGCGTCCTGGGCGCGCTGGCGATCACCACCGAGTTCTCCTCCGGGATGATCCGTGCCACGCTGGCCGCGGTGCCCCGCCGCCCGCTGCTGGTCGCGGCCAAGGCGGCCGTACTCGGCGCGGTCACGCTGGTCGTGGGGGAGATCTTCGCGTTCGGCGCCTTCGCCGTCGGCGAGGCGGCGCTCAGGGCCCCGGCCCCGCACGCCACGCTCGGCCAGCCGGGCGTGCTGCGCGCGGTGCTGATGGCCGGCGCCTACCCGGCCCTGATCGCGCTCACCGCCCTCGGCCTGGGCGCCGTGATCAGGCACACCGCGGGCGCGATCTCGGCCGTGGTCGGGCTCCTGTTCGTGCTGCCGCTCATCCTGGTGCCCCTCGGGACCTCGATCCAGAACTCGGTCGGCCAGTTCATGCCCATGCTGATCGCGGAGAACTCGCTGACCGCGGTCAAGCCGGTGGCGCACAGCCTGTCACCCGGCGCCGGGTTCGGCATGCTGTGCCTGTACGCACTGACAGCGCTAGCCGCGGGCGGCTGGGCTCTGGCCCGCCGCGACGCATAACGGGGACAATAAGGTCCATGGAAGAGGAGATCCGGCGGGTGGCGGGCATCATCCTCGGTGCCCCGCTCACCCGCCGGACTCGTCGTGAGCTGCTGTACAGCGGCTTCGGCGGGCTAGCGGGGGTGGCCGGGTTTTGCCTCACCCTAGTGCTGCTGACCACGGGCTTGACCGTTTCGGTGTCCGTCATCGGCACCGTCATCGGCCTGCTGCTGATCACTGTGGCCCTGCGGGTCTCCCGGCGGCTCGGCTCGCTCCACCGCCGCCTGCTCAGGCGGCTCCTCGGCCATCAGGTCGAGGCACCGCCGCGGTTCCAGCCGGGCAGCGGCGTCCTCGGCCGCCTCGACCGGCGGCTGCGGGACCGGGCCGCCTGGCGGGGCGTCTGGTACAGCCTGATCAAGCTGCCGGTCGCCGCCGTGCAGCTCTACGCCATCGTGCTTACGGTCTTCGGCCTGGTGGACCTGACCTACCCGGTGGACTGGCTGCTGTTCCACAACAGCTCGAGAGGCAATCTTTCACCGCTGGCGGCTGTGGTGCCGGCCCCGTTCGGCGGACGACTTGAGATCTACAGCTGGCCGGGCACCTTCCCCGCGGCCATCGCCGGCGCGGCCTGCGTGGTAGCCGCGGCGTGGCTGGCCCGCGGGATCAGCGCGGCGGATCACGCGCTGGTCCGCAACCTGCTGGGACCGAGCAGCATGGCCGAACGGGTCAGCGAGCTCGAGCGGACCAGGACGCTGGCGGTAGAGGACTCGGCCGCGGCGCTGCGCCGGGTCGAGCGGGACCTGCACGACGGCGCCCAGATGCGGCTGGCCGCGCTGGCCATGAACCTGGGCATGGCCCGGGAAAAGCTCGACGACGACGGGCGGCCCGACAACGCCACCGTCAGGGAACTCATCGACGCCGCGCACCGCAACGCGGTGGACGCCCTGGCCGACCTGCGCGACCTGGCCCGCGGCATCCACCCGCCGGTGCTGGACAGCGGCCTGGCCAGCGCGCTGGCCACGCTGGCCACCAGCAGCGCGATCCCGGCGTCGGTCATCGCCGACATCGACCCGCGCCCGGAGCCCGCCATCGAGACCATCGCCTACTTCTGCGCCGCCGAGCTGATCGCCAACGCGACCAAGCATAGCTACGCCAATCAGATCAAGATCAAAATTTATACCGAACGGAGAAGAGTGCTACGCCTCGAAGTCAGCGACGACGGTATCGGCGGCGCGGACGCGGCGCGGGGGAGCGGGCTGGCCGGACTGGCGCAGCGCGTGTCCACGGTGGACGGGCGGATCGATGTGGTCAGCCCGGCAGGCGGTCCGACCATAGTCACCGTCGAGCTGCCCCTGAGAGCATGAGAGGACATCGATGCGGGTCGTGATCGCGGAGGATGCCGCGCTGCTGCGGGAGGGGCTGACCCGGCTGCTCGAGGACCGCGGGCACGCGATCTGCGCGGCGGTGTCCGACGGCGACGCGCTGCTGGCCGCGGTGGCCGAACACCACCCGGACGTCGCCGTGGTGGACATCCGGATGCCGCCGACCCACACCGACGAGGGCCTGCGCGCCGCGCTGCAGTTGCGGCAGAAGTTCCCCGGCACCGGGGTGCTGATGTTCTCGCAGTACATCGAGACGTCCTACAGCGCGCAGCTGCTCGAGGGCGGCGCGGCCGGTGTCGGTTACCTGCTCAAGGACCGGGTCGCCAACGTGGCCGAGTTCAGCGCGGCGCTGCAGCGAGTGGCCGACGGCGGGACCGCGCTGGACCCGGAGGTGGTCAGCCAGCTGTTCCGGGCCAGCAGGCAGCGGGGCGGCCTGGCCACGCTGACCCCGAGGGAACGCCAGGTGCTGGCGCTGATGGCCGAGGGCCGCTCGAACGCCGGGATCGCCGCCGAGCTCGTGGTCTCGGCCGGGGCGGTGGAGAAGCACGTGGCCAGCATCTTCACCAAGCTCGGCCTGCCCCCGGATGAGAGCGACAACCGCCGCGTCCTAGCCGTGCTCCGTTACCTGGGGCCCGCCAACGCCTGACCCTAGGTTTGACAGTCATGGCTAATAGGATTAGCTTTATAGCTAACATACTTAGCCAGGGAGGCTGACATGACCGAGTTCCTTGAGGTAGAAGGCGGCCGGATCGCATACGAGGTGACTGGCGACGGACCGCTGGTCGTGCTCCTGCCCGGCATGGGCACCCGGCGCGACTTCTACAGATCGCTGGCCCCGCAGCTCGCCGCGGCGGGCTACCGGGTGGCCGCAGCGGATCTGCGCGGCCTGGGAGAGTCCAGCACTGGCTGGGCTTCCTACACCCGCACCGATACCGCTGCCGACACGCTCGCCCTGATCAGGCACCTCGGCGGGCCCGCGGTCATCGTCGGGCATTCCTTCTCCGGCGGCTCCGCCACCATCGCCGCGGCGCAGGCGCCGCAGCTGGTCACCGCCATCGTGGAGATCGGGCCGTTCACCCGGGTACCGAAGCTCAGCCCGGGCGGCCTGCTGACCAACTCCCGGTATCGCCAGGGCACGCTGCTGCTCCTGCGGACCGGGCTCACCGGCAGCATCAGCGCGTGGACGCGCTACCTCGACCACGCCTTCCCCGGCCCCAAGCCGGAAGGATACGGCGAGCTGATCAGCGCGCTGCAGGCGCATCTACGCGAGCCGGGGAGGATGGCGGCCACGCGGAAGATGGGCATGTCACGGCCGACCGACGCCGAGGCCAGGCTCGGCAGTATCCGGTGCCCCGCCCTGGTGCTCATGGGCACCCTCGACCCGGACTGGCCAGACCCGAGGGCCGAGGCGGACGGGATCGTCGCCGCGATGCCGGCTGGGCTCGGGCGCGCGGTGATGATCGACGGTGCCGGGCACTACCCGCACACTCAGTTCCCGGACCAGGTCGCGGCGGCCGTGCTGCCGTTCCTGAAGGAGCACGCGAGTGCCTAGAGCGGGTCTGAACAGCGACGACGTGGTCGCCGCGGCGGCGGGGCTGGCCGACGAGATCGGGTTCCATGACATCACCATGGGCCTGCTCGCCGACCGCCTCGGCGTCCGCCCGCCGTCCCTGTACAAGCACGTGGGCGGCCTGGCCGACCTGCAGCACCGCCTCGCGACCTTGGCCATGACCGAGTTCGGCGACGTGATCCGCGACGCGGTGCAGGGTAAGGCGGGATTCGACGCGCTCGGGGCGCTGCTGACCGCGGCCCGCGCCTACGTCGCCGCCCACCCGGGCCGCTACATGGCCACGGTGGGTGCCGGGTCCCGCGGACCCGACGACCCGCTGCTGCTGGCCAGCCGCCGCGTCTTCGAATCGATCGCCGCCGTGCTGCGTGGATACGGCATCGGCGAGGATGAGATGGACCACGCCATCCGGACGATCCGCAGCGCCATGCACGGCTTCGCGATGCTAGAAGTATCGCGGGGGTTCCAGTGGAGCGCGGATCCGGACGAGACCTTCGACTGGATGACCCGCTTCATCGACCGCGGCCTGCGGCATTAGCCGGGCAGCCGGGCGCTGCGCAGGCACCGGCAGATCATCGGCAGGTTCACCTGGTCCTGGCGGTCGAGGAAGGTCCTGACCCGCCGGTAGAAATCGGCCCGGCGCTCCGGGTCGAGCGTGATCACCCCGCTGTAAGTGCCGAGCAGGCCGACAAGCTCCTCCGAGGTCATCGATCGCGCATACTCCAGCGTGAACGTCTCGGGTTCTGACAGGGGAGCGCCCGGCGGGAACTTCACCTCGCGGTGACGGCTCTGCGCGGAACGGTCCGCTTCGCCTGGATCGCGGTCTAGCGCGTTCAACTCGGCGACCCACGGCACTCGGCTGTCCCAGGACATCCCGATCACGCCGAGCGTCCCGCCGACGCGCAGCACCCGGGTGATCTCCGGGACGGCCCGCTCAGGATTAAGCCAGTGCCAGGCGGAAGAGATCAAGACCCCATCTACGGAAGCGCTGGGCAGCGGAATGCCCTCACCGCAGCCGGCCAGAACCTCCGCTTCTGGGCATCTGGCCGCCAGCACGGTACGCATCCGCTCGTCGGGCTCAACCGCGACAACCCGCGTGACCCGCCCAATGAGCTCCCTGGTCACGGCCCCCGTTCCGGCCGCCAGGTCAAGCACCGCGGCCGCACCCGGCGGAATCAGCCAATCCAGCGCCTGCGGCGGCGGGGACGGGCGATAACGGTCGTAGTCAGCGGCTACCGACCCGAACGACAGCCTGCGCGCCTCGCGATCGGCCACTTCGGCAGGCTACCTCCCGGCGAACCACGATCATGGCCAGAAATGGGCGTTATTTGCCCCGAACTGGCCACGATCATGAAACGGCTGCGCCTCTGCCCGAATCGTACCTGCGCTCCCGGCCAGCGCCCGCCACCGTTTTCCCGCATGCCCCATGAGCCCCGCGCGTTTCCCCGCGCGCCCGATGAGCCCTTCGCGCCCGCCCTCCGGACCCTGAATCCGCCCCGCCCCCCGGGCAGTAACAGCAACGATGGAACATCGCTGCCGTTCCAGCGACAGCAATGCTCCATCATTGTCGTTAGGCCCGGGCCAGAACCACGCCGCGCCCGCCTGCGGCGTGACCGGGTCTTGACGCGCAAGCCAGAAGAGATACGCGATACCCTCTCGTTGGCCCGAACTGGCCACGATCATGAAACGGGCGCTAGCGTGCCCGAGGACGGGGTGGGGGACGTAGGGCTGCTCGAGGCGGCGTACCTCCTCCTCGGTCAGCGTGAGCTGCGCGGCGGCCAGGGCGTCGGCGATGTGCCCGAGCCGGGTGGCGCCGACGATGGGCGCAGTCACGCCGGGACGGCTGAGCAGCCAGGCCAGCGCGACCTGGGCCGGGGACGCGCCGCGACGTCCTGGACGGTCGGCTCCGGTCCCGCCGCGCTCGCTCCCGATCCCCCTGAAATCGCTTGATTCGGAACGGTATTTGTCGCGGTTATGTCACTTTCCGTTCAACCGCGTTTGTTTGACTCCTCCTGAGCACTCGCGCGAGGAGGCACGTTAATGCGTCGCAGACGGATTCAGCTCGGGCTCTGGCGTATCGGTGGACTCGCGAGTCCCTGCCTGCTCGTGGCGGCCCTGTCGGTGGCCGCCGTCACCGTATCCTCGGGCCCGACGGCACTCGCGCAGGCCACGGCGTCGGCGCCGCACCTCGACCACGTGTTTCTCATCATGGAGGAGAACAACGGCTTCCACGACGTGATCGGCAACCCGGCCGCGCCCAACCTGAACTACCTGGCCAAGACCTTCGGGGTGGAAACCGACTACTTCGGCGTGAGCCCGGACAGCAGCGAGTCCAACTACGTCGGCCTGCTCGGCGGCAGCATCTTCGGGGTCACCAGTGATGACGCGTACTGGAAGAACCAGATCCACGCACCCAGCCTGATCAGCCAGCTCGACCAGGCCGGGATCAGCTGGAAGGCCTACCTGCAGGCGCTGCCCTATCCCGGGTACGAGGGGATCTGCTACCCGGCCAAGTGCAACGGCGCCCCCGACAGCGACCCGCTCTACGTCTCCAAGCACGACGGCATCCAGAACTACACCACCTCGCTCAACCCGGCTGACTGGTCGCGCCAGGTTCCCATCGATACGCTGGCCGCGGACCTGCGCGGCGGCGTCGTGCCCCGGTTCAGCTACCTGGTCCCTGACGAGTGCCACGACATGCACGGCGACCCGCCGTACTGCCTGGACAGCGGCAACATCGGCGACCCGCAGAACCAGCACTTGGTCGCGGTGGGCGACGCCTACCTCGGCCAGCTGGTCAGCGAGATCACCGGCGCCCCGTTCTGGGCCAAGGGCAACAACGCGATCGCCATCACCTACGACAACGGCGACAACAGCGCCGGGTGCTGCGACGCCAACACCGGCGGTGGTCAGGTCGCGACGATCGTCATCGCCAGCCACGGCCCCCGCGGCGTGAAGGACGCCAGCCCGGCGAACCACTACTCGCTGCTGAGCACCCTCCAGCATGTCTTCGGCCTCGGCTGCCTGCAGTTCACCTGCGACACCAAGCACGTGCAGCCGTTGACGCCGCTGTTCGCGGTCACCGGCTCGAAGGCGATCGCGACCAGGCCGCTGCCTGAGCTGAACTGGCCCACGCCGACTCCGTCGCTGCCGAAGGAACCGACGTCCTCGACCAAGAGCACGCCGAGCGCGGGTGGCTGGACGGTTCAGAAGGCGCAGCTGCTCGGCACGTCGGACAACAGCGTGGGCGCCATCGCGGGCTCCTCGCCGACCGACGTCTGGGCGGTCGGCGACTTCCTGCCGGATGCGGCTAAGAGCAACCAGGACGCGACCCTCACCTTTGCCGAGCACTACAACGGCAGCAAGTGGACGGTGCGGACGCCCAATACCGGGCCCAACTTCAACTCCTTCTACGGCGTCGCCGCAACCCAGGGCCGGGCCTGGGCGGTAGGGGAACGGCTGAACAGCAGCTACCAGGACCGGGCCCTGATCGAGACATGGAACGGCAAGAAGTGGAGCATCGCGGATAACCCGCAGCCAGGCTCGATGCGCGACATGCTCTTCGGCGCCTCCGCGCTGTCGCCCTCCAACGTGTGGGTGGTGGGCGATCAGGAGGGCAGGCGCGGCGTCTTCGAGACCCTGGCCGAGCACTGGGACGGCACCAGGTGGACCGTCGTCCCCACCCCTGACCCGGGCTCGGGCGGCAACCACCTGTACGCGGTCGACGCCGTGAACGCTGACGACGTGTGGGCGGCGGGCCAGCAGCTCGGCACCCAGGCTCCGGACAACGGGCTGGTGGAGCACTGGGACGGCCACTCCTGGTCTGTGGTGGCACTGCCGCCGTCGACATCCGCCTCGGTGATGCTCGACGGCATCGCCGCCACCCCGGACGGCCAGGTGTACGTGGCCGGCGAAGCCGACAGCCCGTCTCAGGGCGGCCGGCCGCTGATCGAGTACTACTCCGGCGGCACCTGGCAGCCCGCCACCATTCCCGCGTCGGCCGGTTCCATCTGGACCAACCTGTGGGGCATCACGGTGACGGGCGGCACCGCGTGGGCGGTCGGTACCTACGTGGACCCGAAGACCGATAACAACAACACGCTGATCCTGGACGGTAACGGTGCCAGCTGGGGCGTGGCCGCCGGGCCCGAGCCCGGCTCGGGCAGCAACATCCTCGGCGGGATCACCGCGATTAACGGCCACCTGTGGGCGGCCGGAATCTATGACGACGGTGGCAGCGAGCTGCCTCTCATCGAGCACCGCTAGACGAGACGGGGCCAGGAGGGACGGTCACGCGCTGACGTCCGCGAGGACCTGCTCGACCGTGCGCTTGGCTAGCGCCACGAACCCCGGGTTGGTCTGCGCGTAGTACGGGATGATCAGGGCCGCCTGGTGCAGCGCGTAGCCGCGGGCCCGGTTCCAGGTGCCGTCGTCGACATCGAGGGCAGCGCGGAACGCCTCTCGCCCGGCCGGGCCGAACACGCTCCACGCGGCAATCACGTCGGCGGCCGGGTCACCGGCGCCGGCGCCGCCGAAGTCGATGACCGCGCTGAGGCGGCCGTCGGCCACCAGCAGGTTGGGCCGCAGCAAGTCGGCGTGTATCCACACCGGTGTCCCGTCCCAGGCGGGGGCGGTCAGCGCGTGCTCCCACGCCGCAAGGGCCGCGTGCCGGTCAATGACGTCACCCGCCGACTCGATGGCCGCCCACGTCCCGTCGTAAAGTTCGCGCAGCGGCCTGCGCCCGGTCCGCGGCGCCCCGGCGGCGGGGATCTGACGGAGTTCGGTCACGAACCGCGCGAGATCGCCAGCCGCCTGCCGTTCGTCCTGGACTAGCTCGTCGGCGTACGGCTGACCGGGGATCCACCGGTAGATCGCCCAGGAGAAGGGATACCGGTCCGCCGGACGCCCCTGCGCCACCGGGTCGGGGACCCGCAGCGACAGCCGCGGCGCGAGCTTCGGTAGCCAGTAGCACTCCTTCTCCAGGTCCCGCGCCCACCGTGGCAACCGCGGCAGGCGCGCGTAGAGGTCATCACCAAGCCGGTAGATGGCGTTCACCGTACCCGTCGACGGAACGGCGCGGACCGGCAGCGCGCCCAGTCCGGGGAACTGCGCGGCGACCAGCTGGCCGACGAGGTCGGCGTCGATATCGATCTGGCCGTCATGCATCTTCATCCGGGAGCCTCTGCTGCAGCATGGACGCGGGCTGTCGGCCCTGGCCGCGGGCGCGGTGTTCACCTTCCTGGCGGGTGGCTACCTGATCATCTCGTTCCAGGCATCGGCCCTGACGATCCGCTTCGGCCGCCGGGTGATCGCCGTCGGCGCGGTGCTCGCCGCGGTCGGCGACGGCGCCCTCGACCTGGCCACCGACCACGGGGGCTCGGTGGCCTGGCTCTTCCCCGGCCTGGTGTTGCTCGGCGCCGGGCAGGGGCTGTGCATCACCCCGCTGACCACCACGGTGCTCAGCCACGCCGACCCGGCCACCGCGGGCTCGGTGTCCGGGGCGTTGTCCACCGCCCAGCAGGTCGGCAACTCGATCGGGGTGGCCGTCACCGGCGTGCTGTTCTTCGGCGCCCTCGGCCACGGCTACGGCCTGGCCTTCGAGCGCAGCGTGCTTCAGATCGGCGCCCTGCTCCTGGCCGTGGCCGCGCTCACCCGCCTGATGCCGGCGCGAACATCCCGTGCAAGGTGGCAACGCCCTCAGCGGTGGAGCGGACGTCGAGCACGATCGTACCGGCGTCCCGCTCCACCGTCCAGGTGGCCCACGGGCAGCACTCGGTCTCCACGGCGACCAGGGCGCGTAGTTCGTCCTCGGCCCCGCGGCGGAACCAGATGCGCAGGCCGTCCGCGGTCTCGGCGCGTTCGGTCATCGCCCGGCTCATGAGCCGGTGCCAGCGCTCGCCTTGCGCCGCCAGGCCGACCGGGCTGAGAGTGCAGGCGATAGGGACGGTCTCGGCCATGACGTGCCTCCTCCTGGGATTGTAGGCCTCGGCATCATCGGGTGCGGGAGGCCACCAGACGGCGCGTCGAACAGGCGATAGCAGCGACCGGCTGGGCGGCAGATCCGGCTGCGCGCCAACTGGCTGGCGGGGCGGGCGATGAGGTCGTGCTGGCCATCGCGGTGGCCGATCGCCGCGAGTTCGCCAACGACCCGTACTACGCCCGGGTCATCGCCGGCGCGCACGAGGAGGCGGCCCGGCACGGCCTATCGGTTTCCTTGTGCGTCGCCCCGCCGCGCTTGCTGGCCGGCCTCCGGGCCGCAACGGAACCCGTGCTCCCGCGAGCGGCTGGCCGGCTACCGGTCATGCGTTCGCGCCGCGGGATTGCGTGAGGTCAGGCTCAGCGCCGACTTCACCCGGCCTGGCGCCGCCCGGGCCGCCCGGCGGCTCCTCGAGGCCGCCCCGGACCTCGACGCGATCTTTGTCGCATCTGACCTGATGGCCACGGCTGTCCTGCAAGTGCTGATCGCCAGCGGCCGCCGTGTCCCCGACGACGTCGCCGTAGTGGGGTTCGACGACTCGCCGCCGGCTTGGATGACGGCGCCCGCCTTGTCGACGGTGCACCAGCCCGTCGAGAACCTAGCCGCCCTAGCGGTCCGCACGCTGACGAACCGGGCCGACAGCGCCCCGCTAGACCAGCGGCTGCCTACGCACCTTGTGGTACGGGCCAGTTCGGAGGCCTGACCCGCTGGCCATGTCCAGCGCCACGCGGCAGGACGTCGGCTTGGCCTCGGGTCTGGTAAACACTACGGCCCAGGTCGGCGGCGCGCTGGGGCTCGCCGTGCTGGCAACGGTGTCCGCGTCCCGGACCAATGCGCTGATCGCACACGGCCGTCCGGTCGCGGTGGCCCTGACCGACGGCTATCACCTGGCCTGAACTGGCCGCAGCCACCTTCTCCGGATGCGCAGACTGACGTCCCGGACGCGGGACAGCACCGGATGACACCGAAGCCTCGGGTCTGAGGTGGGGTGTTCATCCGGTGCTGTGTACCTGGGCTCTAGTGGGTCGCCGGAAATCGGCGGACCTGGCAGGCGTGGTCACTCTTCCCGCGCGGGGTGCCTCACCCCGGGCGGACCGGCGGGCCGTGACTGTGTAGGACCTTGGTTTTGTCCGGATTCCATGCGGTGGTGGTCCCGTCGGGGTTCAGGACTAGGGTCCAGCCCCAGCGATGAATCACGATTTGATGGTGGAACCAACAAAGCAAGACGCAGTCCTTGACGCTGGTCTTGCCGCCGTTCTTCTTGTGCTTGACGTGGTGGACCTCGCAGGCACTGGCGGGCTGGTTGCACCGGCCGGCCCACTGGCAGTGGCGATCCCGCAGGATGACGGCGTTGCGGATCCCGGCCGGGATGGTCTCGGCGTAGCCGATGTCCAGCGGCAGGCTCGGGCCGCCCAGCCGGGCGCCGAGTTGGCGGCGGCGCAGGAAGGAAGCGAGCCCGCCCGGGCCCGATAGGAGATCCACCGCCTTTCCGATGATCTGCTGCTCAAGCGCCTCGCGGACGCGGAGGGTCGGTGGCTGAGGCTCGTCCTCGGCACCTGACGTGCCAATCGCCTCAGCATCGTTGAGCCGGGCTAGTTCCGCGCACAGCCGCACCAGGTCGTCTAGCACGGGGTAGTTCACGTCGCCCATCACCACCGGAGTGATCGAGGCGTCGCAGGCGAACGCGCGGGCGGTGTCACCGTCCAGCCAGGCGGCGCCGTCGCTGCCACCGACCGAGGCGGCGGCGCGGTGCGCGGCCCACTGGGCCCGGACTCCCGCGGTCCACTCGTGCTGCAGCGCGGAGCTGCCATCGAGCATCAGCAGGTCGGCCAGGGAAATGTGCGCCCACACCTTCGCCGGCTGCCCGGCGCGCTCGGGGAGCAGGCCGCTTGCCACTAGCCTGCGCATGGCCTCGTGGAGCGCATCGTGGTAGCGCTGGGCGTAGGTCCGGGTGTCGTCCGCTCCCGCCGGGGCCGACAGGGCGTCCAGCACCGTGGTCACCACTGCGGCACACTCGGGGGTCAAGTCGCCGTTCAACACGCCCGCGCCGCCGAACGTGGTCTCCAGCCGGACCGACCGGTCGTCGAATTCGCCGTCCGGATCGCTGTCGGGGGTATCGGGCCGGGACCGGGCGTCCATCTCGCCGGCTAGTTCAGCCAGACCTCGCAGGTCCATACCGGATTTCGCGGCACCGACCAGGATCGTGTCTGCGGCATCACGGCAGTCCTCGGGGAGCTTGTCAGTCCACTGGCACACGGTGCGAGCGAACGACTCCGATATCTCCCCGTCGGCCAGCGCCCGCGCGATCTGGGGGTGGGCGGCTGCGCGGCGAACCCAGGCGGTGTGCGCCACGGCGGCACCCTTGGTGATCCGGGTCCGGTTGATCAGCCACGCCCGCGGGCTGTAGTCGGCGTCAGCGGAGTATCCCTGGCCGGCGGCGAACGCGCTCAGGGTCGATATACGGGCTGCCGTACTGATCGCGTCGGCCTGCTCGAGCATCTGCAGGCACTCGGCCTGGGTCTGTACGGGCATCTGGGTGGCGTCGGCGGCGGCCAGGAACCGCAATCCCGCGAGGACCGTCGCCATCGCGTCAGCAGCGCTGGGAAACGTCGGAACTGGGCTCATCCTGACCTCCCTCCGGGATGCTCGCGGACCCGTCTCAAGATGGATTGCTGGTCCTTGCTCGTGTCCTTTCGCCGCACCGAGCTGATTTTCTAGGTCCATACTAGCGGCGACCGCCGACATTTCCTGCGCAAGAAACGCTGTATGGTCTAGATTTATCGAAATAGTGAGCGATGAGAAAATAGCGGCAGACGTGTCCGACGGGAGTGGTGTGACAGAGACCGGACCAGCCGCGGCCAGGACGCAGGGGAGCCGGCGGGTGACCGCCCTGCAGGCCGGCCTGCACTGACCCTGCTGGTCAGGTCCTGGCCAGCAGCTGCTTCCAGTCGGCGATGGCCTCGTCCGCCCACTGAGCATGCAGCCGAGCGAACAACTCGGCGGCGGCGGTGCCGCTCCATGACGCGGGTAGGAACTGGGGCGGCAGGCCGGGGTCGATCCACGGGAACCGGCGCCAGGCGTGCACCAGGTCGATGACGCGGGCGAGCGGATCGGGGCTGACGTCCCCGCTGAACGCCGCGATGAACTCGTCGTACTCGCGGGCCAGCTCATCCAGGTCCCAGGCATTGCCGACCATCGCGGCCAGCGAGCTGCCGCCCTGGTACTCGGCCGTGAACAGGTAGCCGTCCGGCAGCCGGGCCTCGTCCAGGATCCGCCGTACCTCGTCGCCACGGTCGCTGCGCGCGCTCAGCCAGACGCCGGGCATCACGTGGCCGAACCCGGCCCAGCGCAGCCGCGTCCTGAGCATGTGCCGGGCGGCGCGTTCGGTCTCCGGCGTGCGCGCGATCACGATCGTCCACCGGCCGTCCCAGTCCGCGGCGACCGCGGTGAAACCGAAGATGCGCTCGGTGCCGTCCTGGAGCAGCCGCTCGGCGGCCGGGGTGAGGCGCCAGACCGTGCGCCGCCCGACCCGCTCGGAGCTCAGCCAGTTGTCGGCCGCCGTACGCATCAGGGCCTGCCTGGCCGCCTTCTCCTCGACCCCCAGCCGGCCGAACACGTCGATGAACGCCGATGTCCAGGCCTCGCCGCCGGTGGGCAGGACCAGCTCGCCCAGCACGGTGAACAGCACGCCACGCGCGCTCTCCGCGCCGGCGGCATGACGCCGAAGCAGG
>Ga0074046_10000305_pt1 | contig 43985 bp, 45 predicted proteins | sample BogForMeECP23OM3_FD_94441 | JGI IMG/M metagenome (GOLD analysis project Ga0074046, IMG submission 94441) | Bog forest soil microbial communities from Calvert Island, British Columbia, Canada - Bog Forest MetaG ECP23OM3 | ecosystem: Environmental > Terrestrial > Soil > Wetlands ... | reverse complement strand
GAAGGCGCGGTTTAGGGCCGAAATCGTCCATCTTGCGGGCTCCCGAATCAGAAAGCCCGATGGAATCACACAACACGCAATTGTTAAATAACCGTTAACCTGAGTTCGTGGCCCTGGGAGGTGCACGCAGTTATTTGACGGCAATTGAGAGTCAGGATAACGAGGTTTCTCTAGCTCTGAGCGTAAAAGGGCAAGTGGGATATTGCGCTTCTTAGAGGGGATGTCCGCGCTTCGCCGGTCATTGGCAACTCTAAAATGTTAGGATGCGGTGTATGCGCCTAGCGTGCGCGAGGCACGATGATTTTCGCAGTTGCTCGATCATGCTATTTTACCTTTTTGCGATCGCCGGGCATCCCGGCGCATGGGCGAGCGAGTCCTCGAACCAGGAAATCTCCGCACAGGCGCAGCTCTCTTTGCCTGATGCTTTGAAGCAGATCACCGATCAGGGAGGCCTGCGCTCGCGGCTGGAGGAGCTCGGCGTGCAGTTCACCTTCACCTATTATGGTGACACCCTTGGAAACCCATCGGGAGGCGTACAGCAAGGGGTGCGCTACGATGGACGTTTCGGGACCATCATCGATGCCGATCTCGATAAGCTTATGGGTTGGTCAGGCGGGACTTTTCACGCGAGTATGCATGAAATTCAGGGAGCCGGCCTAAGCGCCAAAAATATCGAAAACCTCATGCCGGTGAGCAGCGTCGAGGAACCGGCTACCACCCGTCTGTTCAATCTTTGGGTCGAACAGAAACTCGGCAATGAAACAAGTTTGCGTATTGGTCAAATCACAGCCGCTCAAGAGTTCCTGGTCAGTCAGAACGCCAATCTGTTCGTCAACTCGACCTTCGGCTGGCCGCTCCTTCCCGCCCAGGATCTTCCGAGCGGCGGCCCCGCCTATCCGGAAGCCACGCCCGGTATCCGGCTGAAATTCACGCCAACCGATCAGCTAACCTTGATGGCGGCGATTTTTAACGGCGATCTAGCCGGTCCTGGCGCCGGTAACCCGGTAAAGCGAGATTCAAACGGGTTTGCCTTCAGGGTCAACGACCCTCCGCTGCTGATGGCCGAGCTTGGCTTTGCCTACAATCAAGGTAATTCAATCGCCCAGGCCAGAAATCCGAACCAGGAAGGCTCAGGGGCGGTGACATCGGCCCAACAATCCCCGGCCGGGGATTCAACCGGGACGGGTCTGCGCGGAAGCGTGAAGCTCGGCGCTTGGGTCTATACGGGCTCCGCCCCTCTTGAGCGCTTCAACGCCGAGGGCGAAGTTCTTGACGGATCGGCCGCTCAGCCGCCACAGCACGCAGGTAACTTCGCGGTCTACGGTGTGATCGACCAGGCGCTATGGCGAACCGATGGCCTGGCGAGCGACCGGGGCTTGAATTTTTTCTTGCGCGCATCGGCGGCTCCGAGCGATCGCAATCTGATCGACCTTTATTTCGATACCGGTCTGACCTTCAAAGGTCTCATCAACTCACGGCCGGACGACATCGTGGGTATTGGCTTCGCGTTCGGGCGCATTTCGCCGCAGGCATTGGCGCGCGAGGAAGTCGCGGCCGCCAGCACTCCGATTTCGATCCCCCGCTATGAGGCAGCAATCGAGCTTACCTACCAGTGGCGGATCGCCCAGAACTGGTCCCTGCAACCGGATTTCCAATATATCATTCATCCCAGCGGTCAAGTGCTAAACCCTCTCGATGTGAGCGGCGGCGCGCCCATCCAGAATGCAACCGTTATCGGCATTCGAACTATCGTGAAATTCTGATCCCGCATGGAGTTTTCATGGCCAAGCCATCCAGGGGCTTGGCCATGAAGGAAAGGTACAGGCGATGACAATTGCGTTAATTCTGCCGCGGCTGAAGCGCTCGCTACTTGCCTCTGCTGGCACCGTCGTTTTCGGAATGGAGGATGGTACGGTCTCTATATTTGGCCTGATCTTCGGTGTCGCCGCTACTACGTCAAGCACGGCTACAGTGCTTATCGCTGGCGCCTCGGGGGCTGCGGCAGGCGGCTGTTTCTATGATGGCCGGCGCCTATCTCGATGCCGAGACGACCCGGGACGAGATGAAGGCGAACCACGCGCATCTGCAGTCCGGTTTGGCTCTCAAAAGGGGCTCCATCGCCGGATCGCTGTCGAACCGGCTGGCGGCGTCGGGCCTGTCGCCTGAGCAATCCGCCGCGCTCACGGGCGCGGTGGAACATGACCGCGAGGCGCTCGGGGGCCTGCTGCTTGTGCTGGAAGCCGCGCCCGAGGCGGCGCTAAACCCGTGGGAGCAGGCACTGTGGATGCTGCTCGCGGATTTTCTCGCTGCGGCTGTCCCGATCCTGCCCTTTGTCTTGCTTCCGATCCCTCAGGCGAGAGTCGTCTCCGCTGTGGTCACCACAATTCTGCTGGTCGCGCTTGGCATCGGGCGGGCGCAAATCGCAAAGCGCAGCGTGGTACGCACGGTCCTGGAGACGGTCTCTATCGGCATTGCCGCCGCGCTGGCAGGCGTCGCAATCGGCGTGCTCGTCAACCATAGTTTCAGCGGTTAAGGCGGCCGGGTTCGCCGTGGACTGCGTCGTCAGCCAACATGAATAAGCCCGAGGCCGCTAAGCAATCCTCGATCGGTGACCGGGCCGGGATCGTCTGCCGCTGCGGCGACCGCTAAAAAAAAGGGCGGCCCGCAAAGGCCGCCTCACCGGTGTTTTACTGAAATAGGATGGCGGCTTTCTGCAGCGTGATCCAAACGCCCCAAGCAAGCGGCAGACAGACCACCGCCCATGCGAGCAGCACGCCCGGTCTGATGAGCGAGCCGCGGCCGATCCCCTGTGTCGCTAACGCTTGCGGCTCCAGATCGTTCACGTGAAGCGCCTCGACCTCCTCGTCGTTCATGTAGCGGTGCTCTGCGGCCGGCCGGATCAGAAGATTGGCCAGAAAGCCAATCACGAGCATCCCAGCGAGGACATAGAAGATCTGCTCGTAGATGAGGTTTGGCGGAACGCCCTCGGCTTTGCGGGTGTCGTGAAGGTAGTTCACCACGACTGGGCCAATGATACCGGCCGTCGACCAAGCGGTGAGAAGCCGGCCATGGATCGCGCCAACAAATTGCGTGCCGAATATGTCTGCGAGATAGGCTGGCACGGTTGCGAAACCGCCCCCATACATGGAAGCGATCAAGCAGAATGCAGCGGCGAAGACGCCCAGCGAACCCCAGGCTGCCAGCGTGGGCGCCATCACATAAGAAACGAAGCCAAGCACGAAGAATACGAAGTAGGTCGTCTTGCGGCCGAGCGCATCGGAAAGCGAAGCCCAGAAAAAGCGCCCGGCTATGTTGAAGAGCGAGAAAAGCCCCACAAAGGCCGCCCCAACCGCGGCAGCGCGCTTTACCTGATCGGCGTTGAACGCCCCAAAGCCCACAGAGGGATCGCCGAACAGCCGCCCTCCGAAAGTTTCCTGCAGCATCGGCGAGGCAGCGCCAATGATGCCGATGCCGGCCGAAACGTTCATGCACAGCACAAGCCAAATCAGCCAGAACTGAGGGGTCTTATGGGCGTCCTTTAGATGCACATGCCGGTGGGTGATCATTGCAGAGCGGTTCGCCTTCGGCGTCCATTTTTCGGGCGTCCATCTCGCAGGCGGCAGCCTGTAACCGAACGCACCGCCAATCATGAAAACGAAATAGACGGCAGCCAAGACGAGAAAGGTCTCCCAGACGCCAGGCGTGGTCGCGGTTTTGAAACCGGCGAAGACAAACTTGTCCGCAAACGGTATGGGGGCCGAAAAGCCGTTGATGAGCAGTGCGGCAAGAGGCGATCCGATCAGCGCGCCGCCGCCGAAGCCCATGATTGCCATGCCAGTGGCCATGCCGCGCCGGTCGGGGAACCACTTGATGAGCGTCGAGACAGGCGAGATATAGCCGAGTCCGAGGCCGATGCCGCCTATCACGCCAGAGCCGAGCCACAACATCCAGAGCTGGTGCAAATAAACCCCCGCGGCGGAAAACACCATCCCGCCGCACCAGCAGAATGCCGCGACAACGCCTGCTTTGCGCGGCCCAGCCCGCTCAAGCCAGCCGCCCCAAATCGCGGCCGAGCCCCCAAGCAGCACGAAAAACAGCGTGAACATCCAGCCGAGATCGAATTGAGTCCATTCGCAATCGGTGGCGGTCAAGGCGATCAAAGTGCCTTGGAGCTTTTGGCCAAACGTATCGGCTTTGCCAGCGCATGTCCCAATCGTTGTCCCAGCCGCCTTGCTCAAGGCCGTCTGAAGCGGGAGCCAGAACACACTGAACCCGTAAGCCATGCCAATACAAAGGTGAATGGCGAGAGCCGCCGGCGGCACCAGCCAGCGATTAAATCCGGACTTCGCTATGATCCGCCTGCGGCTTAGAAGTCCGCCGGTACCCGCAGGCCCTGAGTACCCGTCTGTGGCCGTTATCGTCGCCATGTTTTTTCCTCTCTGTTTTTGTTTTTTAGTTACCAGTCAATCGGGCGCCTCTCCTTGAGGCAGCTGTCCGGTCTCGTGCGCGAGCACCTCGACCGCGAGCCGGACTTCGGGCCGCAGGCCTTGACCCCCTTCGCGCAAATGCGCGACGATCTTTGCCCGCATGCGCGGGTCCCAATATTTCCTCAAATGATCGGCGATGCCTGCCACCGCTTGATCCGGCCCTTGGCTGGAGAAGAATGTGCCGATTTGATTGGCCATCATGACAAGCTTGTCAGCCGGCATCGGCGGGTGCCTCCTCCAAAATTCTTTCGGGATAAGTAAACACTTCGAAGCCGTCGCCTCTCAGGACCGCCGCCAAGGTGATTCCGGCGCTTTCGGCCACCCGGACCGCGAGTGCGGTTGGCGCCGAGATCGCGGCAATGACCGGCGCGCCGAGCCGGGCTGTTTTCTGCACAAGCTCGACAGAAACACGGCTCGTCAAAAGAACGATTCCGTCCGGGAACCGATTGCTTAAGCGCGCCGCTGCGCCGATCACTTTATCGAGAGCGTTGTGCCGCCCGGCGTCCTCGCGGACAATGATCTCGCCGCCGGCGTAAAGAGCGGCTGCGTGAACGGCCCGGGTCTTCGCATTGAGGCTCTGCCGCGATTGAAGAGCGCTCATAGCACTCATGATCTCGCGGGGCGTTACCGTGAAACGGCTTGAAATGCATCGCACAGGTTTCAAAGCTTGGGCGATGCTCTCAGCGCCGCAAAGGCCGCAACCGGTGGGGCCAAGAATGTTCCGCCGCATCGCCCGCTGGCGCTGGGAGGCGAGCGGCTTCAGCCACATCCGTGCCTCGATGCCGCCCTCTACCTCTACGATTTCAAGGCTATCGATATCGTCCGGGCCGCCAATCACATCCTCGGTGATGGCGAAACCGGTCGCGAAGTCGATCAAATCTAGCGGCGTCGTCATCATGACCGCGTAGGTCGAACCGTCGAAGGTTAAGGCAACGGCCACCTCCTCGGGGATCGCGCGATGCGTCCGCCGCACGTCCCCGCCGCGCCAGGCAAGCGCTTCCACATCGATATAGGGCGGCGGAAAAGCCATTACTCAGCCGCCTTCTGCTGAGCGATCCGGCGGCTGCGCTCCGACAGCTCGCCGTAAAGCTCCTGCCATTCGGTCGGGCCGTTCGACGGCGAAACCTGCACCGCGGTCACCTTATATTCGGGGCAATTCGTAGCCCAATCCGAATAGTCGGTCGTAACGACATTGGCTTGCGTAACCGGATGATGGAAGGTGGTGTAGACGACGCCCGGCGCGACACGGCTGGTGATGACGGCACGCAGGCTCGTCTCCCCGGCCCGGCTCGCAAGTTTAACCCAGCCGCCATCGCTAATGCCGCGCTGCTCGGCATCGTGCGGATGGATTTCGAGCCTGTCCTCTTCGTGCCACACGACATTCGCCGTGCGCCTCGTCTGCGCACCGACATTATATTGGCTCAAGATGCGGCCTGTCGTGAGCAGTAGCGGGTAGCGCGGGCCGGTCTTCTCGTCCGTCGGCACATATTCGGTGATGACGAACCTGCCCTTGCCGCGGGCGAAGCCGCCGATGTGCATCACGGGCGTCCCCTCTGGCGCCTTCCCGTTGCACGGCCATTGGACCGAGCCAAGCGCATTGAGCTTATCGTAAGACACGCCCGCGAAAGTAGGGGTGAGCCGCGCGATCTCGTCCATGATCTGACGCGGATGATCGTAATGCATGGGGAAACCGAGGGCTGCGGACAGCTCCATCGTAATCTCCCAATCCTCCTTGCCATTCAGCGGCGCCATCACCTTGCGCACGCGTTGAATGCGGCGCTCCGCATTGGTGAAGGTTCCGTTCTTTTCGAGGAACGTTGAGCCTGGCAGGAAGACATGCGCGTAATTCGCGGTCTCGTTCAGGAACAGGTCCTGCACCACGACGCATTCCATGGCGGCAAGGCCTGCGGAGACATGCTTCGTATCCGGATCGGATTGAAGAATATCCTCGCCCTGGATGTAGATGCCCTTGAAGGAGCCTTCGACGGCCGCGTCGAGCATGTTCGGGATGCGCAGCCCGGGCTCCTTGTCGAGGGACACGGCCCAAAGTTCTTCGAACATCTGGCGGGTGGCATCGCCTGAGACGTGCCGGTAGCCGGACAGCTCATGCGGGAAGGAGCCCATGTCGCACGAGCCTTGCACGTTGTTCTGACCGCGCAGCGGATTCACACCCACGCCCTGGCGTCCGATATTGCCGGTGGCCATGGCGAGGTTCGCAATGGCCATGACCGTGGTCGAGCCCTGGCTGTGCTCGGTGACGCCGAGCCCGTAATAAATCGCGCCATTGCCGCCCGTGGCATAAAGCCTGGCCGCGGCGCGAAGATCGCGGGCCCGAACGCCAGTGTATTTCTCTATCGCCTCGGGACTGTTGCGAGTCTCGGAAACGAACGCCGCCCAACGGCGAAACTCGTCCCAGTCGCAGCGCTCGCGGACGAACGCCTCATTCACCAGTCCCTCCGTCACGATGACATGCGCGATTGCCGTCATCACGGCGACATTGGTGCCCGGCCGGAGCGGGAGATGATACGCCGCCTCAATGTGAGCCGAGCGGACGAGATCGATGCGGCGCGGGTCCACCACGATCAGCTTCGCCCCCTCGCGCAACCGCCTTTTAAGGCGGGAGGCAAACACGGGATGGCCGTCCGTGGGGTTCGCGCCAACGATCATGACGACATCGGCGTGCTCGACGGAATCGAAATCCTGGGTGCCGGCCGAGGTGCCGAACGCTGTGCTCAGCCCGTAACCCGTAGGCGAGTGGCAGACGCGCGCGCAGGTGTCGACATTGTTGTTGCCGAAGGCAGCGCGGATCAGCTTCTGAACGAGGAAGGTTTCTTCGTTTGTGCAGCGTGACGAGGTGATACCGCCGGCCGAGCCGCGGCCGTATTTGCCCTGAATGCGCTTGAATTCGGACGCCGCATAACCGATCGCCTCTTCCCAGCTCACCTCGCGCCACGGCTCCTGGATCGAGCTACGGATCATGGGCTTTAGGATGCGCTCCTTGTGGGTGGCATAGCCCCAGGCGAAGCGGCCTTTTACGCAGGAATGCCCGCGATTGGCCTTGCCGTCCTTGTAAGGCACCATGCGTATGAGCTCATCGCCGCGCATCTCCGCCTTGAAGGCGCAGCCGACGCCGCAATAGGCGCAAGTGGTTATCACAGAACGATTGGGCGTACCGGTCTCATAGACCGGTTTCTCGATCAGTGTCGCGGTCGGGCAAGCCTGCACGCACGCGCCGCAGGACACGCATTCCGATTGCAAGAATGGCTCGGCCATGCCGGCGGATACGCGGCTATCGAAGCCCCGGCCGGAGATCGTGAGGGCGAACGTGCCCTGTACCTCCTCGCAAGCGCGTACGCAGCGCGAGCAGACGATGCATTTCGAGGGATCGTAAGTGAAATAGGGGTTCGATTGGTCTTTGGCTTCCTTGGTGTGGTTCTCGCCCTCGTAACCGTAGCGGACCTCGCGCAAACCCACCGCGCCCGCCATATCCTGCAGCTCGCAGTCGCCGTTCGCCGCGCAGGTGAGGCAATCGAGCGGATGGTCGGAGATGTAAAGCTCCATCACGCCTTTGCGGATGCGCTTGAGGCGCTCGGTTTGCGTCCTGACCACAATGCCCTCGGCAACCGGGGTGGTGCAGGAGGCTGGCGTGCCATTGCGGCCGTCGATCTCGACAAGGCAGAGGCGGCAAGATCCGAACTCCTTAACCATGTCGGTCGCACAAAGCTTCGGGATATTATTACCGGCGAGGGCGGCGGCGCGCATGATCGAGGTGCCGGCTGGGACAATTACCTTCATGCCGTCGATGGTGAGCGTTACCTGCTCCTTCGCGTTCGAAGCAGGTGTGCCGTAATCGGGCTCGTGAACGAGAGACATAATGTCCTCCTACTCCGCCTCGGCCAGGCGCGGGTGGATGCCGAAATCTTCGGGGAAATGGGCGATTGCGCTCAGGACGGGATAGGGGGTGAAGCCTCCAAGTGCACAGAGCGAGCCGAATTTGAGAGTCTCGCAGAGATCTTCGAGGAGTGCGAGCTTCAACGCTGCTTCGATACCGGCACGTATCTCATCGAGGGTCTCAACTCCCCGCTTGGAGCCGATACGGCATGGCGTGCACTTGCCGCAGCTTTCAAAGGCGCAAAACTCGAAGGCGAAGCGCGCCTGCTCGAGCATGTTGACGGTATCGTCGAAGACGACGATGCCGCCATGGCCGATGAGCCCGTCGCGGGCGGCGAACGCTTCGTAATCGAAAGGCGTATCGAACAGCGCGCGCGGGAAGTAGGCGCCGAGCGGCCCGCCAACCTGCACGGCGCGCACGGGCCGGCCGGTTGCGGTGCCTCCGCCGATATCGTCCACGAGCTCGCCGAGCGTGATGCCGAAGGCTGTCTCGAACAAGCCGCTATGCTTGATATTGCCGGCGAGCTGGACCGGCATCGTGCCGCGGCTCCGCCCCATGCCGAAATCGCGATAGGCCGCGCCGCCCTCCGCAAGGATGAACGGCACCGACGCCAGAGAGATGACGTTATTCACTACGGTCGGCTTGCCGAACAGTCCAACATGAGCCGGCAGCGGCGGTTTGGCCCGGACCTGCCCGCGCTTACCTTCCAGGCTGTCGAGCAGCGCCGTCTCCTCGCCGCAAACATAGGCGCCTGCGCCGATCCGCACCTCCATATCGAAGGCGTAAGCGGAACCGAGCAGATGGCCGCCGAGCAAGCCATGCCGGCGTGCCCTCGCTATAGCTTGGTTCATTGCCGCGGCGGCGTGCGGATATTCCGAGCGGAGGTAGACGTAGCCCTTAGTTGCGCCAACCGCGAGACCCGCAATCGCCATGCCCTCGATCAGGCAGAAGGGATCTCCCTCCATCATCATACGGTCGGCAAATGTGCCGCTATCGCCTTCGTCGGCGTTACAAACGATGTATTTTTGCGGCCCCTTAGCCTCGGCTACCGTCCGCCATTTGATGCCAGTGGGAAAGCCCGCACCGCCGCGCCCGCGCAAACCGGAGCTTATGACCTCCTCGACCGTTGCGGCCGGACCGATGGCGATCGCGCGCTCGAGGCCCTTGAGGCCGCCCTGGCGGCGATAATCGTCGAGCGACAATGGATCGGTAATGCCGCAGCGGGCAAAGGCTAGCCGCGTCTGCCGCTTGAGGAAAGGATGCTCCTCAGGCCTGCCGATGCGCAACGGATGGGGCGCGCCATCGAGAAAGCCGGCATCGAACAATCCCGCTACGCCGTCAGCGTCCACAGGTCCGTAAGCGATGCGGCCATGCGGCGTCTCCGCCTCCACCAGCGGCTCAAGCCAAAGCAAGCCTCGCGACCCGTTGCGGACGATCTCGACGCCGATGCCGCGAGCACGGGCTGCTTCCGATATCGCCGCCGCCACGTCGTCGGCGCCAACAGCAATGGCCGCGGCATCGCATGGCACGAAAACCCTCATCGCGCGGTCTCCGCGATGATCGCGTCGAGCTTTTGCGGCGTGAGCCGGCCAATAGGCTTACCGTCGATCGTTGCAGAAGGCGCGCACGCGCAAAGCCCGAGGCAGAACGTCTGCTCCAGCGTGATCTGGCCGCCGGCTGCCGTCTCGCCGAAGTCCACGCCGAGCCGCGCCTTGGCTCTTTCGGCGAGTGCAACGCCGCCCATGGATTGGCACGCTTCAGCCCTGCACAGCGTGAGCGTGTGCTTGCCGCGCGGCTCCAAGTGGAAATCGTGATAGAAGGTTGCGACGCCATAAATCTCGGCGCGCGAGATATTCAGCGCGTCCGCCACCATGGGCAGCGTTTCCTCAGGCAGGTATCCAAACTCTGCCTGAAGGGCATGAAGGATCGGCAAGGCCGCACCTTCCCGCGCAAGATGCTGCGCAATGATAGCGCGCGTAATGTCGTCGATTGCCGCGGTCACGTTCCATCCCTACTTTCTTGTTCCTGCAATTAGACCAGAAAACTCAGATTAGGATCAATAAAGCTGTCCCGTGGGTCGATAGACAACATCTATCGGCGGCTCTTAAGCCAGTTAAATGCAAAAATTCATATGCTTGTATACTACGGAACAGGGTCTCTCATTTTTGCGATTAATGACTTGGTGCGTGTCATGATTTTTAACTTATGTCCGGTGCCTATCGCTGCTTAGCACCGTCGCGTCTAGGTCGCTTGCAACGCGCTTCGCCTCCCGCATGAAGGCGGACACGAGCGGCGTTATCGGCTCCCGCGGACCCGCAACGAGGCCGATTGTGTACATCGTATCCGGCCGCACGATCGGGACGGCCCTGATTGCGGGCGAAAGCCCAAAAATCCCGGTTAGCTTCTCCGGCATAATCCCGGACCATTGGCCGGTCTGGATATGCGCGAACAGGACGATCATCGAGTCGCTTTCGAGCTTAGCCGAGGCCGTCGCGCCAGCCTGCTGCAGGTGCCGGTCGATGATGCGGCGGTTTTGCATGTCGCGCGTGAGCAGGCACAAGGGGATGCTGGCGACCTCGGCCCAGGTCACGGTCTCCCGCTTTGCGAACTCATTCTCTTGCGTTGTCAAGAGACAGTACCTCTCGCGGTAGAGCGGGATCGCGCTGACTTTGCCGAGGGGCTCATTATCGAGGTAGGTGAGGCCCGCATCGATTTCCAGATTTGCGATAAGCTCCAGGATTTCCTCCGATGTGCGCGACAGAACGGTGTAGTGCACCTCGGGATACCGGGCGTGAAACGGCGTCGTGATCGCAGCGACCATGGGGAGCGCGGTGGGAACGGCGGCAATCCTAAGATGGCCGGTGAGCCCGCGCTTGAGCTGATCGACGTCCTGCTTCAGCGCACGTACGTCGGAAACGATGCGCCGGGCCCATTCAAGGACGCGCTCGCCTTCCCCTGTAAAGCCGAGAAAGCGCGAGCCCCGGCGGACGAGCAGCACACCCAGCGTTTCCTCAATCTGTTTCACACCAGCCGAAAGCGTGGGCTGAGTCACCCCGCAAGCCTCAGCCGCCCTGCCGAAATGTTTTTCTTGGGCGATAGCGATCAGAAACTCAAGTTTATCGATCATAGCGGATGGAACGGCCAAAAAGTTTGTAAGCTTGAAAGCATAGCCATAGACCTGCCAGCGGCGCAATTAGCGGAAAGGACCGGCCAGAAGATAAAGGACCGCTGGGAATTCTCGCGATTGTGTGCTTCGGGGAGGGCATGCCGCGCCTGCGTCTGCCGGACTCTTCGCCGGGGTGCCAAGCTTGGCTTGCCCGCTTAATGGCACTATCGCTCGATTAAGTGCGCAGCCGCTTCCTTGCTTCGCGGTTATGCGATATAGGCATGAGTGCAGAAGCTGGCGATCATGCCAAAGCGGGATCACGATGTCTCATAGCGGTAAAGGGCAAGCGCAAGTCCACGTGCGGATCGCATTCCCCAATGGCGGCAGCCTCGCCGAGGCCGACATCGAATTAATAGAGACCATCGAGCGATGCCGCTCCATTCTGCGCACGAGCAAGCTCATGGGCCTTTCCTATCGCAAGACCTGGCTCATGACCGATGCCTTGAACCGCACCTTCGAATCCAAAGTTATCGAAACATTTCCTGGAAGGCGCGGGGCCGGCGCGGAGGTGACGGTCTTCGGGCAGAGGCTCGTTGCGCTGTTCCGGTCCATCGAGCGCCGCTCCTCCACGGCTGCGGCGGCCGCAATCGGTGAGCTTACGGCTTCTCTTGACTGGTCTTTTGAGACCCAAGCCCCGGCCGTGGTTGAGGAAGCTCGTCAGGATTAAGATCCATCTTCGAGATCGCCACCGTTTTGACCATCGCCCAAGCTCTCACGCCGGGCTCCAGGGCGAGACGCTCCACCGACTCCCAAGTGACAAGGGAGTGAAGGCGGGTGACGCCAAGGTCGAAGGTAACGCGCGCGAAAGGTGCAGCGAGATATTCGACCTCGATAATCGTTCCGGGTAGCCGGTTGGTGATAGAGACGTCCATGGGCCGCGATAGGGCAATGGAGACGTCGCTGGCGTCAATGTGCACGGCCACGCCTGTGCCGGGCGGCGCATCCACCTTTGGGACCCGCAGCTCCCCGTCGTCGAAGTAAAGCGTTGAAAGCCCGATATCTGCGTTATGGCGCAGAACGCGGGCGTGAAGTGTGGTGGATAGCCGGATCATGACGTGGCGCAAAATGTCGCTTTGTGAAGCATGGTTCAAAACTACCTGCAATTTCCATGCAAAACTAGCCGGTCCTTGGCCGGGCAGGCGGAGATGCAGCTTCAATCGCACAAACAGATAAGGGAGACAGCGCCGGACTCTTCAAAACTGCCTTAGAGTCTGCCCTGGAATATCGGAATCGCCAGGAAGTCCCCCCTCACCCCAGCCCTCTCCCCGAGGGGAGAGGGAGAAGAAGCTGCGGCCCTCTCCTCAAACGGCGAGGGAGTTTCGAGCGTCCTTCTCCCCTTGGGGAGAAGGACAGGATGAGGGGGTCTTAGGCTGTTTCCGCTCATATTAAGACAGACGCTAGCGAAGCGGCACTGCCCGGATTACGCCGCGCCAGGCAGTTTTTTCTCGAAGGCGATGATAATGCTGTAATCCTGAGGCACCGTGCCCTCTTTGATTTGAATCGTCACGTCGCGAACCTGCGCGAAATAGGAGATCGGATTTTCCCTTGTGATCGTCACGTTGAGGGTGAATGGCTCGGCTGTTACCTTATTTTTCGTCTTATCGAAGACCTGCATCGTGACCGGCAGCGCGATCGTTCCGGGTTTGCCCTTAGGCCCGAGCAGAACGCGCCCCGCAACGCCGTACTTCACCTGAACCATGCCACCAGCGAGCTGGCACTCGCGCGCCGTTTTGGTGATCTCGGCGCGATGAACGAGTGCCCCGCTGTTGCCGACACGGTTGCCTTCGAAGACCGCGATATTGCGCTGGCCGCCTTCAACCTGCACAATCGGACAGCCATTCGCGGCCGCCATTTCAAGCGGACCGTCGGAATTGGTGCGCGCGGCGGCCATCATGCTTTCCTCGGTAATGATCGGCGTCCAGGAGACGCCGTCCGTCTTCTTGCCGGAGGAAAAGATGCCGCCATCTCCGATGGATGGGATGTGAGAAAAGCCGCAGCCACTCAAAAACGCGGCCATAAGCGCAGCAAAGAATACCCTGGAAACCGCCCGTACAAAAACCCCCATCTGCCCTTCCAGTTCCTCTTCGCACCGTTGCAATGGACGCAAAAGGACCGCGACTTTCGGGGCCCTTGCTTTTTTTTGGTTTGTCGCGCTCATAATCGTTGCAAGAAAGGCACCGGACTTAGAACGCGCTCGTGGCGAGCCTAGCGGGCTATGGGAGCGGCCGCAAGCTTCGACGCTCCCTTCCCTTCCAAATTTGACCTTTTTGCGGATTTCCGCTTGGCTTTCGCAACGGCTCTGCATTGGAGATAGGCCTTATGACAATCAAACCACACCTTGACGTACTCCTCGCAGCGCCGCGGGGATTTTGCGCCGGGGTCGACAGGGCCATTCAAATCGTAGAGCTTGCAATAGAAAAATTCGGCGCGCCCGTTTATGTCCGGCACGAGATCGTTCACAACCGCACCGTAGTCGAGAGCCTCGTGGCCAAAGGCGCGGTGTTCGTCGAGGAGCTCAGCGAGATTCCAAATACCGCATCGCCAGTAATCTTCTCGGCGCATGGCGTGCCGAAGGCCGTTCCTGAAGAGGCAGGCCGGCGGAATTTCTTCTATCTCGACGCAACGTGCCCGCTCGTCTCCAAGGTGCATTCTGAAGCCGCGCGTCATTATGCGAACGGGCTTGAAATTGTCCTGATCGGTCATTCGGGGCATCCGGAGGTGATTGGGACGTTGGGGCAACTTCCGCAAGGCGCGGTCACGCTCCTCGAGACGGCGGAGGATGTAAGCAAGCTTAGTCCCCGCAACCCGGCAAAGCTCGCCTACATCACTCAAACCACGCTCTCGGTCGACGATACGGCTGGCATCGTCGAGGCGCTGAAAGCGCGGTTCCCGCTCATTCAGGGACCGCAGAAGCACGATATTTGCTACGCCACGACGAACAGGCAAAGCGCGGTGAAGGCGATAGCAAACCGCTGCGACGCGATCCTCGTCGTTGGCGCACCGAATAGCTCGAATTCGAAGCGCCTCGTCGAGGTGGCCTTGCGGGCCGGATGTCCGAAGGCGATGCTGGTGCAAAAGGCTTCGGAGATTCCTTGGAGCAATCTTGAGAGCATCAAAACGATAGGGATTACAGCTGGCGCATCGGCACCGGAGCTTCTCGTAGACGAGATCATCGATAGATTCAAAGACCGGTACGACGTGGCGCTTGAGATTGTCAGAACCGCGACCGAGGACGTGATCTTCAAGATCCCGCGCGCCTTGCAAGCGGCGGCAGCGCAGTAACGCACATGGCGGTCTATACCGAAGTTACAGCCGAGGAGCTGGATGCGCTCTTGGAGCGCTACGATATCGGCGAGCTGACGGCCTGCAAGGGCATCGCCGAAGGTGTCGAGAACAGCAATTTTTTCCTCGGCACGGACAGAGCGCAGTTCATCCTCACGCTTTACGAAAAGCGCGTCTCTCCCGGCGATTTGCCGTTCTTTCTGGGCCTGATGGAGCACCTTGCGCAAAATGGGGTGAGCTGCCCCACGCCCGTCCACGACCGCAGCGGCCAGGTTTTGCAAACCGTCGCCGGCAGGCCCGCGGCAATCGTGACTTTTCTATCGGGATATGCCCTGCTGAAGCCGCAGCCGGCGCATTGCTTTGCGCTTGGTTCCGCGCTCGCCGCCCTCCACGAAAGCGGCTTGACATTTCCGCTAAGGCGCGAGAACGCCCTTTCTTTGGCCGGGTGGGAGAAGCTCTTCGCCGCGCTCGGCGGAATGGCCGGCAAGCTTCAGCCCGGCATGCCGGAAAGCATCGGTGCCGAGCTGCAAACGCTTCGCCGGGAATGGCCGCAAAACCTCCCCGCCGGAGTTATTCACGCCGATCTCTTCCCGGATAACGTCTTCTTTTTGAACGATAAGGTATCGGGGGTGATCGACTTTTATTTCGCCTGCAACGACTTGCTCGCCTACGACTTGGCCATTTGCTTGAACGCTTGGTGTTTTGAGCCCGACCGCGCCTTCAACGTGACCAAGGCCCGCGCGCTGCTCAATGGCTATAACTCCGTCCGGCAGCTTGCGCCGGAGGAGCTTGAGGCGCTGCCGCTTCTTGCCAGAGGCTCGGCGCTGCGCTTTTTGCTTACCCGCCTCTACGATTGGTTCAACACGCCGGACACGGCATTTGTGAAGCGCAAGGATCCGATGGAATATTGGCGCAAGCTCAAGTTTCATCAGGACGTGCGGACGCCTGGTGCCTATGGATTCTAGCGCTCCCGGCAAGGCGCAACCAGGCGCCGTCACCATCTACACCGACGGCGGCTGCAAGGGCAATCCGGGGCCTGGCGGCTGGGGCGCGCTGCTCGTTTATAATGGGCGCGAACGTGAAATCTGGGGCGGCGAGCCGTACACCACCAACAATCGCATGGAGCTTACGGCGGCTATCGTGGCGCTCGAAACGCTGAAACGGCCTTGCCGCGTCGAGCTTTACACGGATTCGCAATATTTGAGGAACGGCATCACTGCATGGATCGGCGGCTGGAAGGCCAAGGGCTGGAAAACCGCGCAGAACCAGCCGGTGAAAAATGCGGATCTTTGGCAGCGCCTCGACGAAGCGCGGCGGCGTCACGATGTGAGCTGGCATTGGGTGCGCGGCCATTCGGGCCACGCGGAAAACGAGCGGGTGGATAGACTGGCGCAGCGCGGCATCGCCGAGCAGGAGGCGGCCGCGAAAGAGGGCGGCACAGGCGCGCCGCCGCCGGGGAGAACTTAGTGGCGAATTTGCCCGTCAACTTGGAGGCAGCCGCTGCATAACGCATCCACGGCTCTATCCACACGGCGGCCGGGGAAGCAAGCTTGCTATGGCCCCAGGAAAGACCGGGGACGGCCGCGATCTTACGGACGGGTCTTCTCACCCAGATTGAACAGGCAGAACAGCTGCCGCCGATCCTGGTTGAGCCGCCCGCTCCCAGCGCCGTTCGCGTCAAGCTCACCGAATCATGGCTCGCCTCGGCAAACAACGGACCTTTGTAACAAAATCGGCCAAGTGCGGAAGTTCGGGTGAAGATCGAACTGGCTCTCAGGCTCAACTACCCGGCACGCTAAGCGCGCATTACCTGGTTGCGCACCAGAGATTTTCTAATAAGTACGTAGCCCGCAGCGGCCACAAGCAACGTTGCGATAATATCAAACCCGCTGGTCATTGGCATATAGCCAGGAACGAAGGGACCCGCAGGATAAGATGCCGAAATCCAAGTATATCGCTCGATCCACGTTCCCAGCATGATGCTACAGGCTATAACAGCAATCATCGATACAGAATGGCGTGTATAGTCGAATATCAATAGCGAAAACGGAAAGAAGAATTTAAGGGCGATAAATGTCCACCATAGGATCGAATAGTCTCCATCTTCCATTTCCACAATGCGATTGTTTTCCTGAGGAAGGTTTCCATACCAAATTGTAAGATACTGAGCGAAGAATGTATAGGCCCACAGCATCGTGAATGCCAGCAACATCTGGGCGACGTAGTTAAAGACGTAATGAGGCATAGGCGCAATAAGCCTTCCGCTGCTACAAAGAATATAAACAAGAACAATCGTGAACGACATGAACATGCCGAAATTGCTGATGAAATGGTACATTGCATAGATGGCACTATGCCATTCCGGCAGCAGCGTCATTTCAAAATCCCACGCGATCATCGTGCCATAAAGCACGTATGTACAAAGTATGTAGTATGCCAGCTTCCTTGTGCGCTTCGGATCGCGGATATTCTTGATATACCGCCGGAACAAGAATGTTACGAGTGCAAACCCAGCGATCTGGCGCACAATAAGAAATTGATAATTGTGCCATTCTGGCACGGTTACATGCTTAAGAAGGGGAAACGGGTAATTATGCCATTCGGAGAGTTCACTCGAGCCAATCCAAGGGAATGTGGTCTTTCCTGCTGCGAGCAAGATCACAAGGAGAATAAGGACAAGCGGATAGAGGCCGAATAGCGATACGGCAACGCTTCGCAGCTCATTCTGCCACCGGGCGCCAGCCAGTTGCAAAATAGCTGAAAGTGTCACACCACCCAGCATGATATACAGAACAATTAGAAAGTCAGTAGTCAACACCGACCAGCTCGCGAACGGGACCATCGACCCTCCTTATTTTGTCTGGGCAGCTTCCTGCTGAGGTGCCGCCGGCACCAAGCCATGATGTAAAAAGTTGATCACATGCCAACGCTCTGTTGGAGACAAATCGTTCGCAAAGTTCGGCATAACCGTGCCGCCATAGGTCAGATAACCGAAAATGAAGCCATCGGGCAGAGATTGCACCATGTCGCTTGTTAGATCGAACGGCCGGGCCGAGAGTTTCTCTCCGACCGTTCCGTTTCCGGTGCCGGATGTTCCATGACATGGCGTGCAGTAAATCATGAACATCTGCTTGCCCTTATAAATGGACTCTGGCGACGACTGTATCGGATTAGGAATATTACTTGCGGTATCCTGGCCGGCCGGCCGCATGGTGGCAGTGCCAGGCACTGGGACAGAACGCTGCGGGAACGGAAGAGGATTAGCCTGAGGCTTGATGCTGATTTGGTGCACCATTTCAGACCAAATCAGCCACGCATGTGCAGGCGCAGGGACCACAATAATCAGCGCAAGCCAGTAAACGTATTTTCTCATTCTATAACCTCTTCAGTTATGCTGATCGCGAGGTGCTTCTCAAAAATTTTCTTGATCTCGGCAATGGTACGAGCGTCGGATTTCACCAAGACCCCAATTTGGTCTTCGGAAATTTTAGTGTTATAGAGTTCGCTCTTCATGCGTGCCGGCAGTCCAGCGCTAATTAAAAATCCGAGCACTGTGATGTATACCCCGCCCAAAATCAGCATTTCATAGGTAAGGACGATGTCTGGCGGGAACGGAATGATCGGCTTACCGCCTTTTTGCTGAGCGAAAAAGTTACCTTGGGATGAAGCAAGAAAGAGAAAGCCGAGAATACCGCCAAGCAGCGAACCGATCAGGGTGTATCTGCGGATTGGAGCCGGGCGGTATCCAAGCAGCTCTTCGACATCGGGATGCTCGATCGGAGATTTTATGGTGATGTCATCTCTATTTAGCGCCGGCAGATAAGCATCGCGCACCTCTCGAAGTGCATAGGATGCGAGGTCGAAATCGTTAAACAATCCCAGAATTCGTACCGTACTCATGCTTCCCTCGCATACTTCTTTTGAGCCAGCGTCCGGTGATATACCATCTCCTTAACTTCATACATCGAGACTGATGGCACAAGTTTGCAGAACAGCATAAACAGTAAACCGAACCAGCCAAAGCTTCCTAGCACCATCCCCCATTGCACAAAACTCGGCCACTGGTTGTGATCCATTGTCCAGGGATAGTAACCGTGCGAAAATGTGGGCGCTACGATCATCCAGCGCTCAAGCCACATTCCCAGGTTAAGAAGCAGAGAAATAATCATCATTGCCGTTAAGTTGCCGCGTATCGTTTTTGAGATCAATAAGAACGGTATGACGGAGCCGCAAAAGTTCATCGTCCACCAGAACGGTGAGTAGGGGCCTGTTGCTTTTTGGATCAAAAGATCCTTAGCATACATGTCATCCCCATACCATACGGATGCATATTCAACAAAATTCAGGTAAGTCCAAACCATTGCAATTACAAATGTCAAGCGACCTATTTTGTCTAATATAGGCAAAGTCATGTATTCTTCAAATCTGAATGTGTGCCGCAACACAATGAATAAGGTAATGATCGCAGCGCAGCCAGAATATAGCGCCCCCGCTACGAAATATGGTGGAAACGATGTTACATGCCATCCGGGCTGTTGCGACATGGCGAAATCGGAGGCGACGATAGAGTGCACCGATACAGCCAATGGGATCAGGAAGCACGCTATCGTGAGGTAAGTAACGCGAAAATTGCGCCACTGGCGGTCGGTACCCATCCAACCCAGTGAAAGCCATGAATAGAAGTGTTTGCGCCACCCTGTGGCATTGTCACGGCATATAGCGAAATCTGGGATTGCGCCGACGTAAAGAAATAATATCGACGAAGTCAGATAGGTAAAGATTGCCATTGCATCCCATAATAACGGGGACTGGAAATTTGGCCAGGTCCAGCGTTCGTTTGGGTATGGCAGAGAATAATAGAATTTCCAGAGGCGTCCTAAATGGACCATTACAAACAAACCGGCTGTCATCAGCGAAAAAGTTGTCATAGCCTCGGCAAATCGGTAAATCGGCTTGCGCCAATCGGCATGAATGATATGCAAAATCGCCGACAACAGCGTGCCGGAGTGGCTCATGCCAATCCAAAATATGAAGCTTGCGATATACAGTCCCCACACATGGGGATTATCAAAATTAGCGACGCCCAAACCTTTTCGCCATTGATAGACTTCGCAGGCGACGCCGATCAAAAATAAACAACCAGCAAAACAAAATAGCAACCAAAATGAGAGGCGCGGCTTCTCAATACTCCTTAGTACGTCGACATTGATCTGCGCCCACGCGATATCGTCTCTGATATCTTTTTCTTCCATCACTCTTTTTCCTCAGCAGGAGACGTTTCAAGCTTTACGCATTCGTATCGCGCACCCGTTCGAGATACATGATCGATGGGTAAGCTCGTAATTCTTCTAGAACGCGATAACCGCGAACTCCGCCATTATCGCCGGTTTTATCTTTATCCTGCCGGTCCTTGTGCAATTCCACTTGCTGCTGCCGCCACATTTTCGCGACTTGAGAATAGGGATCGGCCAAGTTACCGAATGTGATAGCGCCGGTTGGGCAAGCTTGAGCGCACGCAGTCGTGACCTCGCCGTCTTTAACCAGACGGCCTTCGGTGCGTGCGGTGCTTTGCGCTGTCCTCAAACGCTGAATGCAAAACGTGCACTTCTCCATGATCCCTTTGGTGCGGACCGTTATATCGGGGTTCAACTGCATGGGGAGTGGCTCAGGCCACGCAATTTCCTGTTCCGGATAGTCGTACCAATTGAAATAACGAACTTTATAGGGACAGTTGGCGGAACAGTAACGCGAGCCGATGCACCTGTTGTAGATCTGGGAATTGAGACCGTCTGGCGTGTGGTTGGTGGCGCCTACCGGGCAAACAGTTTCGCAAGGAGCTGCCTCACATTGCTGGCACATCATTGGCAGGAACTGTGCCCCTTGGTTTGGAGTATCGGCATCCTCATCGTTCCAATAACGTTCGATGCGGATCCAGTGCATGGTCTGGCCATGCTCGAACCTCTCCTTGCCCACTACCGGCACATTGTTTTCGGCATAGCAGGCCACTACGCATGCATTGCAGCCGGTGCAGGTATCGAGATCGATCGCCATCGCCCATTTGTATTCGGGATGGTCCTTGTGCAGATCTCCGGATGGATGGGTAGTGCGATACTTTTCCCAATTCTCCAACATAGTGCGAATCGACATTAGTCCTCCCGGAAAACCGCGACCTTGCTGGCCGCCATCGTCACAACTATCTTGCGATTTAACTGCGTATTAATCGCCCCCGGTCTCCATCCTTCGTCCTTAACCACGTTTACGCGTTCGTTCGTTTTGCGGATTTTGACGCGTGTGGCGTACATGGCGATTTCGCCCGTGGACCCTTCAAAAACCGGCTCGAGGATTTTCATCGGATTAACGCCGGCACCTTTTGCGTAACGGCCCATCGCTTCGTGTCCTTGGCCGATGGGGATCGCAACGGTGTCGCGTTGAAGGCCGGGAAACAGATAGGCTTGAGTCTTAAGAGAGCCAGTTTTCGACGAGATTTCGAGGATATCGCCTTCGCTTATCCCCAGGCGTTGCGCTGTGGCCGGATGTATTTCCATCCACGAATCCCAAACGATTGTTGTCAAGGGATCGGGCGTTTCCTGCAGCCATGGCAGATTTGCGTGGCGGCCATCGCGCAAATTGGAGCGGACCGATGGCACGAGTTGGAAGGGATACTCTTGATCTTGTTCGGGAGAGCCCGGCAAGGCCAGGTTCAACGATTTGAGATCTGGCGTTATGCGCTGCTCTTGCGCATTCTTAACATTCAGCACCCCGTGACTCAGTGTCTGATACCAAAACTCCTCATCGTCTTCCGCCGCGTCCTTGAAGGATGGCTTGTTCTGGATCATTGCACTTTTTAAATAAGCATAATAGTCGGGCCACTGCTTGTATTCATCCGGGTGCCGCTGCTTCAATAAGGTCAACAAAACATCGCCCAGAGAACGAGTGCTATCCGGGTAGAGCTTTTCCATAAGCGGCTGCTGCATATGAAGTTGCACACCGTCGGGTTGATAGGCGGCAAGATGAGTTCCCCAGTCTTCCATGGCGGAATCGAGAGGAAGAATAAGATCGGCTGCTTCGGCCGTCTCATCGCGATAGTGGGCAAAAGCAACCCTGAATTGCGCCTTCTTCAAGTTTTCGTGCAGTTTCATGAAGCCGGGTGCGGTAAAAGCCGGGTTAACGCTATAAGTGAAAACGGTCTGAAAGCGGCCCTGCGCCAAGCCATCGTTAAATGCACTCAGTGCCGCCGTATCGCCTTCCGCTGGAGCGATCTGCGGGAACGGATTCTTCGCCGGAGCGGTAATTGTCTTGCCGATGTTGCCTAAAACGACATTGAGCAGCATTATAGCGGCCGCGTTCTGAGCCCCATGAACGTGGCCTTCGGCAGAAGGACCGGACAAAACCAGACTTGGGCTGCGTTGGCGCAGGAGCGCGAGCACACGGTCGAACACCTCGCCGCCGGCACCTGCCTCTTTATCGACCCGCGCTTTGCTGTAACCGCGAACGGCTTCAGCGATCGGGGCCGGAACATTCTTGGAATAGGCGGGGTCCTCTAAGAGTGCATTGACTAGCCCCAACGCGAACACACCGTCGCTGCCTGGGCGTATCGGTATCCATCGATCGGCATTTGCGCCGGTCAAGGTCATTTTAGGCTCGGCCTGAATAAGGACGCCGCGCGATTTGCTATCGTTGGCTTTTCGAAACTGCGCATACTGTCCGGAGAAATGGACAGGAGAATTCCAGGTATCCAGGAAATCTGCGCCGAAGGAAAGAATGACTTTCGCCTCGCCGATTTGAAAGAGCGGGTTTGCAATGCCGTAGATTTGTTCGCTTATCGAACGATTAACTTTGTTGGCCAGCGGGTCATATATGAAATGATTCTTTGAGCCCAGGCTTTCAACGTAGTTTTGTATTAGTACTTTTAAATGCCCGCTTAGCGGGCCGGTCAGAAATGCGAATTTATCGCCAGCATCATGGGTTCTTTCAACCAGAAGATTTATGGCGTTCGCCCAGGTTGTTGGCTGGAGATTTCCATTTTGGCGAAGAAGAGGCTCCTTCAAGCGGTCCGGGTTGTAATGATGTTGGACGGCCGCTTGGCCCAAGCTGCATATCCGGCCTTTGCCGATTAACGATTCCGGGCTGCCTTCCAGCTTCAGAATACGGCCTTCCCGCACCCGGCCCTTGATACCGCACCCCGCGTCGCATTGCGTACAAGTAGAGGCGTAGTAAATGCCAACGCCCGGTATCATGAAATCCTGCGGCTGCGAATATGACTTGACATCTTCGACCCCGGATTCGACGGAGTTTTCGCATCCGGTAAGCGCGAGGGAAGCGCTGCTCCATCCCAGAAGTCTTAAAAGGTTTCTGCGGCTAATATCGTTCATATTCGTCAGACCTGCTGCCTTTTTGCGCATACTATTTGTGGCAATACGAGCAATCGTTCGGGCCATTGGTGGTTTTCGCCGTGGCGGTATCGACATGATGATCCTGCTCGTGGCACGAAACGCACCAGCCCATTGTAATTGGCTTGACCTTCTCAGCAACAGTCATGCTTTTCACATCTCCGTGGCAAAAGCCGCACACCTCCTCAACCGGGCGCCCTTGTTGAAAATAAAATCGCTGAATGTGCCGCTCGTGATTAAAGCGCACGAAATCTGGGAGATCGTGCACCTTCTTCCACGGGATAGGTTGCTTTGTTTTCCAGTACTCAAATAACTTTTTAATGCGCGGCTTATCTTTTACGGAATCAATGTTTTCATGGCAGTCGATGCATTTTTTCAGGGGCGGGATTCCGGACACGGCGCTCCGCCGGGCATAGGTGTGACAGAACATGCAGTTAATGCCCATTTTTCCGGCATGTATGTCGTGCGGAAATTCGATTGGCTGCCCGATTTTGTCGCCGGCGGCGGCCACAGAAGAACCGAGCGCTGTTGCTGAAAGCAAAAGCAAACCAGCCGCTCCGCAACGGACGGCAAGCGCGGCTGCTCGATTGCTAACGCGAATAGCGAAGCACAAAAAACGCGTCAAATTTTCCCCCCCGCATATTCGCGTTGGCGCGAACATGCCATTATCGGCTGGCGCAACTTATCGTTCGTCCTGTTTTGCTACGCTCGGCTAAGAGAAATAATGCTTGATGGCGTCAATTAAGCAAAATAGAATAAACCTCACAACGCATTCGGAAAAACCTTCATGCTGAATATGCGGGATGTGACGATCCGCCAGCTCCGGGCCGTGGCCGCGATCGCGCGAAACGGAAAGATTACGCTCGCGGCCAGCGAACTTTGCCTAACGTCCCCTGCGGTGACCGAGCAGCTTAAATTGCTTGAAGACCGTCTGGGGGTTCGTCTTTTCCATCGCACGAGAATTGGGCTGCGGCCAACCGATGCGGGCCTTCGGCTGGTCGAAACGGCCGCGCGAATGGAAGCGCTCCTCGCTGACTGCCGCGAGCAATTGCGCGCGATAAAGGGGCTCGCCGGAGGACGCGTTACCATCGGCGTCGTCGGTACAGCCAAATATTATGCGCCGCGCATCATTGCGTCCTTCGCGGAAAGGCACCCGCAAATAGAGCTGCAGCTGCTCATTGGCAACCGCGCGGAAACCACAGAGGCGCTGCGGAACTATGAAATCGATGTCGCCATCATGGGCCGTCCTCCGGACGGCTTCCCGGTGGAAGAAGCGGTGTTCGGACCTCACCCTCACGTTGTCATCGCTCCGCCAAGCCACCCTCTCGTTGCCAGCGAGACCCCGATTGCGCGGCATTGCCTTTCAGGCGAGAAGCTTTTGCTGCGCGAAGTGGGATCGGGAACGCGTCAGCTCTTTGAAATGCTTTTCTGCGGCATTGAATTAGCGGAGCCGGCAATCAGGATCGAAATCGGTTCAAATGAAACGATCAAGCAAGCCGTAATGGCGGGATTGGGCCTCGCATTCATTTCCGCCCACACCATAGAACTCGAAGTCAAAGCGGGGCGGCTCGCCATTTTAAACATCAAGGACTTGCCCGTGATACGCGAGTGGTATCTCGTGCATCGGCAGGATAAGGAGCTGACGCCTGCGGCCACAGCGTTTTGGCATTATGTTCTGAAAGAGGGCCAGAGTTTCCTGCCGCGCGTCTCTGGTGTCGGGCCGCGGTGATAGACGGGCAGCAAGGGCACCAGCCAGCACCCGCAGCAACGCACCCCATTGAAGGGTGCGTGGGGCATCATGCATAGAGAACTACGCGCTCGCGGGTAAGGATTATTTGTCAGCGAGTTCAGCCTTCCGCCGCCACCCGCGCCTCCAATTTTACGGCCAGGCCAGCTTCCGCCCAGGCGCGATGGTCCCCGCGAGCGTAGGCCAATGCGTTCTCGTGATAAAACAACGCATTTATGCGGTTTGCGGCGCGATTGTCCTTTGTACGAATGATGCGCGCCGGCACGCCAGCCACAACGGAGTTGGGTGGCGCCACGAAGCCCGGCCGCACAAGAGCGTGCTCGCCAACGATGGAATTCTCGCCGATGACCGCGCCATCCATGACCGTTGCCCCGATGCCGATCAAGCAATTATCGCCGATAGTGCAGCCATGCAGGGTCGCACGATGGGTGATCGAGCAGTAGGCCCCGATCCGTAACGGCGTATCGTAGCCGATATGGAGCATGGCGAAATCTTGGATATTGGTGTAGCCGCCAATCGTTATGTCATGCACCTCGGCGCGCGCAACCGCGTAGGGCCAGATAGAAACACCCGGCCCAATCGCGATGAGCCCGTACAAAAGCGCGCTTGGATGCACAAAGGCTGCTTGCGACGTATCGATCATCGCGCCTCTTAGTCCTCTTGAGGAGCCCTCTCTTTGCGGGCCGGCTTCGGCGTGGGAAGCGAGCGCTTCTCCAAGTACCGTTCCACTGCGGCGATGAGATCGTCGACCTTGTCCTCGAAAAAGTGGTTCGCGCCCGCCACGATCTCGTGGCTCACCACGATGCCCTTCTGCGTCTTGAGCTTATCCACAAGTGTCTTCACGGCATTGACCGGCACCACGCGGTCGCGGTCGCCGTTGATCATCAGGCCGGACGATGGGCAAGGAGCGAGAAAGCTGAAATCGTAGAGATTGGCCGGCGGCGCGACCGCGATGAAGCCGTCGATCTCGGGCCGCCGCATGAGGAGCTGCATCGCGATCCACGCTCCAAAGGACACCCCGGCGATCCAGCAGGATCTTGCGTCCGGATTGGCGAGCTGAAGCCAATCGAGCGCCGTCGCGGCGTCCGAGAGCTCACCGGGCCCCTGATCGAAAAGGCCCTGGCTTCTGCCCACGCCCCGGAAGTTGAAGCGCAGCACGGAAAAGCCCCGCTGTACGAAAGTATAGTACAGGCTGTAAACGACTTGATTGTTCATGGTCCCGCCGAATTGCGGGTGAGGATGCAAGATAATTGCGATCGGTGCGCCAGCCGCAGACTCGTGGTGGTAACGTCCCTCGATGCGGCCGGCAGGCCCATTGATGATCACTTCGGGCATATTTTTGAACCTCTTCTCCCCGATTGCTGCCGGTACGCTCGCGCGGAATACTTGACTCCGGCAGTCGGAAATCATATCTATATAGCTCTGGGACGCCGGAACCCGTTCAAGCCTGAATTGCATGCTATGGGGAACGGCATTCAAAGTGGCATATCATATCACAGGCGTAAATTTCCATGACCTTCGCGCCGGAAGGCTCGAGGGAGGTTGATAATGCTACTCAGTACCAAGGGCCGCTATGCCGTAATGGCGATGGTTGAAATTGCAAAGCAAGGCGATCTGAAACCGCTTTCGCTTGGCGATATTGCTGCCCGGCTCGAGCTTTCGCTTGCTTATCTGGAGCAGCTTTTCATGAAGCTACGGCGGAGAGGGCTCGTTCAATCGGTGCGGGGTCCGGGCGGCGGTTATGTGCTGGGCCGCAATGCGGACACGATCAGCATCGGCGAAATCATGGCGGCCGTCGACGAGCCTTTTAAAATGACGCGATGCGACAGCGATGCCGGGTGTGTGGCAACTCACCGCTGCAGCACGCACTTTCTTTGGGATGCGCTTGGAGCTCATATTGAGCAGTTCCTGGCCGCTGCAACTTTGGGCGACGTTCTCTACGGCCGCTATTCGGTGCCCACGGAGGATTTCTTGATCGCGAAACTTGCGGCCAGGGCGGGGGTCAGCCAATGAGAGCGCGTTCCTATCTCGATCATAATGCAACCTCGCCACTACGGCCCGAGGCGCGGCAAGCTGTCATTGCGGCGCTCGATTGCATAGGCAACCCCTCGTCAATCCACTCCGAAGGGCGCGCCGCCCGCGAAATCGTCGAGGACGCGCGCGAAAGCGTTGCCGCCATCTTCGAGGTGAAGCCCTCGCGCGTTTATTTCACGTCAGGCGGTACCGAGGCGGCAAACTGGCTTTTGCAGCCGCGCGGTGCGGAGACGCTCGCGCTCGCCCCCGTGGAACACCCATGTGTTTTGGCCGGGCATCGCTTCGACCCCGCCAAGGCGCACCTTATCCCGGTGTCGGATGGCGGGGTTCTGAGCTTGGACGCTCTTGAGACAGCGCTCTGTGCCGGCTCGATCGCCGCAGTGCAGGCGGCAAATAACGAGACGGGCGTCCTGCAGCCGCTCGGAGAAATAGCCCGGATCGCAAAAGCGAAAGGCGCAGTACTTGTTTGCGATGCAGTCCAGGCGGTGGGGCGTGTTCCGCTTCGCGATCTCGAAGACTGCGACGCGCTCTTTTTCTCAGCGCACAAGCTCGGCGGCCCGAAGGGCGCAGGCGCGGCGATCATTCGCAATGCCGGGTTCGCGCCTCCGCCGCTTCTTAGAGGCGGAGGCCAGGAGCGGCGCCAGCGTTCGGGCACCGAAAACGTGCCGGGCATTGCCGGCCTCGCAGCGGCACTCGAAGCCGCGGTTTGGGGGCAGAGCGCGTTCGTTACCGCTGCAAAGGGCTGGCAAAGCAAGTTGGAAAACGGCGTGCGCTCCATCGCTCCAGACGCGGTTATTTTCGGAGAGGGCACAAACCGCCTGCCGAATACGACGTGCTTTGCGATTCCGGGCAAGAGCGCCGAACTGATGCTGATTGCATTCGACCTGGAAGGCGTTGCAGTGAGCTCTGGCTCGGCGTGCTCCTCGGGCAAAGTCGAGCGCTCGCACGTGCTCGCCGCCATGGGTGTACGCCCCGGGCTGAGCGGTGCAATCCGCGCCTCGGCAGGATGGACAACAACGGAAGCGGATATCGAACGGTTTCTGACCGTTCTTTCGAAGATTTGCAGCAGCCGGGGCGCCCGGCACGGGATTTGCAGCGACCGGGAAGCCGGGCAAGCTGTGTAGCATTTGCAACGCCGCAACGGATGCCGCGACGACCCTAGGAGCGAACATGGCCACGCCAGTACAGGAAACTATCAAGCGCGTCCACGAACTCGACGTCGATAAGTACAAATACGGCTTTACGACCGATATCGAGAGCGTCAAGGCACCGAAGGGCCTTAGTGAGGACATCGTTCGCTTTATCTCGGCGAAAAAGCGCGAGCCCGAGTGGCTGCTCGAATGGCGGCTTGAGGCTTACCGCCGCTGGCGGACCCTGGAAGAGCCGAAATGGGCGCGCGTGCATTATCCGAAGATCGACTATGAAGACCTTTATTATTACTCTGCGCCGAAATCGAGCGAGGGGCCGAAGAGCCTCGACGAGGTCGATCCCGAACTCTTGCGCATGTACGAGAAGCTCGGCATTCCGCTGAAAGAGCAGGCCGTGCTTGCGGGCGTGGAGGGTGCGAAGGTGACCGGGCCCCGGCTCGCGGTCGATGCCGTTTTCGACAGCGTCTCGGTCGTCACGACCTTCAAGGAAGAACTCGGCAAGGCTGGCGTTATCTTCTGCTCGATTTCGGAAGCCGTCCGCGAACACCCCGATCTGGTCCGCAAATATCTCGGAAGCGTGGTGCCCACGACCGACAATTATTTTGCGACCTTGAACTCGGCGGTCTATTCCGACGGCTCGTTCGTCTATGTGCCGGAAGGCGTGCGCTGCCCGATGGAGCTTTCGACCTATTTCCGTATCAACGAAAAGCAAACCGGCCAGTTCGAGCGCACGCTCATCATCGCGGATAAGGGCGCCTATGTGAGCTATCTCGAAGGCTGCACGGCGCCGATGCGCGACGAAAACCAGCTCCACGCCGCCGTGGTGGAGCTGATCGCGCTCGACGACGCCGAGATCAAATACTCGACCGTGCAAAACTGGTATCCGGGCGACAAGGACGGCAAGGGCGGCATCTATAATTTCGTGACCAAGCGCGGGGATTGCCGCGGCCGCAACTCGAAGATTTCCTGGACGCAGGTCGAGACCGGCTCGGCCATCACCTGGAAATATCCAAGCTGCATCCTGCGCGGCGATAACAGCCGCGGCGAGTTCTATTCCATCGCCGTCTCGAACGGCCGCCAGCAAGTCGACAGCGGCACCAAGATGATCCATCTCGGCAAGAACACGTCGAGCCGCATCGTATCGAAGGGCATCGCGGCCGGCCGGTCCGACAATACCTATCGCGGGCTGGTCTCGGCGCACCGCCGCGCCACGAACGCGCGCAACTTCACGCAATGCGACAGCCTCTTGATCGGCGACAAATGCGGCGCTCATACCATACCCTACATCGAGGCGAAGAACGCGAGCGCGCAGTTCGAGCATGAGGCGACGACCTCGAAAATCTCGGACGATCAGCTGTTTTACTGCCTCCAGCGCGGGCTCTCCGAGGAAGAAGCGGTGACGCTGATCGTGAACGGCTTCGTTCGCGACGTGCTGCAACAGCTGCCGATGGAGTTCCTCGCCGAGACGCAAAAGCTGATCTCGATCAGCCTCGAAGGCAGCGTTGGATGATGCTGCTTCGGATGATCGAGCTATGGAGCAGGTTCATAATCTGGCTTTTCGGCGGATTCAAAGGCGTGGCAGATCTAAAGGACGCTTGGTTTGTTGGAAGCCCTACATACTATTCTGGCATTATTGTATGGGTCGGCGCATTGCCAGTTTCGAGCAAGGGCTGGATGCTCGTCTTGGCCCTTTGCGCATATCTCTTAATCGTGTCCTTTGCATTTCATGCTCTAGGACTGCCACTGGTTTTATATGTGCTTTCGGGGCTGTTAGGCGTGGCTGTTTTTTACCGTATCGGGCCGCCGAAGACCTATTGGGTTACGAGAGAAAAGTTTAGGGAGTTGTGGGGGAGATAGTGGCGGTAGCAACAGCGTCCCCTCTCCCATGGGGAGAGGGACAGGGTGAGGGGCGTGACGCCATGGTTGAGCAGGAAGGCCCGCGAACTGGATTAGCCCGTAAACTCCGGCGGCAGGAGACGGATGCCGAGCGTAAACTGTGGTCCCGCATCCGCGATAGGCAGTTTCTTGGGCTTAAGTTTCGGAGGCAGGTTCCGGTCTGCGGCTATGTAGCGGATTTCCTTTGTCACGAGGCAAAGCTGATTGTGGAGCTGGACGGCGGACAGCATGCGGAACGGGGCGAAGAAGATACACTTCGGACTAAGACGCTTAACGAGGCCGGGTTTCTCGTCCTGCGGTTTTGGAACAATGATGTCTTGGCGAACACTGATGGCGTCTTGACTGCATTAGTTGAGGAGCTGCAGGCGGCAGAGAGAACGATTGAAGGACTCGCCCCTCACCCTGTCCCTCTCCCCATGGGAGAGGGGACGATGCTGCAAGGGAGACATCCATAATGGCGCTGATATTGGCGGGATTGCTTGGAGTATTCATAAGCCTGGTTGGCCTTGCGCTGATCGCATCGCCGTTCAATGCGGTGCAGGCGTTCGGCATCGACCCGTCGCATATGGCGGATCTCGCGCTGGCGCCGGGGATGGGCGTGCGGGAGCTTGCGCTTGGCCTCACAATTATCGCCCTAGCTTTAACGCGGAAGGCGAGCGCCTTGGGCGCGGTTTTGCTGATCGGCTCGATCGTACCCGTCGGCGATTTCGCGATTGCCGGTAAAGCGCTTGGTTACGCGGCGGCGGTGCGGCATCTCATTACGCTGCCGTTTTCATTGATCCTTGGTCTAGCCCTAGTGAGGAGATGATGGAGGCCGTCACGAGCTACTGGTTCAGGCCTAAGCGTTACGGCTGGGGCGCGAGCCCCGCGAATTGGAAAGGCTGGCTCGCGACCGGGATCTTTCTGGTTCTGATCTTGGCCGTAAACCTGGCGCTGGCTGGCGAACCGCCGCTTTTCCAGGTCGGCGCATTCGCCGTCCTCTTGGCGCTGTTTGTTTGGATTGTCTGGAACAAAACGGAGGGTGACTGGCGCTGGCGCTGGGGCCCGGACGGGAAAGAGAAGTAGGAAACAGGATGCTCGAAATTAAAGATCTGCACGCCGAAATCGACGGCAAGGAAATCCTGCGGGGCTTCAATCTCACCGTGCCGAAGGGCGAGGTCCACGCGATCATGGGTCCGAACGGCTCGGGTAAATCGACGCTCTCCTATGTTATTGCCGGCAAGGAAGAATATGAGGTTACGCAAGGCTCGATCACCTGGGACGGCAAGAACCTCCTGGAGATGGCGCCAGAAGAGCGTGCGCATGCCGGTGTGTTCCTGGCCTTCCAATATCCGATGGAAATCCCGGGCGTTGCCTCGCTGACGTTCTTGCGTACGGCCCTGAACTCGCACCGCAAGGCGCGCGGGCAAGGCGAGATCTCGATCCCCGATTTCATGCGCACCGTGCGGGCGGAGGCCGATAAGCTCGGCATCTCAATGGATATGCTGAAGCGCCCCGTGAATACCGGCTTTTCAGGCGGCGAGAAGAAGCGGAACGAGGTCCTGCAAATGGCGCTGCTGCAGCCCACGCTTTGTATTCTCGATGAGATGGACTCCGGCCTCGACATCGACGCTATTCGCATTGCCGCCGAGGGCGTGAACGCGCTGCGCTCGCCGGACCGGGCCATGCTGGTGATTACGCACTATCAGCGGCTTCTGAACTACATCGTGCCCGATAAGGTGCATGTCATGGCGCGCGGCCAAATCTTGCGCTCCGGCGGCAAGGAGCTGGCGCTGGAACTCGAAGAATCCGGCTACGCGGGCTACGGCGCGGAAGCGGCTTAAGGGGCAGCGATGACAATCCATCAAACCACGATCCCGAAGGCCGCGACGCCCGCAGAGCAACGCTTTCTCGACCTCTATGCGAGCGTCGCAGAGCGGCTGCCAGGGGCGCGGCACCACGATGTCCGCGAATGGCGGAAGGCAGCGCTCGACCGGTTCGTGGCGCAGGGCCTGCCCCATCGCCGCATCGAGGAATGGAAATATACCGATTTGCGCGCGCTAATGCCGGAGGTTCATCCGCTGGCGGGGTTGTTCCCGGCTGTGGCTGCCGATATCAGCGTCGAGGCCGCAATCGGCAAAGAGCTGGCTCATCTCGATGCGTACCGCGCCGTGTTCGTGGATGGGCTGTTCCGTGCCGATCTTTCGACGGTGCAGGATGCAGCGGAAACGGCTTTCCAGACCTTGCGCGCGGGCTTAGAGGACGAAGCCGGTGCCGCACACGCCCTTGCGCACCAGCCCCCGCTTGTCCGCGATGTCATCGCGGACTTGGCGACAGCGTTTGCGACTGACGGAGCGATCCTTTCGATTTTGCCAAAAGCGCGGCTGGAAAAGCCTATCCATCTCATTTTCATCGCATGCGCAGGCACGCCGAAGCTCGCAGCGGCACAGAGCGCAATCGTCATCGGAGAGGGGGCGGAGGCAACCCTGATCGAGACGCATTCGGCCGTAGGCGAAGCCCAGGCGCTCTCGTGCATCCGCCTAGCTATTGGAAGAGACGCCCGGCTCAGTCATATCCGCGTGAACGCAGGCGCGAAGCAGCTATCTTCGGCTTCGGTGGCGCTTAGCGAGCGGACGCAGTACGATCCCGTGCAAATGACCATCGATGGAACGCTGACGCGCGCGCAAACTCATATCCGTTTCGGGGGACCCGGCGCCCGCTGCCACTATGCCGGCGCAATGATGCTTCGCGGCCATGCGCATGCGGATTTCACCCTTGTGGTCGATCACGCAGCGGAGGCGTGCGAAAGCCGCGAGCTTGTGAAAGCGGTTGTGGACGGCCGCTCGCGCGGCGTCTTCCAGGGCAAGGTAATCGTCGAGCCCGGCGCTCAGAAAACCGACGGCAAGCAGATGGCAAATGCGCTGCTTCTGTCGGATGAGGCGGAGTTCGATTCCAAGCCGGAGCTTGAGATTTTCGCCGACGACGTGGTCTGCGGCCATGGGGCGACGGCTGGCCAGCTCGACGAGGATTTGATGTTCTACCTGCGCGCGCGCGGCATTCCGGAAGTAGAGGCGCGGGCACTGCTTATCGCGGCTTTCATTGGCGAGGCGTTGGACAAGATCGAGAATGAGGCGCTACGTTGCGCATTGCAGGAGAAGGCCGATGCTTGGCTGTCTTCGTAGCGTCACGGCCGCCCTTGAGGCGGCCATCCAGACCAAAATAGGCTGGGTTCGTTCAGAAACGCTGGATGGCCGGATCAAGCCCGGCCATGACAACGGAGAGTTGCGATGACCATCATGGAACGGGATCCGTTGGCGTATGACATCGAGGCGATCCGCCGGGACTTTCCCGCGCTGTCGCTTCAAGTCTATGGCAAGCCGCTCGTTTACCTCGACAATGCGGCGAGCGCGCAGAAGCCGCAGGCCATGCTCGATGCGCTTATCAAGGCGTACCGGGATGAATACGCAAATGTGCATCGCGGCCTTCATTACCTCGCGAACGCAGCGACCGAGGCCTATGAGGGCGCGCGGGAGCGGGTGGCAAAATTCGTAAACGCGCCAAGCGCCAAGCAGATTATCTTCACGAAGAACGCGACCGAGGCGATCAACCTCGCGGCGCAGTCCTTCGGCGGGCTCGTTATCGGCCCAGGCGATGAGATCGTGCTCAGTATCATGGAGCACCATTCGAACATCGTCCCGTGGCATTTCCACCGCGAGCGGCGCGGTGCCGTCATCAAATGGGTTCCGGTCACAGATCGAGGCGAGTTCCGGCTTGAGGATTTCGAGGCCGCGATTACGCCGCGCACAAAGATGGTCGCCATCACGCATATGTCGAATGTGCTGGGCACGGCCGTGCCGGTGAAGGAGGTCTGCAAGATCGCCCACGCGCATGGCGCCTATGTTCTCGTCGATGGCAGCCAAGGCGCGGTCCATCTGCCTATTGACGTGCAGGACATCGATTGCGATTTTTATGCTTTGACCGGGCACAAGATTTACGGCCCGAGCGGCATCGGCGCCCTCTACGGCAAGGCAGAGCATCTCGAAGCTATGCCGCCTTATCAGGGTGGCGGCGAGATGATCGAAACCGTAACAACCGATACAGTGCGCTATAACGATCCGCCCTACCGCTTCGAAGCCGGAACGCCGCCCATCGCAGAGGCCGCTGCATTGACCGCTGCGCTCGACTATATCGATAGCATCGGCAAGGACCGCATCCGGGCTCATGAGGATAGCCTGCGCCGTTACGCGGAGGAGCGGCTGAAGCCGATGAATTCGCTGAGGATCATCGGCCAGGCTGAAGAGAAGGGGCCGATACTCTCGTTCACCCTGGAAGGCGCGCACGCGCACGATGTCGCCACCATCCTCGACCGCTCCGGCATTGCGGTCAGGGCCGGCACGCATTGCGCGGAGCCCTTGCTTGCGCGCTTTGGCGTGACAGCAACATGCCGGGCGTCCTTTGGACTTTACAACACGCGCGCCGAGGTGGACGCGCTGGCGGAAGCGCTGCAAAAAGCGGAGCGGTTTTTCAAATGACAGACCAGATGGACGAGAGAAAAGCGTTGGCTGAGACGGCACCGTGGGACGGACCGCAAGCACCGCCCGAGCATCATGACTTGCCGGAGCCTTGCGCGCATACGGTCGAGGTGGCCAAGGACTTCAAAAGCGAAGGCGCGATCCCCGAGGATGAGCTGGAGCGCATCACGCAAGGGATTCTCGCCGCGCTGAAGACGGTCTACGACCCCGAGATCCCCGTTGATGTTTACGAGCTCGGGCTCATTTATAAGGTCGATATCAACGATAACCGGGAAGTTGAGATCGAAATGACACTGACCGCGCCGGGCTGCCCCGTGGCGGGCGAGATGCCGGCATGGGTCGAAAATGCTGTTGGCGCAGTTGAAGGCGTGAGCCTCGCGCGGGTCAAGATGGTGTTCATGCCGCCCTGGGATCCATCGCGCATGTCGGACGAGGCGCGCGTCGCTTTGAACATGTTTTAACGGGGAGGACCGCATGGCGCGGGCGAGACCGAAAGTTGTGACGCTGACAGACGCCGCGGCCGAGCGAGTGAAGGCCATCATGGCCCGCTCGGAGACGCCGGTTGCGGGCCTTCGCGTCGGCGTGAAAAAGGGCGGCTGCGCAGGCATGGAATACACCATGGAATGCGCCGCCGAGGCCGGGCCCATGGACGAGGTGATCGAGGAGAAGGGCGTGCGCCTCCTCATCGATCCGTCGGCGATCCTGTTCCTGCTCGGCACGGAGATGGATTACAAGAGCGACACGCTCAAATCCGGCTTCGTCTTCAACAACCCCAATCAGACGAGCGCCTGCGGCTGCGGCGAAAGCGTGGAGATCCGCCCCGCGCAGGAGTAACGAGCCCGCCGTCATCCCGTGCGCGGCGCGGCACCGAGTGACGCTGCGCAGACACGGGATGACCCCTCCGAACCCAAGCAAGCCCCTTCAAAACGGCCCCTGCCTCCGCTATAAGCGCGGCAGGCGTTAGCGTGGGGGGCTCTCATGACCTATAATTTGCTCGTGCTCGGGCCGATGCAGCATCGCGTCGGCGACAAAGTCATCCGGCAATCCAATACCAAGCGCATCGGCGAAATCCTGGATCAGATGTCTGAAGCGCTCGCGGCGGGAGGGCCGAAGCCATTCCGTGTGACGACGCCCGAGAGCCCGAACGAAACGGCGATTATCGAGCTTATTATGGGCGAGATCGAGCAGGCCGATCTGGTGGTTCTCGACCTCACGGGAAACCGGCCGAGCGTTGCCTACGAGGCCGGTGTCATCCACGCCCTTGGCATCCCGCATATTTTCGTGACGGAGGACGAGGAAACCTCGTTCTATTTTTCCTCCGTGCGCGTCGTCCGGGGATTACAAATTCAGGCGGATTTCGACCCGGCCAATCCCGGCCCAAGCCAGGACGAGCTATTCAACCGGCTAAGAACCTTTCTCAGCACCGCCGACGCCAGAACGGCGATGGCCGGGAACATTCTCACCTCGCATTTCGAAGGCCTCCCTGTTATCGATCTCGCAGGGCCCGCGGGCATGGCTGCGAGCTATTACACCAACGCCGTCAAGCGGTTCATCCGGGCTGGCGGCTTTGCCGGCCGGCCGGCAAAGCTTTTGTTCAAAGAGGAGCGCGCGTCCCGTTTCGGCAGCAAAACCGTGACATCCACGCGCTCGGTTTCTGCAACCGTGAACGCGCTTATTGCAGTGGAACCGCCCGCCCAACTCAGCCGGAGCTTTTTCGAGGACGACAGGACACTCAAAGCGGCGCTGAAAGAGCTGGGCGTCGAGCTGGAGCGCGCGACAATCGCTGGCGACGACCCGCTCGATAAGCGCGATTTTGCGGGATGGTTCGACAAAAGAGGAATCGAGCGCGGTTCCACCGTTTGCATAGAAATCCCGACGATCGTTTATCCATTGACGGAATCGCCACGGATTTTGCGCCTGAGAAAGCGCCGGAACAAATTTGAGGGCGAGCAAAGGCAGATCATGCAAGAGGTCGAAGAAAGAGCGCTTGAAAACATGCTGGCGTCTTTCAAGCGCAATCTTTTTTATCATGCCGATATGGAAGGTGAGGCCAACAAGAATGGGTTTTATTACGTTACGCTTCGCGATCTTCCCCAGACACTGAAGAAAGCCGGTGTCCTCTAAGCCATTGGCTAGCCAATGGCTTCGGCTGGGGCGCCCACGCATCCGGATGCGTTGAGAAGAGCATGTCTTGTATGTCACACACCGGGAAAGATCTGCCTAAATTATCGCCGATGGTGTTTACATCACGCATAGGGGTGCAATAATTGTGCATAGTCCGCATCCAGAAACGCGTGTGTGAAATATCTGGAAGGGCAAGCGGGTTTCCCTGTTAATTTCTACAGTTGGGCCGGGTCCTCAGAGTGAAAGACGTTCAGCGGCATCGTTTGGCTATCGAGGGCTCCCACAGTGAAGCGCTTGACCTGAACCTCCGGTCTCTCGACATCTTCGTGCAAATCGCCGAAAATGGCGGCATGAGTCCGGCAGCGCGGCGCATGGGGCTGACCCAGTCGGCCATAAGCCAAATGATAGCCAACCTCGAGGCGTCTCTTGGCGTCCAGCTTTTCGACCGGCAAGTCCGGCCTATCGCGCTGACTCCTGCGGGTGGCATTCTCCTCGACAAGGCGCGCGGATTGCTGCTTGCAGCCCGCGACGCGATCAAGTCCGTGCGCGAGCCGGCAACGAGAGCATTTCCGAAGCTCAATCTCTGTCTCGTCGAGTCCATCGCCGGCACGATTGGACCGGACCTCGTCAAAAATGTTCAAGATTTTGCTGGGCTTTGGTCGGTGCATTGCGGGTTGCATAGCCAGCATAACCGCTCCCTTCTAACCCGCGAGGCCGATATCGTCCTGACCCCCGATGCGCTTGAGGACCAGGCGAACGTCGAGCGGCACGAAATCCTCAAGGAACCGTATTTTATAGTTCTGCCGAAGGACTTTGAGGGCGATGCGGCGAGCCTTGCAGCGCTCGCAGGCGAGCACGACATCGTCCGCTTCAGCGCGCGCACCATGCTCGGGCGCCAAATCGAAAGGCATCTGCGGCGCCTCAAAGTGGACGCGAAGGGAAGGGTGGAGTTCGACAACTCCGATGCCATCATGGCCATGGTGGCGGGCGGCCTTGGCTGGGCCGTTATCACTCCGTTATGCGCGATGTTGGGGCGCCCGTTCTGGCCGGAGGTCAAGTTTGTGCCGATGCCTGGCCCGGCGCTTCACCGCCGGCTTTATGTTATCGCCCGGCAAGGAGAGCTCGGTGATACTCCAAGAAAGATTGCAGACGCCGCCGCCCAATGTATCCGCAACGTTTTGCACGCTCAATTCGCGGACCATCCGTGGATTGTCTCGGACTGCCGCATACCCGAACCTGTGCTAGCCCGGTAATACGGACGAACATTGACGTTGATCGCTGTAGTTGTCATTCCAACGCAAGCGGGAATCCGGTATTCGATGACGGTGAGGCCAGATAAGCGACGGCATAGCTTAGTGTTTACTGGATCCCCCCCCTGCGCGGGGACGACGACAGGATCAGTCAAGACTTCTGGCAATTGGTATAACACGGGCACCAGCCCAGGCTCGCCGCACCGCGGCCAGTTGCATCCGGCGGCGCCGCTGCGGTTTACAGCTGCCGCTCGACCATCATCTTCTTGAGTTCGGCGATCGCCTTGGCGGGGTTCAGGCCCTTCGGGCAGACTTGCGCGCAGTTCAGGATCGTATGGCAACGGTAAAGCCGGAAGGGATCTTCCAGATCGTCGAGCCGCTCCCCCGTCGCCTCGTCGCGGCTATCGTGGACCCAGCGCGTCGCTTGCAGAAGCGCAGCGGGTCCAAGGTAGCGTTCGCTGTTCCACCAATAAGAGGGACATGAGGTCGAGCAGCAGGCGCACAGAATGCATTCGTAGAGGCCATCGAGCAGGGCGCGGTCCTCGCGGCTTTGCCGCCATTCTTTACCGGGTGCGGGCGTCTCGGTTTTAAGCCATGGCTCGATGGAGCGGTGCTGAGCGAAGAAATGCGTGAGATCGGGCACCAAGTCTTTCACCACCTCCATATGCGGCAGCGGAAAGATGCGGACAATCCCGCTAAGGTCCTGAATTGCTTGCGTGCAGGCCAGCGTGTTCGTTCCATTGATATTCATGGCGCAAGAGCCGCAAATGCCCTCGCGGCAGGAACGGCGGAAGGCCAGCGCCGGGTCGATCTCGTTCTTGATCTTGAGGATCGCATCCAGCACCATCGGGCCGCAATCGTTGAGGTCGACATAATAGGTGTCGAGGGACGGGTTCGCTCCGGCCTCCGGGTTCCAGCGATAAATCTCGAACTTGCGCCATTTCGACCCGGCCTTGCGCTCCGGCTTGTTCCAGGTTTTGCCTTTGTGGACTTTCGAATTTTTCGGCAGCGTTAGCTGGACCATAGGAAGCTCCGGGGATGTACAACGTGAAGAGGATGGCGGTGGAGACGCATGGTGCAGCGCAATGTGACAAACATCGGCGCCTGAGGCAAGATAAAGGCGTTAGCGCGGCTGAAAGTCACGTTAACTTTCGATTAATGACCCCGGCAAGGTGCCGCCGCTTGGGCACGCGATATGGCTCGCGGTGGGAGCTATCGGTGCTGTTTGCGCGGCAATCTTCACATTCGCCGCATTAAGGCCCCTTAAGCCCCGGTAGGGTGCTCGCCGGCGCTTGCGTTTAGCCATTGGCCCAGATCCGCAAGCGCGCGGGCGGAAAGCGCTTTTTTGCGCGCGATGCCGCGTGCCGCACCTTTAAGGCGCTTTCCTTCCCCTTCCGCGGCAATCGGCGGAAAGAGGCCGAAGTTCACGTTCATGGGCTGGAAGCTGCGCGAAGCTCCGCCGGTTTCGTCCGATAGGTGCCCGCCGGTGATGTGCGCGAGCAGCGCGCCGAGTGCGGTCGTTTGCGGCGGCGGCACAGGCTCGCAGCCGGCAAACTCCGCGGCGGCGAATTTCCCCGCAAGAAGCCCGATTGCCGCCGATTCTACATAGCCTTCGACGCCGGTGATTTGCCCTGCAAAGCGCAGGCGCGGATCGGCCTTCAGCCGTAGCTGCTGGTCGAGCAGCTTCGGGCTATTCAAAAACGTGTTGCGATGCAAGCCGCCAAGCCTGGCGAAGACGGCGGGCTCCAGCCCCGGAATCATACGGAAAATTCGGGTCTGCTCCCCATGCTTCAGCTTGGTCTGGAAGCCTACCATGTTCCACAGCGTGCCGAGCGCGTTGTCCTGCCGGAGCTGCACCACGGCGTAAGGCCAGCGGCCCGTGCGCGGGTCAGTTAGCCCGACGGGTTTCATCGGCCCGAAGCGCAAGGTTTCGCGCCCGCGCCCGGCCATCGCTTCAATGGGAAGGCAGCCCTCGAAGTAGGGCGTGGACTTCTCCCATTCCTTAAATTCGGTCTTCTCCGCTGCGAGAAGCGCGTCGATAAAGGCGCCATACTGCTCCTTCGTCATCGGGCAATTGATATAGTCCGCGCCGGTTCCCGCCGGTCCCGGCTTATCGTAGCGCGACTGCATCCAGGCCACATCCATAGCGATGCTCTCGCGCAAGACGATGGGCGCAATCGCGTCGAAGAAGGAGAGCGCGTCCTCGGCCGTGAGCGCGTTGATTGCCGCGCTGAGCGCAGGCGAGGTCAAAGGGCCGGTGGCTACGATTACGGAGGCCCACTCCGCGGGCGGAAGCCCCGCAACCTCGCCTCGCTCCATGCGAATGCGCGGATGGGCGGCAAGCTTCGCCGAGACTTCTTCCGAAAAGCCGTCGCGGTCCACCGCGAGCGCTCCGCCCGCCGGCAGCTTATGACTTTCCGCCGCTTGCATGATGAGCGAGCCCGCACGGCGCATCTCCTCGTGCAAGAGGCCGACTGCGTTCGTTTCGAAATCGTCCGAGCGAAACGAGTTCGAGCAGACAAGCTCGGCGCAGCCGCCGGTTTTGTGAGCCTCGGTCAAGCGATTGGGCCGCATCTCGTGCAGGATCACCTGAGCGCCAGCTTCGGCGGCCTGCCAAGCTGCCTCCGAGCCCGCCAATCCAGCACCGATGATATGAAGTGTTTGTTCTTTCGACATGATGCGAGAGGTTAGGGGAAAATGCGCACGGCCTCAATCTCAACCCGCGCGGGCGGCCTGCTGGTTTGATATAAGGGCGCAATGACGCTTCACATTCTGAAATTATGCGTGGGCTGCGACAGCATCGAAGAGCTGGCGGACTGGCAGCGCCGCCGTCTCGCCACGCTGCGGCAGTCCGATCCCAAGGTCGAGCTGATGCACGTCACCCGGCAGACCCCTCGCCGCGAGGGCTTCGGCTCTGGCTCGTCGATCTATTGGGTTATTGGCGGGTACATCCGGGCACGGCAGAAAATAACAGCGCTGCGCGAGGTTGAAGGCGCGGACGGTATCACGCGCTGCGGGCTTGCGCTCGACCCGCAGATCGTGGCAACCGAGCCGAGCCCGCGGCGGGCCTTTCAAGGATGGCGCTATTTAAGCGCGGCGGATGCGCCCCCCGACCTCGCTGCCGGCGCAGCCAATACGGACACAGCCATGCCGCCCGCGATGCGGCAGGCGCTGATGGAGCTGCGGTTGATTTAGGGCCATAAACAGGGTGCGGCGCTCGATTGACGTTTGCCGCAATGGGCGGCCAATCCACGCCTAGGCCGCCTCCCGAGTCTCGTTCTTCAGCTTTTCGGCATCCGATAGCTGCATAGTCTTACGGGAACCGGCGTCGCGCTCGATCATCTTCGTGTAGTGCCAGTAGTGCCACATCGCCTTTTCGTCGGGGCAACCGTTTACGGCTTTCTTACGCCACCACCCTTTGAGGACCTGGTTAAGCCCTTCCGAATGCCTATGCATGCTTTCACCCAAAAAAGCGCCTTGCGTGTGCTAAGACAACGCTAATGAGAATGAATTATTCCATAATGCAGAGCCGGCTGGCGGCACCCGGTTGTAGCCGGTAGAGGCAAATGTGCGCCGGTTTAACGAAGTGGATTAACCTAAAAACTGAATAGAACTATACGATTAAAAGTGCAATCCTCGCATCGACTCGCGGTAAGTTCGACGCGAATTGTGGGAGGGACTGCGCTTGGAACCGTCTATCGTTTGTCCGGAGTGCCGGACTGAAATCAAACTCACCGAAACGCTGGCCGCGCCCTTGATCGAGGCGGCAAAGCGCGACAGCGAAGCGAAGCTTAGGCTGAAGGAAGCCGAAATCGCCAAACGCGAGGCCGCGATCCGCGCACAGCAGGATGCGGTCAAGCAAGACCGTGAGGCGATGGATGCGCAGGTCGCCGAGCGGATGAAGTCCGAGCGCAAGAAGGTTGCCGAGGAGGAGGCGAAGAAGGCGGCGGCCAAGTTCTCGCTCGATCTTCATCACAAGGCGCAACAGCTCGAAGAACTGACCAAGGCCTTCAACGAGCGCGAAGCCAAGCTTGTCGAAGCGCAGAAGGCGCAGGCCGAGGCGGTGCGCAAGGAGCGCGAGCTGGCCGAGGCCAGGCGCGAGCTGGATCTTACCATCGAAAAGCGCGTGGCCGAAAGCCAAGCCGAAATCCAGCAGCGCGCCAAGGCTGAGGCCGAGGCCGGACTTCTTCTGAAAGTGCAAGAGAAAGAGCAGACGATCCTCGCTATGCAAAAGCAGATCGAGGATTTGAAGCGCAAGTCCGAGCAAGGCTCGCAGCAGCTGCAAGGCGAGGTTCAGGAGCTCCAGCTCGAAGCGCTATTGCGGGCGAGCTTCCCGCACGACACGATCATGCCCGTGCCCAAGGGCGAGTTCGGCGGCGACGCCCTGCAGCAGGTGGCAACCCCCTTCGGCCAGGAATGCGGCAAGATCCTTTGGGAATCGAAGCGGACGCGCAATTGGAGCGACGGCTGGCTGCAAAAGCTGCGCGACGACCAGCGCACAGCCAAAGCGGACGCGGCCATCCTAGTGTCGCAGGCGCTGCCGAAGTCCGTCGACGTTTTCGGCCAGATCGACGGCGTCTGGATCGCCTCGCCCAAATGCGCGGTCGCGGTCGCGGTGGCGATCCGGCACGCGCTGATCGAGGTCGCCATGGCGCGCAAATCCAGCGAAGGCCAGCAGACCAAGATGGAGGCGATGTATCTCTATCTCACAGGGCCGCGCTTTAGGCATCGCGTCGAGGCCATCGTCGAGAAGTTCTCCGATATGCAGGCCGACCTCGAAAAAGAGCGCCGGGCCATGCAAAAGGCTTGGGCCAAGCGCGAGCAGCAAATCCAGGGGATTATTCAGGCCACGTCGGGAATGTGGGGCGACATGCAGGGCATTGCGGGCCGGTCGCTTCAGGAGATCGAGGGGCTCGATTTCGATGGAGCCGGGGCCGTCGAAGATCTGCCCCGGGACGCCGGCGCGCTGCGGCTCCTTGAATCGGGAAGCTAAGCAGACATTCGCCGTTTCGCTGCCGGACCCCGGTTGCGCTGCGGCCGCTTCACCCACGAGCGGCCGGAGGCGCCAATTTGCTTCCGGCCAAACAGGCGTCGAAGTTAGGAGGTTTTTTTCAGTGACAGGATGCATTGATCCTTAAAGCGTTTCAAAAGATGGAGAGTAATCTTCGAACGAACTCTCTCCCCCATATCCAAACTTCGGTTGCTAAAACAAAAACAAGCATGCACGCTCCGCCACCGGCGTTCCGGGCGTGGACAGAAGCATGGCTGGCTACGGTCTTGTGAATGCCAAGGCTGCGATGGCTTTTGTCGAAACATCCGTCCCGAAGTAGCCGCGGCCATCATCTTTCGCAAATGTAATCTTAAAGCCATTTTTTTGCCTCATGCCGCGGCAATAGCCCGTGTTACGTCCTGGGAGTTCCCCTCCAATCCGTTCGCCATGCAATGCCAAGGCTGGAGCTGCGATGATCGCTGCAAAAAATCTAACGCGCAATTACGGATCGTTCACCGCCGTCGATAATGTGAGCTTCACCATCGGCGATGGCGAGATCGTCGGCCTGCTCGGCCACAATGGCGCCGGCAAGACCACGATCATGAAGATGCTCACGGGCTTTCTGGAGCCCACCGCGGGCACCATCGCCATCAATGGCTGCGACATCGAGAAGGAGCGCAGCCGGGCGCAAGCCCATGTTGGCTATTTGCCGGAAAATTGCCCGCTTTACCCCGAGATGACGGTTGCGGCCTTTCTCGACTACGCCGCGGAGCTGAAGGGCATCGGCAATGGCGAGAAGGCGGACGCTATCAAGGAAGCGGTCGCCGCGACCGAGCTTGCTGACAAGATCATGGCGCCGATATCGAGCCTGTCGCGCGGCTACCGGCAGCGCGTAGGCGTCGCGCAGGCCATCTTGCACAATCCAAAGATCGTCATTCTCGACGAGCCCACGAACGGGCTCGATCCCTCCCAGATCAAGCATATGCGCGCGCTCATCAAGCGGCTCGCCGAGAATGCAACGGTGATGCTGTCGACGCACATTTTGCAGGAAGTGGCGGCGGTGTGCGG